>SMVA01315809.1_pt1 | contig 27725 bp, 26 predicted proteins | sample 2456451 | NCBI WGS metagenome assembly SMVA01 (sample SAMN11095933, study PRJNA526329) | marine sediment metagenome | biome: Marine sediment; feature: Surficial sediment; material: Deep marine sediment; isolation source: Hadal surficial sediment | place: Pacific Ocean | collected 2014-05 | depth... | reverse complement strand
GAGTTCGGCGCGTTCGTCGCGGACACGGGTTACGAAACAACCGACCGGTGCATGGAATTCAGCAAGACGGATTCGTTTTCATTTAACGAAGACCTCGACTGGCGCAACACGGGATTCACGCTAGCCGGTGAGCAGCCCGTCGTCTGCGTGTCATACGTCGACGCCCACGCCTATCTCGAGTGGCTCAGTCGAAGGACGGATGAAAACTACCGCCTGCCATCCGAGGCGGAATGGGAATACGCGGCGCGCGGCGGTGCGACCACCGTGTATCACTGGGGGACCGACACTGCGGAAACCTGCGATTACGCGAACGTGCGCAGCGAGGGCGCGTATGCGATCAGCAAGCGCCAGGCCGCCGCCGACCGCGCAGAAGGCTTCCCGTGCGACGACGGTTTCGCCCAATCGTCGCCGGTGGGAAGTTTCGCGTCGAATGACTTTGGGCTTTACGACGTGCAGGGCAATGCGTGGGAATGGGTCGCAGACTGTAACCACAAAGATTACACGGGCGCGCCGACCGATGGTAGCGTGTGGATTGACGAGGCACGGTGTCAGTTCGCAGTCATTCGCGGCGGCTCGTATTTAAATCTCGTACAACGCTCGAGCACGACGGTGCGTGCCGGACGGCCCAAGATTGGCGGCGCGACCAATATGGGCTTTCGCGTCGCGCGGGGCGGCGAAAGAATGGGGTCAGACCCCATTAAATTGGGGTCAGACCCCATTTTTGCCGATAACCGGTTATTCGACGAGAATTGCGCCGCTTGTCATGTCGACCGCGCTGCGTTCATAGGTGTTTATGGCAAGGACCAGCGATCGCTCGAAATCGCGATACGGGACGGGGGCAACAACGTCATGAGCATGCCGGAGTTCGCGGATCGGTTGACAGACCAGGAAATCGCCGAACTTGCCGCCTATGTGCGCGAAATTAATGGTTGGGAGTAATCGCTCAGACGTCGATCTTGTCCAATGCGATCGCGAGCAAAGTTAGACTGATGCCGCCGACAGATAGCAGTCCCATGCCTAGAAAAAACGTAAACATACCGTCGCTCATCACTCGGTCTCCTGCGCCAAAACTTACATATGTATTTACGCCATTGCATGCGGCCGGCGTATCCGGAGATGTACCTAGAAAATGGGGTCAGACCCCATTAAAAATGGGGTCTGACCCCATTTTCGTATTCTAAAATGGGACGCTGGAAACCACCGCCACCGCATTCCTCGCCGTATATCACGCCCGCGGGCTACACGACCTTGCAGGCAGAACTCAAGCAACGCTGGGCGCGCCGCACCGATGTCGTCAAGGCGCTGTCGGCCGCGGCGGCCGAGGGCGACCGGTCCGAAAATGCGGAATACATCTATCGCAAAAAGGAACTCGGCGGCATCGATCGTCGAATCCGCTACCTGCAGAAGAGACTGCCGACCTTAAATATCGTGCGGGACTTACCGCAGCCGAATCAAGTGTTCTTCGGCGCCTGGGTCAGGCTGGAGAGAGAAGACGGCAGTGAAGTCGAGTACCGTATTGTCGGACCCGATGAGACCGATGCGACCAGGAATTTCATCAGCGTCGATTCGCCACTCGCACTCGCATTACTCAAAAAATCCCTCGATGACGAAGTCTCTTTAACGCTCGAAAGCGGGACCCAAGCACTTGTCATCGTTGACATCCGCTACGAATAATTGGGGTCAGACCCCATTTATTCCGGCGGGCGGGTCAGGATCGGCCAGTAAACCCAAAGAAATAACATGAACGAAACGATCCAGCCCGTTGCGGCCAGATCGATACTGAACATGTAGCTATTACTGAAATACCCCAGCATGCGCACGATTACCGCGATATTGAACAACCAGTAGGCGATCACGGTCAGGCGCGCCGCATGCAGTTTGCGCCCGGTGTGGCCGAGTGCGACACGTGTCGTCATGGCCAGGATCATACCGCCGATACCCCCCATCGCGAGCGCGTGTAGCGCGGCCGGTGGCGTAAACCACAGCCCGAATATGGCGAGAGCCGTCAGCGCGTAACCGATTGGCAACCAGGCGTAGGCGGCATGCAATACGAACATCAAGGGATCTGACCATGTTGACAATCCACGCCAGAAAAATAACCTGAGCGCGTGCGTCAGCGCCGCGGCTGCGGCGAGCCAGCCCGTAACGAGACTATACGGGTCGAACGTAATGGATAGAGACGTCACGACGGTCAGGACAATTACCGTCACCTCGATGGCTCGGTAAGACTTCGGCAATCGCGTCCCGCCCCTGGCCTTGAGCCAATTCGCCGTAAAATTCGGCACAATGCGTCCGCCGATGACCGTAATTAGCAAAAGCAGGAGGTGCAGCAGCATATAAACGGCTAGCCGGTCTGCGCCGGGCAATAAGCCCGCGACGCCGAGGTGATAGGTCACGTCGAACGCCGCGAACAATGCCGTGATAACAACGATCGGATAATTGCGGCGGTTACCGCTGCCGATGACTTCCTGCGCGACGAACAGGCACAACAGGATCGGGAACAGCAGGTCCATCGCGGCGTTGAACCCGACCGGGAACCGAAACGCGAACATCATCGTCAGACGTCCGAGGAGCCAGGCGACGACGAGCAATCCAAGACGTCCGCCCGCAAGCGGCGGTCGGCCCGTCCAGGTCGCGACGGCCGTCAACACGAATCCAGCCACGACTGCCATCGCGAAGCCGACAAGCATCTCGTGACCGTGCCAGAGCATCATGCTCGCCGTTATACTCAGCGGTCCATGCACCGCCATGAGCCAAATACCCATGACGATCACGGCAAATACGCCGTTCAACAGAAAGAATGGCCTGAACGCGTAGGAAAGAAAAATCTGCAGTCTCGTGCCCATGCTATTTAATGGGGTCAGACCCCATTAAAGGCCGGCATAACGCTTTCGCCAATCAGGCGGATCGAGTTTTCAGGCTTGTCGTAGACGCGCAGCGCAATGTCAGTCAGGCCCGCATCCTCAAAGCGCCGAATGCGGTCGATTTCGTGATCGAGGTTGTCGATCGATGACGTCGCGGAACACTGGTCGACGAGCCGGTTCAGGATGTCTTTCGGCGTCTTCTTGATCAGGCCCGGATCGCGCTTGTAATACGCCATGTTGATCTCTTTTAGATTATCCCAGACGATCTGCATTTCCTCGTCCGGCAAAATCCCCTTGTGATAAAACTGCGGCCATGGCGTCGCGCGCATCGCGAGCCAGATCGCGGCCTCGGCGCGCGCATCGTCCTGATTTTCCTTGACGTGCCAGGCCCAGAAGTTCAGCAATCGGAAATCCGGATCATCACGGCCGATGCTCGCCTGTTCGGTCCTGATGACGTCGTTGACGGCCGCAACGTGCTCGGGCAGATGATCACCGAGATATATGCCCTGCGCGTATTTCGCACTCGAGCGAATCATCTGGGGACCGCCAGCGCAAACGTACACCGGCGGTGGCGGCTGCGAGACCCACGACAAGTGGTAATACTGCACCTCGTACAATTCGCCCTTGTACGTCACCGGCTCACCGGTCGATGCCGCCTCGATGATCTCTACGCATTCACGCGCGGCCCGCACGCGGCGCACGGCGGGGAGGCCCATGGCGGTCGCCGTGCCACCGTCTCCCGCGCCCACGCCGATATGCGCGCGGCCTTCCGAAATCTCGTTCAGCGTCAGCAACGCGTTTGCCATCTTCAGGGGGTGGAGTTCGTAGGGCGAAATCGCGACTGGACCCATGCGGATTTTCTCGGTCGTGCGCGCGGCTTCGGTGAAATTGATGAACGGATCGCGTGAATCATGCATGTTCGACACCCAGAGACCTTCCATGCCGAAACTCTCGGCCAGCCGCGCGAGCTCGGCGACGCGCTGGTGCGAGTTGTTCGCCTCCAGGATAATGTGGAACTTCATTGTTTTTCTTCCTTATTAATGGGGTCAGACCCCAATTTAAATGGGGTCTGACCCCATTTTCTAGGTTGTGCAGTTCTGGTGGGCAATCTTGCCCTTTTTCTGGATCATGGACTCATCGCCCTTGCTCCAGAATATGGTCGAATCGTTCGAATAGCGTTCACCCGATGCGGCCGGCGTCCGAGGTAGCTGCAGCGTGCCGGACACGTCTTCCAGAACCGCGACGTCACCCGGATCGCTCTGACCGGAATACGCAATTACAAACTCATAGCCATCGGGGCAGGTATAGGCGTAGCGCTTCGTCGCCGGCTTCGTGCAGGCGGTGCCGAGCGTTGCGGCCAAGGCCAATATGAGCACCGCAAATTGGTCTCGTCTTACCATCACGCGCCGATAGTATATGAATCATGGATTTAATGAGGTCAGACCCCCTTTTTCGGCCGGCCTCTGCGGGCCGGGTGCAGCGAGCACGACAGTCGGCGACCCTGGCGCGTCGCTTCGCGGATGTGCTTCAGTTGGTCGTCGGTCAGCTGTCGATGAAATATTTCCCGGTAGTGATGGCGGCGCTCGCGCTCGGTCTCACCAAGTTCCTCGTAGAAAGCATGCGGCGTGACGAGTGGGTCGGGCCAGCCGTGCGCATGATGACGGTAGCTCGACCACGCGTATTCGCCAGCCTCCCGTGCGATACCGGCGCGCACAGGATTCAATTCGATGTATCGATAGCACATCGCCAAGTAACCGTCCATATCGATGAGGCTGGCGCGATAACGCCCTTCCCAGAGTCCGCCCGTGCGCGCGTAGATATCGTTCAAATGACGCACATACCACCCGCCGAGTAGTTTGATGGTATTTGCGAGCGAAAGCGGTGATCCGGGTGTCACGAGCAGGTGGATGTGATTCGTCATGAGTACATAGCAATGCACAGCGCAGTCGTGTTCATTTGCAGCGGCGGCTAAGTATTTCAGATAACGCTTGCGATCTTCGTCATTGAAAAACACGGGCCGCCGGTTGTTGCCACGTTGCACAACATGCATTGGCAGACCCGGGACGAAAATGCGCGGTTTGCGTGCCATGCCGCCAGCATCGCCGCTGGCAGCCGCGCAAACCATACGCATAAATGGGGTCTGACCCCACTTATAATGGGGTCTGACCCCATTTCTTGAGGCGAACGAGTGGAACTGGAACAGCTGCGAATATTTTCACGCGATATTCTCGACTCGAAGCGGCCCGCATTCACGATGCGCGACGATGTGCTGGCGATCGCACAGATACTCAGCAACGTCGCAAGTTTCAAGACCGATTCTGCTCGAGACATCGGTGCCGACGAGACGCTGAGCGACTCCGGCTGGGCGTTGTCCCCGACGACGGCCACGATTTCCGCCGAGGACTACGTGTGCACGGCAGTGTTCATGCGTGGCCTGCACCAAGCGATTCAGGTGGCTCTGAGCGAAGACCCGCGGCGGCCGATCCGGGTGCTCTACGCCGGCTGCGGGCCTTACGCCTTGCTCGCGGTGTCGCTGATGGCAGTCCTCGATCCGAAGGAAGTGCAGTTTACCTTGCTCGACATTCACCAGGAATCGATTGATTCCGCCAAGGCTATCGTCGGACAGCTCGGTCTTGCCAAGTTCGTGAAAAACTACGAGGTGTTTAATGCCTATCGCTATGCGATTCCCTCCGATCAAACGCCACACGTCATTGTCTGCAAGATGATAAACGCCGCACTGGAGAAAGAGCCCCAGGTCGCGATCACCCGTCATTTTCTCTACCAAGCGCCGAAGGCCGTATTCGTGCCAAAGTCGATTCGGATCGATGTGGCGCTCGTCAATATGTCGAAAGAATCTGTCCAACTCGATTCGAACCACGAAGGGGAGATGCCCAAACCCGAGCGCGAGCGCATTCCCCTCGGCACGGTTTTTGAACTGAGCTCCAAATCCGTCAAATCATGGTCCAAAGAAAGCGGTCAGACCTTGCCCGGGGGCCGGATTCGGTTGCCGGGTACCCTGGAGAAAGGCTATGAACCTATGCTTCTGACGACCATCCAGGTCTACGGAAAACATGTGTTGTCTGATTACGATTCCGGCCTGACCACTCCTCGGCCATTCCCGGACGGGGCCGTGATCAAGGCCGGGCATACCTTAAAGTTTCGCTACCGCCTCGGCGATCGTCCGGGTCTGACCTGCGGCGAAAATGGGGTCTGACCCCATTTAATTTGGGGTCTGACCCCATTTTTTTATACAGTATGCGGATGGCCTTTTCCCCAACCCGCCGTCGCCTGCTACAGGCCGCTCCCGTCGTTGCCGCGCCACCTTTCCTCGCAAGTTGTGGTGGCGGTGACGAGTTACCGCTGCCCCCCGACGCCGTGATCGGGCCGTTCGGCAAAGACTCGACCGCCGAGGAAGTCACCGAAGGGCTCGATCTGACCGGCAAGACCGCCCTCGTGACCGGCTGCAACTCCGGCATTGGCTATGAAACCATGCGCGTGCTCGCGCTGCGCGGCGCGCATGTCTTCGGTTCGGGCCGCACGATGCAAAAGGCCAAGGACGCCTGCGCGAGTGTCGAGGGCCGCACAACGCCAGTCGTCATCGAACTGACGGATCTCGATTCCGTGGTCGCAGCCGCGCAGTTCGTTAAACAACGAACCGACATGCTCGACATACTGATCTGCAACGCCGGCGTCATGGAGATCCAGCAGCTCGAACAGGTCAACGGCATCGAAAGACAATTCTTCATCAATCATCTCGGCCACTTCGTGCTCGTCAATAATCTGATCGAACGGCTCGGCAATGCGCCGCAGGCCCGTATTGTGAACGTCAGCAGCGGCGCTGCGATCCGCCGCGCGCCCGAACAAGGCATCGAGTTCGACAACCTGTCCGGCGAGAACGGCTACGATCCAGGGCGCGCCTACGGCCAGTCAAAACTCGCAAACGTATTGTTTACACTCGAACTCGCACGACGACTCAAGACGACGAACATGACCGCGAATGCGCTGCGCCCCGGCGTGATCCCGACCAATCTCGGCCGGCATCTGCCGCAGTGGCAGGTCTGGACTTTGAAATACCTCGGCGCGCCGTTCACCAAGACGATCCCGCAGGGCGCTGCGACCACCTGTTATGTCGCGACCTGGCCCGCGCTCAGTGAGACCAGCGGATATTTCTTCAACCACTGCAATCCGCACCGCCCGGGCGGGCTGACGGAGAACAAGACACTCGCGGTAAAGCTCTGGACCGTGTCCGAGGAACTGACAGCCGGCTACATCTGATCGCCGTGTTCTAGTCCGGGCGCTTCTCCCCCCATCTCACGACCACGGGAAAAGCCAGCAGCAACATGAGCGCAATAATCGGGAACTTGATCGCATAAACGAGCGGCGTCAATGCGAGTCGCGTGAGCGCGCGCAACCATCCGTGCGCCACGATTACGTCCGCAATTGCCGGAGACGTGCGGTAATACCAGCCGACGAAGGCCCTGCCCGGCGCGTTGGTCAACAGGTATCGATCGCGGAACTCGCGTAGCACCCTGACCTCAGGGGCGAGATAGGAACCAAAAGCAGCCGTCGCGATGAAACAACCCCCACCACCACCACCGCCCGACGGTGGCGGTGGTGGGGGCAGCTGCCCATCGTCCGAAAACGAGAGGACGTCGACGACGACATCGCCGCTGCCGCTATTAATGATCTCGAATCTCTCGATCAGCGTCTCGCCCGGCGCGCGCACGACGCTGATCAGCTCGAAATTATTCGTCGCCGGTTGATTCAGAATTTCGACATCGTTGACATCGAACACGCGAATCGTGGCCGTGGTACCTCCTGTGGTCGTACGCACCCAGAAGGACAGCGCGGCGACCGGGGTTTCGAAATTCGCGGTCGGGGGAATGTCGCCTGGTGTGATATGCCAAGAAAAGTCTCCGTCATAGTAGAAATTTTTCTGGCCGAGGGTCAGCGAACTACCGACCAGAATTTCGAGCGAAATCGGCGACGTGCCGATCGTGAACGGTGAGATTGCGAAGCCGATATCAGGCGGTTCGAAACTTGTGGTGACGGTAACTGCAGCGAGTCTTGCTGAGCTCCCTGCGGTGAGAAGCAAGACAGCGATAACTGAATTTACGATCCGGGCACGTCCGAAGCGCGGCAGGTTGACTGCATTCATGCCATCCCCCTTCAAAAAATAGCTCTCTATTTCAGGAACACATGACCATACTGTAGTCCAATCAATAGGCGCTGAGTTCGGAAAGTTCCAGCCCACGGAAATCGCTGCGATTCACCATGCAGACACGCCATTAAATGGGGTCTGACCCCATTTTAATTGGGGTCTGACCCCATTTTCTGAGCCCGGTCATAGTACGGTTTCCAGGCCGTCAGCGTGACCGGTACCGCGACGTTGAGCCAGAAGGCCGTGAACATGAGCACATAGAACGCCTCCGTACTCAGGATGTCGTTCTGCACGTAGGCGATATCCATGACGACGAAGGCCAGTTCGGCGCGCCCGAGCATGCCGAAGCCGATCATCATGCTCTCATGAAACGTGAAGCGGCCCGTGTAGCGCGCCGCGAGTCCGGCCGAAATGATCTGCGCGAAGAATATGCCGACGAGCAAAGTGAGGCTCTCGGGGATGATCGAGATAAAAATTTCCCAGTCAAACACGATCTTCGTGCCAAGAACGATGAAAAATACCGGGCCAATCCACGAGAACGCCGCATTGTCGACGATGACCTTTGTGTAGTTATACGACCCACGTGCGTGTTTTGGGTCGAGTAAAAAATATTCCTCGCGCAGGATCAAGCCGGCCATGTAAGCGCCGACGGCCGGGTGGAAGCCAAACTCGTACGCCAGCAAACCGACGACGAGCGCCATGAGCAGGACCGCCAGCGTAGATTGTTCGCCCTCCGCCGTCGTCAACAGGTCGCGCGCGCCGAAGCGGTTGATAAACGGTATTTTCGCCGCCCATCCCCGCACATTGGTTGGCAACAGGTAGGCGCTCACTAGCGCCACGCCACCGAAAAACGCGAGCGCCTTGACGACGACGATTACGATCGAGGCCAGGCTAAGCACAGCCTGGCCTGTCGCGACCGGCACGAGGACCGCAACGAGCGTGAGCGTGCCGATGTTGTCGAGCACGGCCGACGTCATGATTCCGGTCGCGGCCCGTGACGTCTGCAGGCCGAGACTCTTGAGCGAAACCATCGTCAACGACACGGCCGTTGCCGTCATCGTCAGGCCGCACATGACCGAAATTTTCGTGTCGCCCCAAAAAAAGTCGGCTACGAAATAGGCCGTCAAGAACGGCGCAACCACGCCGAAGAACGCAACGCCCCAGCTGCGTTTGATGCTGCGTATGAAATTGCGCGTGTTCTCCTCGAATCCGAGCGCGAACATGATCAGGATGATGCCGAGTTCGGCGAAGCCGCGAATAAAAGGCGCCGTCTCGGTCGGCAGAATCCCCAGGTTCACCATCAGCGCGCCGAACGCGAGGAAAAACAGGACCGACGTCAGCCGCGTCTTTGCCGCGAGCAGGCTGGCGCAAAACACCCCGACCCAGATGATGGCGAGTTGAACGAGCGGTTCCATGGCCCCCAGCTTAGCGGTTAGCGCGGTTGGGGTTTATAGGGTTTTTCCCGAAAAAATGGGGTCAGACCCCAATTTAAATGGGGTCAGACCCCATTTTCAAAGCCTGGTGCCATGCCTCGATCGTGGCGAGCTTGAATGGCCCCGGGCCGGACCGGTGCCGCACGATGCCGTCGCCGTCGATCAGGTACAGGCGCTCGGGTGAGCCCGAATACTGCTTGTTGATCGAATCACCCATGTCATCGAGCGCGACGGGCATACGAATGTCGTGGCGGGTCATGCACGTGCTGGCGATCGCCGCGCGTGCTTCGACCGTGGTCGGCTGATGGTAGACGACATCCTGGTCGTGGTTGATGCCGACCTGCCAGCCGTCCTCGGGATGGGCCTCGCGTGTATAGATCAGCAGGAAATTCAGGCGTTCGTGCAACTCGGCATAGATCTCATCGAAGCGTTCGATCTGGCCACGATAAACCGGGCACGTGTAATTGCCGAACAACAGCGCCAGGGGCTCGCCGCGGAAATCCGCGAGCTTGACCGACTCACCGGTCCGGCTGCCATCCGCCGACAACCTTTTTGCGGTGAATTCGGGCGCGGACTCACCAAGCTTGGGCGCGGCCGCCTCGATCGGTGCGCGCTCGGCAGCAAGCTGCGCCATGAATTCCTTGGGCGGCAACTCCATCGTCGCGAGAAACGCGTCGATGGCCGGGTCCAGCGTCCAACGTTCGGCAGTCATTCCGTCATCCAGCGCATCATGCCAACCATGCGCTCGACGAACGCGGCAGGATCTTTTTCCTTGATGCGCATGGCCTGCAGGGCCGGCTCGATACCGATAATGAGTTCGTATTCGCGGTTCAGCATGCCGTCCACCACCCGCTCGGCACATTCTTCGGCCGAGATGCCCGAAGACTGGTCCCAATCGCTGGCCCCGTACTCGGAGCCGTCGCCGGTCAGCGCGTGTTTAAAAACATTGCTGGTGATCCCGGCGATGACGAGCAACGTCACGTCGATTTTGTCGGCGTAGTGTTCGATACGCAGCGTGTCGAAGTACCCGTGCAACGCGTGTTTGGCAGCGCAGTAAGTGCTGTGATGCGGGACCGCGTGTTTGCCGGCCACCGACGACGTCACGACGAGGTGCCCACTCTGCTGTTCGACCATGCGTGGCAACACGAGCTTGGTCAGCGCGACCGGGCCGAAAAAGTCCACTTCCATGATCCGGCGATCCACCTCGAGCGACGTATCTTTGGCCGGTGCACGCTGACCGATACCGGCATTGTTCACGAGCACGTCGAGCCGCTCATATCGCTCGAGCACCGTCCGCACCGCCTGTTCGCGCCCGGCTGCATCGGTGATATCGAACGGGACGATGTGCACGCTGCCCGGACCGGCCGTGCAGGCGGCCTTGACCCGCTCGAGTTCGCCCTCGCGGCGCGCCGAGATGATGATGTCGGCGCCCTCGCGATGAAACACGGTCGCCATGCCCTCGCCGACGCCCGATGAGGCGCCCGTAATCCATATCGTCTTGTTTTTTAACTTCATTTTTATTGGGGTCTGACCCCATTTAATTGGCGTATGACCCCATTTTCTCACACTTCATGCCGATATTTTGCAACGATTTTCTCGTCGTACACAAAACCAAACCCTGGCCCTTCCGGTAAACGATAAACGCCATTTTCAATCGGGCTTTGATTCTCAATCATCTGGTAGAAAAACGGATCCATATCCGCCATATAAACTTCGATGCCATGCTTCACACCGTCCGGTGTCGCGGCCATCAGGTGGGCCGCGACCTGTGGTTGCTGATGCACCGACATCTCGACGCCAAACGCCTGCGCCAATCCATAGACTTTGCGCCAGGCCGTGGGACCACCGCCATAACCCGGATCGTAGTTGCAGACATCAATTGCATTATCCGTCATCAGGTAGCGAGCGCCCTCGATCGTAACTTCCGACTGGCCGGCGCAGATCGGCAGGCCCGTGGCGGCGCGCACGCGCGCCATGTCACGGCGAGTGCGACACGGTTCTTCCAGCCAACGCAGATCGAGATCCTGTACGCGACGACCGAAATCGATGGCTTCATCGACCGTCCATCTCAGATTGGCATCGGCCTGAATCAAAAAATCAGGGCCGACGGCTTCGCGCACGATACGCACCCATTTCGCATCCTGTTTCGGCGTGTACGGCGGTCGCCCCGGTTTGAGCTTCACGCCGGCGAAACCCATGTCGACGAGTTTCGCCATGTGGTTGCCGAACTTCACCGGGTCGTAGTCCGGCCCCGGATGGCGGTAGCGCTGGTCGAATGAAACCACGGGCAATGCATTGCTGTAGGCGCCCCACATCTTGTAACACGGCGCATCCAACGCTTTGCCCACGGCATCCCAGAGTGCGGCATCGATGGCTGCCAATGCCCGCGCGAACTGCGGCATAACGGAATTACCAACACCGCGCGCGAATTCGCGATCCAGCACGAGCCAGGCCCGCTCCCAGCAGCGTTCAACCTGCATCGCATCCATGCCGATCAGCAACGGCGCAATGCCATCGCGGATCAGTTCCACGACGTGGTCCCAACTGTGCCAGAAAAACGTATAGGCCTCGCCGACGACCCCTTCCCGGGTATAAACGCGCACAAACAGGCGCGGGAACGCGGCCCCCATTTTCGTATCGTCGTGCAGCCAGAAGATTTCGATCGATTCGATCGTCAGACCACCAGGCCCGGGTGCCGGCACCGGCGGCGGACTGAATTGCATGAATTCGGTGCGGCTGACCGCGCCGGCCACGACCGGCAGGGTTGCGAATGCCAAACCAGCGCCGGCGCACAAGAGGTCTCGGCGATTCATGATCTCCGAATGATCACCTGAATCTTTGACGCCGCCGTCCTGGCCAAGAAAATCTGCTGTTCTCATTATTGTTACCCCTGAAACGGTGCCGGAATTAATTCTGTATTATTGTAGGCCAGCAAATAACGATAACCGACACCTTATTATATGGCTTCGACCACTCGCCGCGCTCGACGTCTCCTGGCCCTGTTGATCATCAGCGCCGCCGGGCTATTGCCGGGCGTACCGGCCGCCGAAGCGCCGACGGTGCTGATCACGGGCGCGAGCCGCGGCATCGGCCTCGAATTCACTCGCCAGTATGCGGCCCGCGGCTGGCAGGTACTGGCCACCTGCCGCACACCGGCTGCGGCGACCGAGCTGCAAACCATTGCCGGCGCCCACGCCAACGTCCACATCGAACAATTGGACGTCAACGATCACGCCCGCATCGACGCACTCGCCAAGCAATACCGGGACCAGCCGATCGATCTTCTGATTAACAACGCCGGGATTTCCGGGGGTTTCGAAAACCAGGTGTTCGGCAATATTCGTTACGAGTATTTCAACGACGTGCTGGCGACCAATTTCATCGCGCCGCTGAAGATGGCCGAGGCATTCATCGACCACATCGCGGCGAGCGAGCAGAAAAAAATCATCAGTATTTCGAGCCGGCCGAGTTCGATCGCGCTGACGACCGGCGGTCAATATATCGACCGGCCCAGCAAGGCGAGCCTGAACATGGTCATGCGCACGCTCGCGAAAGACGTGGCCGACCGCGGCGTGACGGTCGGGCTCGTGGCGCCGGGCCTCGTCGACACGGATCTGACCAAAGCGCTCGTGGGCATACCGAAAATCTCGCCCGAGGCAAGCGTCGCAGCTCTGATCGAACTCATCGACAACTACACGTTCGAGATGTCCGGCTCACTGATTCAGCACACGGGTGAACCGATCCCCTGGTAGGGGGGGAAAGTTATTGCATGAATATCGACATCATATTAAGCGAATTCGTCTCACCCGGCGAAACCGCGGAACTCGGAGCGCTGGCCGAGCGCTACGGGCTCAGGGCGATCTGGTCAACCAATTACGCGGATTCGAGAGATCCCTTTCTCAACCTCGCGATTCTGGCGCAATCGTCCGGCACCATCAAAATGGGCCCACTCGCAGTCAGCGCCCTCGAGTTACACCCCGTCAAGATGGCGAATTCCCTGCTCACGTTGCATGAACTCAGCGGCGGGCGAGCGATTATCGCGGTCGGAGGCGGCGGCGCCGTGTTGCAAGGCATGGGGAAAAAGCGCGCACGGTTAGTCGAATCAGCGCGCGAATGTGTCGAAATACTGAAACTTGCCGCCACGGGAGAACGGGTAAACTACGCCGGCGACATGTATCAGATGGTAGGCTACCACGCAGCCTGGGCTGCGCCTGCGCCGCCTCTCATTTACGTCGCCGCGAGCAAGCCACTGATGATTCGTATGGCAACCGAATTGGCCGATGGCATGATGTCGAGCGACCTGACGCCCGCCATGATTCGCGAAACCGTACAGCTCGTGAACGAAGGTCTTGCGGATTTTTCAAGGCCCACGGAAAATTTCAGCATCAATAATTTTTGGGCCTGGCATATAAAAGAGGACAAACAAGCGGCTATCGACGAAGCGAGAACAGAACTGGCGCTGCGCGGCATGCTGCGGCGCCGTTACACGGAGCCATTCCTTGACGAGGACGAATGCGAACTCGTCGAGTCGAAGATGGGCGCATTCTTCAGGGCATTAATGCAGAGGACGCCGGTTATCGAAGGCGTACCGGACCGGATTATCAATACCTTAATTGACAATCTCAGTTCGACCGGGGGTCTCGATGACCTCGACCGCGAGATCGATCGATTCAAGGAGTTCGAGGCCGCAGGACTTACGGAAATCGCGTTTCGGGTCCACGGTGAGCCGGCCGCGGCGATTAAGATCATTGGTGAAAAGGTCGCGCCTGTGTTCCAGTAGAGTGAGTAACACTGATGTTTATCAACTTCTGGTACGTCGCCGAAGAAAGTAAAAATGTCACGGATCAGCCGGTGCCGGTTCACATGCTCGGGCAGGATTTCGTGCTCTTCCGGGATTCGACCGGGGTCGCGCGATGCCTCAGTAACGTGTGTATCCATCGCGGCGGATCCCTGGCCCATGGCAAGCTCACGGGCGACTGCATCGAGTGCCCCTATCACGGCTGGCGGTATGACGGTGCGGGCGTCTGCAAGCGGATTCCTTCGCTGGGTTCCGACGCCAAGCCGCCGAGCCGGGCCAAGGTCGACGCCTACCCCATCCAGGAAAAGTATGGATTAATTTTCGCATTCCTTGGCGATCTTCCGGAAGCCGAGCGTCCACCGATCATGGATATCCCCGAATGGGGCGACGACGCCTGGCGTTCCGCCCTGCTTCGGTTCGAGTTTAACTTCGATTACAAGCGGTCGATAGAAAACGGCGTCGACCTCGCGCACAACGAGTTCACGCATTCCTTTCAAATGTTCTCCGATGGTGAAAATTGTTTCGCCATCCCCGACCTGGATCTCGAAGAACACAGCGAGGGCTGGGAGACCGGTGTTCGTCTCATCATGCCAGGAGCGGCGACCGGACTCAGGAACGAGGCCGGTAAAACGGAACCCGGTCCGACCGAGGCCTATACGGGTTTTCACGGCATATCGAACCTGCGGACCTACATTCATCATTCCGAGACGCTCGCACTGCACCAATATATTTTCGAAACGCCGATGGACAAAGATCGCACCCGGATTTTCTTTTACAACTTCCGCAATTATTTGCTCGACTCCAGCAAGGATGACGCGAGTCTCAAAGAAAACACGGTGGTCGTGCACGAAGATCGCGATGTTCTCGAACGGCTCCGGCCCGTTTTGACGCCGGCAACCAACATCAACGAACTCCTGGTTCCCACCGATAAATCCCTGGTGCGCTATCGGGAGCGGGTGACGGAATTCGAGGCCAGGGGCTGGCGCATCGATGTCAAGGCGGTCGATCGCGATGCCGGCAGCGTAGCCTACGCGATTCCGAGTCCGGCGCGGCGCGGCTCGTCCGGCTGGGTGATTAACTCGATTCCGCTTTTGCCCGGTCAGCACGCTGAAAAAATTCAGGCTCGATCGAGCCGGGCATGATGAACCGCCGAGTACTGAGCAACGCCCTCTGGCGTATGCGCTGCCTCGCCTCGATCACCGTTCTCGCCGCCTTCGGTGCCGCGTGTTCCGGCGGCGACGACGCGCCCTACCGCATCGAAACCCTCGTGCCCGGCAGCGCGTTGCACGCGCCGAACGGCATCACCTTCGGGCCGGACGGCATGCTCTATGCCGGCAGCGTCGCCGCACAAATCATTTATCGCATCGACGTGGCGACCGGCCAGGTCGAAATCGTCGTGCCGATGCCGGCCGGTGAGGCCGACGACATCGCGTTTGCACCGGACGGCACGATGGTCTGGACGGCGCTGATCGGCGGCGAGATCCGCGCATTACGCGCGGACGGCGCCATCGATGTCATCGTCTCCGGCAAGGCGCTGATCAACCCCGTGTACTTCACGACCGACGGGCGTCTGTTCTCGGCCCAGGTCGGTTTCGATCGCCTGTATGAATTCCCTGTGGATCGCGACCTGAAAAGCACGCAGGAACCGCGTCTCGTCGCGAGCAAAATCGGCAACCTGAACAGCTTCGAAATCACCGCCGACGATTCGCTTTATGGACCGTTGTCTAACATCGGCACTGTCGCGCACATCGACATCGAGACGGGCGTCGTCACGCCGATCGCCGAGAACCTCGGCATGGTCGTCGCCGTCAATCTCGATTCGCACGGCAGCATTTGGGCCGTCGACTGGGCGAGCGGCAATCTCTGGCGCATCGACCCGGACGGCGGGCAATGGCGCGACCCGCAACTCATCGCCACGCTCGAGCCGCCGCTCGACAACCTGGCCATCGGTCCCGACGATATGGTCTACGTCAGCCGGCCGGCGCACTCGTCGATCGACCGCGTCGATCCCAACACCGGTGAACATCGCAGCCTCATCACCGGCCACCTCGCAGCACCGGGCGGGCTCGCGATCATGCGCCACAACGGCCGTGAAGCGCTGCTCGTCGCCGACAGTTACGCCTATCGTGTCGTCGACACCCATACCGGCGCCGTCACGGCGACTTTCGACATCGCCGAGTTCGGCTTTCCGGGCGCGGCGACCGATGTCGCCGTTAACGATCAGTTCTTCGCGCTCAGCAACTTGGGACTCCGGCCGCGCGTGTACCTCGTCGACCGAACGAACTACAAGACCGTGCTGGCGTGGACGAAGATCAAGACACCGTATGGTCTGGTCTTACGGGACAATGGTGATCCGATCGTGGCGGACTTTTCGACCGGCACGCTGATCGGCCTGAACCGGGCCGACAGGAAACAACGCGAAATACTGGCCGACGGACTCGCCGGCCCGGTCGGCCTCGCCTGGGCGGCGCCGAATGCAGTCTACGTGACCGAGGCGCTGGCCGGCACTCTGGTGCGCATCGACCTGGAAGACGGCAGCAAAACGACCATCAATAAGGATCTCGCCCAGCCCGAGGGGCTCACGGTGCTGGCGGACGGGCGTGTCGCCGTGGTGGAAGTGGGCACGCAACGGCTTCTTGCGATCGATCCCGCGAACGGTGCGGTCGAAGTCCTGGCAACGCAACTGCCGGTGGGTGAACGCGCCGCCCACTCACCGGCGCCGGTTTTTCTACCGAGCGGCGTTGCACAGGGCGCGGACGGTAGCCTGTACGTGAGCGGGGATCGTGACAACAGTATCCTCAAACTCGTCGCAAACTGATCGTCGTCAGGAAAATGGGGTCAGACCCCAATTTAAATGGGGTCTGACCCCATTTAAATTAAATAAATACAGTGCCTTGCGGGACCCGTAAGTACTTCCCCCGATTGCGCAGCGGAAAATGAATCCGGCACCCTGCCAATATGCAGGACGAAGGGCCATTCGTACCGATTAACGTCGTCGATAATTTTTATCAGACCAGTGCGTTCATCCCGATGTCCTTCGCCCTCGTCACCACGGTGCACGAGAATGGCGAGACCGGGATCGGCCCCCATGCGCTGCTCTACCCGTTCGGCATCACCAAGCCCTATTCCATGATGCTCATCAGCCGCCACACCAGCGGCACCGCAAACAATATCCGACGCAATCACAAGTGCGCGCTGAACTACATCCCATTTGACCGTGATCGTCTGCAGGGCATCGCCAATCTCGGCTATCCGGGCATGGCGCTGGAGGAAAAAATAAAAGCCAACCCGTACACGCTGATTGAATCGCCGTCGCCCGAAAAAGCGGCGGACCCCGATTATCCGCAAATCATCAGTGAGGCCTTCCAGGTAATCGAGTGCACCTGGGATGACAGCTTCGACCTGCACAGTAAGGCCGATGATTTTGGCCAACCCTATACCAGCCACTTCAATCTGCTCATCGACCATGTACTGGTAAAAGAAAAATATGCGCCGGGCATTGAAAAGGGAGAAATCTTTCCGAACATGCCGATATTCTGTGGTTTCCGGGCGAACCGTGGCTTCTGGTTCGCCGAACACCAGCAACCTTTCAGCGTGCCGCTTCCCCAGGTCGAAGGCATGGAACACCAGACTGTTTTCTATCTGGCCAATCGTATCGATGCAAACGTGCGCTTCACCAAGGAAGCCTGCAAGAAACTGACGGGCATTCCTCAACCGTTCATGCAGGACGCCTTGAAAGGCATCGTCGCGCGCGCGATCGAGGCAGACATTACGGAAGTCGACGAAGTCTTCCTGGAGAAGGTCAACGCCGAGCGTTAAAAAATGGGGTCTGACCCCGTTTTTACAGCGCTAGGTAGAAATGCGTATTTTCCAACGGAAACCAGGGCGATACGCTCGCTCGACAACCGAGAAGACCATCCAATAAGCGAATATCGTGTTTTTCCCTGGAGGAAATGTCATGTACATCAATTTCTGGTACCCCATCGCCAAAAGCGAAGACGTCGTCACCTACGAACCGCATCGAACCATGGTCCTGGGGCAGCAACTCGTTGCCTTCCGCGATACCGAAGGCGCCGCGCACGTGCTGAGCGATGTCTGTATCCATCGCGGCGGTGCTTTGGGCAAGGGCTGGGTCAAAGGCGGTACCGTGGTGTGCCCATACCACGGCTGGCAGTTCGCCGGCGACGGTCAATGCAAGCATATTCCGACACTGGATGATGGCAAAGTGCCCGCCCGCGCCAAGGTCGACAGTTATCCGATACAGGAAAAATACGGCATCGTGTTCGCCTTCCTCGGCGACCTGCCCGAGGAAGAACGGCCGCCACTCCGCATCATCGAGGAATATGACCAGGAAGGCTGGCGGGCAAACAAACTCCTGGTCTTCGAAGTCGGTGCCTTCTATGAACGCTCCATCGAAAACGGGCTCGACCCGTCCCACAACGAATTCGTGCATCCGGCCCAGGGTTCGCCGACCATGAATCCCGATTTTCTGAAAAAACCGATAGAAATGAAGGACGGTCCCTGGGGAAGTGAATTCCTCGTGCGTTTCGATAATAAACTCACGAACACGAGGGTATTGTCCGGCGTGGCCCAGGCGGTTCCCGAGGTGACCGCAGGATCCGGTTATGTCGGCCCGAATCAGATGATCACGTGGATTCGCTTCTCCGATGAAAGCATGTTTCATCAGTATTTCTACGAGGCACCCATCGACGAGAGCCATACGCGGATATTTTTCGTCAACATGCGCACTTTCATGCTCGAGCCTGAAAACGACAACCGCCTGGTCAATATAAACCTGATCGTCGCCAAGGAGGATATCGACATCCTCGAGGCGCTCGATCCGGTGGGCACGCCGGATAATCCCACCGAAGAGGTGCTGGTACCCTCCGATGGCGCTGTGCTGAGTTATCGAACATTCCTGAAACAATGGAAAGATAAGGGTTGGCGCATCGACATAGACACGCAGCAGGCCAAACGTAAAAACAAGGCATACGCGATTCCTTGTCCGGCTCGACGTACGACGGGCAATTGGGTGTTAGATCCGGTACCGATGATGTCACCGACTGACGAGAGCAAAGCCGCGTAGTGAAACGGTAACCGGGCGCCTCTTACCCACCCGGTTGAACCACGCCCAGCACGGCCGCGATGACGAGCCCGATCCAGATGCCGATGACGGCCCACTTGACCCGTCTCAGGCTCGCGGCCATGGCCGCGGTCTCGGCGTCATCGATTTCCCCTGCCGCGATGCGCTGGATGCCGGCCATATAGGGGCCGATCGTCTGGTTGATCCGCAGGCTGCAGAACACGATCGCGGCAAACACGAGGATCTTGTAACCGACCCACGGTGCATCGTCGAGCCGGCCGGCGACGAACGACCAGCCCACCGACACGATACAGCCCACCACGATCGCCCACTTGAACGGGTTGTCGAACTTCTGCAGACCCCGGCCGAGCGGCGTGTCGTATTTGAAATGCAGGATCAGTTCGAGCGTGAGCCAGACCGGCGCCAGCATGATGATGCCGGCCATCTGCCAGGCCGGGTGTTCGACGCCGACAAACTCGCTTAGCACGCCGCCGACCGTGAGCATGACCGCGCCGCAGGCCCGCGGCACGATGTCGAGACCGAGCATGATCTTGGCCGCCGTCTGGCGTGCAGCGATACTCAGCGTCGGATCGGCCGCGAACCCGGACGAATAAAACACACCGATGTCGCCGCCGAGCCAGTAACAGAACAGCAGCAGATGTATGATCAGGAACAGGTCGTGCACAGGGGCAAAAGGTACCGGATTTATTTTGGGTAAGGAAATGGGGTCTGACCCCATTGTTTCAATGCGCAGCAAACGCCACGTCTTACTCGTACTCCTCGCCGGGCTGATTGCCGCCTGCGTCCAGGACAATGAGCAGGCCGGTGACGTGCGCAGTGGTACAGGTTACCGGGTCGAGACCCTGGTTCCCGGCGGGCCGCTGCACGGAATCAACGGGATTACGTTCGGGCCGGATGGCTGGCTGTACGCCGGCAGCGTGGCGGGGCAAACGATTTATCGCGTCGATGTGGCAAGCGGCGTGGTCGAAGTCGTCGTGCCGCCACCTGCAGGCGAAGCGGACGACATCGCGTTCGCGCCCGACGGCACGATGGTCTGGACGGCGCTGCTCGACGGTGAAATCCGCGCGTTGCGGGAAAACGGCAGCATCGACGTCATCGCGTCGGGCAAGGCGCTGATCAACCCCATCGACTTCACCGACGACGGGCGGCTGTTCGCGGCCCAGAAGGGCTTCGACCGCCTGTATGAATTTCCGTTCGACCGCCGACTCGAAGGCGCGCAGGCACCGCGTCTCGTCGCGAAAAAGATGGGCGACCTCAACAGCTTCGAAATCACGGCCGACGACCAACTTTACGGGCCGTTATCGCGCATCGGCACCATCGCACGCATCGATATCGAGACCGGTCAGGTCAGCCCGATCGCGGAGAATCTCGGCAAACCGATCGCTGTCAACCTGGATGCCGACGGCCGGATCTGGTTCGTCGATCTGACGAGCGGCCATTTGCAGCGCATCGATCCGGGTCCGCCCGATCCGAATCGTCGGGACCCGAACTGGGGGGACGCAAAAGTCGTCGCCACGATCCAGCCACCGGCCGACAACCTGGCCGTCGGTCCCGACGGCGCGATTTACGTCAGTCGATCGGCCGCGAGCGCGATCGTGCGCGTCGATCCGGACAGCGGCGAGCAGCGCATCGTCGTGCCGGGTCACTTTTCCCTGGTGGGCGGTCTTGCCATCATGACCCACCAGGGACGCGAGGCGCTGCTGGTCGCAGACAGCTACGGCTATCGCATCGTCGATACCCGGACCGGGGCGGTCACGAGTCCCTACGAGATCGTCGAGCCCGGCTTTCCCGGTGCGGCCAGCGATGTCGCGATCAACGATGAATTCATCGCGTTGACGGACCTCGTGACCCGTCCACGGGTTTTTCTCGTCGATCGCGCCGACTACAAAATTGTCGCGACCTGGCCGAACATCGACGCGCCCTGCGGTGTGGTCTTGCGAGACAGCGGCGACCCGATCGTCGCCGACTTCGCAACCGGAACGCTGATCGGCTTGAGCCGGAAAGACCGAAGCTTGCGCGACATCCTTGTCGACGGGCTGGACGGCCCCGTCGGTCTCGCCTGGGCGGGATCGGATGCCGTCTACGTGACCGAAGTGCTGGCCGGCACGCTCGCGCGCATCAACCTCGATGACGCGAGCAAAACGATTATCGCCACGGGCCTCGCCCAACCCGAAGGGCTGACGGTACTCGACGACGGACGCGTCGCCGTCGTCGAAGTCGGGGCACAACGACTCATCGCACTCGATCCGGACAGCGGCGCGGTCGAGGTATTGGCGAGCGAATTGCCCGTGGGTGAACCGGCTGCACGCGCGCCGGCGCCCGTTCACGTGCCGAGCGGTGTCGCCCAGGGTGCCGACGGCAGTTTATATCTGACCGGCGATCGGGATAACAGCGTTTTGAAGCTCGCGGTCGATTAAGCCGCTTCACCATTTCGGCAAACCGATCATGGGCGGATCCCACTGGTCGAAGCGACTTTGGTCGTCATCATTCGGAATCGGCAAACCGGGGATTGTGGAGTAGCGAAAAGTCCGTCAGGCTTGCCAGGAATTCCAACAAATCATCCTTCTCGGCCGTACTGAGCTCGAACCCCATCAGCAGCGCACTTTTGTTTACATTTGCCCGGCCGATACCGGCGTCGGGCCCGGTGTGTAGCGTTCGCCCTCCGGCTGCATAATGATCGATGGCCTCGGCCAGCGTCACGACACTGCCGTCGTGCATATAAGGTGCGGTAATCGCGATGTTGCGCAGACTCGGCGCACGAAATTTACCATCGTCCTCTAACAATCCGGACTCCTCACGGAGCCCGGTATCAGCCGCAGGATAGCGGTCCTGATTACCCACGTTATATAAACCGGTGTTATGAAATGCAGGCGTTGCCGACTCTGCCTGCGATCGCCGCTGACCACCGGCGAGATTCTGCCCGGCGTGGCAGGCATTGCATTCGAGTCGCGCGGAGAAAAACAACTGCATCCCGCGCCGGGCCGATGCGGACATCGCACCACGCTCGTCGAGATATAAGAGACGGTCGAAGGCCGAGTCCGCCGAGATAATCGATCTGACGAAAGCCGCCAGCGCCTTGATGATGTTTTCAATACTGACCGAATCCGGACTCTCCGGAAAAGCCAGGCGAAACGCACTCGCGTAGCTGCTGTCGGATTCCAATCGCACAACCAGGGATTCCCCTCGACCCCTCAGGCCAAGCTCGATGGGTTGCTCATTAAACAGCGGTATCGCGATCTGTTGCTCCAGCGTCTGCAAATCGCGGCTGGCCCACGTGAAAGTGTTGTTATAGGCCACGTTAACCAGCGACATACTCGAGCGCGGATGCATCTCGCCGGTGACGCCGATCGCATGCGCACGACCGTCGGTAAACGCGAGCCGCTGTTGGTGACAGCTTGCACAGCGACCGCGCCCGTTGACCGAGAGTCGAGCGTCGTAAAACAAGCGCCGGCCGAGTTCGACCTTGGCCGGTGTCATCGGATTGGTGAGTGGTACCGGAGGCGGCAGGAATCCGGGCGGCAATTGCCAATCGAAAGCCGTGCCCGGGGCCGAAACCGGGTCGCCGTTATCGCCGACCGTCGTGCAGGCCGTTGCCAGCCAAGCCGCACAGATTACCGCGCTGCACGCCCCTCCAGATCGATACTTCAGCGTGCTTGCGCCCAGCGGTCCGTCGTCGTTGTGTCCGGCGCGGGCAGGTACGATGCGAGATCGGCGCGCTCGTTGACCCAGACGGCCAACTGCTCGACGGCCGTCGGGTCGGCTCCATTCAAATCCGCCTGTCGTGCGGCGACCCAATCGTTCATCGCGACCAACAGCTGATCCGCCAGTTCGCGATCGTTCTGGAATAACTTCATATACGCCTGTTTCGCTTCCTCGGTTCGATTGAGCCCGAGATAAGCCTCGCCGCGATATTCTATCGCCTCGCCATACGATGACCTCAGACGAATCGCCGTATCATAAGCCTGCAATGCATCCTCGTAGTTTCCGCTTTTGCGGTAGGCATAGCCCAGGCTGCCATACGCCTGGTACATATCCGGATTGTATTTAATCGCTTTCTGAAAATCGGCAACCGCCTTTTTGTATTCCTTGGCGATCTTTTTCTGCAGTTTCACAACTTTTTTCTCGTTGTTCTCGACCGCCGCTTGCAACTCGAAATTTGCGGCCTTATCGCGATGCTTCAGGCCTTTGTTGTATCTCGAGACGGCTAATTGTTCCGGAGTTTTCCGGGGCTGCGATTGCTGCGCCGAACTGACGCCACCCCCCGGACTCCCGCCCGCCGCATGGAGCGTCGCCACTGGCACCAGGGCGAGGATCAGGACAACGATTACATGGACCGATAATTTCATCGTCAAATACCAATATTGAGTATACGCCTTCGGACCTACAGCGAAAAATGAGGCGCCGATTAATGGGGTCAGACCCCAATTAAAATGGGGTCTGACCCCATTAATAGCGAGTCAGCGCACGGGTTCCAGCACGATCTCGAGCGCCTCAACGCGGCCCGCATGCGCCGTGCCTTTGAGAGGAAATGTCACCGGCGTCGTACTGCCCCACCAGTAGTCGCCGGCTTTGGGCGTCGGCGGAAACTTTTTCTCCATCTGCAGGTAGACATACAAACGGTAGTCGCCGGTCAGTGAATCCTCGCGGTAATACGTGCAGGCCGGCACCGTCATCGTCAGCGGCTGACCCACATCGATGGCCGGATCCATGACCTGGTTGTAGTCGGTGCCGCCGTCGGGCGGACGTGCCGGCGGCATGGTCCAGTTCGCATCGCTGTAATAGAACGCCATCAACTGATACGGCACTCGATCGAGCTTGTCGGGCAGGTGTAAAGTCACGCGCAAGGCGTCGCTCGACGCGCAGACATCCGCATCGCAGGTCGCGGTCAGCGCCGGATCACTGACGAACGGTGCCGAGTCCGTGCAGGTGTCGGTCGCCGCGCAGTCCGGTGTGCGGCCGTCGTCATCACGCACGCAACGCACATCGGCAACACTGCAACTGTGATTGAAGCCGGCCGCGCCGGTTTCGAACGCGACATACGCAATCCACTGTTCCGGGTCGTCGACGGCGCGGTCGTGTGCCCAGGTTTCGAGCGGATGGCCCTCCGCGGCCGGATCCGGATTGTCGCAGGTCCCGGTCAGGCCGGCCTTCCAGTAACACCCGTTGCTACCGGGTCCGGCATATTGCATGCCGCCGTGACAGGCTGCGTTGGTGCTGGCCGCCGTGGCCATGCCGGCGGCAATACCGCAATCGCCGCCGGGTTCGGTCGCGGGGTTGCCGTCTATGATCGCGCGCAGTTCATCGATGCCCGGCAGGCGCCAGTCGTCGTGGCCATCGAGCACGAGGGATTCGCAATAATGTTCGGCCTCGGCGGCGATCAAAGGGCGATCCGCGGAGTTTTCACGGATTTCGCGTTGCGGATTCTGCCAGCACAGCCCGGTCTCCGCGTCGCACCAGGGTTGCGACGGCGCCGGCACGTCGAGCGCCATGCAGCCGGACAGGAATGCGACGCAAACAGGTCCGGCGACTGTCGCGTGCCGAAACTTATTCCGGCTGCGTGACCGCATCATCCCCCGTCGTGATGACCGTGCCCGGCTCCATCTCGCCCATCGCGAGCGCTGTCATATAGTCGGCCGTTGCGAAGTGGCAGTAGACCTGCCCTTCGACCATTTCCGGCAGGATCCACGTCGTCCAGCTGTCGTAGTCGTGAAACAGGCCCGGCGAGTTGAAGTGAATCGCACCGTCCTCGCCGACATAGCTCAGCTCGAAATCGGACAGGTAATCGTAACCGGTGACATACGGCTCGTTCTCGTCGATAACGAACGTCTCGGCCCGGGCCGCGGCCTCGGGTCGGTTGTCGCGCCTGAGTTGTTCGATCACCTGCGCCTTGACCATGCGTGCCACCGTCGGGCAGTAAACTTGCTCGCCGGCCGCGTCCTCGCCATACGCCGCGCGAATATGCGCCGCGCCCTTGACCTTGCACGACACGACGATCGGCAGCTGCCCGGAATAGGTCACGACCTGGTAGGTCATGAGCGGATCGGGTGAAGGTTTGGAATGGCGGTATTCGGGCATGTCGGTGAACAGCGTGTTGTTACTTTCGACTGTCGTGTTCGCCATGATTTTTTGCACGACGGAGCAGAAGTCGGCCGAGGTCGGTGCCGGTAATTCCATCGGCTCTGCATGGCCCGGCACGGCCATCACGGCCGATGAAAAAAGCAATGCAATGCGCAATACGGGACTCATGATTATTCCTGTGGCCTTATTTATTTAGTGTGTCGGCTGGCTGCCGCAGTATACCTTATCGATTACTCGGTTCCGGCAGATGATTTTTCTTCTTCGGATGCAGCTCGAACAACACGACCCGATGGCCGTCGTGATCGGTGACCGTCACGTCCGTGCGAGCCGGCTGCTGCAACTCGTAAGCCTGACCGACGGGTAAGCCTTCCGCTTTTATTTGTTCGAGTATGCCGGCAAGGCGCCCTTCCGTGACTTCAATAATGATGCAGAAAGGATACGGTGCCCCACGCCTCGGGATCGCCACGCCCCTGGCCTCCGTTAGCGCGAGCGAACCGAACGCGCCGCGCCCCTCGCTCAGAAACGCCATGTGCAGCGTCGCGGACGCCGGCAGCCCAAACATCTCGGTGGCCACACCCAGTGAATCGAGAAGAAAATCGACCCTGAAGCCGAGGATGTCGCGGTAGACGCGCAGCGCGCGTTCCATATCGGCAACCAGGATGTTGGCACGGTGCAGCAGCAAACCGTGGGCGGGCCCTGGCATGGGCTCTTTTTTCCCGGCAGCCGTTATCTGCGCGACTGCTTGCTCAGCTTGTACAGCGCGTTGGTGATGTCGGCCGCGACATAGATGTTGTCTTTAGCGTCCACGGCGACGCCGGTCGGCAGGAAGGGCTTCGGCAGATCATCACCGCCCACGAGTCCGATCGCCAGACCATCCGCCAGGGTTTCCATCGCGCCGGTTACCGGGTCAATGCGCAACAGGCGCTGCGTGCCGGTTTCGGCGACCAGTAACTGCCCGTCGCCGGTCAGCGCGAGCCCTTCGGGCCGATCCAACCCTTCGGTCACGAGTTGACGCGCACCATCGCGCAGATCGATCCGCCAGATTCGACCGGCGTCGTACTCGCTGACGTACAGGTCATCTCCGGCCGCCGCGAGACCCACCGGGCCATCGAGGCCTGTTGCGATTTCGGTTTTTTCACGACTGCGGCCCGGCGCGAGCCGAGTCAGCGTGCCGGTCGTGTAATCGGCGACGACCACGCTGCCGTCCGCGAGAAACACCGGGTTGTACGGCGCCTTGAACTTAGCGGTCTTGATAATCTTGTTTTGCTCGCGATCGATGACATACACGAGACCGAACGGCCAGATAGACGCCAGCACGAGCGTGTCATCGCTGACCGCGATGCTCTGCGAGGCCGCGACCCCGGGCGGTGCGGGCAGCATCGTGCGTGCGCCCGTGACGACATCGAAATAGCGACTGCCCCAGAAATCCGCGACGAACACCACGGTCCGGCCATCGATCTCGGCCGTGGCGATACCGCCCGGGGCGCTTAACTCGCCGCTCGTGATTTCACGCAGTGCGCCGGTGTCCGGATCGATCGCCGTGATCCGGTTCAGGGCCGGATTGGAGACATAGATTTCATCGCGGCTGTCGATCGCGAGATTATCGAGCGGCGGTTCGAGCTGCGCGATGATCTCTCGTGCGCCGGACTCGAGGTCGATCCGCGTGACACTGCCGTCGTCGATGTCCACGACAAGCAGCCGCCCGCGTGAGTCCAGGTTGACGGCGGCCGGCACCGAAAAATCATCGGCAATCTGCGTGACCTCGCCGGATTCCAGGTCAACCCGCACGAGTTTGCCTTTCATGAACAGGGGCCCATACAGCTGGTGATCGGCCGTGACTTCGAAACCATTCAGGCCACCGAGTTTTTTGGCGATCAGGCGCGGTGCGGCGATACCCTGCGGATCGATTTCCCAGAGCGCATCGCCGCCGAAGACCTGGGTCACGAACAGGCGGCCATCGGGCGCATAGTTGATGGAATTCACGGCCACCAGGTCACTGGCGAGCACCTTGATGTCGCCGTCCGGGGTCAATGCGTGCACGGCGGAGAACGCACCGGCGGTCCACGCGATCGTGCCATCGGGGCCGACCGCGACATCGTCGGCGTTGCCGAGCGGTGGTCCGACGAGCGTGCTGACTTCGCCGGTCTGCGTATCGATGCGATAAATCGAATAGCCGGTGAGGCTCGCGCCGTAGAGCACATCGTTTTTATCGAACGCGAGCCCGTGCACGCCGTGCATGGCCGAGCCCGGCACGAGTATTTTCAGGTCATAACCCGGCGCGACATAG
>SMVA01431837.1_pt1 | contig 27727 bp, 18 predicted proteins | sample 2456451 | NCBI WGS metagenome assembly SMVA01 (sample SAMN11095933, study PRJNA526329) | marine sediment metagenome | biome: Marine sediment; feature: Surficial sediment; material: Deep marine sediment; isolation source: Hadal surficial sediment | place: Pacific Ocean | collected 2014-05 | depth... | reverse complement strand
TCGAGATCGCCACTTTGCAACGCATCGACATCCGCCGTGCCGACTACCATGTAAATATGGTCGGTGATTTTTTCCGTGCGTATTTCGGCATCTGCGCGGGCTTCAGCCGTCATCGCATCGATACTGATAACCGCCAGAAAAAACGGAGCCAGAAATCGTAGATTGTGCATGGCATCGCCTTGTGTTGAATAAGATCATCTCAGAGCCTCATATAGCGTGACACATCTGATGAATTCATATCAACAACATCGTATTTCCCAACACTTCTTGACATTTCCTTGTCGTGTAGTCTGTAAAATCCAATTTCGCTAATATCCGGCCGTTCGAAATTTATGTCGACATCGGGCACCTTCAAGACCGCGCTAATGGCCGCAATCGCATTCTGCGCAGGCGTTTGTGACGCGCAGGAACCGGGTGGGCGGGACAAGCAATTCACGATAAGTCGAATCACAACAGCACCATCGATCGATGGCACGATCGGCGAGTCGGAGTGGGCAGATGCAGTGCGTGTGAGTGACTTGCATCAAATCAGGCCAGTTGAATTCGCGCAGCCTTCAGAGCGAACGGTATGGTACATCGCTTACGATGACAAAGCGCTTTACGTTGCTGCACATGCTTTCGATAGCGATCCTGATGGCGTCGTTGCACAAACCCTTCGTCAGGGAAGTGACCTCTCTGCTGATGATTCAATGAGCATCCTCATTGACGCGTTCAACAACAAACGCAGCGGCTACAAGTTTTCACTGAATCCTAACGGCGTACGCGCCGAAGCAATTTACGCAACACCGACCCGATCATCGGATGACTGGGATGGAATCTGGCGTGGGGCTGCCAACATCGTTGATGATGGATGGACGATGGAGATGGCTATACCCTTCAACACTATTACGTTCGATCCGGCCAACGATACCTGGGGCATTAACTTCGAACGAAAAATTTCGCGCAAAGATGAGGACATCGGCTGGCAATCACTCGGCGGCGAACTAAATCCGACTGTTTCGGGGATTGTGCACGGTTTTTCAGGCCTGAGTCAGGGCCTTGGCCTTGACGTCATTCCATCGGTGAGTTCCACCTACACGGAGGATCGGCTCCTCAGCACATCCGACTCTGAGTTTAACCCTTCCCTGGACATCAACTACAAGTTGACACCATCCATATCCGCGCTGCTGACACTGAATACTGATTTCGCGGCGACTGAGGTCGACGGCCGGCAACTCGATTTGCAGCGCTTTAGCCTGTTCTTTCCGGAAAAGCGCAGTTTCTTCCTGACGGATTTCGATATATTCCAGTTCGGCGGCGTGCCAACCGGGGGCCACTTCTGGCAACAACCAACTGGAATGCGATCCGGCAGCAACGGTCTTGCATTTTTCTCCCGCCGAATTGGCCTCACGAGCAGCGGAGCGCCTGTCGACATCATTGCTGGCGGGAAAATCAGTGGACGTATGGGAGATGTGGACTTCGGTACTCTATATATCCGCCAGGACGAGTACGCGGACGTTAACGCATCGGACCTTATCGTTGCACGCGTGTCGACAGGTGTCCTTGACGAGTCGTCCATTGGGGCTATCCTAACTTCTGGCGATCCCGGCTCTAATTCGGACAGCTCGTTGATTGGCGCTGATTTTTTGTATAGAAACACGCGGCTTGGAAACAATCGGTCCATGCACGGCAACTTCTGGATTCAGCGGTCCGATAACGAGGGAATCGATGGAGACGATCTCGCCTGGAGTGCAAACATTGGCTTTCCATCGAGAGTCGGCTTTGAAGGTGGCATACAGATACAAGAAGTAGAAGCGAACTTCGATCCTGCACTGGGTTTCGCCAGCCGTACTGGGGTAAGGCTCTACGGTGGGGAATTCGGGCATCGGCGCATACGCGAAGGCGATGTTTTTATTCGCCAGGTAGGGCACAGCGTCAGCGTCAGTCATTGGGAATACCTTGATACCGGTTCAGTTCAATCGCAGCAGATTGAAGTTGAACTGATGAGCATGAGTTCCAGCGCAGGTGATTTTGTGCGGCTGAACTATACATTTCTGGTTGAGGGATTACTGATTGGTGAGCAGCCCCTCGAGGACATCGGAATTTTCATCCCTCCTGGTGAACACTCGTTTGAGCAATATGGAGTGTACCTGACTTCGTCAGGTCACAGAAAATGGTCCGTTAAACTGAACTATGACGGCGGAGAAATTTACAACGGAGATCTGTTTCGTCTTGGACCAGGATTCGACTGGAGGCCGAACGAGTATCTTAGCTTCTCGCTTAAATATGAATATACCAAATACGAATTTCCAGGCCAGTCGGCCACTACTCGGCAGGTAACATTCGAGAACGAAATTTCATTTAACGAGAAGCTTTCATTGGTCACGCTCGCACAGTTCGACAACGTGTCTGACGATATCGGGATCAATAGTCGGCTTCGGTACAACGTTTCTGCCGGTCAGGACATCTGGTTTGTCGTTAATCACAACATGATCCGTGATCCAATCGACGATCGCTTCCACAGTACGAAATCCGTTGCTGCCGCAAAGATTCGATATACTTTTCGCTACTAAAGACCTAATCCGGAGCCGTAACAAAATAATTCCTGATGTCGCCTTGCAAAACAAATCCGGGTTGAAAAAGGCGACCGAAGAGAAAAAGGATCGCACCATGCACACAATGTCCAATGCCAAAGGTTTTCTTTTTGCATTTTGTTTGTTTGCATATAACACAAATGCGCCGGCGCAGGATCAAGAAGCGCCCGGCGTACCGATTGAGTGCGAATCGGTCATGCACAACTATTCTTCGCCTGCAGTCACCCTGATTTCAGCCAGGGTAATCGCCGCTGACCAACGAAACCCTGCGTATTGCAGGGTTTTTGGCACCATCACAATCGACATTGGCTTCGAAGTCCGCCTGCCGGTGAACTGGAACGGCCGCTTCTACATGGTCGGCAATGAAGGATCCGGCGGGAGATTTAACACTCGCTATCTGGATGGCGCCGTGCGGCTTGACTACGCAACCGCTTCAACGGATCAGGGGTACGATGGCGCCGTAGAAGGCGACGCGTATGGCTACAATAACCGCCAAAAGGTGATCGACTACGGGTTTCGGGCAACACATCTCACTGCGGTAGTCGCCAAGGAAATTGTTGCGGCATATTACGGGACACCGGCTGCATATTCTTATTTCGTGGCGGGGTCCGCCGGCGCCCGCCAGGCGCTTATGGAAGCACAACGCTTTCCAGACGATTTCGATGGCATCTTGCTGTCCGCGCCGGTCTACAACATTTCAAAAGTTCACATGTGGGGGTTGTGGAAAGCGAAGGCATTTTCCGGAGCTGGCCACATTAGTCCGAGCAAACTCCCAATCATCAGCAGCGCTGTTTACGATCGATGCGATGGCGATGACGGCGTTCTGGACGGTATCATCAGCGACCCGCCAAGTTGTGATTTCGATCCAGCCAGGCACTTGCAGCAATGTGACACGCCCTCCAGCGAATCCAGGTGCTTTTCAAAAGACCAGATTGCAGCGCTACAAGCAGTGTATGGCGGTGTCAAAAATTCCAGCGGCGAAATTCTCTTTCCCGGCCAGCCATTAGGTGCGGAAGCGGTGGGAGATATGCCGCCGTGGATGCAAAGTGACGGCCCACAAAGTGCCTGGAATGACTGGTTACTGGTGCCGGCAGGAGAGACACCGAGGTTCCTCGATTTCGCTGAGTCCTTTTTACGTTACACCGCATTCGATATTGACGATCCAAATTACGACTGGACGACGTTTGACTTTGACAAGGATCCAGCCAGGATGGCCAACGCGGCAGCGATCGTCGATGCAGACGATCCGAATCTCAAGCCATTTCGCGCCAGCGGGGCAAAGATGATTCATTATCATCACTGGGCCGACACTGCAGTGCCCGCTACCAACTCAATAAATTATTTTGAAGAAGTACAGCAGATCACTGGTGACAGCGAGGACTTTTACAAATTCTACCTGGTGCCTGGTGGATTTCATGGCTCGCAGGGCGTCGGCGCGACAGACGTTCCGTGGCTCGAGATGATAGTCGATTGGGTCGAAAACGGAAATGCGCCGGGTGAGCTCGTCGCACGTCGCATGCAGAATGGCAAGACCGTTTTTACCCGCAAAATTTGTCCGTATCCTCTCAAAGCGGCGTACAAAGGAATTGGGGATACGGCAGATTCCGACAGTTTCGAGTGCGTGAAGTAATCGCAACCATCCAAGCGAAGGTCATTTTGAAAAATTCTTTCTGATCCTGATCGTTTCATTCGCAAATATTTCGATCGCAGACGTACCGTACAAGCCCACGGCCGACGATGAGCTGCCAACCGCGATCACGGGTAACGCGTTCGTTGATTCGCTTCGTTCCTCAGGGATTGAGAACGATGTTCATATCTACGATCATGTCCGACATGGATTCTGGCTATACGTTGATGAACATCCGGTAGTCCGGAATACACCAGCACTCGACGCGTAGCAACGGCTGAAGGCCTATTTCATGAGAACGCTTGGCGATTGATCGATTTTACTCAGCCTCGCTGAAAACGCCGGCTGGGGAAGAGGAAAAAGAGAATGATCAAAACAATAGCCATCAAGGCCGCGACATTACTGCTTGCAGTTTGTTTCCTGACGAACAGTGGATATGCCGCTCCTGTCTTGATCAAGTCCGGCAATGTCATCGGGTCACCATTGCCAGGCCATATGCCGCACCACATGCAACAAACACAGCACGATTTTGCCCGGCTTGTTTCTCTGGAGACCAACGGGGAAATTGCATTCGAGATTCTTGAAGGAAAGCGGCCGGACATTCCAATCTTCCGCATGCCCGATATGACAAAAGACGGAGCAGTCATTCAGGCGTCCGCCGTGCCTTCCTTCTTCTTGCCGCGCGTGCCCGAATTGAAGATATTTGAAACCCCCTATCTGTTTCGCGATATTGCGCATGCGAAACGGTACCCGTCATCCGAGCTGGCAGGACATTTTTCGAACCTGATAGAAGAACGATACCAGGTTAAGGTGCTTGGGCATTTTATTGTCGCTCACAACATCGCAATAACGTCAACGGACAAGCCGATGATTATGCCGCAGGACTTTTCGGACCGTTACGTGAACGACGACTTCGAATCGTTTGCGCCCATGTGGGTCAACATCAAGCCTGCAAAGCGATACAGCATTGGGTATGTCGACGCCGTTAACGGCGCTTTGCATGACGAACAGCAGCTCGATACCTCGATTGGGATGCTGCAGAACATTTTCGCGCAAAAACAATATAGTAAGTTTAAATACGTAACGGTAGCGCCGTCGTTCTACACATTTTTCTACACATTTATCATGAATCGAGACGTTTGGGATAACCTCGACGATTCGCAACAGGCGGGCATTATGCGCGCGGCGGAGGCCATTCAAATTTCGGCGTTTGAAAATGAGCGGGCAACAGCGATATATCACACGGCGCTGAATCTAACCCTCGACATGAATATCCATCTACAAACGCAGGCAGAGCGTGACGCATGGGAAGCCGAATTTTCAGAAAAGGTGCAACATGGCATTCTCGAAAAATCGGACAATTCTGCAGAGCTCAAAGCGTATCTGGAGCAAATTCGCAACCTTTAGTCGGGTGACAACGCTTGCAAAACAATTGCCCGAGTTTGACCTGCCGAATTCGGGGTCGAACCTTCGCATCGTTATGCAGTTGTTGGATTTTCGCAGTGCTGCAGCCGCGAAAACGACCAGCACGGATGAAGCCCCGACTGCCGGCAACGTCGCTGGATTCAGGGCTACAGATCCCCACTCCTCGCGCGCTGCCTCAAGCCAACCTGTTTACCGAATGCGGCTGAATTTTCCTGCCTTACCCATGTTGCGACCAGAAACGGCTTCGACACGACCGCACGGATGCAGGAGCAGTTGCCAAGGGTATCGGCTGGTCTGACAACGGGCATAGGCGGAAAAACAGGCAAAGAACGCGGATCTTCAGGGCAATGCGCCCTCATTCGAAGAAGATTCCGGCGTGCTCGGGGTCAAAAAGGAACTAAACTGCGTTCCAATGCTGCCGGACTTGATGCAAAAGGGCGTTTATTTGTCTTACCCAATTCCCGGGGCGGTTCCAATGCTTCGTGGATTTGATATTACGCTTCTGGACGACGAGATCGACACGCTCATTCAGGTTATTGATGCACCGGATTTCGCCGATCAACCGCTCCGCAAATTAGTTTGATACCAGTGTAGCCGTTGAGATTAATTGACCGGCTGGTATATCACTGGCAGGCTTGCCGCCTGTCATCAAGGAAGTTTGAATTGGATCAGGTTTTCGTATCCCGGGATGAAGAGTTGGAGCGACTTGACAGCCTGCTGAGCCGGTCGATTGATGGTGAAGGACAGGTTTGCTTTGTGACCGGCGATGCCGGCCGCGGCAAGACCAGCCTCACGGCCGAATTCGCGCGCCGCGCACAAATGCAGCAAGACGAATTGCTGGTTGTGATCGGCGACTGTAATGCCCAAACCGGCATTGGCGACCCATACCTCCCGTTTCGCGAAGTGCTCGGCATGCTTGCCGGCGACATCGACGACAAAGTTGCACAGGGAATGACGACAGAAGAAAACGCAGGTCGTCTTCGCAGTTTTCTGCGAGTATCGAAACGCATCATCGTCGACGTTGGTCCGGACCTGATTGACATATTCGTGCCCGGCGCGGGTCTGGTTACGCGAGCTGGCGCGATGGTGGCGGGCGAAAAGGGCGCACGAAAAAGGCGCAGCGCGGCACTTATGTCCGGCGGCGCATCACAATCCATGGCGGATGCATCTCCGGGAAACGCTCAGAGTCATATCTTTGAGCAAGTAACGACAGTTCTGGTGACGTTGGCCAAACAACGACCACTGGTCCTGATTCTTGATGACCTGCAGTGGATCGACGAATCATCTGCAAGCCTGCTGTTTCACCTCGCGCGCCGCATCGAGGGCAGCCGCATTCTTATTATCGGGACATATCGTCCCGAAGAAGTGTCAATCGGTCGGGGAGAGCAGCGTCACCCGTTGGCACAAGTCGTTTTCGAATTAAAGCGTTACTACGGTGATCTTGTTATTTCACTTGGTGACGAAGCCGATGCCGAATCCCGGCAATTCGTCGATTCCTTGCTCGATGTTGAAGCCAACAAACTGGGCGAAGAATTCAGGCATGCGCTGCATCAACTTACCCGCGGCCACCCCCTGTTTACGACAGAGTTGCTGCGCGACATGCAGGAACGAGGCGACTTGATTCAAGACGACGCTGGTGAATGGATCGAAGGACGGACGCTTGACTGGGATGCGTTACCGGCCCGAGCCGAGGGCGTCATCGAGGAGCGCATAAACCGATTGCGTGAAGAGTTGCGCGACATATTGACTATTGCCAGTGTGCAAGGCGAAACGTTTACCGCGCAGGTCATTGGACGGATGCAAGAGATTACCGAACGAGAACTGCTCAAAATGCTGTCGCAAGATCTCGACCGGCAACATCGGCTGATCAGCGAAGAAAGCAATGAACGAGTAGGCTCCACTCGTATCTCGCAATTTCGATTTCGGCATCAAATGTTACAGAAGTATTTCTACGACAACCTCGGCGACAGTGAATGCGAGCTGTTGCACGAGGATATTGCATCCATTCTTGAATCACTTTATGGCGATCGGACCGATAAAGTCGCAGTAAAGCTTGCCCGCCATTATGAACACGCGCGACTGTACGAAAAAGCGGCAAGCTACTTTCTCCAGGCCGGCCGACTCGCGATTTCCGTCCACGCCCATCGCGAGGCTATCGCGCTGGCCACCAGGGGGCTGGCCTCTCTCGATCGTGTCGGCGACGTTACCAGCCAGTCCGAGCTGGTACTCGATCTGAATTTGCTGCTTGGCGAGGCACAACATCACGCCGGCCTGTTTGCCGAGTCGATGGACACTTTTCTGGAGGCTGCAGAGCTTGCCGGGAAGTTGAATGCGCCGGAGGCCCTGGCGATGGCCGCGCTTGGATACGATGAGCCGCGCTGGCGCTGCAATTTGCTTGAGCCGAACGCAGTCAAGCTTTTGAACCAGGCATTGGAGCTTCTCGATGAAAGTGACAGTGTGCTCCGGGTGCTCCTGATCTCGCATCTTGCGCGGGCCAGACAAGGATCGGAGTCGGTCAAGAATTTGATGGCGCTGTTGGACGATGCAGTCGAGATGGCGCGGCGACTCGGCGACCCGCGTGCGTTGATCGAATCGCTGCGGACACGGCTGAGAATTGATCGTGACCCGAAACGTGTCCACGGGCGTGTGCAACTCATTGACGAGATTCTTGAGATAGCCGAGAAATTAGACGACAAGTGCTTGCTTTTGGAATTGCTCGCGTTTCGTATTTACGATGTGGTGGCGCTCGGAGATGTCAAAAGCTGGTCGAGCAACCTGGATTCGCATCAGGCCATCGCCGAAGAAGTATCCGAACCATTTTACAGTTACAACGATCGTACGATGCGAACGGCCCAATCCATTCTTGCTGGCCGCTACGCAGAGGCAGAATCACTGGCCCAGGAGGCGCAAGCGCACGGGCAAAAGCTGGGCGTGGAAAACGCCGAAGGCGTAATGGGCGTGCAGATGTTCACGATCCGGCGAGAACAGGGTCGGCTACAGGAAATTGCGCCGCTGGTGAAGCACTTTGTTGGTGAGCATGGCGCAAATGCGGCATGGCGGCCTGGACTGGCCCTCATTTACATGGAAATCGGGCAACTGGATGAAGCGCGAGCCGAATTCGAGCGTCTTGCAGAAGACGATTTCTCCGCACTGCCGCATGATTCCCTTTGGCAAACCTGCCTGACGTATCTCGCCGAAGTTTGTGATGAATTGGAGGACGCCGAACGTGCAGAGCTACTGTATGAGCTTCTATTGCCTTATGCAGAATTGACCGTCGTCGTCGGTAACGCGATCGTCTGTCTCGGCGCTACTTCGCGATTTCTCGGACAGTTGGCGAGCACTCTCGGACGATGGAACGATGCCGAGGCGCATTTTGAGCACGCGTTGAGAATGAATGAGGGTCTCGGATCCAAATCCTGCGTTGCCCACACGTACTACCAATATGCCCGCATGCTAATGAGGCGCGGTGAACGCGAAGACGTGATTCGCGCCAGCGACATGATCGATGAGGCACTGAAGCTCGCGCAGCAGATCGGCATGCAAGGACTGTTGTCCCGCATCAAACGCGAATTAAGTGACTGATGACACTGATTATTATATTATTCTCAGCCAATTAATGGCGCACCTAGGGGGGGATCGTCAAATGCCAGTATTCCTGATTGAACGTAATTTTGCTGACGAACTGATAGTCAGTGCCGAAGACGCGGCCGGTGTAAAAAAGATTAACGAGGATGTAGGAGTGCAATGGCTTATCTCGTTTCTCAGCGCCGACAAGAAAAAAACATATTGCCTCTACGAAGCGTCGAATGCCGAAGCGATTCGTGAAGCCGCTGATAAAGCGGGCCTGCCAGCGGACTTTATCATCGAGGTTGGGGAGCTAACGCCGACCGGCGCCACCGGTGATGTTCAAAAAGATCGTCTCACCCGGGACTGACCTGGCGTAATAATCTGCGACTTGCTTGAGACCTGCCGGACCTGCGGTGGTAACGCAAAGGTGGCCGTTCCTGCGCATCCGTGCGCTCACGGCATTTGTGCGTCCTTGTACATCATTGCTTGTAGCGAAGACCCCGTCGTCATCAGGAGGATACTGAACCGTCTGTAGGAGAAATCGTCGCTGGATTCAGGGGTAAGATCCCGACTCCTCGCGCGCCGCCTCAAGCCAACCTGTTTATCGAATGCGGCTGAATTTTCCTGCCTTACCCATGTTGCGACCAGAAACGGCTTCGACACGACTGCACGGATGCAGGAGGTATAGCAACGCAGGAGCAGTTGCCGAGGGTATCGGCTGGTCTGACAACGGGTATAGGCGGAAAAACAGGCAAAGAACGCGGATCTTCAGGGCAGTGCGCCCTCATTTGAAGAAGATTCCGGCGTGCTCGGGGAAAAAGGGAAACTAAACTGCGTTCCAATGCTGCCGGACTTGATGCAAAAGGGCGTTTATTTGTCTTAATACCCAACGCCAGGTTGGTCGCAATTTAGAGTCGACTAGACAATTAAGCTGCTGACGAAATCTTTGATTTTGTCAGCGGCATTTTTTTGGTTCCTGTTCATTCACCAGATAACCGCACGGTCAACGGGCGCGCCTATACCAAGGAACAGGCGAAAATCGGCGAGAAACGGTATACCGATCAGTGTCTCATCTGCCGTGACAAGAAAACCTTCCGGCCAGTCCTGAGACGCTTTGACGGCAGTCGCTCAGCATCATTTTTGCTGTTATGAGTACGTCCATACCGGAGCGTAACCCAGGATTCCTGAGTGAGAAGGAATACGTGGACGTCCTGGCTTATATACATTCCCTGAGTCGTTATGCGCCCGGGGAAGTAGCATAGAATGACGAAAACGGTGCGCTGAACGCGGTAATCGTTGCAGCGCGGAAACGAAAATGGGGCTGGAAAATCAGCCGCTTGACATATTTCACAGCAGCTTTGCTCATTGCGCGCATAAGTAATATGCTGTTGTCGAAGTCGATAACAGGGGGTAAGCAATGTCCAAGATTGTCGGATTAAACAGAAGGTCCTTCTTGAAGAGTGCGGGCATGACGGCACTCGCAGGCGCGGTAGGCACTGGCAGTGCTGCTGCAACTGCAGCAGCAGTTGCATCTCCATCTCCCGACTCAATGCCATACCTGGTCAATGGCCGATACGATTTCGACACTGTCTATAGCAGGATCGGTACCGACTGTGTCAAATGGGACAGTCAGATCACGGCCTTTGGGGACAAAGTCAAGGTCGGCATGGGCATTGCCGATACGGATTTCAGAGCGGCACCGTGCATCGGCGAGGCCATGGCAAAACGGCTGCAACACGAAAACTGGGGCTATCTCAGTAGCGAAGCCTATGCGTCTTTTCGCGAGACCATTGCCGAGTGGAATCATGATCGCTATGGCCTGGAAGTCGATCCGACAGGCATCGTCATCGCAACAGGCGTTCACCCTGGCCTGGTCGCAGCGATGAAGACCTTCTCACCACCGATGAGCAAGATCCTGCTGATGACGCCGACCTACAACGGCTTCTATTCCGACGTCACGAACACGCAGACAGTCAAGAATGAAAGCGAACTGGTCTTCGAAAACGGTCGTTATTCTATTGACTGGGATGATTTCGAAGCGCGCATGACCGCAGACACGCAAACGCTGTTGCTTTGTAATCCGCAGAATCCGACAGGCAATGTCTGGTCCGAAGAGGACCTGCTGCGCATCGGTGAATTGTGTCTCAAGCATCAGGTGGTGGTACTGTCCGACGAGATTCACGCCGATTTTGTTCGTATCGGACAAAAATTCACGCCGTTTGCCTCGCTGCCTGACAAGGATATCGTCGATAACAGTCTTTCGTTCAGGGCAATAACCAAGACTTTCAGCATGCCAGCGTCCAAGAACGCGTACTGGTTTTCAACCAATCCGGTGCACCTCGATCGGGTCAAGAGAAACCATCAGGCGGGTATCAACACGCTGGGCATTGTTGCCAACGAAGCTGCCTACAAGCACGGTAAGGACTGGCTTGATCAATTGCTGGTTTACCTCGACGGCAACCACCAGTTCGTTGAAGATTTCCTGAAGGAAAACCTGCCACAGGTAGGCTACACGAAAGCGCAGGGAACTTTCCTCAGCTGGCTGCACTTTGACGACATCATGGATGAGGTTGGCGTCGTCGAAATGTCTGCGGCCAGCCAGCTTACCGACAAGCCGATGACGGAAACACAGGCGTTTGAGCAATGGCTTGTCGACAACTCAGGCATTCAGCTTAATGATGGCGAGGGCTATGGGAAAGGCAGCAAACGCTGCATGCGCATGAATATTGGCTGTTCCCGTCGCACGTTGAACCTGGCGCTCAACAACATGGCAGAAGCCATCGGCAACATCTAGCCCGGACTTGGGCCGAATCTACTGCGGCGATGGCGGCTCGGCAGCGACATCGCGCCTCCTCCCCCATCCATGCAAATGTCGGCAGCTGGAATCTGGGCGGGTCAGGCTGTCACGCCGGACATCGTAACGAGTTTCGAGTTTAATGACGCCGATGGCTTTGTTCTCGGTGATATGCCATTCACCGCAACATTTCAGGGCGGCGTTGCCGAGACCCGGGGCAACGGGGCGCTCTACGTCAGCGGTGAATTTTCCTGGCACATCGACACTGCCGGGGGTTCCGTAGCGTTCGCCACACCGGGGGACAGGCTATTATTTTCCACACGTAGCGTATCGGCAGCGGACAATGCCACGATCCGGGTTCTGGACGAGAACGGTGCTGAGATTTCCTCGACTGCTGTGACCAACACGTTTCAACAAATATCGATTAACCGGGGCGCCGGCGAATCGTTGATCGGCGCGATCGAAATAGCCGTCGGCAGCGGTGAAATCGTAATTGATGCATTCACGTTCGGCTCTAGTACTGCATCTACCGATGATATTGCCTGCCTGTTTGCGCCCAACGATGCGTTCGTCTGCAGTGGTTGAGGACACACATCAAATCGAAAGCGGCATCTGAGTATAGGGACTGGATTTCTTCAGACCGTTCGACAGGTGACCGTAGCTTGCCGCTTGCTGAACTATTTACGCAATGTACGGTCCATTACGTTAACAACTGGAAAACCCCGGCTCACCAGGGAGCGGAAATAAAGGCCGTGTGGCTTTCGTTTGCTTCTGCGCGGCGGTGATTGCCCGCCAACCGAACGAATGATTGCTGTGACAAACAAAACGTGATTCATGTTGATCTTTGGGGAAAAATCATGAAAACCTATTTCTACTCGACGCTGGTCACACTCACACTTATTAGTCTTCTGACAGGCTGCGGTGGCGGTGGTGGCTCGGCTGCAACGTCGCCTCCTCCTCCACCTCCACCTCCTCCCCCGGCCATGCAAATGTCGGCAGCTGGAATCTGGGCAGGCCAGGCTGTCACGCCGGATATCGCGGACATCGTAACGAGTTTCGAGTTTGCTGACACCGATGGCTTTATTCTCGGTGATATGCCATTCACCGCGACATTTCAGGGCGGCGTGACCCAGACCGTGGGTGACGGGACGCTTTACGTCAGCGGCGTGTTTTCCTGGCACATCAACACTGCCGGGGGTTCCGTAGCCTTCGCCACACCGGGGGACACGCTATTATTTTCCACACGTACCGTATTGGCAGCGGACAATGCCACGATCCGGGTTCTGGACGACAACGGTGCTGAGATTTCCTCGACTGTTGTGACCAACACGTTTCAACAAATATCGATCAACCGGGGCGCCGGCGAATCGTTGATCGGCGCGATCGAAATAGCCGTCGGCAGCGGTGAAATCGTCATTGATGCATTCACGTTTGGCTTCGTCAGCACTGCGTCTACTGACGATATCGCCTGCCTGTTTGCGCCCAACGATGAGTTCGTCTGTGTGCTAAACGATGCAACGTCGGGCGACCTTACAAGTGCGAACGGAACCTTCCAGGTCAACGGAGACCAGGTTACTGGTAGCGGAAACCTCTATGCCGCACCCGGGCAAACGCTGGCGGACGGCTCGACGGTCGCTCCACTGACCATCAGTGCCGGAACCATCGCCGAGAGTGCAACTCTCGATCTGACGATTGACATTTTGGGGCTGTCCATCGCAGTGACTTCTATTTTCGATGCTACCTACGATCGCGGCGCCGACCTGGCGACGGTGCAAGCCACGTATACAATGTTCGATCTATTTGGCGATATGTCCTCATTCGATATCGACGCCACCGGTGTTATTTTCGGCGAATCGGCCACCGGCTGCGTACTCGGCGGTCAGGTAGCCGTTATTGACGCCGCTGCGAATGTCTACGATGTCAATCTCGTCGTCACCGATGCCGCGACTATCTGCGTGCTCACCGGGAGTTACGACGGGCTCGGTACCAGTCAGGACGAGACAGTCATGGATGACTCGTTCATTTTTGCCGTGTTCGTTGATGGTCAGCAAATGATCGTTGGCCAGGCCGTTAAGTAGCGCCAAGAGGTGTGGTCGTGAGCAAGAGATAGCTCGCTGCGACCCTGAGGCGGCATGCAACCAGTTACTACTGGCGCAGCGCACCGTCCGTGATCCACTGGCGAATCTCGGCAATGTCAGCCGGGGCGAGCGCGGGTAGACCCAAAGGCATCTGCGCGCCTGCATTGCCTTCGAGTTTCTGGATCAGGTAACTGTTATCCGGATCAGTTGGCGCAACCCGCAGAATTGCTGCGTTTGCCGAACTTGACACACCGACCAACTCGAGAAAACTGGTATCTGCATCGGAAAGATTCAGTCCCCCCGCTGCGCCTGCGCCGGTATGACAGCCTGCTGTTGCGCAAGTCGGCGTAAATACTATTGTTTGAATCTGATCGAGTGTGGGACCGATCACGACGGGTGTACTCACTGAGAATTGCGCCACGAAATCTCCGCCGGCAAGATTATTGCCCGACGGAAATGCTCCGCCAAACTCTCCGTCCAGCGCGTTTGCGTTGAGGTCCATGATGATGGATCCGCCTGTACCCAAGAGGCTGACCCTGTAGGTATCGTCGGCCAGCACACCGGCTATATCGAACACGGCGCTACTTTGATTTGCACCGGGCACCGCTATCATCGCCGCAGTGATTTGTACATCATTAGCCTCACCGAACGTCCCGTCGCCACCGCTGGCGGTTAGCAAGAATGTATTCAGGTTAACGGTTGCTGCATCGAGATTCTGGTCGAAACCGGCGACAATCTGCGTCGGCGCCGCGGTAAGCACCGCGTTCGGCATCGGCGCCAGCGAAGTTACTTTAACCGGTCCAGCCGGTGGCACAACCCGATCGTCAATCGCGCCGTTCGTAATCCACAGCCTGATTACATCAATGTCCGTTTGCGAGAGAGGCGCGGCGCCAAGCGGCATTTGCGAACTCCCTGCGACCGTTCCCTCGAGTTTCTGAATGAGGTAGCTGATAGCCGGATTGCCGGCATTCACACGCTGGATTCCGGGGTCCTGACTGCTGGCGATGCCAACAAGCTCCGCGTAACTGTTCGCATCTTCCAGATTCAGGCCTGCCGAGGCGCCGGCTCCCGAATGGCAGCCCACCGTCGCACATGAGGGCGTGAAGACACTGGTTTGAATTTCAGCAAAGTTCGGGCCAAAACCTGCCGGTGGTGGTGGCGGAGGTGGCGGTGGTGGTGGGGGCGGCAGCGGCGGCGGTGGCAGTGTGTTATTGAAGCTGCTGGCAGCTTCATCAAAGGTCTGCACATCACATCCGCTCAGAACCCCCATGGCCAGGGTGAAAGCCAATACAGCTCTAGCTTTACGCGATATTTTCATGATGACATTTACCACCGACGTGCCAGGCAAAATGATGCTCAACCGTAATCTGATGGTAGCGATTCAGGTCCGGCAAAACGCGACGACCGTCACACTACTGACCTCAGGACACTGTCGTCATTCGCCGACTACACTCTGTCTGCAGACCGCCGGTCACACGCGAAAAGAGACTGTTTGGAATAATGGCAGCTAGTGGTCCAACCAGGGTGGTTTGATGGGTTCAACGAGTTGTGAAGCGTTTGGCCTCTAGGCGCGCCCCTTGGCAATGGCGAGTCCTTGCCAAGGGGCTCAACACCGCGGACGAGCGCTTCACGACTCGCCCGAAGGAAGCCACCCGGATAATCCAATACGTCGTTGCAGCCCTTGCAAAGGACACGCCATTCACTGCAGACTGCGCCTTATCTTGAATCATCCGGGTGGCTCTGAACCCATCGAACCACCCTGGTTGGACCACTAGTTTCAGGCCGAAAAGATTTGCCCGCTATTGCGGTGAAAGGTAGTCTCTGGCAGCTAGAGCAATCGCGAACAAGGATCCTGCAAGGGCGCGAGCACATTCATGAATGGTCCGGGCTAGAGCCTGATTTTCAACGAACGAACCGGGATACTGCGGTCGGCGTTCAAATTTCGAACTACAACTAAAAAATCAACAATAAGGCGGATAAATCGATGCTCAAGAAAACCGCGTGGCTAGTAACGTTGGCAATGCTGTTGGCACTTACAGCTTGTCAGGAATCGGTGCAATCGGAGAACAGTGGCACAACGGCGGCAACCGAGAGTCCTGCGGCAACTCAATCGACACCAGCCGAAGAGGAATCTGAACCGAAACCACCGCCGCGAAACTTCGCCCGTCTCGGGGAAACCAGGGGCTTACTCGACAAGACCCCGGCAGCAACGCCTGGCTACGTGCTGTTCACACCATTGAAATCCGCAACGACCTACCTGATAAATCTGGATGGCCAGGTCGTGCATACCTGGGAAAGCGACTTCGGACCCTCAGGTTGGGTCTATCTGCAGGACAATGGCAATCTTGCCCGCGGTGGCAGGGATCCTGAGGCGCCTGTTTTCGCCGGTGGTGGCCAGGGTGGCTGGTTCCAGGAACTCACCTGGGACGGTGAGGTTGTCTGGCAATACCGCTTTTCTTCTACTGATTCTCTCACCCACCATGATGTAGCGATCATGCCCAATGGCAATTTTCTCGCGATCGCCTGGGAAGCCTGGACAGTCGATGAGGCGATTGCTGCCGGTAGAAATCCGGACATCATCCCCAAAGCCGGACTATGGCCGGACTGGATCGTTGAGTTGCAGCCACAAGGACGTGATGGTGCAGAAATTGTCTGGGAATGGCATTTCCAGGATCACCTGGTGCAGGACTTCGATGCAGGCAAAGACAACTATGCCGTAGTCGCTGATCACCCGGAATTGCTGGACGTAAACCGTGGAGAATTTCCGGAGCCGATTACACAGGAACAACTGGAGCAAAGAAAAGCCATTGGCTTCGCCAGTAGCAACGATACGGTCGACAACAACGGCGCGGACTGGTTGCACATGAACGCCATCAGCTACAACGCAGAACTTGACCAGATCGCCATCAGTGCACCGCATCTGGATGAGATCTATATTATCGACCACAGCACAACGACGGCAGAAGCCAGGGGACACACGGGCGGGCGCTGGGGTAAGGGCGGCGACTTTTTGTATCGATGGGGCAACCCGGCCAACTACGCCCGAGGCGACGAGTCGGACAAGTTGCTCGGCGGCCAGCATGACCTGCACTGGATTCCGGTGGGTTATCCCGGCGCAGGCAATCTCCTCGTTTTCAACAACACCGTGCCAGGCGCAGAACCCGCTTATTCAGCGGTGCTTGAGTTACAGACACCGCTAACAGACACCGGTTACGAATTGAGCGACTCGGGCGTTTACGGCCCGGAGGGGCCTGTGTGGAGTCACGTACCTGATGATCCGATGGTGTTTTTCAGTCCATTCATATCGGGAGCACAACGCCTTATGAATGGCAACACCCTGATCACAGAAGGTGCGAGCGGCCGGTTTTTCGAAGTCGACACCGACGGCAATGTCCTGTGGAACTACATGACACCCTACGCCGGCTACGTGATAAATCCGGACGGCACCACCCCGCAGCCAGTCGGCCCATTTGTGTATGCGACATTCCGCTCGACGCACATCCCCGCCGATCACCCGGCGATTGCCGGCAGGAATCTAGTGCCACTCAATCCACAACCGCCTGTCTACACGCCGCCTGAAAAATAGCGTTGCATGCAGACAATCGCTTTTGTAATAACAGTCTGTCGAATGCCATGCTTGTCGGCAGGCTGCGTGAACGTATATAACGAAAAATAATCACTCCAGAGTTGGATATGACAATGACTAGAAGCACTGCCTGGCTCGTAATGATGACCTTGCTGCTCATACTTTTGGCATGCCAGAAGCCGGTAACTTCGCAAGACGATAGCGCTACAGCAACAGCTGAGAACCTTACGGAAGTCCAGCCGGCTCCGACCGAAGAAACAGCTGAATCGGAACCGCCACCACGAAATTTTGCCCGACTTGGTGAAACCAGGGGCTTACTCCAAAAAACACCATCAGCAACACCGGGCTATATCCTTTTCGCACCGATCAAAGCCGAAAAAACCTACCTGATCGACCTCGACGGGCAGGTCGTGCATACCTGGAAACGCGATTACGGATCGGGAACAACTTACCTGCGGAACAACGGCAACCTGGTTACCACCGGCCGGGATCCGGAAGCGCCGGTTTTCGCGGGAGGCGGGCAAAACGGCTGGTTTCTGGAGTACACCTGGGACGGCGAACTGATCTGGCAATACAACTTCTCTTCGACGGATTACCTGTCGCATCATGATATCGCGGTCATGCCAAACGGCAACTTGCTGGCAATAGCATGGGAAGCCAGGACCGTCGATGAGGCGATTGCCGCAGGGCGAGATCCAAAATCAATTCCGAAAGCCGGGCTGTGGCCGGACTGGATCATTGAACTGCAGCCCGATGGCAGTGACGATGCACAGATTGTCTGGGAGTGGCACTTTTGGGATCACCTGGTACAGGACTTTGACTCAAGCAAAAACAACTTTGCTGTGGTCGCTGATCACCCGGAGCTGCTGGACGTCAACCGCGGGGAAATACCGGAACCGATAACACAGGAACAACTGGACCAAAAACGAGCAATGGACTTCGCCAGTACCAACTCAACGATCGATAACAATGGTTCAGATTTCTACCACGTGAATTCAATTAACTACAACGCGGAGCTCGATCAGATCGCCATCAGTTCACCGGGCCTCGATGAGATCTTTGTTATTGATCACAGCACGACGACGGAAGAAGCTGCAGGACACAGCGGTGGTCGCTGGGGCAAGGGTGGCGATATCCTTTATCGATGGGGTAATCCAGCCAACTACGCTCGCGGTGACGAGTCCGACAGAGTGCTGGGTGGCCAGCACGACGTGCGCTGGATTCCTGCTGGTTATCCCGGCGCAGGCAATCTTCTTGTTTTCAACAACAACGTTGCAGATGCGGAGCCCGGCTATTCCGCGGTACTAGAGTTGCAGACACCGCTAACGGATAAAGGCTACCAACTGGGTGACTCTGGTAGTTACGGGCCGGAGGAACCCGTATGGAGCCACGTACCTGACGATCCGATGGCGTTTTTCAGCCCGTTCATTTCGGGTGCTCATCGACTCGCCAATGGCAATACGATGATCACGGAAGGAGCAAGTGGCCGGTTTTTTGAAATTGATACCGACGGAAATACGCTGTGGAATTACATGACGCCGTATTCCGGTTATCTGAAAATGCCGGATGGCACCAGCCCACAGCCAGTCGGCCCGTTCGTGTATGCGACATTCCGCTCAACGCACATCCCCGTCGATCACCCGGCGATTGCCGGCAGGAATCTTGCGCCGATAGAGCCACAACCGCCTGCGTACATACCGCCTGAGAAATAGCGCCGGATACCGGCATTGAAATTTTCTCCGGCAGCCAGTTGAAAATCCAAATTTCGACAGGCTGCACGGATGTTCCGCTGTCGTGGTTGACCTAATCGCCGTGAACGGACTTGCCTGCTGCGACCATGTCTTCCTCGGACATGCCACCTTTTCCTGAGGTCATTTTTTCGATCAACAGCCTGGTTTCCTCGCGGCTATTGATATGCGGGAATTCTTCATCGGGAACCGGCATGCCAAGAAAATCACATAACGGTCCCCAGCCGTCTCTTACCTTGTACACGAGTAATCTGTCAGCCGGCAACGCGTCTATAATTTCAGCGTTGCGTTTCTCGAAATACGCAACCATGTAGTCCTTGTCCTGCATCCTGTTGTCAACGGTGTCGAAAACGATACGTTGCATCAGCTCACCGAACGGGCTGTTCTTGATGCCCTTCGCGAGCATTTCGGACATGATGGTCTCGTTGACCGAGTCGAACCAGCTTTCCGGGTCGCGGACTGTCAGCAACAGCTTCGCATCCGGGTAGTAATCAGCCAGTTCCTGCCAGAACGTACAGCCCGGATAATCAACACTGCTGCCATATCCCTCGAAGATTTTGTCCCAGTCAGCATTGCCATTGGCGGCGTCAATCCAGCCTTTGGCTTTCGGTGGATCCTGCAGCACCTCTGACATGTGATAGCCCTTTCCCGTTCCGAGTTTCTCCAGCGCCACCTTCAAAGAGGCTGTTCCGGTTCGCCCGAGACCAACACCGATAATTTTCAAAGACATTCTATTAACTCCTTTTCTTATTGTTTGTCAGGCAAGCACCATTGCTGGCAAGTGCCGGGCCAGCATAGCAGGATTGCAGTCAAGTGCTGCGATCCTGGCCGCTGGAGCGCGACTGCAGCGCACACTCACTCATCTTGTGTAAGTACTATCGTACTATCGTGCTAGCGCGTTACCGAGTATTGGCCTGTGCAGCAGATAGGTAAGGGCCACTGCGAGGCCCGCGCCACCCATAACGAGCGTGAGATTGCTGGTGGTGCCATCGTAAAGCATGTTGCTGATGATCGCGCTGGTGGCTGCTGCTGCGCCTTGCATTGCACCGATGATTGACGATGCCATTCCGGCAATCTTCGGCACCGGATCAAGTGCGAGTGCCGTCGCATTCGGCAGAAGGAATCCCACGCCGAACATATACAGACAAGCGTTGCCCCAGATCCACCAGAAAGGGACCTCGCCGATCCAGTGGATGAGTAACATTTGTGCGCTGACCAGCGCAACAACGCCTGAGCCGATTCCGATGACCTGTAACGTACGCAAACGCAGCAACAGCGCTCGGCTGAAAATTGAGCCGGCGAACATCGCCAGGCCGGTGAGCGCGAAAATCGCGCCGAACCAGCCAACCGGATAGGCGTAAATTTCCAGAATCAGGCCGGCTGAGCCGCTGATCAGCGCCATGAATCCCGCGGCAGTGAACATGATGATGGCGATACTGAAAACGGCCTGGCGGTGCGAAAAAAATTCTTTCAGGCTCAACCAGAACAGCCGACCCATATTGTGTTCGCGAGAGGGCACGTGCGTTTCCTGCAACACTTTGTGGCTCAGGATCAGTGCCAGAAAACCGATCGTTGCCAGGGCGTACAACGGCGAACGCCAGCCCCATTGCTCCGCGAGAAACGACCCGAGCATGGGCGCCAACATCGGGCCGACTGTGAAGATCATCACCATTAGTGACATCAGGCGCGCAGCTTTTGCACCGCTCGCGACATCACGCACAATGGCGCGGGCGATGACCATGCCAACAGAAGAGCCCAGACCCTGCATGAACCGGGCGACCAGCAGCAAGGTAATGCTGTCGCTCAGTGCCGCAACGACGCCGCAAACGGTGAACAAACCAACCCCGACGTAGAGCACCGGCATGCGCCCAAAGTGATCGGACAACAATCCCGCCGGCAGCTGACCGATTGCCATACCCGCCATGAAGAGACCGACAACTTGCTGACCGAGCGACATCGTGGTGGCGAGGTCCTGCACCATTTCCGGAATTGCAGGCAGACTGATGGCAATGGCAACCGCTGTCAGTCCGGTAAGCAAACCCAGCACCACCACGAACATTCGTTTTTCGGTGAGTTCGTTATTCACCAGGTTTTCATTGTGACTATTCAAAAAATGCGTATACACCCATTTATGCGCAGCTCGGCGAGTGAGAATTGCAGCCACGGTCCGGCCATCTATTGTTCATTTTTATGCAGGCCAAGCATACAACATGCGCCTGCGCACAGACCCATCCTCTGCACATCTCGCCCGCTGGGCGTAGTAAATTCGCCCGCTGGGCGTCGTGATTTCGCCCGCTGGGCGGGCTCCTACAGGTGCTAATAAGAATTGTAGGAGCCTGCCCAGCGGGCGAAATCACTATGCCCAGCGGGCGATTGACATTCAATTCTTGAACTTGCTTTGCGATTGCCGGAATTGTCATACCTGGCCTGAGCCTCGGGGTCTCCCGGTTTTACTAGCCGGACACAGCTTGTTGCAGTCCTGGTGTCGCGAGCATTTGCTCCTTGTCCAGTTCCTGCAACGTGCCACCCTGCAAGAGAATAATTCGGTCAGAGGCCAAAATCATCGCTTGGCGATGTGCGACGCAAATGCGGGTCATTTCAAGCTGCCCGAGCATTTTTATGACGCGTGCTTCTGTCGCCACATCCAGATTGGCAGTACCCTCATCGAGTATCAGAATTTCCGGCTCACGATACAATGCGCGAGCCAAAAGCACCCGCTGACGTTGACCGGCGCTCAAAGTGTCTCCCATGTCACCGGCAAGACTGTCGTAGCCCATTGGCATGGCGATGATGTCCGCGTGGATCATGGCATTCTCCGCACAGCGTTTTATCTTCAACAGATCCGGATCCGCATCGAAGAACGCAATATTGTCGGCAATCGAACCGGCCAGCAATGCATCGTCCTGTAAGACCGTACCTATTCTGCGCCGATACTCGGCATGCCCAAAGCGCGCGAGCGGTACTCCCGCGTATTTCACAACACCAGTTTCGGGCTCAAAAAGGCCCAGGAGTATTTTCAGCAGCGTGGATTTTCCACCGCCTGATGTGCCAACGAGTGCAATCATTTCTCCAGGTCTGATGTCCAGCGAGACGTCATTCAGCACTAACGGCTCACCCTCGCCGTATCGAAATGACACGCCATCGATGGCGATCCCGCCGCGCTGGTTGCCGTGGTCGTTGGTCAATGCAACAAGAGATTCGTTTCTTTGATCGTCACATTCCGGCGGCGTTAGTCCGATGTCAGCAATCCGTTCCAGGTGCAAGCCAAGCAACCGGAACTCGATCAGTCTTTCTACCAACATCGACATTTTTTCGACGAACTCGCGCTTGTATGCCATGAACGCAAACAGCATTCCCACCGTGAGAGAGCCATGAACAACCATGGTCGCACCCAAATAGATGACCGCGATGTTTTCGATTCCAAACAACAATCCGTTGGCGGCGTTGAAGCCTATTTTGAGCTTGCCGACTTTTACGCTGCTATTGATCACGTCGGCATATTTATTTTGCCAACAGGACTGACGCTCAGCCTCATGGCCGAATACCTTAATCGACTGTATACCCCTGACCGATTCGATGAATACCGACTGCTCGTGGGCAGTTGCCACTATCTGCTCCTCAATTCTTCGCTTTAGCGGCTGGTAAAGCGTGAGCCGCAGCAGCAGGTAAAGCGCAGATGCGCCAAGCACGACAGTGCCAAGAACCGTGCTGTAGGCGAATATAAGAATCAACGTGCTGATCGCCATCAACCCGTCAATGAAGACTGCGACCAATCCTTCCGTAAACAGGTCCCTGATAGGCCTGGTTGAAGAAAATCGCGAAAGAATATCGCCGACATGCCTTTTCTCAAACCAGTGCAGCGGCAATCGGAGCAGGTGCCGGAACAGGTTCGACACCATCTGGTAGCCAAGCATGTTGCTGATATAGAGAATGACGTAGCCACGAAGAGCCATTGCTGCTTCTTTGATCAACATCAGAATTCCGAACCCCAGGGCCAGAACCACCAGGAGGTCCGTGTCGAATTTAGCAAGAACCTCGTCGACCACCAACTGCATATAAAAAGGCGCCGCGAGAACAAACAATTGTACGATTAGCGATAGCACCAGCGTTTGCGCAAGGACTCTTTTAAGGCCGGTCACTTTGCCAAACATGTCGGTCAGTCTCATCGACTTGCGATCTTCGCGTTGTACGAAATCCGCGTTCGGCTGTAGTTCAAGTGCGATACCGGTGAATTTCGCCGAAACCTCATCTCGCGTATAGCGCTGTTCGCCAAGTGCCGGATCATGAACCACATATCGCCCGCCGTTCACTGTCTTGAGCACGACGAAGTGATTCATATTCCAGTGCAATATGCATGGCGTTTGCAGCTGATCGATGCAATCGAGTTCGACCCGGAGGGCACGTGAACTCATCCCCATCCGCTGCGCCGTTGCGATAAGCCCGTTAAGCGTAGATCCTTTCAGCGATATGGAATGACGCATCCGCAAACTGTTCAGATTCGTCTTGTGGCCGTAGTAACAGGCAATCATTGCGATACATGCGAGTCCGCACTCCGCCGCCTCTGCCTGACGGATGACTGGCAGACTGCGTTTGCCCGAGAAGTTCAGGAGCCGCGTCGTAACGGTCATGTTCGGCCTCTGAGGCTGGTTAGCGGGTCCAGCAACCATGCAATCAAGGATCGTTTTTCAAGCACGATATCGGCGCTGAGCAGCATGCCGGCCTGTAACGGAAATTGCTGACCGTACGCCTCGACTGATTCCTTGCTTATGCGAACGGTCACCCTGTACGTCGGTTCGTTGAGTTGTATGTTGGCCTGGGCATCGATCGGTGAAAATACAGCGGATGATTTTTCCACTACGGTGCCAACGTGTACGCCGAATTGGCGGTAGTCGAAAGCCCCGTACAGCAAGCGAACTTCCTGCCCCACCTCGACAAAGCCTATTGCGCTGGTAGGGACAAACAGATGCGCCTCAAGTCGTCCTCCCTGCGGCAGAATTGTCATCAGCGGCAGACGACTGTCGACTGACGACCCGGATATAGCCTGCAGAGCGGCGACCTTGCCTGTGACCGGTGCCGTAATCGTGATCGATTTCTTACTGGATAATTCGATTTTCCGCATTTTCAGGGTGGACTGATCCGATGTGAGTTGTGATATCCGCTCGTCACTCTCCAAAGGTACGCGCTGTAACGCCAATTGTGATTGCATAATCCGAGTGCGTATTACAGTCCGATTTTGCAACAGGCTCGCCAGGACTTGCTTGTTGTTGATCAGGTTTTCTTCTCTCGACAGGTATTCCACAACACTGATAAAACCGTTCTCGACGACCCCGCCAATACGGTCGTAGTTCTTTTGCAAGCTGGCCAGCAGCTTGCGTTGGATACGCAGCTGGTCGTCAATGGCGCTGCCCTCGGACGCAAGACTCTCGACTTCGGCGACTAATCGTTTTTCATTCGCTTGTCTGCGCCGCCTCTCCAGCGACAAACGAATGTCGACTTCATGCAACTGCGACTGGATGACAGCCAATTTCTCCCTATCCGCATTGAGTCCACTGCCGGTAATAGTCTCACCCAGCAACGTCAGGAGCGGATCACCTGCATTTACGAATTGTCCCTCCCGGACGTGAAGTTGCCCAACGACACCGATGCGTGGTGCGTGAATCCTGACGATTCCCTTGTCGGGGGACAAAAACCCCTGCACCGTCTCCTTTCTGGCATAAGAGCCGAATGATATGAATGCAATCACGGCGATAACGATGACGATAAGAAAGAGTCCGAGAATCGAAAAAGATAACGGCTGCGCGAGTATTACGTCGCCGAGCAGGTGCTGTCGGTGCGATTCGATGGCCTCTTTTCTGAATAGATTGGACATAATTAGTACTTCATTCTGACCGGTCGCATGACCGCCACCTTGTCTGGATAGTTTGGCGACTCGGAACACAGGTCCGCAACAAGTGAAAAGTTACGAATTCTTTAGTTATTGGTTGAGAACGATCAGCGACATATTTCGTCTGATCGGAAGTCCCGTGTCTTGCGCGCAATTTGGCCGGGCAAATCCGTCTGGCAGCAGGCGGCTCCCCGACTACGCAACCCGGTGACTCAGACAGTACGTATCCTTGAACAGCAGTTGCATCGACACAACGTACTGCCAACCGGCACCACCGCCCTTTCTTCCCGGTCGATCCTCCGTGTATAGACGATACACGCGGATTCGAGCACGGCGCTGACGCCATAGGCGCGGCAAAGGGGCGGTTTATAGAGGTCCCTTAAAACCCCAATCAAGGATTTCCGACAGACGCAGAGCTATTGCCGGGCCAGCGCCTCGACCTGCGCGTGATTGATTGATAGCAGCACCGACTCGAAAATGGAACATAGAAACGACACCATGCGCGCCACGGATACCGCGGCTATGAAAATCTGCATGCCCCCCAACAGCAAGTTCCGCGTGTAGCGAATGCCCGGTTTGTCGCCTAATTTACCTGATTTACAAGTCTTGTCATTGGGGATTTTTCCGGGAAGACACCGAGGTAACCGATAATGTCGTTCGACCACCTTTTCCAGACTATTAGCCCGGGTTAGCCTGCACATCCCGCCCACGGGCCTTCGCATGGCTAATCGTCGGACCAAAAAGCCGCTCGACTCCATCACCATGGCAGTCGGTCAGTACTTTTACGTACAGTGACGATATTTGTGAGCCAGTTCCGCATTGATGTTGCGGTGGAGAAAACTTGATTGCAGAAAAAGAAGCAATTGTCACCGAGAGAGAGGCTGAAAGATGCTGACAGAAAAACCACTTCGCACAAGGGAACTAAGCAGATGGAACTACCGACCTGCGCTATTGCAGGTGAGCGATTAATCAAGAGATTGCCATCGGATTCAGCCAAAAATGGCTCCGGTACTACGACGACTCATAGTGCGGATGCGACCATCCAATCCCGCTCAGCCGGGCTGCGCCCATTCACGCGCTGCGTGAATGTCCAAAACGCTGCCGCGTTTTGTCGATCCGATGGCTTCTAAAATCTACCATCCGCTGCACCAATCAAATAGGGCCCCGTTGGGGCCCGATTTAATTGGCGGAGAGGGTGGGATTCGAACCCACGGTACGGGAGAACCGTACACTTGATTTCGAATCAAGCTCTTTCGACCACTCAGACACCTCTCCGTTATTTAAAATCAAATACCTACAGATTTATATTATCTCCAGTTCCTCCTTGGGTAGCAGTCTGGGTAGCAAATCTGCGCAAATACCGTCTATTTCGACAATTCTGCAGGCAACGGACCAACAGATCAATGCGGAACGTATAGAACAAAGAATTGTGTTTTCAAAACCCCAGACCACTCACTGCCAAAACTGACAAAACCCAGCTGAATCGACCTGAACTCAAATAATGTTTGCGCGATTTGTGGGCAGCTATCGGCGACTGACGCCAAACAGAGACACTCCCTGATCTAGTAAAACCGGCAGTAAAACAACCTCCTAGGCCGAAGGTCGCAAAACTGCTACCCAGTCCCTGAATATGATTAGACATGCGAGCAAAGTTGCGGTTAACATCCGCGCCGTTTCGTGACCGAACCAATTTGTTGGCGATAGAGCGGGCGACAATCAGGAGAGTTGGATGAAGATACTTTTTCTATTGGCAGGACTGCTTTTGCAGAACATTGCCATTGCACAAACGGTCGAGATCAAGCCAGTCGGCCTTAGTTATTCCTATGCAGAGATGCGTTTTGTCGATGTCGATTTCAGAGGCGGTGACGGGATTCGATTTAATGGATCATATGAACTGAATAGTAACTGGCTCATTGTTGGCGGCCTGACGACGCTTGATTTTAACAACGATGTCGATTCGACCCTTTTGGAACTCGGCGGCGGTTACGTTTGGCATTATTCAGAAGACTTCGACCTTGTGAGTACACTTCGAATCGTTCGGTCCGAAATTGACAACGGCGGTGTTGATGTAGATGACACGGGTTTTGCGATTTCGGCAGGGGCTCGCGGCTTATTGGCACCTCAGTTCGAGATACGCGGATCGGTTAACCACATTAATCTTGACGACAGCGACACGTACCTAGAGCTTGCTGGAGATTACTATTTTACTGAGCAGTTTTCTGCAGGCGTCAGCCTGGAATTTGCAGGTGATACGGACGCCTTCACGATCGGAGTACGTTGGTCATTCATGTAAGCATGTTTGGCGAATAGCTGTCTTTCAGCAGGGCAGGCCGTTTTTCGGGTCTATGGCAATATAACCCTCAGCCCCACCCACCGTCGGAACAGGTGGCCTTACCTGCTTCTCAACAATCTCCCCACAATCCTTACATCTGAATCGAGCCTCAG
>SMVA01231675.1_pt1 | contig 27743 bp, 22 predicted proteins | sample 2456451 | NCBI WGS metagenome assembly SMVA01 (sample SAMN11095933, study PRJNA526329) | marine sediment metagenome | biome: Marine sediment; feature: Surficial sediment; material: Deep marine sediment; isolation source: Hadal surficial sediment | place: Pacific Ocean | collected 2014-05 | depth... | reverse complement strand
GCGCGCTCAACGGCCCGGTTATCTTCAGTGGAATGGAGGCCCTGGTGAAGTCCGCCAGCTCTTCAGCGCTAACCGATGAGACGAATTCCGGTCGATCAAGAACCCGTACCTGCACTGAATAGTTAATCTGCGCTGCAGGGAGATCGACGCTACCGCTGCCCGTGATTTGCATGAACGGTAGCTCGGCGAGAAAATCGTTATTTTCGAAAATGCCATCTGTGACGGTGCCGCTCGCTCTGACCGTTGTAAATTCAGTGCGCGCCGGCAGTCGCGGTTCGGGTGCCGGTTCTTGCCGAAACATGGCCCGGGCTGAGCGCAGCTCATGCCATACGTCGGTGCCCTCCCAGGCGCCGTCCACCAGCTCAAATGACATATTGCCATCCAGATCCTGGCGAATTTCTGCAAGATTGCGCCCCCTGCCACTGAGCACGAAGCTGCCATTTATCAACCCGGTGATGTTGTCCTGATCGAACATCGACTTCGCGAGAGACGCGAGATTCACGCCGGCAATTTTCTCATTAACTGATATCGAGGGAATATCGTTAGCCGCATCGATCTGCACGTCACCACTATAAGTACCGTCATAGAGCTCCGCAGACAGTGGATACAAACGCAGTCGGCCATTGGCGCTGTTAAGACCCAATTGCACATTGGTAAATTCCATTCCAGACAACAAGACACGGTCGATTTTGAAGCTGCCGCTGGCGTTAAGAGCGCGGATCATGTCGACAGGAATCTCCACGTCTCCACTGTCCTCAGTTTCTGCGGCGGCGATACCCTCTTCTGTCGGTGCCATGTAGCCGTCCAGATTTATCGCATCGACATTAAGATCGAAACGCAATGTACCGCTGTCACTCATTGGTAGTGACAGGCTGCCAACCATGGTCGAATCATCCATCTCCAGCGTCAGTGCCTGCAACGAAATATCATCATCACCAACGATCGCCTGCGCACTAAACGACAGTCGGGTCAGCGCGCTCGGATCCGCGGTTTCCGGTGGTTCTAACTCCAGGGCACGCATCAGTTCCTTGAGCGAGAATTCCGCAACCCGCAATTCTGCCTGCGGCCGTATGTCCCCGGCATAAGAAAACGGTTCTACGTTGGCGGACACCGACATGCCAAAAACTGAAATATCCATTTCACCAAGGGCAACGCGCTGTTCGACGGTATCGATTTGCACGGCACGTGAATCAAAATTGAACGCCGTCGACTTTGCGGTTATCCCACGAAGCGTTCCTGAAACGTTTAGCCCCTCGATAAAAATTTGTGTGGCACCTTCTGTCATTGTAATCGTACTACGAATCTCCAGGTGCCCGCCGATTTCACCAGGCGCAACGGAGAAGTCGAATTCGGCATCCACATCAATCGGCTCATCACCGGATATTTCACTGGTGCCGAACGATAAATTTGTCATCGAGTAAGTGCTGCCGGTCTGCGCATCAGCATAGGAAACATTCGCGTTGGATACACGAATGCTGGCAACTTCGACCTCAGTTGGTTCGCCATAAGTATCCACCTGGCTGCTATCGACAGTGGTTTGGGTCGTGGAAAAGTCGTCCCAGTTGGTCCTGCCGTCTGCAGCAACTTCGAGGTTCACGACAAGCCCGTCGAGTGTCGCCGTACCTACACTGATATCCTGTTGCAATATCATCGGCAGCATGCGCACGCTCAAGCGCGCCGAATCGAAACTCAGAAAAGGTTTGTCACTGAAACCCTCAGCATTGCCGAGTTCGGTCCGGCCAACTTCGATAGCGAGCCACGGAAAAATACTGAGTGACAAATCACCTTCAATAATAAGGTCTCTGCCGGTAGCCTCTTTGACACCGTCAGAAATTTCCTGACGAAAGTCGTTCGGATCGAAGAAGAGGAGCAGGGCGACCGAGGCAAGAATGCCTAAGCCGATCACTCCCGCAACCAGCAACAGGATGATTTTTACCAGACGAGCCATTTTTTCGTTACCTTTCGCGAAGAGTGAGCTGACACAGGGTCGCGCCCAACGACATTATGTCCAACCCAAATGATAGCAAAGTGGGGCCAAAAGAAATGTGACATGCATTGGAAATAGGCCCCGGTGCTGTTTTAACTACAGCTAAATTGGCCCTTACTGTCGCCTTTACACAAATCCGGAAGCTCATTGCGCCACAGCTGTGAGACACCGTATTCCTGCATGAGTTCGAGAAACCGCCGGTCACGGCGCAGGTTCCCTGTTTCCGGTGTCCACAGCAGCTGCAGGGGAAAATAGCCGGTTTTATCGAACCACTGTTGCAGGAAAACAAAGGCTTTATCTACGTCCCCGGCAGTTGCAAGCAGCCAGATCGACCACGGACTGACCCGCCATGCGTCAGCATCAATCATGGCCATCTTCGCCGCCGCCGCCAGGCTATCGGCAGCTGGTAACGCGGCAGCCAGCGACTGCAGCGCACTGCCCTGGTTGATCGGACCGTGCGCCAGACGCAACGCCGCACTTGCTGCATCAAATTGCCCAAGTCGTGCCAGGCAAATCCCTTCGAGGGCACTGACGATATTCGAAAATCCGAGCTCGCGGGCAGTGGCGGCATTTGCCACGCATGATTTATTGTCGCCAAGCACCATCGCAGCTGTTGCCGCTGCCGCCTGGCTCAATGGGTTGTCGTCGTCCAGTTCCAAAGCGCGCTCCGCCTGAACCATACCCAGCTTTAGTTTTCCTGTCGCAATGAGAAAACCGGAGTACCAGACTCGCGTCGTGACATCGTTCGGATCCATGGACGTTGCGGCAAAGTAGCCAAACTCAGCACGCGACCACTCGCCTTTGAATTGTGCAAGCCACGCTCGCACTGCATGCGCCTCCGCAAGTTCCGGCGAAAGAACGAGCGCTCTTTGTGCGGCCTCTTCTGCCATCGCATGCAGTTGCTCTACCGGATCATCGGAAAAACTTGGCAGGCTTAAATAGGCAACTGCCATCGCCGCCCATGCCGGCGCGAACGCCGGATCACGGGAAACTGCGCGTTGGAAGTAGTCAACGCTCTCGCGGACCGCTGCAAAACGTCGCTGATTCAGAAGTTGACGGCCGCGAAGATAAGCATCGTAGGCTAGGGGATCCGACGTCGGCGCGACCCAGTTCAATTGATCCGTACCAAGCTTGATGCGTAGCTTGTCAACGATCGCCCTGGCAATCTCGGACTGCACCGCAAAAATATCCTTGATGTCGCGGTCAAAATTTTCAGACCACAAATGATAACCACTGGAGGCATCAATTAGTTGCGCCGTAATGCGTATCCGTTCATTGTCACCGGACCAACGAACGCTACCCTCCAATACGGTTTCAACACCCAGTTTGTCGCCGATCGTGCGGATGTCGTCATTGCTGTCGCGCAATGCGAACGATGACGTGCGCGCGGCAACATTCAAACCCTCAACCCTGGCGAGAAGATTCAGAATTTCTTCGGAGACTCCATCACTGAAATATTCTTTGCTGGCATCGTTGGAAAGATTTTCAAAAGGCAGGACCGCAATTGAATTGCGGGGAATCGACTGCAGCGCACGTGTCTGACCAAAATAAAACAACGCGTAGCCGAAAACCAGCATTGCGAGTACGAGCAGCAATACATGGAACATCATGCCCGGCCGCCCCTCGGCATCTTCTGTGCTTTCTAGTTCTTTGGTTCGCCTGATGCCGCTGGGCCCGACGTCGTAAATCCAGGCCAAAATCATTGCGACCGGGAATGCGGCAATCAAGGTGATTACGATGCCGGTGACATACTTCTCCGGCACGGAGAGTAGTGGCAGTACAGTGGCAGAAACCTCTGTAGCAATCCATGCACCAACCGCGTACAGGCCTGCTACACGGATGACGCGGCGGCGCCGCAGCTCGGAAAAAAATTGCATCATTGAAGTTTACTCTCTGACGCTTGGTTTTGGACAGATCTGTGGTTCGCAATCATTCGCGGCAAGATGCCGCTCTTATTAGCACCTGTAGGAGCCTGCCCAGCGGGCGATTGACTTTCGCTCCACGCGCTTGACCCCCAAACACGCTGTTCGTCTCAAAGTTTCTCCCTGGCGCAATATCTTGCGGCTACGCTTTGAACTTACTTTGCGATTTCCGGAATGGTCAAACTGCGACTGCCTCTCCAGCAAAGCCGGGGGGTCTCCCGTTAGCACTAGTCATTGCAGAGGCGAATATCTCCATTCAGCGTCTGGATTGTTACCCGACCGCTGCCATCACCCTCTTTAAATACAAGCTCGCGACCGGGAGCGTAACGGCTGGTGCGCTCCGCCTCCGGGCCGAAGCAGTTACGAATCTCGCCGTTGAAGGTCTCGATATCAAAGCGTGCTGAAACATCACCAGCAAACCGTACATCGACCTCGCCATTGATTGTTTCAATATCCAGTCGACCGTCATCCAGCAGCTGCGCGTGAAAAATTATTTCTCCATTAACCGAGTGTGCCGACGCGCGGGAAAAAACCCCGTTCACAATTTCAAGGTCGCCACTGACAGTCTCAACTTCAATCTCGCCCGCCAGGCCATCCGCTTCGATATCGCCGCTGACTGAATTAAACCTGGAACGCATCGGTTTCTTGTCTCCGACAACCACCACATCGCCGCTGACCGAGCTGATGTCAATGTCCTTCGAGCCCGCTTCGGTCTCGACATCTCCGCTGACAGATTCCAGCTCCTGCTCCCCTTCGACACCAGCTATCTCGATGTCAGCGCTGACAGTATTAATTTCCAGTGAACTGGCCTGAGGTACCTTGATAATCAGTTCAGAGGCTATGCGGCGTCCATGATGACCTGGGACCTTGACCTTGATGAATATATCGTCGCCATCTCTTTCGAAAATCAGCTCATCAACATCACTGCCAAGCTCGCCGGTAATTTCTACCTGCTTACGCGACCAGCCTTGCACTTCGACTGAGCCCGCCACATTGGACACCTCAACTGTGCCATCTGCTGCTGCATCCATCGTTTCGTTAATGTCCTCTGCGGCGAACGCGACGGTGCCCAGCAGACTCGTTAATGTCAGCAATAATTCAGGTGATAATGTTTTCATCATTTATCTCTCTCGTTTACTAATACGTTGCGGACAGATGCATCGCCTTTAATCTGTCTGCAGCCAAATTCTTCAGTTGCTAAATATCGCCCCTGCGCATCGCAGAACGATTAATGCCATTCATTTGCCGCATCAGCGCGAACTCCTCGCGGTACGTGCTCAGCAATAACTCCTGCAACAACACGTTGTCCGGTTCTTTCGCCAGCGCCACATTGATTTCGGCGATCGCCGTGCGAATCACTTCGATATTCGTTACCACCGCTTGACGAACTTCCGGTGTCAGGTTCACCATTTCATCGTCGAGCCTGCCCGCCAACTCTCTTTGCGCATCCAGATAAGCAGGACCCAGGTTGTACTGACTGCCAAAGCTGCCGGATACGGATTCAAAAACCAGGGTCGGCTCACCTGCGACCGGTGTTGTAAGGTGTGTTCCGTCCTTTACCGCCAGGTAGGTCAAACCTGAAGACCCGCCAACCAGGAGCAATACCGCTGCTGCCTGTGCCCACACGGTATTCCACACGGTGTGCGCCGGTCGCGCCGGCCTGGATATCGCCTGCTCAATCCCGGGCCACAAATCACGCGCAGGTTTAACTTCTCTGGCAAGCCCTGCGGCTGCGGCCATCAGTTCTTCGTCGAAGTTTTTATCGTCTGTATCGTTCATGCATTTTCCGTTTTCAGTTGTTGCGCGAGCAATCTGCGCGCGCGATGGTATTGTGCCTTGCTGGTGCCCTCCGCGATGCCAAGCATGCCGCCCGTTTCATCGTGGCTATAGCCATAAACCCCGTGTAGTACAAATACGTGCCTTGCGCCGCTGGGTAATTCGTTAATCGCCTGCTCAAGGTCCTGCAATCCACCATTGTCTCCAATTGCCTCGGGGACCGATGCGATCTCGGTCACTGCCCTGATTCGATCCTGCTCGCGGCGCGATTTGCGCATCCGGCCAAGGACTGTGTTGACCGCAACCCGGTGCATCCAGGTACCAAAAGCACTCTCGCCGCGAAACTTGTCCAGCTTGGTCCATGCCTGGATAAAAGCATCCTGGACGCAGTCTTCCGCTTCGCTGGCATTGCCGGTCATGCGCAGACAAAGTCCATACACTTTGTCGACGTGCAGCCGGTACAGCGCCTCAAATGCGGCAGTATCCTGAGCCTGGGCCTTGCGGACCCAGTGGTGCTCGTCGTCAGCGATATCTACTGTCACCGGCACCGGCTCACGGTCTGACTCCGCGATATTTGCCGTCAAAAGCGCATCCAATAGCCAAATCTCCCTTTGCTTTGATAGTTTGATGTCTCATGGCTCTCAATGGTTTAAATTCTGGCCTGATACAGGCAGCTGTTAATCCTGCCAGCAAGCGGCAAACGCTTGATTTCTGGATGAGTTTTGTCACGATTCTGGTATTATGCGTCAAGCTCGATTTGGCGTTGCTCCGATCAATTCAGCAATCTTAATAAGAATAACTATGGCATACACAGACACTTACCCGCTATTCGTTAGCGAGCGGCGATTTGCGGCCCGCCTGCCAGCTCAGGCAGCATCCGTCTGATGGCAGGTCGCTCGATTCTGTACCTTGGCTGCAGTGAATTTGCCGCCGACTTCTGCGCCAACATCAAGGGTTCTGCCTACTGCGGACAGCTTACACAGTCTAATACTTTGTCGATTCCTGACGATGCGCCAGACAAAATCGATCTGATCATGTTCGAGGTCAGCGCTGGAATCGCGCATTCCGCGCAGTCACTGGCAGCACTTATTAATACCTTTTCCGGCTACCCACTGATTGCTGTTACCAGCAAAGCCCATGAGCATCGTGGAATCGCTGCGGTCCGCGCCGGTGCGCAGGGAAATCTCTGTGCCGATACGATCACCGAGCCGGAACTGGAGAGTGTGATTGATCACGCCATCCAGAGACACCGGCTTTTAATGCGCCTCTCCGAGACCGACAGCACCGTCTTGTCAATTTTGAAAAGCATCAATGATGGTGTGATTGTGGTCGATCGCCATGGACATGTACTCGACATAAATCCAGCCGCACGCTCGATCCTGGATCTCGCACCACGGCAACAGACAGATGCTGACTGGGCCAGGGCATTTTGCAGTATTGCCGCAGATGGCGAGACGAAGGTCGAACACGATCAATTGCCATTGGTGAAGGCCTGCCGCGGACAGAAGTTTGCCAACCAGCTCGCGGTCTATCGACTGGCCAACCAGCCCGACACGGTTTTGAGCATCAATGGCCAGGGTCTCTACGACGGTAATCGCTCGCTGGTAGGGGGTGTGATTACTTTCCGCGATACCACCGACATCGTACGGCGCACCATCGAACTCGAAAAACGATCTCAATATGATGACCTGACCTTACTGCCCAATCGCCGCTTGTTTACCGAGCAACTGGAAAAAGCGCTTGGTCGCTGCCAGCGCGGCAATCGACCACTGGCGGTTCTGTTTATAGATCTCGATCGCTTCAAGTCAGTAAACGATACGCTCGGTCACGACATTGGCGATGAGTTGCTGCGACAGGTCGCCGATCGACTGAACAAGAATTTGCGCGTCGGTGACTTATCCGGTCGCTGGGGTGGTGATGAATTTGTCGTCTACCTTGAAGATTTTGGCGAACCACGCAATGCGGCGGCAGCTGCGCAGAAGCTGGTGCTGGTCCTCTCGGAGAAATACGATGTCAGCGGCAGTGAGGTGTATGCGACACCCAGTATCGGTATTGCAATTTACCCTGAATCTGGTGAAACAGCTGAGCGATTGATCAAGGCGGCTGACCTTGCAATGTACCAGGCTAAGAAACGTGGTGGTGGTCGTTTTCAGTATTACTCAAACTCGCTAAATACGAAACTGGAACAGCGCGAAGAACTTGAGGTTGGATTGCGGCATGCGCTGGTACGCGATGAGTTTGTGCTGCACTACCAGCCGCGTATCGATGTCAGTTCCGGCCGACTAATTGGTCTTGAAGCGCTGTTACGCTGGCAGCACCCGCGTTTCGGCTTGCTGCCGCCAGGCAGGTTCTTGTCGATCCTGGAAACCAGCGGTCTGATCCACTCTGCCGGCGAGTGGATAATCAATACTGCCTGCAGGCAACTCGCTTCCTGGCAACATCAGTTCGAACTTCCGGATCTCGCGGTTTCAATGAACCTTTCACAGCAACAGCTGAAACAGGGACGACTTGTAGACGCGGTGGCAAAGGCACTTAACGACACAGCACTGGATGCAGGCTGCGTCGAATTCGAAATCAATGATGGCGATATTGTTCGGCAACGTTCAGCAGAGCTTGAAACCCTGCACGGTTTGCGCGCACTTGGCGTGAGATTGTCGCTGGATCATTTCGGTACGCGTGATATCTCTTTCAGCTCCCTGGATACCGGCGTTATTGACAGCTTTATTCTCGATCAGTCGTTAATTCAGGACGTAGAAGTGAATGGCAGCCACCAACGAATTATCCGCGCCGCAATTGCCATGGCCCGTGGTCTCGACATCGAAGTCGCAGCCGAGGGCGTGGAAACGATTTCGCAGTTGGAATTCTTGCGCAGCTGCAATTGCGACCTGGCACAGGGCTTCCTGATCAGCCGCCCAATGCACGCAAAGAAAGTATCTTCCATATTACGCAGCGAAATTGCAGGAACCAGACTCCTGTCGCGCGGCATGCCCTAACCCACCTTCATGGGGACGGAGCACGTGCTCCGTCCCCATTTGCTATCTGCTCCAGGAAGGCCTCGTCGCCGATTGGCCGGCCTGAGCGGGAATAAGTTCGAATTCTTTCGATTGTGTGCTTCGAATCCACAATTTCCAGATAGCGATCCCAATCAGAAACCATCGAGAGCATTGGCGCAACAGTGACAATGCCTTGATCCACGCCGGATTTGTGCGCGTGCACGCTCGACCACGCCCACTCGGTAGCGGAATCACAAAGCCCGGCACGAACAGGGTTTAATTCGACGTACCGAATCGCGGCAAGCAGGTGTTGTTCATCCATGACCGCTGAGTGAAATCGCTCCTGCCACAGATGGCCAACCCAGTTTTCACGAATATTGATTCGCCGTGTATATCGGCTGTGAGCGTACCGAAAAAGCAACGCCAAACTATTTTTCTCAGTTGGCACGGCAACCAGATGGACATGATTCGGCATCAGGCAGTATGCCCATATTTCTACTCCAGCTCGTTCTTTCGCCTCGGCAATGAGCTTTAGATAGGCACGATAATCACGCTCAAAGAAGAATGTTCTTTGTCGACGGTTACCTCGCTGAGTGACATGATGAGGATATCCCGGCACAACCAGACGCGCTGTCCTTGCCATAATTTTGTCCTGGCGATCGAATAACAATCGAATAACGATGCCAGACACCCAGCACGAATAGAAACAGGCAAATCTGCCCGATCTATCAAAAATTGGAATGGGGACGGAAATTGGAATGGGGACGGAGCACGTGCTCCGTCCCCAGCTTTTTTTACTGCTCCATACCTGGTGGTTTATGCGGCGTAGCCGTTACAGCAGATTCTGCATTGCTGCCAAAAGCATGCAACACCGTACCATGTCCGGCTGTATCAACCAGCTTGACCAGACCAAAGGGCACATCAGGCGATATCCAGATGTCCTTGCCCAGTGGCTTCAACGGGATGCGCAAGGTACTGAACGTACCAGCCGGGACGGTCACGGTTTCCTCTACACCATTTTGCACTTCTGCGCAGGCCATGCGGATTGGACTCGCCAGATCATCCTTTTGCACGGTCGACGGTGGCATTTCGATTGGCGGCAGCGGATCCATTCCCTTTATTATCGGCATTTGCATGATGACCCGCGTTATCGCACCTTCCGCATAGGGCCACTGCGGAATTAGAAACTGCATGATCATGCCAGTGTCACCGATGGGCGTGGCGGCCTCGTACTCCAACCAATAGTAATCCGCCTCTGTGCCGACAATCGCGAAACGATTTTCGGTTTTTTCCTGCATTAATGGTGCGTCAACCGCATAGCTTGCCCATTGTCCGATGGACAGGGCAACTGCACCGCTGCACAGCCTGTCGATGTCCGACGCAGCTGCACGTGTCGCATCAGGGCCAAAACCAAGACTGACCGCTAGTAAGAAAACGAAAATGCTGACTTTCTTTTTGCCGTTATGCATGACTTATCTCCCGTGCGGACCAATTTAGCATGCGGACGGAGCACGGAAAAAGACGCCTTTCTTCCGTCCCCACATCGCGGTCGCTAGTCGGATGCTTTGCCACAATTCCAGCATGCGGCGAACTGGCCCTCATTCTCTGTTTTGCAGTACTTGCATCGCCACGCTGCGGCGGGGCTTTCGTTGAGAATATTGACCTCGTCCAGTAGTTGCAGCGCCCTGTCGTAGTCCAGGTCATTTTGTATCCAGAGCTGCGGCCACGCCTCCGGAAAGGGCATTTCACCGACGATGGCACCGAGGTATTCATTGCGTATGAAGGCGGGAATGCCTTCGCTGGTCAGCAAATTCTTATAGTGATTTATCGTTATCAGAGAGTCGGAGGAGGTTACTTTTTTCATCGCAGACCGCGCAGAAACTCCACCGGATCGTCACCGCGCTCCAGCACCTCGACCAGTGCGGAGCCTACTATTGCCCCGGCAGCGTGCGCACCGACATTTGCGACATCCGTGGCGGCACGAATGCCGAATCCAGCACATACCGGCAGGTCTGAAACGGCAGATACGCGTTCAAGATATTCTGCAAGATCGGCCGGTAATCCGCCGTCGCCACCGGTGATGCCGGTAATGGTGACTGCGTACAGAAAACCACGTGATGCTTCAGCGAGCATTTTCAGTCGCTCATCCGGTGTTGCCGGCGTTACCAGCTGAATAAGGCCGACACCCTCTTTGTCCAAAGCGAGACGAATTTCCTCGCTCTCCTCATACGGCAGATCCGGCACAATGAATGCGCAGACGCCTGTTTCGCGGGCGCGTTGCGCCAGCTTCTCATAGCCGAATGCCAGCAACGGATTGAGATAGGACATCATGACCAGCGGTGCATCAATACTGCCCTTTGCCGTATCAAGCTGCTTGAAAATCCACGTTAAGGTGACGCCGTTCTGAATTGCTACGAAGCTTGAGCGCTGAATGGTCATGCCATCCGCCATCGGATCGGAAAATGGCACGCCCAGTTCGACCACATCACCAATCTCCGCTATTGATTTAAGCGTCGCAAAGAATTCATCCGGCTGCGGGTAACCTGCCGTAATAAACGGCACCAGCGCTGGTCGTCCGTCTTTGTTCGCGGCAATAATCGCTGCCGTTATTTTCTCATGCGCTTGCATCGAAATTCGTCCTTACCGGTAGCTGGCTCAAGATTGGCATATCTTTGTCACCGCGACCTGAGTTGCCGATCAAAATCCGCTTGCCGGGATTGTCCTTCGACCAGCGCTTCGCCGCGGCATACGCATGAGCGGTTTCCAGAGCGGTCAATATGCCTTCCGTTTCGCAGAGTTCTTCGAGCGCTTGCAATGCCTCGTCGTCACGCGCGGCCACGTAGGTTACACGGCCAACTGCCTGTAATAACGCGTGCTCCGGACCCACCCCCGAATAATCAAGCCCGGCCGATATCGATTGTGTTTCACGCACGTTGCCGTGTTCATCCTGCAGCACTATCGAGTAGCTGCCCTGCAACACGCCCGGCGTTCCGGTTGCCAGGGTTGCAGCATTTTCACCCAGACCGTCGCCTATGCCGCCGGCCTCTACACCGATCAACTCTACGTCCCGATCGCCAAGAAATGTATAGAACAGACCGATCGCATTCGAACCACCGCCCACACAGGCGAATGCGACATCCGGCAAGCCACCGGCATATTCTATGATTTGCGCTCGCGCTTCCTGGCCAATGACTGACTGCAGTTCTCTTACCAGGTAAGGATAAGGATGCGGGCCGACCGCTGAACCGATCAGGTAATAGGTACCGGCGGGGTCAGCGACCCATTCCCGCATCGCCTCATCGATCGCTGCGCGCAATGTTTTGTCCCCGGTCTCCACGGCAATGACTTCGGCACCAAGCCGGTGCATGCGATCGACGTTCGGTGCCTGTCTTTTAATATCGACGGCACCCATATAGACACGGCACGGTAAACTAACCCGTGCGCAAGCTGCAGCAGACGCTACCCCATGCTGGCCGGCGCCAGTTTCCGCAATGATGCGCTTCGCGCCCAATCGTTTGGCAAGTAATGCCTGCCCGATCGCGTTATTAATTTTGTGCGCGCCGGTATGTGCAAGGTCCTCGCGCTTGAGCCAGACTTCCGTACCCCAGCGTTCCGAAAGTCGCGGCGCAAAGGTCAATGCCGTTGGCCTGCCAACCCAGCCACGCAATTGCGCACGAAATTCATTTTGGAAATCATCGCTGTGCAAGTGCTCGGCAATGCCGCATTCAAGTCGCTCGAATGCCGGCACCAGTGTCTCCGGAACATAGCGCCCTCCGAATGGACCGAAACGCCCGCGTTCATCCGGCAATTTTCCATCGATGGAAGCCTGCAGTAGTGCCTGTGCTTCCCCGGTATCCAGTACCGCCTTCATCTTCTTAATTCCTTATTCAAGCTATCTGTATTTCTCGCCGCGCCGATAAACGCTTTTATCTTTGCAGCATCTTTTCTACCTGGTGCCGACTCAACCGCGCTGGAAACGTCTACACCATATGGCGCTACCGTAGTGATCGCATCCGCAACATTCGCGGCGCTCAATCCGCCGGCCAGTATCATCCTGCCGTGTTTTGCCAGGCCCGCAGCGATCGTCCAGTCTATTGTTTCGCCCCGGCCACTCTTTTGCCCCTCGTAGACGAAAATCCGCAGCATCTTGTTATCCGTGTTCGCCACACCCTGGCGAAACACCGGCCATCTTTCGATACTCGCGGCAACATCGAGGCCGGCAAAATCCGCGGCGTCAGTCTGCAGCACATCCGGCTGAAAAACCTCAGCAACTTCGTTCCATTCGTCATTCGATGGATGCAGCATTACGGCGACTCTTTTTACGCGCGCGGGCACCTGGTTTGAAATTGCTGCAGCATGTTGCGGAGTCACCCGTCGAGATGACCGGGCAAAAACGAAACCAACGGCGTCGGCGCCGGCGTTTACGGCAGCCTGCACTGCCGCCGCATCCGTCAAACCGCAAATCTTTACGAATGTCGTCATGCGGATGCAGCACTGCGTCCGGATGTCAGCATTTGGCCGATCAATGTGGCGGGGTTGTCCGCGCGCATCAACGCGGTGCCGACCAACGCCACCTGGTATCCCCATGCGGCGACATCAGCCGTATCTTCTGCCGTATGTTGTCCGCTTTCAGCCACGCAGGTAACACCCCCCGGTAGTAGCGGTCCAAATTTTTTCAGCCGCAGCGGATCGAGTGCGAGTGTCTGCAGGTTGCGCGAGTTAACGCCGAGCAGAAATTTGTTGCGGGCCGCCTGCTTGCGTATTTTGACTTTCTGCAGCATGAACGCAGATCTTTCGAGATCAATTTCATCGAACGACTCGAGCAAAACGAACAAATCGTTATCAAATGCACAATCGAGCATGCTGCGCAGATCATCGTCGCTGAGAATGGCCGCGATCAACAGGATACCGCTCGCGCCGGCAGCCTTTGCTTCGAGCACCTGCACCGTATCAACCAGGAAATCCTTGCACATGACGGGTAGCTCATGTTCTTCAACTACCGCCACGACTTCTTCCAGGTGATCGAGGTGGCCATCGAAGCGATCTGGTTCGGTCAGTACGGAGATCGCTGCTGCACCACCTTCAGCGTAACGCCTGGCACGAGCGATTCGATCACTATCGGTACCGGCCAGCTGTCCTTCTGCAGGCGAGCGGTTCTTAATCTCGGCGATAAGATCAAAACCGTTCAGGCGCAACGGATAGGCAGGACGGTCCAGATCAGCTGCAGAAAACGATGACTTCGTTGCCGCAGCTCTTGCCGCGCTGCTGCTCGCCATTTGTTTGAGAAAATTGCTCATCAGCCGACGAAGTGTGCATCGAAGTCGTCCAGAAATTTCCTGGCCTTGCCACTATCAATCGCGTCCGCTGCATGGGCCACGCCCTCATGAAGGTCTGCGACCAGCCCGGCAACTTCGAGCACCAGCGAGGTGCCCATGAGTAACGCATCCCGATGCGCGCCTTTATCTTCACCAATGAATACTCTTGTAAGCTCAGCCGCGTTATACGCGGCGTCACCGCCGCGCAGTGCGTTTGGTTCACAGCGCTGCATGCCGTAGTCCTCCGGAGATCGCGTGGTTTTGACGACCGAACCTGGTGAGACATCATAGAGCGTGAATTCGCCGACCGGTGTTGCCTCATCCCAGCCGGGCTCGCCATGCACAACGAATGCTCTTTCAATTGGCATACCGGACAGGGTGTCAGCCATCAATTTCGCTGCGTCCTGGCTAAACGCCCCAATTAGCTGAAACGGCGGTGCGGCCGGGTTAGTCAGCGGGCCCAGCATATTGAAAACCGTGCGTACGCCCAGCGCGCCACGCACCGGCATAATCGCTTTCATCGCCGGGTGATAGGCGGGAGCAAACAAAAACGTAAAATTCAGGGCGTCCAGGCACTCGACACTCGCCGCAGCATCCAGTGGCAACGGCATACCAAGTTTCTCCAGCATATCGGCGCTGCCTGATTTGCTCGAGACAGAGCGATTGCCATGTTTGACGACGCGCGCGCCAGCTACAGCGGCCAGTAATCCGGTACCGGTTGACAGGTTGAGACTGCCGGAGCCATCGCCCCCGGTGCCAACAGAATCCACTGTCGGCGGACCGTCCGGAATTTCCGGGTGCAACGCAAGCTCACGCATCGCGGTTGCAAAGCCGCGAATTTCTTCAGCAGTTTCTCCCTTGGCACGTAAAGCCACGAGCAGCGCTCCGGCAAGTGCCGGTTGCATAGCACCGCTCGCCATCTCCTGCATCAGGCCGTGAGCATCGCCTTCACTAAGCGACACACCTTCGAGTAACTGCTCAAGCATTACCGAATATTTGTTGCTCATGCCCTTGTTGGACCACTGGCCATCCGCATGAAATTCTCCAGCAGCCTGTCACCTTCCGGCGTCAACACACTTTCAGGATGAAACTGCACGCCTTCAAGCGGCAACTTGCGGTGACGTACGCCCATGATCTCGCCTCGTTGTGTTTTTGCAGTGACGATGAGTTCTTCCGGCAGCGATTTTTTCTCTGCGTACAGCGAATGATAACGGCCTGCTGTAAATGGTTTCGATAAACCTGCGAACAGTGCACTATCGTCGTGATCGACCATTGATGTCTTGCCATGCATCAGCCGTTCTGCACGAACGATCTTACCGCCGTAAGCGCTGACCAGGCACTGGTGTCCAAGGCATACGCCGAGAACCGGGACTATTACTGCGAACGCACTGATCATCTGCATGGAAATACCGGCGTCCTCAGGCCGGCCCGGGCCTGGCGAGATAACGAGATGTGTAGGATCGAGCGCGATGCCTTCGTCCACGCTAATAGCGTCGTTGCGATAAACAAGCACCTCGGCACCACTTGCTGCAAATGCCTGCACCAGGTTGTAGGTGAACGAGTCATAATTGTCGATCAGGAGTATGCGCGTGCCGTTTCTCACAAACCATCCCCCGCAATTTCCAGCGCGCGCCGCAGTATTGCGCTCTTGGCGAGGACCTCCTGGTATTCCTTCTCCGGCACACTATCGGCGACGATTCCAGCGCCGGCCTGGAAACTGTATTCGTCGCCATTAAAAACCAGGGTTCGAATCGTAATCGCCTGATCCATGTCACCACCGATGTCGAAATAGCCCGCAGTACCGGCGTAAAGGCCGCGACCGGTACTCTCCATTTCCTCGATGATTTCCATTGCCCGCACTTTGGGTGCGCCGACCAGGGTGCCGGCCGGAAAGCTCGCGGCAAACAGATCGAACGCGTCGTATTCCGCTGCCAGCTCTCCCTGCACGCCGCTAACGATATGCATGACATGGCTGTAGCGTTCTATCGACCGGTATGGTTCCACCTTGATGCTGCCGGCCGTCGCTACACGGCCAAGATCATTGCGCGCAAGGTCAACCAGCATGACGTGCTCTGCAGATTCCTTCGGGTCCGCAAGCAGGTCGATCGCATTTTGCTGATCTTCCTCTGTGCTTGCTCCTCTTGGCAGGGTTCCTGCTATTGGTCGAAGGGAGGCCGTGCGACCATGCAACTTGACCAGTGCCTCCGGCGATGAGCCGACAACTTTCAATTCGCCAAAATCGAAGAAGAACATGTAAGGAGAAGGATTGAGCAGGCGCAGAGCACGATACACTTCGAATGGCGCTACATTCGTGCGGCCCTTGAACAGCACCGAGATTACAATCTGGTAAATGTCACCGGCCGCAATATATTCTTTGCAAGCATCGACACGGTCAGAGTATTCCTTTTCGGTCATGCTTGCCGTCGGCTTGCTGATCGAGACTTTTTTGCCGTTCGCAGGAATCGCGCCACGCAACAGTTGGATAACTTCTTTTCGCAGGGCTTGCCGCTCTGCCTCCGGACCATCGTGTAGCAACGCCACCCGACGTGTCAGGTGATCGAAGACAAGTACGGACTTCGTCGCACAAAACGCTGCCCGGGGTATGTCAGCTTGCGGGGTTGTATTTTGCGGTAAGCGTTCGAACAGACGTACGACATCATAGCCGGAGACCCCCACCAGGCCGCCGGAGAAGGGCAGCCCTTCTACAGTCGGTTTCGGTTTGGGCGCCCGACCCAGCGCACTGCGCAGCGCACCCAGATATTCATGTTGGTTCACCGGCTGCGTGGGTTCGTCATCGCCGATCTGCAGGCCGTTTTCGTCCAGGCGTATTTCGAGCGCATCGCCGAATCCCAGGAATGAATAACGTGCCAGGCGTTCGCCGCCTTCCACGCTTTCGAGCAGGAAGCGAGGCTTTAGAGCTGTGAGTTTCAGGTATGCCGATACCGGCGTATCAAGGTCAGCGGCTATGTCGAATGGTGGTTGCATATTTTCGTCTTTGCGCGGGTTGCTGGCTGACGTTTACCCGAAACTTCACCCATAAAAAAACCCATCTCCGCATTGTGGCGGAGATGGGTTCAGTTTGTTGTTCTTTTCAGCTATACGTCAGCCAGCCACCCACTCCTTGTACGGTAGCCACCACCAGCGCTGCTGAGAATTGAATGCGGTATTCATAGTCACAGAGTGTCCCGGTGTAAATTCCGATGGTCAAGTGACGATCGAAAGAACCGATGTCATTGCGAGCCCGAAGGGCGCGGCAACCCCTTGACACTGTCGTGGACCTTCGTTCTTGCGCTCTCTTAACCTGATAGAGGTTGCCGCGCCCTTCGGGCTCGCAATGACGTTGGTTCCTTCGAACTCTACCGGTGCGGTAAGTACCGGGTTATTGCAGCTAGCTAAGGTCGTAGAGCAACGGCAAAACGAGCGAAAAGCCAATCCACATTATTATCGTCAGCGGTATGCCGACACGCAGGAAGTCGGAAAACTTGTAGCCGCCGGCACTCAGGATCAGCAGGTTCGTCTGGTAGCCGAATGGTGTTGCGTAACTCATGTTGGCACCAAATAGCACGGCCAGCACGAACGGGATGGGATCCACGCCCAGCTGCTGCGCTATGGACACGGCAATCGGTGTGCCTATTACGGCCGCTGCATTGTTCGAGACCACGTTGGTTAGCACCGTCATGATGAGAATGAAAGCGCTGAGGATGAACGGTATCGGCATGCCTGAAGAAATGTTGACGAATCCAAGCGCCAGGAAGTCCGCCATGCCAGTGCCCATAAGGGCTTTACCCAGCGCGAGACTGGCGACAATGATCATAATGATCGGCGTAGACAGTGCATGCACGGCATCGCGCCAGGTCAGGCAACCCAGCGCCAGCATTACGCCAACGCCGATCAGCGCGCTGACGGCTATGGGTAAGAGCCCGAGCGCTGCTGCCAGCACCACGGCCCCCATGACCGCAAGCGCGCGATTGGCACGGTGCGACTGTGGCAAATCGGTCGTGCCATCGAGCACCAGCATGGTGCCGCTGGCTTTCAGGGAATCGATCGCGTCCCGATTGCCCTGCACCAGCAGCACATCACCGGCCCGCAGGCGAATCGAATTGAGATCACCGGTCACCTGAGAACTCGGCGCCCTGGCCCGATGAATTGCCAGCGGCAGCAAACTATAGCTGGCACTGAACCGCGCCGCGGCCAGACTGCGTAAATGCAACGGTGAGCCACGCGTCACGACGACTTCTGCAATCTGCTGCCCCTCAGCTTTCAGGGGCGTGTCCTCGCCAACCGGGTGCTCGCTATCGGAAATGTTGTACAGCGTAGCACCCAGCTGGCGCTCGAAATGTTTCAGATTTTCCGGAGTGTCTTTGACGAACAGGCGGTCCCCGGGCTGTAGTTTTACGGATGGCAGTTTGGCGAGGAATAACGATTCGCTGCGTTGAATGCGATCAACCCGCATCTGGCCGCTGGTTTTTGCCAGTACCTCAGACAAAGTCTTGCCGGCAGCGAAACTACCCTCCTTGATAAACAACTGACTGTTGAAAACCCGCGGTGTGATGTCGGCCATCGGCGGCACACGTTCCGGCAACAATTTTGGCGCAATCAACCAGAGAAAGACCAGACCAACACCGCCGACGAGGACTACCGGCAAGACGAAGTCGAACATGCCGAATTGGGTCAGGCCAATATCCTGAGCAATGCCGACCACCAGCAAATTTGTGGAGGTACCAATCGTGGTCGACATGCCACCGATAATAGTTGCAAGACCCATCGGCATCATTACGCGGGAAACAGAAAATTTTGCACGCAATGACACGCTAACAAGAATGGGCATCAGCAACACAACGATCGGCGTATTGTTCATGAAGGCGCTGAGAACGGCACCGGCAACCAGCGTGATAATCAACGCGAGCACCGGTCGGGTTGACCAGGCGCGTCCGACGATGGCTGCCAGCGGATGCAATGCACCCGTTGTTTCCAGTGCTTTGCCAACCATCATGAGCGCGCATATCGCGATTAACGCTTCATTGCCGAAGCCAGCGAAAAACTGCGCCGGGCCCAGTGGTTCGCCATTACTTTCATAAGGGAAAATCTGGAATCCGGCGACCAGGAGAATCAGGATCGCGAGACTGGAAGTCTCAAGCGGCAGGTTATCGCGGGTAAACAGGAACAACGCCACTGCAGTAAGCAGCAGAACGGCTAGCCCATGAATATCTGGTGTGATTGGTTGCAAGCGACCCTCGCGAAATCGGTTTCGGTGAATAGACCGGGCCTGTCGGCAATCACAAACCGTATATCACTTCATACCCCGGCTGCAACGATTGGTCGCGTATTGTGTCCCTGAATTACCGCCCAGGCCCGCCTGTGGAAGCGCTGATATTCCACAATATTCCAGTCGCCAAGGTCCGCGCCGCAAGCGAAGCTCCAGGCATCTGCGTGGCGAATTACCGGCAATAAGTCGGTAAATTCCGGCTTGCAATCCGGCTCAGCGGGCAATATCGAGTAGGGTGACAACACCAGCATGTTGCGGTGCCGCACGGCAGATTCTCGCACCGCGGCGCGCCAGCGACTGCGCCAGATATCCCGTTGTGGACCGGCGATCAGTCCGATTGACGGGTCCGCGCGCGCAAACGCCGGCAGCGCGCCGGATTTTCGCGCTTGCAGCGCAGAGGCCCTATACAATTCCCTCCTGATGCGCAACACAACCGCGCTCAGCCAGTCAAGACTGTCGAGATCGGCCGGACACCAGCCGCGACGTAGCACAAGATCGCCCAGGCCGGTCAGTGAAAATGCCAATCGCCGATGCAGATGAGCATCAGCATGTTGTGGCGGACACGACCAGACAAGATGGCTGTGCACCTGCTCCGAGATTTGTACGGCTTCGGTCAGTGCCGGCACGAATCGACCCCATTCGATGCGCCCGAGCGCATCTGCGAAATTGAGAAGCGGAATCTCGATCGGCAACCAGGCCGTATTCGCTGGCACCTGGACACCGGCAACCGGCAGCACTGATGCTGCAACCTCCTCAGACAGCAGCGGGCAGGCGCTTCTGACCAGGCCGCCGTAGGCCGGCAAGATAGCGGAGGCAGATCTTCGCTGGCGCCAGAGAAACAACCAATTCGCGTCAGTCTCCTCCTGCACCGCCGGATTACAATGCCGTGTCATTTGCAGGCTGTCCAGGAAAACATAGCGTGGGCCATTACCCAGGACGGAATTCGCGATCACAGAAAATGCCTGCAATGGTATCTGGTGCGAATGCAGGCACAGTCCAATACCTTCTGCCGATAAGCCGCTGGCGGACAAGCCGAGCTGCAGCAATTCGCAAAAGTCCTGCATTGACCGCAGCGCAGCATCCCCGCCACCAAGATCGGTCAGCGCGAGCGTTAAGGGAATTTCCTGCCGCACCAGGTCGCTGAGCGACTGCAACAGTCTGCCAGACTCAGAAGTTGCGCGGAGTGTTCTCATCACGGGCAGCAGGTAGGGTACCCCGGCTGTGGTTCCCTGTTTGCCGCAGTAGTGTATCTGCGGCTCGAAACCCAATTGCCGCAGCCCGCCAAAAAGCGCATCAAGCGGATTCACCACATCCGCAGAAGCGCCATGTGCTCCGATTTCGCTATGGTCGCGCGCGACCAGACCAGTATTTTCCAACATGATTGTCCTTCCCTGGACTTTTAGCGATTGTGCCGAAAGCACGGCGCCAGTGCCGCCACAGAAACTGCATACCTGGCAGAGTTTCTGACCGTGCTATGCCCGGTCGAACCCTGTCTGCGTTACAATTGCGAGCGGGAGAATCTGTGACGGGACGACGTGACAGGCGAAGGGCGACACCAGCCCTACGCCGGCATCCCCCATAAGGGCGCACACTATGAGACGCAGGCATCTTATGATCGTATTGGCCAGTGCCGCGTCCCTTTGCCTGGGTGCCTGTGACAAACAGACGTCAACAACCCCGGTCCTGGCAAGCGGTTACTGGCAGGCGACCATCACCCTGCCAGGGGCAGACATCGAAACCGGCCTGGAAATCAGCAATGACGGCGATATTTATCAGGCCAGCCTGGTCAATGGCCAGGAGCGGGTGCGGATATCCGAAGTCAGCTTTGTAAACAACGAGTTGCTACTCAGGTTCCCTGCCTTCAACAATGAAATTCGTGCGGTTCTTGCGGATGGCAAGCTTAGCGGGGAATTAACCATTGTCCGACGCTATGGCAAAACCGACGTCATGCCATTCACAGCTGTGCCGGGTGGCCAACGCAGCCAGGCAAGCACCGAAAGCCCCGGCCACGACATGTCCGGTCGCTGGGCCGTCTTGTTTCACAATTCCGACGGCACTGACTCGCCATCCATAGGCGAATTTGCCCAACGCGGTTCACGCATATTTGGTACTTTTCTCAATCCCAACGGTGACTTTCGCTTTCTGGCTGGCAACGTTCGTGGCAACCGATTCAAGTTATCAACTTTCGACGGTGCGCATGCGTTCGTGTTTTCCGGTGAGATTAATCAGTCGGGTGAAATTGTGGATGCCGATTTCTGGTCGACTACCGCCTGGCATCAGAAATGGTCGGCTGTGCGCGACGAAAATGTCGTCCTGCCGGATGCTTATAGCAGAACTTTTCTGAAACCCGGATACGACCGGTTTGAATTCGAGTTTCCGGACCTGGAAGGCAACCTGGTTTCCCTTGACGATGAAAAATATCGGGACAAGGTAGTGCTGGTGACTATTTCCGGTACCTGGTGTCCGAATTGCAACGATGAGGCCCGCTATCTCGCACCATTTCATAAGCGGTATCGTGATCGGGGCCTGGAAATCGTTGCATTGATGTATGAGCACTTCGAGGACACAGATCTCGCCGCCGAACAGGTGCGACAGTTCCGCAACAAATTTGCGATTGAATACGATACGCTGGTTGCCGGAATATCGGACAAGACCGAAGCTGGCAATACCTTGCCAGCGCTAAGCGCGGTGCTGGCTTATCCGACGACCATTTTCATCGATCGTGACGGGCGCGTGCGAAAAATTCATACTGGGTTTTCCGGTCCGGGAACCGGCGTGCATTACACTCGCCTGCAGGAAGAATACACGGACCTCGTTACCACCATGCTCGCCGAACCGGCGAATCTGATCGACTCGCTGATCACCGAGGAAACGGAGCATCAGCCCTGACAAGAAGCTGGGTAAAGGGGCATTGGCTCCGCACCAGACAGGAGAGAAATAGATGCCATCGTTCGACGTGGTGAGTGAATTCGATGCTCACGAAGCCAGCAACGCCATTGACCAGGCTAATCGCGAGGTCGGCACCCGGTTTGATTTCAAAGGAACCGGATCAAAATACGTACTGGAAGACCAGCTTGTAACGCTCACCAGCCAGGCCGATTTCCAGTTACAACAGATGATGGACATTTTGCGCCAGAAGCTGGCGAAACGTGGCATCGATATCGCTTGCATGAAAGAAGAAGAAGTGGAGATCACCGGCAGCGAAGCACGACAAAAGGTCATATTGCGCAAAGGTATCGATACACCGCTTGCCAGGGACCTGGTCAAGCGAATCAAGGCGAGCAAGATCAAAGTGCAAACCTCTATCCAGGGCGAGAAACTCCGCGTAAGCGGTAAGAAACGCGATGACCTACAGTCTGTCATTGCGTTGCTAAAGGATGCCAAGATCGAATTGCCCTTGCAGTACGAAAATTTCCGCGACTAACAAAACGTCGCCCGAAACCTTCACGAGCCACACAATGTACAAGTCGTTACGCCGGCAAGACATCACTTTTGAGGACAAAGATCAGCCATTGCGCGACGACGTTCGCATGCTGGGAACGCTGGTCGGCGAATTACTCAAAGACCAGGGTGGCGACGAGCTTTTCGACATCGTGGAAGCGGCGCGTTTGCGCGCGATTCGCCGCCGTGAGGACAACGAAAAACCCGGCGAGGACCTGGCTTCACTGGTCAACAACCTGGATCTGCCGCTCGCTGCGGAAGTAATCCGGGCGTTCTCTACCTATTTTCAGATGGTCAACACCGCGGAAAAGGTGCATCGCATTCGCCGTCGACGCAAATACCTGCAAGCAGTTGGCCAGTATCAACCCGGGGGCCTGGAAGAGACCCTGACCAAATTAAAAGCGGCTGGCCTCGACCTGCCGGCTTTGCAAAAACTTCTGAATCGAATGTTAATCGAGCCGGTGTTTACCGCTCACCCTACCGAACCGACGCGGCGGACGATCTTGCGCAAGGAACAGCACATTGTTCGACAGTTGATCGATATGCTCAACCCAACGATGACCACGCAGGAAACCAACATTTGCCTGGAAAACATTCGGATCGACATGACGACCGGCTGGCAGACAGATGAGTCACCGTCCGCACAAATGACCGTTGCGGACGAACTTGAGCACGTTCTGTTCTTTCTTACCGACGTGCTTTATAAAGCCATGCCGCCTTTTTACGAAGACATCGAGAATGCTATCGTACGAATTTATGGTGACGAGGGAAGGCGCATCACCGTGCCGGGCATCGTCAGGTTTGCGTCCTGGGTTGGTGGCGATATGGATGGCAATCCGAACGTAAACGCCAAGACCATTCGCTCGACACTTGCACGGCAGCGTTCATTGATACTCAACCTTTATTATAAGGAGTGCGGTGGACTGTCCTCGAAGCTTAGTCAGTCCAGCGAACGCGTCGCAGTCGACGACACGATCCTGCAACGCATCAATCATTACCGCGGTATGTTCCAGCATGCCTACCATGAAGTTCCTGCACGACACAGGGACATGCCGTATCGGGTGTTTTTGCGTTTCATACAGGAACGATTGCAGGTTACCTACGATGACAGCGTGTATCCGTACGAGTCAGTAAAGCAATTTCGCGATGACATCGAAATTCTCGCCGCGAGCCTTGCGGCTAACAAAGGGCAGCACGCGGGGTTGTTCGCAGTCAAACGGCTGATACGCCGAATTGAGACCTTTGGTTTTCATTTTATGACGCTGGATGTTCGCCAGGATGCGCTGGTCCACCGCCAGGTCGTAGGTGAACTGCTTGGCGAGAGTGACTGGCTCAACTGGACGCCGGAAGACCGGTTGACGCGGATCGTGGAAGCCATTGAATCCCGGGATTCTTTTACCGATACACAAAGCGTATCTGCCCGCAAAACACTCGCGGTTTTCCAGGCAATTGCGTTTTGCAAGCGCAAATACGGTGACAACGCCATAGGACCCTTCATTATCAGCATGACGCAGGGCGCCGATGATGTTCTGTCCGTGTTACTGCTCGCAAACTGGAGCGAATTGCATAATCGTCGTGGCGAAGTGCCGGTCGATATCGCGCCACTCCTGGAAACGGTGGACGACTTGCGTAGCGGCAAGAAAATTCTCGAAGCGCTGCTCGGATGTGATTTATACCGCAAACATTTGCGACAGCGATCTGATCGACAGACCGTGATGATTGGTTACTCCGATAGCAACAAGGACTCCGGCCTCGCATCGGCACGCTGGGCTTTACAACACGCACAGGTCGAACTTGTCGAGGTGATGTCCCGCCACGCAATTGAACTGAACCTGTTTCATGGCCGCGGCGGCACAATAAGTCGCGGCGGCGGAAAAACGCATGCCGCAGTTATGGGTGCGCCCCCAGGTACGGTGAACGGCCGCCTGCGAGTCACCGAACAAGGCGAGATCATCAATGAAAAATATGGTCTGCGGGGCATCGCGCTGCGCACGCTGGAGCAGGCCGTCGGTTCGGTCGCACTGGCAACGGCGTTACCGCAACATCGCGGCAATGACATGCCGCACTGGCACGATATGATGGACGTGATCGCCGCTGCCAGTCGCGAAACCTATCGCACGCTCGTTTTTGACACAGCAAACTTTCACGACTACTTTCGGCTCGCGACACCGATTGACCTGATCGAGCGTATGCGCATCGGCTCACGCCCTGCATCGCGTCGCGCGGGCAGCGGTGTCGAAAACCTGCGCGCGATCCCCTGGGTTTTCGCCTGGACACAAAACCGCTTGATGCTGCCCGGCTGGTACGGTCTTGGCAGTGGCCTGCAGGCAGCCAGGGAACAATTTGACGATGGTCTGTTCAGGGAAATGTTTAGCGAGTGGTACTTCATGCGAGCACTGACCGCAGACGCCGAAATGGTACTGGCGAAGTCCGATCTCGGTATAGCCAAACTTTACTCGATGCTGGCAGGCGACCTGCACGATGAGTTTTACCCACTGATCGAGAAAGAATTTGAGCTGACACGCGATCTGATCCTGGAATACTCTGATCATGAAACGTTGCTCGAGGGAGACTCGACGCTGCAGCGGGCCATTATGCTGCGCAATCCCTACGTTGATCCGATGAGCCTGATGCAAATCGACCTGCTGGATCGCTGGCGGAAATCGAATTACGAGGATGCTAAATTATTCGATACGTTGCTCGCCAGCGTTATTGGTATTGCGCAGGGATTGCAGAATACGGGCTAGTCAGGGAATCGCGGCAAGATGCCGCGATCGGATTTGGCAGTGGCGCTAGTGGTCCAACAAGGGTGGCTCTGAACCCATCAAACCACCCTTGTTGGACCACTAGTCCCCAAGCTTTCGCAAAACCGTCCACTCAGTCGTCTCCGTCTCCGAAACCACTTTACCCAGCGCAGAAATTCCGGCCTCGTGAACAGAATCCGGATCTCCCGTAATCAGCGGATGCCATTCCGGTAAATCGTCACCATCCGCAAGCAGACGGTAGGCGCAAGTCGCCGGCAACCAGGCGAACGCTTGCGGATTATCTACTGACAATACCAGGCAGTCGGCAACTTTTTTCGCCCGGGCCGGGTAGTCGCGGCAGCGACAACTATTCAAATCCAGCAACCTGCACGCCACATCAGTAAAATAAATCTCGCCGGTATCTTCATCCTCAAGTTTTTGCAGGCAGCAAAGGGCGCAGCCGTCGCACAACGACTCCCACTCCCCTGTCGACATCTCGGCCAGAGATTTGCGTTTCCAGAACTCATCGGTCATCTTGCAGACTCTCTCCTGACAGCAGCAACGATATCATTATGAAAGGCGTATTCCTCGATTTTGCGACGCTTGGCTCCGATGAACTTGACATTGCGCCGTTGCTGCAGCAATTGCCGGAACTGCAGGTATATGACAATACCGCAGCCGATCAGGTTGTTGAGAGGATTGCCGACGCAGAATTTATTTTTGCGAACAAAGTCAAATTCACCAAGGATATTCTCAACCAGTCTGACACCGTTCGATTCATCGGACTGATCGCAACCGGGGTCGACAACGTTGATCTCGCCGCGGCGAAGAATCGTGGTATTGTCGTCTGTAATATAAAAGCGTACTGCACACAATCCGTAGTGGAGCACGTGTTCGCGGTACTGCTGAACCTGACTCACAACATCAGCCGTTACGATCAGAGCGTACGCGCAGGAAACTGGCAGAAGGCCGCTGATTTTTGCATGCTCGAATTTCCGATACGTGAGCTTTCTGCACTGACCATTGGCATCGTCGGCCATGGCGAACTTGGTCGTGGCGTTGAAAAGACTGCCCACCAGTTTGGCATGTCAGTGCTTATCGCGAGACGCCAGGGACAGGAACCAGCCATGGATGATGAGAGAACTGACTTGCGTGACTTGCTGCAGCACAGTGATGTCGTCTCGTTACATTGTCCGTTGACGGATAAAACACGTGGTCTGATCAGTACTGCCGAGCTGCGGCTGATGAAGCCAACGGCAATACTCATTAATACGGCGCGTGGCGGCCTGGTTGATTCACGTGCGCTGGTGGAGGCATTAAGCACAGGAGAGATTGCGGCGGCGGCTATTGATGTATTGCCGCAGGAACCACCGATCGACGGCGATTCGTTGCTTGAATATACGGGTGACAATCTGATTATTACGCCGCATATCGCCTGGGCCACGGTTGAGGCGAGGCAGCATGCGATTAATGAATCGGCATTGAATGTCGCGGCGTTTTTGGGCGGGAAGAAAAGAAATCGCGTGATTTAGCATGTAAACATTTCTTTTCGACAACCTTCGTTCGCCCATGGCTGATTATCACCAGCACTAAGTTCGAGTGCACCAGAGGACAGCCCCCCATAGCCAGCCATAGAAATCGTCCAAAAGAACCGGCGTCATTGCGAGGAGCGCAGCGACGCGGCAACCTCCAACAGCTTGAAGCAGCGCAAAACGAAGGCACGTTACAACGTCAAGAGGTTGCCACGCCCTTCGGGCTCGCAATGACGTTGGTGCTTTGAGGACGACTTTTCTTTTCGTACGCTCGATCAGACACCGATCACCTGTCGTGCCCATTGCACCACCTGCCTTACCCGCGGTGACGAGATGTCATACGCCTTGTCAAAATCAATCCATTGATATTCACGGTGCTCGGGTCGACCAAGTTCTGGCGAAATACCCATTTCAACCCGCACCTGATCGGTTCTTGCCAGGTAGTAGCGAGCCACCTTGCCACGATTGTACGGTCCCGTATCAGTGAATCGCTCTCCCCAGTCAGAATGCAAGTTGCTGATACTAGTGGTCCAACAAGGTAGGTCTGATGGACCACTAGTACTAACGGGAGATCCCCCGGCTTTGCCGGGGAGGCAGCCGCAGTTTGACAATTGTGGAAATCGCAAAGTAAGTTCAAAGCGTAGCGGCGAAAATTTGTAGCACAGAGAAACTATGAGACGAACAGGGTGTTTGGAGGGCAAAGCGCAAAGAGCGAATGTCAATCGCCCGCTGGGCGGGCTCCTACAGGTGCTAATAAGAATTGTAGG
>SMVA01251605.1_pt1 | contig 27826 bp, 22 predicted proteins | sample 2456451 | NCBI WGS metagenome assembly SMVA01 (sample SAMN11095933, study PRJNA526329) | marine sediment metagenome | biome: Marine sediment; feature: Surficial sediment; material: Deep marine sediment; isolation source: Hadal surficial sediment | place: Pacific Ocean | collected 2014-05 | depth... | reverse complement strand
CGCGACCATTCTCAAACATGAGATGGCTTGCATCGAACAACGGGCGCACATGATCAGTGTCAATGGCAGTAATGCCATTGCCAAGCTCCGTTGTGCGGGATACCGGTTCGGGCATTAATATTTCCTTGCAGGAGTGCCTGGCCTGGGGTTCTTTGAACATTTCAGACATCGCCCGCTGGGCGTAGCACAATAGCCCGCCTTACGATAATTAAGATCGATTAAACGTCGCCATGATCCGTCTATCGGCACGGGCGATTGCCGGTTTTTGCGTCAACGCGACACTTCATTTTGGCTCCGATTTTAAGTTTATGGGACAGCAGTGGTACGGACCTATTGTTGTAGTGTCTTCAGGCCATCCTGAGAACCGTAAAATTTCGCTAACAGCGCAATATCAGCATCACTGAGACTTGCTGTGAACGCGGTCATGACGGTACCGCTGCGCGTGCCGTCTTTGTATTGATTCAGTGCGTACTCAAGGTAATCCACCTCTTGTCCGGCAAGCGTCGGCGGCTGTGGAATAACGCCTTCGCCATCTGCGCCGTGGCAGTCTACACAGGTCGCCGCTGGCGCAACCTGCGCGGCAGTTTGTGTGGTTACAGTGTCCCTGGCGTCACCACTGGCTGTAATCCAGGCGATCAGATTATCAATATCCTGATCCGTCAACGCCGCTGCATGCGCCCGCATGGTGGGGTGCTTGCGCGTGCCCTCGCGGTAGGCACGCAATGCCGCCTCGATATACGCGCCCCGCTGGCCGCCGAGTCTTGGTACCCGAAATGAGGGATAGGCGTTGCGATAACCAGCTATACCGTGGCAGCCCATGCAGGTGAAGCCTGTTTGCTTGCCTTGTTCGACATCACCCGTAGCCGCCGCCGGCTGCACAAACAGGGTCATGGCGATGAGAAAAATTGCTGCGCCGGAGCGCAATATTGTGTTTGTATTCACGGCTGTCTTCTGCTGTGTCTGATACCAGGCCCGGGCCGGGTGTAAGTTAAGGCCGCTATGGTAATTAGAGTCAGTGTGTATTGCCACACTTGCCGATCCAATTTAGGGCTGACTTTTGCCGCGTGCTAGCATTCAGGCTTCTCGCAGACCCCCAGAGGTAGTGATGTGAAACGATGGCTGGTCGCTTTACCGGTAATCCTTGCGGTAGTCATCCTGATATCTCCGGGCATTGTCGGCCGGCTGGCCGAGAAAAGCCTGGATGAGAATATCGAATGGGTAACCAGCGAAAACCCTGCTGTCAGCATCGTTACCGAGCGCTTTGACCGCGGCTGGTTTACCTCCGAAGGTCGTCATCGTGTGGTATTCAGCAGTGGCGCTTTTCACGACGCAGCTATTTTGCCGGGCAGTGACACCAGCAGCGCCGATTTACCGGCGTTGATCATCAATACCCGCATTGATCACGGCCTGGTACCGATTAGCTCCTTGTCCCGCGAGTCCGGGTCGCTAATGCCCGCACTGGCTAATACGCTATCTACTTTCCAGATCGACCCCGGCACGGGCGAGCTGATTGCGATCCCGGGCAAGCTTTACAGCAACATCCGCGTATCCGGCAGTAGCGAATCGCGCTTCGTGCTTGAATCAGGTTCCTTCGGCAAGGATGGGCTCGACGCAACATGGCAAGGTGCGGACCTGATCGTGGTTACAAACCCGGCCAGCGGCAATGTTTCCGTCGCGGGCAGCATCCAGCCATTTTCGATCACAGCGAATGATGGACGACTTGATGTTGGTGCGATCACGGTGGACGCTGATGAGCGGCAGACCGACTTTGGTTTCAGTGTCGGCACGGTAGACTTCGAAATGGCATCGCTCAGTACCGAAAGCGCCGATGGGCCATTCAGCATGGGCGCATTGGCGCTCATCGTTAACACCAGCATCGACGATTCCCGCTTAAGTGGCACGTCAACATTTTCCATACAAGAAGTTGTCGCCCCCGGTCTGGGTGAATTCGCGCTGACCATGGACGTTTCGCTGCAGGGCCTGCATGCGAAGTCGCTGGGTGTTATCACCGCAGCACTGCGTAACGCGGAAGAAGACGGCAAGCCGGAAGCGGCGCTGCAGGCGATCTACCCGCAAATCGCGGATGATGTACAAAAGCTCGTCGCCGCCGGCGCAGAGATTCGTGTTGATCGGTTTGACCTGACGCTGCCGCAGGGCATGGTGTCGACCACGTTGCGCGTCGAGTTTGCGGAGATGGATGAAGACGCGAAGTTTTCATGGTCTTCTGTCTTGCTGAAAATGACCGCATCCATGAATTTGCGCGTGTCAGTGGAGTTATACGAGTTCGCGAAAATGATGAACCCGGAAGCGGAGACCCTGATCGCCATGGGCATCCTGAAACGGGATGGTGACGACTACGTCATGGCAGCCGAGTACGCGCAGGGCCTGCTCAACGTTAACGGTGCGCCGATGCCAATTCCGATGCCGGCTATGTAGATACCGCTAATAAGAACCAATGTCATTGCGAGGAGCGAAGCGACGCGGCAACCTCCAACAGATTGTAGCAGCGCGAAACGAAGCCAAGCTACGGTATTGAGAGGTTGCCGCGCCCTGCGGGCTCGCAATGACATCTGTTTTTTCGGGCTGTTTCGACGGCCGCTTCGCTCGGGCTAGTAACTCAGATCCAGCTCCGCCGCACGGTGGCAGGCAACCAGTGTTGTGTCGCATTCTTCAAGTTGTGGAACTTCTTCACTGCAAACAGCAACGGCGTGTTCACAGCGTGGCTGAAACGGACAGCCTGCTGCTGGCTGCAGTATTGATGATTCAACATCCAGCGGCCCGACATCTTTTAACTTCGCTGCAGGGTCCGGCACCGGCACAGCATTGATCAGCATCTTCGTATAGGGGTGACGCGGTCGCCGAAACACGTCTTCGTTTTCTGCCAACTCACAAATCCGGCCCATGTACATCACCAGCACGCGATGGCTGATCTGGCGAACAACTGCGAGGTCGTGCGTAATAAATATAAGTGACAGGCCAACACGCTGCTGCTCGGATTGCAGAACTTTCAGTATTTCGAATTGCACCGTGCCATCCAGCGCCGCCACCGCCTCATCGCAGACCAGTACGCTGGGTTGCAGAATGAGCGCACGTGCAATCGCAACTCTTTGCGCCTGGCCACCCGACAGTTCATGCGGGTAGCGCTCATGTAACTCGACGCTCAGGCCGACGCGCTCCAGGACCGCCCGCACATCCTTGCTGCGTTCCGCTTTATTTTTTCGTGGCGCATGAATTCGAATCGGTTCGGCAACGATGTCCTTGATACGCATTGCCGGATTGAGTGAGGCGAGCGGATCCTGAAAGACCATCTGCAATGCACGACGTGCGGCAAGCGAGCGTGACTGAACTTTGCCCTGGAGCGATTTTCCCAGGAATACGATTTTGCCGCTATGGGCGGGAATCAGCCCCAGAACGGCACGCGCCAGGCTGGTCTTACCAGAGCCCGACTCGCCGACAATCGCTACAGTCTCACCCGCCTTCAGGGACAAGGTGAAAGGTCGCACCGCTTTAAGCAGCTCGCGCCCGCGCGGCCCGCGTACTTTGAAGCTCACCGCAACACCTTCGATATCCAGCACCGTCGTGGCGTTGCCCGGTAGTGGCGTTACCGCGACCGGCGCATCTATGCGCGGTATTGCTTCGAGCAAACTAACCGTGCGCTCATGCTGCGGTGCTGAAAAAACCTCGCTTGTCGGCCCGTCTTCCAATAGCTGTCCCTGGTCCATCACCAGCAACCGCTCACAATTGCCGGCAATTACGCCCAGGTCATGGGTAATGAGCAGTAATGCTGTTTCCGACTCAGCGCGCAATTCGCGCAACAAATTCAGGATCTGCGCCTGCACGGTGACGTCCAACGCTGTTGTCGGTTCATCCGCGATCAGTAACTCCGGGTCACTGAGTAGTGCCGCCCCGATCATTGCGCGTTGCCGCATACCGCCGGAGAGCTGGTATGAATAGGAGCGATACTGTCTTTGTGCATCCGGCAAGCCGACTCGCCGCAGCATCGCAAGCGTACGTTCGCGCGCCTCGCGCGCCGCACATATTTTATGCTCAAGCAGAATGCGACACAGTTGATCACCAATACGCACGTACGGGTTAAGCGCTGCCATCGGATCCTGGAACACCATCGCCATGCGACGCGGTCGATACGCGTTGAGCGTGCGGGCGTCGGCGCCAAGCAATTCCTGTCCGTCAAAGCGCACACTGCCGCTGATCTTCGCATTGGCCGGTAACAAACCCATCACCGCCATTGCGGTCTGCGTTTTGCCGGCGCCGGATTCGCCGACGATACCCAGCGCCTCACCGCGTTCCAGCGAGAAACTCAAATTCGCGACGACTGCATCGGCGGCATCACCGTAAGTCACGCAGAGATTGTCGACCTCGAGAAGGCTCATCAGATGTTCTTTTTCGGATCTGCAAGATCGCGCAGTCCGTCACCCAGGAAGTTGAAGCACAACAGGACAAGCGCCAGCAGCGCTGCCGGAATCAGGATCAGCCAGGGTGCCTGCTCCATATAGTTAACACCGTTGTTTACCAATGCACCCAGAGAGGTTTGCGGTTCCTGAACACCGAGACCCAGAAAGCTGATGAACGATTCCACCAGGATGGCCTGCGGAATGGTCAGGGTTACATATACGATGACGACACCAAACAGGTTCGGCGTGATGTGGCGAAAGATGATGCCGGGTGTCGACACACCGATCAGGCGAGCGGCGTCGACGAATTCCCGATGCTTCAGACTCAGTGTCTGGCCCCTGACGATGCGCGCCATGTCCAGCCAGTTGATTGCACCAATCGCCACAAAAATCAAAAGGAAGTTTCGCTCGAATACCACCATGAGCAGGATCACGAAAAATATGAACGGCAATGCGTACAAAGCGTCAACCGCGCGCATCATCACGGCATCGACCAGGCCGCCAGCATATCCGGCAATCGCGCCATACAACACACCGATTCCCAGGCTAACGACACTCGCAATGACGGCAACAAATAACGTTACCCGCGCGCCCATCAGGGTGCGAACGAACAGATCCCGTCCCAGATCATCCGTGCCAAACAAGCGTGTACCTGTAATCGTGGGCGGCATCAGGGCATTGCCAAAGTCGGTGGTGATGTACTGATGTGGGCTTAACAATGGACCCAGCAACGCAAGTGCTGCGATAGAAAATAGTATTGCAATGCACACGACCACCACCTTATTTTCGCGCCAGCGAAGTCCGTGCGGTCTGTTTTTATTGCTGCCGCTCCTCGTGCTCATCGCGACCTGATCCGTGGATCAAAAAAGCCATACAGCAGATCAACCAGCAAGTTCAGGAAAATGACCAGCGCCGCGTAGAAAATGGTGATACCCAGTACCAGCGTGTAATCACGATTCAGTGCACCGTTGATGAAAAACTGGCCAACGCCCGGGATGCCAAAAACTTTCTCGACCACCACCGAGCCTGTGAGAATCCCGGCCATGGCGGGACCCATGTAAGAGAGCAGCGGCAACATGGCTGGCTTGAGCGCGTGGAAGCGAATAATCGAGGCGGTACTCAGGCCTTGTGCGCGGGCAGTACGCACAAAGTCACTCTTCAGCACGGCAATCATGTTGCCGCGTGTCATTCGGGCGATGTAGGCGATCTGCGGCAGTGCCAGCACAACAACCGGCAGTAAAAGCCGCCGCGCTCCTTCGCCGCCGCTCCAGCTTGCCGGCAGCCATTGCAGGTAGACGGCAAAGACCAGCACCATCAGCGGCGCAATAACGAAAATCGGCACGGATATGCCAGTCATCGCCACACCGGTTATGAATCGATCGAGAAAACTGTTGCTGCGCAGTGCCGCTGCAAGTCCCGCGCTGATGCCAACCAGCAGTGCAAGCGCCATCGCCAGCAACCCCAACTGCATGGAAAGCGGCAATGCACCGCGAATCAGTTCCGCAACGGTGTAATCACGATATCTGTAGGAGGGGCCGAGGTCGCCGCGCGTGAGGCCCTCGACGTAACGCATGAACTGATCCGGTAGCGATTCATCGAGGTGATATGCCCGCGCGACATTGGCCTCGATGTCCGGCGGTAAACGCCGTTCTGCATCAAACGGACCACCGGGTGCCGCGTGCACCATCAGAAAAGCGAGCGCGACCACCAGGAAAAGTGTTGGTATCGCCCCGAAGATACGCAGTAGCGCGTAACGTAACACGATCGTTATTTTTACTCGGCAAGACTCAGGTGCTGACTGTAATGGTAATTCAGCACGTTGTCTCCCCAGCCGCGGACACGCGGATTGACCATGCTCTTGTTGACGTAAAAATAGATTGGCATCAGCGGATGTTCGGACAGCATCAGGCGCTCCGCTTCTTCAAGGTAAACCTGTCGCAGCGCCGGGTCTGACTGCTGTGCTGCTCTGCTCATCAGGTCATCATATTCCCGGTTTTCGTAACCCGGGGTGTTGGACGGATTGCCGCCTTCCAGGATCGTCAGAAAAGTATTGGCGTCGTTGTAATCGCCCGTCCAACTAGAGCGAAACACCTCGGTCACCGCCTGCTCGCGAATGTTCGCCAGCAACACCTGGAATTCCTCGTTGACCAGCGTGGCTTCAATACCCAGCACTTGCCGCCACATTGCCTGTACGGCAATTGCAATTCGCCGGTGTGACTCCGATGTGTTGTAACGGATCTCTATCTGCACAGGCTTGTCATCACTGTAGCCAGCTTCGCGATACAGTTGCGCCGCTTTCGTGTGACGGGCATGCGCAGACATATTTGCATAGGTGAACTGGCGCGGCTGGTAGTTGTTGATTCCCGGTGGCACCCAACTGTAAGCCGGCGCTTCACCACGACCAACCACCTTCTTCACAATCGTTTCCCGGTCAATTGCCATCGACAAGGCCTGCCGGAGTTTCGGATTATCCTTGAAAGGTGGCTGCGACAGGTTGAAGCCATAATAATAAACAGCCAGCGACGGTGACACGCGTAGTTCGTTCGGCCGCTCTTCGCGCATGCGTTGAAACGATTGTGTTGGCACGGTGCTGGTTATATCCAGCTCGCCGGCACGATATCGATTGAGTTCATCTCCTGGCTGCGGCGTAACATGGTGCCGTACCCGGTCGATCGCCGTGTTGTCGTTGTTCCAGTAGTGCTCGTTACGGGCCAGCTCAATGTAGGAACCAACCTCCCAGGAATGCAGTTTGTAGGCGCCATTGGTCACCAGGTTGCCGGGGCGCGCGTATGCAGCGCCATGTAATTCAATGGCGCCACGGTGAACCGGGAAAGTGCTGGGGTGACTGAGTAGCGCCAGGAAATAAGGCACTGGCTGTCGCAGGCGAATCTCGAACTGCGAATCGCCGATTGCCTTGACCGCAAGTGACTCCACCGTTTTCTTGCCCGCTATAATCTCGTTGGCATTTTCAATGTCGCCAAGCGATGTTTGCGCGTAGAACGCCGCAGTCGCCGGATCAGCGAGGCGGCGAAAACTGTAAACGAAATCCTGTGCGGTAACAGCATCGCCGTTCGACCACTTAGCCCCCGGGCGCAACCAGAACGTATAGATACGGCCATCATCCGAGAGTGTCCAGCGCTCGGCAGCTGCCGCGACGAGTTCACCGTCAGGTGTGTAGCCGGTCAGGCCCTCGCCCAGGTCGCGCTGCAGGTCGCCGGCTTGGGTTGTCCTGGATTTGTGTGGGTCGAGTGATTCTGGTTCCGCGCCGGTGCCGCGGTTAAGCAAGGATTGAGCGGTGTTTTCCTGGTCCGAAGCACCGCATGCGCCGAGCAACGACGCGAACAGCACGAGCATGGCAGGCGAGTACCACCCGTAGTTTGACGTGCGTTGGTTGCGCATTGGTGATGAGCTCTTGCGGGGACCGGCTCCCAGCATACCGTATCGGCCTCGCCGTTCCCTCGATTAGCTCACCATTCGTAATGGTTGTTGTTGCGTGCCAGTCGTGTCTGGTCGCGGCAAGATGCCGCAATCAGAAATGACTTACCTCATACCGCCCGCCGCAAATACCGTTTTTTCAAATGTATCAGCAACAGCGACACCGTGGCCGGCGTCACGCCCTCCAGCCTCGAGGCATGACCAATGGTTGAGGGCCGCGTAGATTCCAGTCGTTGCCGCGCTTCCGTCGATAACCCCGTGACGCTGGCGTACTCGATATCGGTTGGCAAAATCAGCTGTTCCTGTTTGGCGTGCTGGTCGATTTCCCGCTGTTGCCGCTCAATGTAGCCGTGGTAGCGCGCCTGCACCTCAAGCTGCAATTCGACCTGCCCTGCCTGCTCATCACTCATACCCTCGCGCCACTCGCCGGTGCCCACTACCGACAATGCCGTCACTTCCTTGTAGCCAAGCTCCGGTCGGCGCAGCAACTCTATAGCACGGCTTTCCTTTTGCAGACCGTCTGGCAGGATTTGGCTATCACTTTGCGATAAAGAGTCGGGTCGCACCAGGATGCTTTGCAACCGCTCCCGTTCCGCAGTCACCGCATCCCTTTTATTGACGAACGTCTGCCAGCGCCGGTCGTCAACAAGGCCGAGCTCGCGACCGACCGGTGTCAGGCGCAAGTCTGCGTTGTCCTCGCGCAGCAACAAGCGATACTCGGCTCTGCTGGTGAACATGCGGTAGGGCTCGCTGACGCCGCGGGTAATCAGGTCGTCCACGAGAACACCCAGGTACGCCTCGCTGCGCGCGGGATACCACGCTTGTTTTTCCTGTACCCGGCGTGCCGCGTTAATGCCGGCCAGCAGCCCCTGTGCCCCGGCTTCTTCGTAGCCGGTTGTGCCATTAATTTGTCCTGCAAAATAAAGGCCGGGCACGAAACGCGTCTCAAGTGTTGGCTGCAAATCGCGCGGGTCGAAATAGTCGTACTCAATTGCATAACCCGGTTGCGTGATGTGCGCTTTCTCGAACCCCTTGATCGAACGCACAAAGCGTAATTGCGTTGCGTACGGCAAACTCGTTGAGATTCCGTTGGGGTAAATTTCGTGCGTATGCAAACCTTCCGGTTCGACAAATATCTGGTGGGATGCTCTATCGGCGAAGCGTACAACTTTGTCTTCTATTGACGGGCAATAGCGCGGACCGACGCCTTTGATCAGTCCACTGTACATTGGCGACTCGCTCAGTGAACCGCGAATGATGTCGTGCGTTTCTTCTGTCGTGTGCGTGATGTGACAGCTGACCTGGCGCGGATGTTCGCTGCGACGACCAAGAAACGAAAACACCGGCACGGGTTTATCGCCCGGTTGCTCGGTCATGAGCGCATAGTTCAGCGTTTTGCCATCGATGCGCGGCGGCGTGCCAGTCTTCAGTCGTGCCACACGAAACGGCATCTCCCGCAAGCGATTTGCCAGGGCGTTCGACGGCGGATCGCCAGCCCGACCACCCGCTTTCTCGGTTGCGCCAATTAGTATGCGGCCGCCAAGAAAGGTACCGACGGTGAGGACAACACTCGGCGCATAAAACTTCAGGCCCATGCCGGTAACCACCCCAGCTATTTGCTCGCCGTCGAGAATCAGGTCCTCTACGGTTTGCTGAAATATGGACAGCCCTGGCTGGTTTTCGAGGATGCAGCGAATCGCCTGACGGTAAAGCGCGCGATCTGCCTGCGCGCGGGTGGCCCGGACTGCCGGCCCCTTGCTCGCGTTAAGTGTGCGGAACTGGATGCCGGCCAGATCAATCGCGCCGGCCATGGCGCCACCGAGCGCATCGATCTCTTTGGTGAGGTGACCCTTGCCGATACCACCAATCGCCGGGTTGCAGCTCATTTGGCCCAGGGTCGAGATATTCTGCGTTATAAGAAGTGTCCGGGCGCCCGAACGGGCGGCAGCAAGACATGCTTCCGTTCCGGCGTGGCCACCGCCAATGACGATGACATCGAATCTCGAATCTGCAGACATTGGTCAAAAACTGATCAATTACTCGGGGGCGACATTCTAATAGTGCCAACGCACAAGTGCCACTGGACTTTACTTGGAATGGCCGAGTCGCGACTATAGCGTCGCAGTCCTTGAAGGAATCAGTCTTGAAGCAACTATTGATATCAGCTTTTGCGTTATTTTGCGTGCTGCCAGCAGTGCCCGTGCAGGCCCAGGAGCAAGTCGCAGAGCCACTTTTGGCTCTCGAAGACTGTCGCATCCACGCCGGCGCAGGTTATCCTGGCATCAAAGCGCGTTGCGGCACCCTGCAGCGACCGCTGGATCCGACCGATCCGGATTCAGCGTTGATTGACCTGTTCGTCGCGGTCGTGCCAGCCCTGAGCCTGGAGCCCGCGCCAGATCCGCTGGTGCCAATCGCCGGCGGACCGGGCCAGGCATCATCGGAGTTTTATGCCGGTTTCGCCGGCGCGTTCGAGGAAATACGCCGCGATCGCGATATTGTACTGCTGGATCAGCGTGGCACCGGCCAGTCGGCCAGCATGGATTGCGACGTCGATGACGAGGAACTTATCGGCCAGTTCTCGGCCGAAGAAACCATCGCGGCTGCCCGTGAGTGCCTGGACGCATTGCCTTACGACCCGCGTTTTTTCACCACCAGCGTAGCGGTTGAAGATCTTGAGGCTCTGCGCACAGCGCTTGGCTATCAACAGTTCAATCTGTACGGCATCTCTTATGGTTCGCGAGTCGCACAGCATTTCCTGCGGCGCTTCCCGGATTCGACCCGCAGCGTAATTCTTGATGGCGTTGTTGCTCCGCAAATTGCGCTCGGCCCGGCCGTTGCCATAGAGGCGCAAAGGGCAATTGAAAGTATTTTTGAGCGCTGCACGGCAAGCGCGGCCTGTGCGAACAAATTCCCGAATATTGAGCAGGAGTTTGCAGGGCTTCGGGCCCGCCTCGCGGATGGGTCGGTAACACTGGATATCGCAAACCCGGTGACTGGTGAGCGCGAAGAAATTGAATTCGGTGATGCGGAGCTGGCCGGAGCACTGCGCCTGCTGAGTTATTCGCCGACCACGGTGGCGCTTATGCCGCTGCTGATTCATGAGGCCGCACAGGAAAACTATTTGCCGCTGGCGGCGCAATACATGATGATTGCAGAAAGCCTGTCGGACAGCATGAGCATCGGTATGCATAACGCCGTGGTGTGCACGGAAGATGCGCCTTTCTTTGACGGTGAGAACATCGATCGGGACATGCTCGACGCAACCTATATGGGGCCGCTGCAAATTGATTCGCTCGAGGCAATCTGCTCGGTGTGGCCGAAGGGCCTGCTCGATGAAGAATTCAAAACGCCTGTCGAAAGTGATGTTCCGGTGTTGTTGCTTTCCGGCGAAGCCGATCCGATAACGCCGCCACGCTATGCCGAACTCGCCGCTGTCGATCTTGGCAATGCCTTGCATCTGGTCGGTCGCAAACAGGGCCACGGCCAGGCGCCAAGAGGTTGCATGCCAGACATCATCGGTGAGTTTGTGGCGACTGCCGACATCAACGCCCTGGAGACGGATTGTCTGGAGCGGCTGTTCGCGATGCCCTTTTTCCTCGATTTTTCGGGGCCCGCACCATGATTGATGTCGAGGGTTTGCAGAAGTCGTTCGGCGAAGTCAAAGCGGTTCGCGATGTATCTTTCACGGCTCAGAATGGTCGCATCACGGGATTGCTGGGACCAAACGGTGCCGGCAAGTCAACAACGCTGCGCGTTCTGTATACCGTACTGAAACCGGACTCGGGCACAGCCACCATCGACGGCATAGATGTCGTTGCTGATGGCCTGCGGGCAAGGGGTCGGATCGGCACGCTGCCGCACGGCGCTGGCCTTTATCCGCACCTGAGCGCAAGAGAAAACATTCTGTATTACGCAAAGCTCTACGGAATGGACCCGGAAACCATTGACGAACGTGTGCAAGCGATAATTGACCAGCTGGAAATCAACGATTTCGCTGATCGGCGCAGCAAAGGGTTTTCGCAAGGCCAGCGCACCAAGGTTGCCCTGGCGCGTTCGCTGGTACACGGCCCGCAAAACATCATTCTCGATGAGCCAAGCAATGGTCTTGATGTAATGGCGACACGCGCCCTGCGCGAGGTAATTCGACAATTGAAGTCCGCCGGTAAATGCGTTTTGTTTTCCAGCCACGTCATGCAGGAGGTTGCGGCATTGTGCGATGAGATCGTCATCATCGCCGAGGGCCTGGTAGCGCTGCATGACACCCCGGATGGTATTCGCAATTCGACCGGCTGTGATGATCTCGAGGACGCCTTCGTCAAAGCCATTCACACCGTGGAGCCAGCAGTATGAGCGCCACACGCGTCGTATTTCTCAAAGAAGTCCTCGATAACTTTCGCGACCGCCGCACGCTGCTGACAACTCTGTTAATGGGGCCGCTGTTCGGTCCGATTCTGTTCGCGTTTGTGATCAACCTGTCGCTGAAACAGACGCTGAGCGATGTCAGTGAGGCGCTTGATCTGCCGGTGATCGGTCAGCAACACGCCCCCAACCTCGTCTCCTTTTTGCGCAGCGCCAATATCAATGTCGTTGACGGCCCGGACACTCGTGCTGCAGCGTTGGACGCGATTTTGGATGGTACTCACAGTGTCGTGGTCGTGATTACCGACTCTTTTGGCACGGACCTCGCCGCCGCTGTTCCGGCGACGATCGAGGTAATAACGGACAAGTCGAACACGCAGGGAAGAAAGGATACGCGGCGCGCCCGCGGCGCGCTGGATTCCTACAATCGCCAACTGGCGGCGATGCGTTTGACTTTACGCGGCGTCAGCCCGAATGTGATGCGCCCGTTGAATATTGATGAGGTCGATGTATCAACGCCGAGCGGACGGTCCGCGATGCTGCTTGGCATGCTGAGTTACTTTTTTATCTTTGCGTTGTTGATGGGTGGCATGAATCTCGCGATTGATTCAACAGCGGGCGAGCGTGAACGCGGCTCACTCGAACCACTCTTGTGCCTGCCGGTGAAACGCGATCACCTGATTTTCGGCAAGATTTTTGCCGCCTGCCTTTTCATGTGCATATCCCTGGCGCTTAGCCTGACAACCTTCCATTTCACGTTGAAATTCCTGCCGTTACAGGAACTCGGTATGACGCCTAATTTCGGACCGGATGTGGTTGTCATTGCCTTTTTGTTGCTGGCACCTTTCGCGCTACTTGGCGCCGCGTTGATGACGCTGGTCGCCTCTTTCACCAAGAGTTACAAGGAGGCGCAAACCTGGCTAAGTGTTGTGCTGCTCGCGCCCACGATGCCAATTCTTGTCGTATCCATCCTGATGGTGCGCCCCAGCACCTTGTTAATGTTTGTGCCGAGCCTGAGCCAGCATCTGTTGCTGGTTGGTTTGATTAAGAACGAGCCAATAAATGGCCTGCACGTTGTTGTTTCAGTCGGTGGAACGTTGTTGCTTGGTATTTTGTTTACCTGGATCTGCGCGCGGCTGTATCGGCGTGAAGGATTGCTTGGATAGTATTAGCGCACGGAATCTGATGTTACGAATCCTAACCGTTGAATTTGCGGCCAGGCGCACTGCTGTCCCATTAACTCAAAATCGGCGCCCGGATGAAGCATCAAGTTGACTTGAATCGCCCGCTAGGCGGGCTACCATTCTATTTAGCAATGTAGGAGCCCGCCCAGCGGGCGATGTCCCAAATCCACAAAAATCCCGGAACATAGCGCCAACGCTTCAGCCCATGGCCAGGAAGCTTGTCTTTATGGGACAGCAGTGGGCCGCACGACCTTTTGTTTCGTGGCAGGCGGGAGACCCGATCAGTGGTAGATTTCCTTACTCAGGGAATACTGGAAAAATAGATAACGGTCCCTGGCAGAACAGGTTTTTGTGCGAGACGCGGTCGCTCCGATTCCTTGAGGCTTATGTCTATACCTTTCTTCTGCATCCACCGGATCTGGATCGCCAGTTTCTCCACTAACGCACTCGACTCTTGAGAGGTATTCGCCACGATTGGCAAAGCTTTGCCAACAAAGGCGTCTCTTATCAGGTGTCTGAATGGCATGTCTTCTAATCCGTCGGGTACAGGCTGCTAACCCTACTCCTGAGGGGCATGAAGCGAATTGACGGAGTTCACAGAATTATGTTAAAGGTTCTGATGGTCCGATTGTCCCAGGAGCGCTCACACAAATAGCCAGATATTCTGCGCGCTGATGCGCGCAAGACCACCAGATGCGTAAGTGGATAAAGCCGGCAATGACTTCTTTTCTAGTTATCGTCAGTTAAAGGCGGCAGCGACTTAATATAGGTTGCGATTGCCAGGCGATCTTCGCGAGTCATGCGGCTGGTGCTGTCTTCAATTACCGCACCCATTTCGCTGCCGGTAAAATCACCGTCAGGTAGCATACCGATATCCAGAAAATACTCGATGTCAGACGCGGACCAACGACCGATACCGTCGGCTTTGTGGGGCGTGATATTTGGCACGCTTTCGTCTTCGCTAAAATCAGGATTACCGGCAAGCTCCGCGTCCTCCAGTAATGCGCCAAGACGCCCTCGCGGCGTGTGACACTCACCACAATGACCCAGGTGGCGCACCAGGTAGGCGCCGCGATTCCATTGCTCGCTTGCTCCCGGAGCAGGCACAAAACGGCCGGCATCAAAGTAACTTAGCTTCCAGCCGCCTGCTGCCATCCGCGACGACATATAAAATGGCAGATCGTGCTCAGGGCTTTTATTGACAGCGGGTTCCAGGCTGAACAGATAAGCCTTGATTGCCAGCGCGTCGGCACGGGAAATGCCAGTATACGAGGGGAAGGGGAACGCCGGAAAATAGTGCTCGCCCTCAGGGCTTAAACCCTCCCAGAGCGCCCTTACAAAGTCATCGTCTGACCATGCGCCGATGCCCGTTGCAACGTCGGGTGTGATATTGGGGGAATAGAATGTACCAAAAGGTGACTTCAGCGCCCGCCCACCGGCCAGGGGCCGGGCGTCATCCCTGTCTGCCGTATGACAGGTGACACAGCCAGCGGCGTGCGCCAGGTATTCTCCCTTTGCGACCAGCGCTTCATCTGCCAGGATAACCGGTCCAGCAAAAATCAGGGCGGCCACGCTTACGGCCGCCCTGACTTTCACCCTTTTAGTCATGTGCTACGCGAAAATCATCATGGCAACCGCGGCACGACATACCGACGTTGCGGAACGCTGCGCCGATGGCTTCGCTATCGCCACCGCTGACAACCTCTTTAAATGTGGCTGTCGCATCCGCTGCCTTCTGTATTGCTGCCGCGAATTTTTCCGGCTGTTCCCAGATAACAGGCAATGCTTCGGAATCATCAACAATTGACCCTTCCTGAAAGATGTATTGCATCTCTGCTACGCCATTCGCCAGGCCGTCAGCGTGACCTGCAAGTTGCCCATGGTCGTCAACCAGCCCGCGGACCATCATGGAGGTTGCGCCAATGTGGCCTTTCAACGAGGTCATGATTGAAACACGATAGCTTTTTGCATCTTCGGCTGTCGTATCGGCCACGACCGGTGCCGACAATCCAAATGCCACTGCCACGGCCATGAAATAGCCTGTTGTTCTTTTCTGCATTGCTTGCTCCAAATGTTGCATAGGTGTTTTCAGAGCGCGAAGACTAACCAATGGTGGGTTTGAGCACAATCTACTGTGTTGCGGACAGTAACAGCCAGATGACTCAATAGATTCGTGCATAGCCGGCCGGCTACGAACCTGTTTTCTACAGGCAACAAAAAACCCCGCCATGTGCGGGGTTTTTTGTTGTTCGAGTTGTGCGTTTAGTTACCGAAGTAGAACCGGCCGCCAACATTATACCCTGTAGCATCGTCGTCGAAGCTCACGCTCGCACCCAACGCAAACGAATCTGTAAAGCTGTACAGAACGCCTCCGCCAATCGCTGTGTTGTCTCCGCCGTCGCTAAAATCAACGTAGGAAATTCCGGCATCAACTTCAAGTTTGTCGGTAGCTGCCATGCGCAATCCGACGCTGAGACCGATGCCATTATCATCAACGCTGATCAGGCCCGGTGCTGACAGTTCGATATACTCATAAGAAAGCCTGGCAACCAGGTCGATCGAATCTGACAGTGAGGTGTTATAGCCAAGACCCGCGTTCCACGTTGTAAGATCGACGCTCGAAATATTGTCCTCGATCTCGCCAACGCCGTAGCCGGCGAAAACATGGAAGCTGTCACTTACCGCAAATGATCCGTCAATACCGAAGATATCGCCATCGGCGCTGAAATCATCAAAGTCAATCTGGCCATAAGTGGCAGTTACCTGGTTGTAGTTGAAGCCGTCTGCATAAACCGTAGCGGAAAACGCAAACAAAATTACTAACAGTGTTGAACGCAACATGACGTTCTCCTTTTTTGCCCAAAAAAAGTGCGAAAAATCACACCTGTGGACACAGGCTAGCGGGGTTCACATTGTGGCGAGCGACGTGGTTCACACATTTCTGGCAAATTTTGACTGCAGCCGGAACATTTATGGGAAATGTGGACTGGGTCATGCACAGCGTGCCTTTTGTTGTCGCAAAGCAACAAAAAAAGTAACTTTTCCCGGGGGCTTTTGCGGTTTTTACATGGATTAGTGGGTTATTTGCCGATGCAGAATTCCGAGAAAATTCGCCCCAAAAGATCATCGCTGGTGAACGATCCGGTGATTTCTCCGAGCGCACCCTGGGCCAGCTTTAATTCCTCTGCGAGCAACTCACCGGCCTTGTCTGCAAAGAGTACTTCCCGACCCCGCTCGAAATGGCTTGCTGCCAGGTTGAGTGCATCCACATGGCGTCGCCTGGCAGTGAATGCACCCTCACCCAGATTTTCGTAGCCTGCGATCTGCCTTATTGTATCTCTTAGCGTATCCAGTCCGGCGCCGGTTTTTGCCGAGATATTCAGGACTAACGGATCGCTGCTTAGCGTGCCTGGTGCTTCCTCTGTTACATCCGTCTTGTTACGCAAAACAATTACTGGAATGTTGTCTGCAATATCTTGTTCATGATTTTTTTCCAGTGGTTCGGTTGCGTCCTGAATCCACAAAACCGCGTCCGCTTTTTTCAAGGCTGCGCGGGCGCGCCTGATACCTTCGGCCTCGATAAGATCCGGGTCATCGCGCAGTCCCGCGGTATCAACCAGCTCCACCATGAGTCCATCGATGTCGATACTTTCGCGCAGGATGTCTCGTGTCGTTCCCGCCAGCTCGGTGACGATCGCCGCTTCGTGTCCGCTGAGCGCGTTCAACAGGCTTGATTTTCCAGCGTTTGGTTTGCCCACAATAACGACCTGGAAACCATCACGTAATATGCTGCCAATTCGTGTTTCTTTTTTTAACGCATCAAACGCATCGCTGCACCTGGCGATTTGTTCTTGCAGTCGAGCATCGTCCAGAAAATCGATTTCCTCTTCCGGAAAATCAATCGCTGCTTCAACGTGCAGCCGCAATCGGGTGAGTTGCTCCTGAAGATCCTGCACCGCTTTTGAAAAAGTGCCAACGAGAGAACGCAGGGCCGCTCTTGCTCCCTGGGCGGTGCCGCTGTCGATCAGATCAACCACCGCCTCCGCTTGTACCAGGTCCAGTTTGCCATTCAGAAAAGCACGCTTGGAAAACTCCCCGGGTTGCGCCCGGCGCGCACCGATTGCGACGGCGGCATCCACCAGTAACGACATCACCAGCGGGCCGCCGTGACCCTGTAACTCCAGCACAGATTCCCCGGTGAACGAATCAGGCGCGGGAAAATACAACGCAATGCCGGCATCGACAGGCGAACCGTCCGCCGCACAAAATTCGGCGATGGTGGCATGTCTGGGGATTGGCAACACACCCAGCATGCGCGACGCAATCTCTTCTGTGGCGGGACCGGATAGTCGCACAACACCGATACCGCCCTTCCCCGGCGGCGTGGCTGCAGCAACAATGGTGTCTTCGATGTAAGCCGGCGTTCCGTTCATGCGGCCCTCCGGGGTCAGGACTTTTGTTTATCCTTATCCTTGTCTTTGTTCTTGTCTTTGTTCTTGTCTTTGTTCTTATTCTTTTTGCCGCCCTTACGCGCTGCGGCTTCCTCGTGGACAATCTTGTTGATATACCACTGCTGTGCAATCGACAATCCGGTATTCGTTACCCAGTAAAGAACCAGCCCCGCCGGGAAGAACGCAAAGAAGACCGTGAAGATAACCGGCATTACCTGCATGACTTTGGCTTGTATGGGATCTGCCGGTGCCGGGTTCAGTCTTTGCTGGAAGAGCATCGCCGCGCCCATGATGATCGGCAATATGAAAAACGGGTCACGCGAGGACAAGTCGGTTATCCATAGCATGAACGGTGCCTGGCGCATTTCCACGCTTTCCAGCAGCACCCAGTAAAATGCCAGAAAGAACGGCATCTGGATCAATATTGGCAGACAGCCCGCAGCCGGGTTGACCTTTTCCCTTTTGTACAACTCCATCATTGCCTGGCTCAGAGCCTGGCGGTCGTCTTTATAGCGATCCTGCAACGCCTTCATGCGCGGTTGAATTTCGCGCATCTTGGCCATCGATCGACCGCTGGCTTCGGTCAGTTTGTAAAAGACCATCTTGATCATGATGGTGACCAGGATTATCGCGAAGCCCCAGTTACCGACCACCGAAAATACTTTGCTCAGCAACCAGAATAGTGGCTGCGAAATAATCGTCAGCCAACCATAGTCAACGGTGAGCTTAAGGCTGTCATTGATTTCCTCAAGCTGTTGCTGCAACTTGGGCCCGGAAAAAATGGTTGTTACAAATACATGCTCTGCGCCGCTACTTATGGTCTGCGCCGGACCAATCAGGCTGGCCGTTGACGTGTCGCCACGCACCGAGACGTTGTACCGGTACTCTCCCTCGGCCGGTGGAACAATTGCTGACAGGAAATGATGCTGAATAGCGCCGATCCAGCCCGTCTGTGCGGTGAATGCGACTGCTCCGTCTGACAGCAGGTCGCCGCGCTTTAGCTTTTCGGATTTTTCGCCATCGTAAATAATGGGACCATCGAAGGAATAGGTATCGACATCAAACATCGATCGGTCGACTTCTATTGAACGTCTTTGCAGTTGTGCGTACTCGGCACCGCGCCAGTCGGCACCGCTGTCGTTGCTGACGCGCTGCGTGATATCAATGCGATAACTTCCGCGCGTAAAGCGAATTTCCTTTTCGACCCGAATGCCATTGCCGTCGGTCCATTGCAGCGGCACGACAAGTTCGTCAGCGCCGCCAAGCTCATAGTTCGTCGCTGCGGTTTCAAAAATCGCAAGATGGTTGGCTTCCGCGCCATCTCCCGCGGTCCGCAAACCGGTCTGCACCAGGCCGAAGTTTGGCGCGCCCGGATTAAGCAGTTCTACGAGCTTGTCGGGGTGGTCTTTCGTTACCGGGTACTGGTTGAGAGACACGCGCTGCAAGGTTGCGCCGCGGGTGTTGATGTCTACCTCCAGCACATCCGTGACGACATGGATGATGGTGTCATTGGTCGCCGGCTCGCCCGGTGTTGCCGTTTGTGCCGCTGGTGCCGATGCAGCGATTTGCGGGGCATCGAGTGAAGAATCAGTTGTTGGCGGCAGTAGTGAAGGCAGGTTGTCTGCGTCGTTTGGCGATTGCAGCGTTTCATCGCTGCTTGGCTGGGTAGCCTCAGCCGATTGCGGACCATAGTCCTGCGTCCAGGACTGGTAGGTCAGCCACATGAGCATGCCGAATGTTGCCCATATAAGCAGGCGTTGATTTTCCATTTAGTGTTTTCCACCCTCACTAAGCACTGCGTTCCGACATCTTTGCCAGTGTGTTTCCAGGCACTTAAAAAGCTGCTCGTTGTCCGCTTGTGCGGCTGCCGGCCGATTGAGTACAACGATGTCCAGTCCCGCGAGCTCCGCTTTGTGGCGTCGGAAAGATTCTCTGACGACCCGCTTTAAGCGGTTACGACCGGTCGCAAGGCGACAATGTTTCTTTGCAATGGCCAGTCCTAGTCGTACTTCGTGTTCTTCGTTTGCCCGGCAGAGCACCGTAAACATCTTATCCCGGCTGCGTTCGGCTTTCTTGAATACCCGACTGAAAGAGGCGGCACCGGTAAGCCGGCTGCTTTTTGAAAAGCGCTCGTCCCTGTTTTCAGTGGTTGTGTTTTTGCTGTTCGTGATTCTCGCAATCGAGCGTTGCTGGCGCTACGGCGTAAGCTGTGCTCGCCCTTTCGCGCGGCGGCGCTTTAATACGAGGCGGCCGGCTTTTGTCGCCATCCGGGCTCTGAATCCGTGGGTGCGGGCCCGCTTAATTCTGCTGGGCTGAAATGTGCGTTTCATGGGGATGTTACCTGGTGGTTATTTGCGCAATTCAAGCTGCGCCGATAAAAACTGTCAAAGGGGCCAAGCCCTCGTCCAGGAAGGCCGGCAAGGGTACGCGGGAGGCCCTTTTCTGTCAATAGAATAAGGCCTTCTGTCCACAATCAAAACGGTCGCCAGATTTGCTCGAAATGACGCATTGCAATAGCGCTACAGCGTCTGGCGTAGCCTGTATAGACGTTATAGACTGCCCGGTCTCGAATAATTATAACGCACGCTGTTGACACCCCCGGGGAAACCTTTGCAGGCCGAAACAACTCTATGGAATCGCTGTATTCGCGACCTCCAGGCTGAACTGCCGGAGCAGCAGTTCAATACCTGGATAAGGCCGCTGCAGGCCGTGGAGGATGGCGAGGTTCTCAAGCTGCTGGCACCGAACCGTTTCGTCGTTGACTGGTTGCAACAGCACTATATCGAGAGAATCGTCGAGCTGGTCGGCGACGCCGGCAGCAAGAGCGCGGTCGTTATCGAGGTCGGCTCGCGACCGAAGACGCCGGCGCCGGTTGTAAGCGCCACTACGATCAGCGCGCCGCCGGGGCGCGCTGTCACGCCTGTAACCAGCCGCCTGAATGCGGATTTTTCCTTCGTTAACTTCGTTGAGGGTAAAAGCAATCAGCTCGCCCGGGCGGCGGCTTGTCAGGTCAGCGAAAACCCGGGGAAATCCTACAACCCGTTGTTTATCTATGGCGGTGTTGGCCTCGGCAAGACCCACCTTATGCAGGCCATTGGTAATGCGATGCTGGCGAATAATCCCAGGGCACGAGTGAGCTATGTACACTCAGAGCGCTTTGTGGGCGATATGGTTCGTGGCTTGCAGCACAATACGATCTCAGAATTCAAACGCGCTTATCGGTCGCTGGATGCATTATTGATCGACGATATACAGTTTTTTGCCGGCAAGGAGCGCTCCCAGGAAGAGTTTTTTCACACGTTTAACGCTTTGCTGGAAGGCCAGCGGCAGATTGTATTGACGTGTGACCGCTTTCCAAAAGAAGTCTATGGCCTGGAGGAGCGCCTGAAATCCCGTTTTGGCTGGGGTCTCACGGTGGCTATCGAGCCACCAGAACTTGAAACATCTGTCGCTATCCTCAAGAGCAAAGCTGCCAATGATGGAACAGATCTACCAGACGAGGTTGCTTTTTTTATTGCTAAGCGCATTCGCTCCAATGTGCGCGAGCTTGAGGGAGCGCTACGCAGAGTAATTGCGAATTCTACTTTTACGGGGAAGCCGATTACTCTGGACTTTGCGAAAGAGGCACTGCGTGACTTGCTTGCGTTGCAAGAGCGCCTCGTGTCCATTGAAAACATTCAAAAAACGGTTGCAGATTATTTTAAGCTCCGCGTGGCCGATTTGCTTTCAAAACGGCGTAGTCGCTCTATTGCCAGACCGCGACAGATTGCGATGACACTGGCGAAAGAATTAACAAACCACAGCCTGCCAGAGATCGGCGACGCTTTTGGTGGTCGCGATCACACCACGGTATTACATGGTTGTCGGCGTATTGCAGCGCTTCGCGAGACAGAGCAGCGGGTGCGGGAAGATTATTCAAACTTGTTGAGAACCTTGACAGGATAGTGTGGATAAACGGTGCATAATTTTCAGTCGGTGGTTTATACACAGGTAATCCACAGTTGGTGAGCAGAAAATACCCTATTTTAGCAATGCGATTTGTTAGTTTAAGTTATTGATATTATTCAATAAAAAATAGTTATGCACAGGACTACGGTCCCTTAATAATAGTAATATAAGCGTTATTTCCAATATTTATAAACAGGTGGAACCAATGAAGTTAACCGTTGGGCGCGAAGCACTTTTGAAACCATTGCAGGCCGTTATAGGCGTTGTAGAACGCCGGCAGACGATGCCGATACTGGCTAACGTGCTGCTGGTCGCCAAAGATGGTGAGGTTGCTATTACAGCAACGGACCTGGAGGTAGAGTTGGTCGCAAGCGCGGCAATTGAAGTCGATACAGCGGGTGAAGTAACCGTGCCAGCACGAAAGTTATTGGACATTTGCCGCGCGTTACCGGAAGAGGCGAGCATATCGATCAGCGTGAGCGGTGAAAGGCTGTTGGTGAAGTCGGGGCGAAGCAAATTTTCGCTAACAACACTGCCGGCGGCTGAGTTTCCGACCATTGAAGATATCAATGCCGGTCAAAGCGTTGAACTGTCGCAGGCATTAATGGGGAAATTGCTTGAAAAGACACATTTCGCAATGGCACAGCAGGATGTACGGTATTACCTCAACGGGCTGCTTCTCGAGACCGGCAAGAAATTCTTGCGCGCGGTTGCCACGGATGGTCACCGGTTGTCACTGTGCCAGGTAGAACTGGACACAGCTAAACTAACGGAACAACAGGTAATTGTGCCGCGTAAGGGCGTGCTTGAATTGCAACGCCTGATGACCGGTCAAGGAGATCTCAAGGTAGAGCTTGGTACCAACCATATCCGTATCCACCTGGACGGGAATCGATTTACATCAAAGTTGATTGACGGTCGTTTTCCGGAATACGAGCGAGTGATACCTAAAGCGACTGAAAACCAGTTAACGGCCGATCGGGAACTGTTAATGGGTGCTCTGCAACGCACGGCTATTTTATCCAATGAGAAGTATCGTGGCATCCGGCTGGTGATCAAATCAGGCAGTATCGTCCTACAAGCGCACAATCCGGAGCAGGAAGAAGCGGAAGAAGAACTCGAGGTTTCGTATACGGGAGACGAGATAGAAATCGGCTTTAACGTCAACTATCTCCTGGATGCCTTGGGCGCTATCGAGTCTGATCAGGTAACACTGGCTGTGGTAGATGGTAATTCGAGCTGCCTGCTGCGTGAGCCCGGCAACGATGACTGCAAGTACGTGGTCATGCCGATGCGGCTCTAGCGGGTCTGGCATTAAGCGACGATTGCGCCGGGCTGGTTTGGTCGCTTGCCGCTAAACAGTATAAAAATCACTGATTTTCGCTGCCTTCAGTCTGTGGAGCTGCAGCTGGACCCGGGTTACAACCTGATCTACGGGGCGAACGCGTCTGGTAAAACAAGCGTGCTTGAGAGCATCGCGTATCTGGGGCGCGGCCGCTCTTTTCGCGGCGCTTCAACGCAGGACCTCATACGATACGGCGCCAGCGCGTTCATTCTGTTTGGCAAAACCAGCGTCGGTGGAAGAGTGGGCTCGCTGGGGGTCCGCAACAGCCGCCTGGGTCTCGAAGTACACGTTGATGGAGAGAAAAGCAGTGGGGCGGCCGCGTTGGCGGAAATGTTGCCATTGCAGGTGATCGACCCGGATGTGCATAACCTGGTCGCTGGGGGTCCGGAGGAACGCAGACGCTATATAGATTGGATCGCGTTCCACGTGGAACGTGGCTTTCTCGCGCAATGGCGGCGCTTTCGCCGGGCGCTGAAACAGCGCAATGCAGCGTTGCGAGAAGGCGCTGATCGCAGCACCCTGGCCGGCTGGGACAAAGAGCTGGCAGAAGCGGGGGTTGAGGTGCACGCGGCCCGCGGCCGTGTATTGGAGATTATCAGGCCCGCGCTGGAGGAAGCAGGCAAAGCCCTGCTGGGTAGCGGCGTGGATTTCGTCTATCGGCCCGGCTGGCCGGCTGATAAATCACTCGGGGAGGCCCTGGCGGCGGCCGGCGAGCGTGAGCTGCAGGTCGGTAGTACCCAAGTGGGCCCCCACCGGGCAGACATGAAACTAATTTATGATGAGCGGCGGGCACGCAAGCGGGTCTCCAGGGGGCAGCAGAAACTCCTGGCCTGTTCGTTGATCGTTGCTGCGGTCGAGGTTGTGCAGGCTCATCTGGAGCGGCCGCTGTTGTTATTGCTGGACGATCCGGCTGCAGAGCTGGACGCCAGTTCGTTGGAGCGGTTGATGACGCGAGTCGCGGATCTGGGTTGCCAGGTGATCGCGACGTCACTGGTGGCGAACAAGCGCCTTTTTCCTCAATCGCCGAGCCTGTTCCACGTGGAACATGGAGCTCTGGAAAAAGAGGGATAAGCGGATCTTCGCAACGCAACCGTGCGCCGCGATCACTGAAAATCTCACTGCCGTATTTTCTGTCTTCCAGCCTTTGTATCGCACCGAAAAAACCAGGCAAAAAAGCGCCTTACGAGCAGTTTCCAAGACCCTTTATTTGGTGGTAAATGGTACAATACGCCGGTTATCCTCCGAGGACTTAGAATGACCGACGACATAGAATATACTTCCAGTAATATCAAGGTGTTAAGGGGCCTTGAGGCCGTCCGAAAACGACCGGGAATGTATATCGGCGACACCGACGATGGCACTGGATTACACCACTTGGTTTTCGAGGTCGTCGACAACTCTATCGACGAAGCTTTGGCCGGTCATTGCAGCGTCATCACCGTCACAATTCACGCCGATGAATCCGTAACGATCACCGACGATGGTCGTGGTATCCCGGTCGACATCCACCCGGAAGAGGGACGCTCTGCAGCAGAAGTCATCATGACCGTTCTGCACGCTGGCGGTAAATTTGATGACAACTCCTACAAAGTCTCCGGCGGTCTGCACGGCGTGGGCGTGTCTGTGGTCAATGCTTTATCCGAGCATCTTGTTCTGACGATTTATCGTGATGGCGAGATCTATCAGCAGGAATACCGTCACGGAGAGCCGGTAGAGCCCCTGGCGGTGATTGGCAAAACAGACAAAACAGGCACCACATTGCGTTTTAAACCCAGCCCGGGGACTTTCACTAACATTAAATACCATTACGATATTCTCGCGAGCCGACTGCGCGAGCTGTCTTTTCTTAACTCTGGGGTCCGTATAGAGCTGCGTGACGAGCGCGAGGAAAAAGAAGACGTGTTTGAGTATCAAGGCGGCATCAAGGCCTTCGTCAAGCACCTCAATCGAAACAAGACGCCGATACACGGGACCGTCATTAATTTCCTGGACGAGCGCAGCGGCGTGGTCATTGAGGCTGCGCTGCAGTGGAATGACGGCTACCAGGAAAACATGTTCTGCTACACCAACAACATTCCGCAGCGTGACGGTGGTACGCATCTGGCGGGTTTTCGCAGCGCTTTAACGCGGACCCTCAACAGCTACATCGAAAAAGAGATGTCCCGCCACAAGGACAAATTTACGCCAAGCGGCGACGATGCGCGTGAAGGACTGACGGCGGTGTTGTCCATCAAGGTCCCGGACCCGAAGTTCTCGTCTCAGACCAAAGATAAATTAGTTTCATCTGAAATTAAAGGCATCGTTGAGTCAGCAATGTCGGCTCGCCTCGAGGACTTCCTGCTGGAAAACCCACAGGAAGCGAAGATCATCGTCTCCAAGATCATCGATGCCGCCCGTGCGCGGGACGCAGCACGCAAAGCCCGGGAAATGACCCGCCGCAAAGGTGCACTCGACATCGCCGGCCTGCCAGGCAAACTCGCGGATTGCCAGGAAAAAGACCCGGCGTTATCAGAGCTGTTCCTGGTGGAGGGCGACTCCGCTGGCGGTTCCGCCAAGCAAGGCAGGGACCGACGCACGCAAGCCATCCTGCCGCTGAAAGGCAAAATACTGAACGTCGAAAAAGCCCGCTTTGACAAGATGCTCTCGTCGCAGGAAGTTGGCACCCTGATTACCGCGCTCGGCACCGGTATTGGCAGAGACGATTTCGATGTCGAGAAGCTGCGCTATCACCGCATCATCATCATGACGGATGCTGATGTCGATGGCTCACACATCAGAACATTGTTGCTAACCTTCTTTTATCGACAAATGCCAGCATTGATAGAACGCGGTCATATCTACATTGCGCAGCCACCACTGTACAAAATCCAGAAAGGCAAACAAGAGGTTTACGTAAAGGACGATGCCGAACTAAACGCCTATCTGTTAACTGCAGCACTCGATAAGGCATCCTTGCACGTCAACGCCGATGCACCACCACTGTCCGGAACCGCACTCGAAGCATTGGCTACTGAACATATGACGGTAGAGAATATTATCAAGCGACTGACGAAACGCTACGACGAGACGGTCGTACGCGCATTAAGCGTCTTACCGGAAGTGACACCGGAGTTAGCCGAAGACCTTGATGCCCTGGATACCTGGGCTGGACAACTGTCAGCAGCCCTGCCGAAGGCCAGTGGCGAACGAGCGATGAACGGCAACGGTGGCTCCTACATCGCTGAACTCGATCGTGGAGACGGGGAAGGCGAGGGCGTACGAATTGCAATTCACAAATTGCAGCACGGCATAACCACTACTAAACACCTGCCACGCGAACTCTTCGACACCAACGAATATCGTCACATCATGTCGCTGGCAAACAAGCTCAAGGATCTATTCGGTGCCAGCGCCACTATAGAACGCGGTGATAAATCAGAACCCGTTCAATCACTGGCGCAAGCCGTTGACTGGCTAATGAGCGAAGTACGCAAAGGCCAGTCAATCCAACGCTACAAAGGGTTGGGTGAAATGAACCCTGACCAACTGTGGGACACAACCGTCAATCCGGAAACCAGGCGCCTGTTGCAAGTCAAAATTGATGACGCGGTGAAGGCGGATGAAATATTCACGACGCTAATGGGCGATCAGGTGGAACCGCGCAGAGAGTTCATCGAAAAGAACGCACTGGCTGTTTTAAACCTGGATGTCTGATCGGAAAAGTCCAAAGCGAGCCATGACCATAGGGACGGCACTGTATATTCAAAAAAAAGAACTCGCAAGAAAACAAAAAGTCTAAAATTTCTCAGCGGAGGATTGCATGATCACTCGTGAGCAAGCGGAGCAACCTGAGGCAGAGCTTGGCAGCAGACAGGAAAAAATGGCCAAACAAGCAGCCGCGGCACAAAGGCGCTGTGAATCACCACTGATTCCCGCCCTGACAGCGGCTCTTGCGACAATTGCCGCTTTAGGCTTCCTGGAGAGCACCCTTGTCAGCGCGTTGCTGGGCACTGCCGTTGGTGGTCTGTTTGGCTGGGCAGCACGCAGATCCTGAGCGCGCCAGTTAGGCCAGCGACCAGAGCCATCAACAAAAAGAAACAAAAATCTTACAGGAACACACAAACCAGATGAGTAAAAACTGGCCAATCGTAAACTTCATCGTGCGCTGGATTCTCGGCCTCCTGTTTCTCATGGCGGGCATCTGGAAAGTCTTTGTTCTTACACCCGCAGCGCACGCCCAGCAGTTCTTTGTCGAGGGCCTTTCCCAAACCTGGATTCCCATCTGGCTGTTACAAATATATGGCTACAGCATTCCTTTTCTTGAGCTCGTCGCAGGACTACTTATTTGCATCGGTCTTAAAAGCAGAGAAGCGTTGATAGCCGTGGGCCTGCTGTTAATCGTTACCACTTACGGGCACGCGCTGCAGCAACCGCTTTTCGACATAGCCGGGCACACGTTTACTCGTTTAGCATTGATCGTTTTTCTTTTGCTGGCGCCCTTAGGAACCGATAGATACTCGGTTGACCAGTGGTTGCTTGCACGCGCTAATAAACACGAAAAGCAATAATAGTCAGGACGCGCACTCAAAATAAAGGAATCTTTGCCTGACCTCGAAAAAGATTAGGGGGCCGGCAGATCTTCTGCTGACTGACCCATGACCGGTTAATCAGTTTTTATTATTTCACCGTCCTTCATCACAAACACAACGCTCT
>SMVA01338656.1_pt1 | contig 27843 bp, 20 predicted proteins | sample 2456451 | NCBI WGS metagenome assembly SMVA01 (sample SAMN11095933, study PRJNA526329) | marine sediment metagenome | biome: Marine sediment; feature: Surficial sediment; material: Deep marine sediment; isolation source: Hadal surficial sediment | place: Pacific Ocean | collected 2014-05 | depth... | reverse complement strand
TTGACTCCTTGCGGCGTAGTTATTGTCCGTTCGGTTTTGTAGAGACCCTCGGCTCTGATCTGGTCCAGGATGGGTTGATAGATTTCTTTAGCGTTAGGCATGATCAATTCCTGTTGTCGATTAAATGGGACAAAAGAGCTTCAGTTGGCATCGAAGATCCGCCACCGATGACAACTACCCGGGTATGGTCTTTCATATAGGTTCATTGTATTCAGAGGAAGTTTGTTGATCCAGGCGAGTCATGGGGTCATCACCCGCGTTAACCAACCAGTCGTTGAGGTAATTGGCGTGACTTCGATCAACATAAAGATTGAAACTATTGTCATCGATGGCAACAATCAGAAGCTGCACATTCGCGAAGTGTGTCTGAGCGCAATAGCCCGTCATGAATGCGCCTGCATGCATGTCGATTCCACAGCCCATCGCCAATATTGTTCTAGCTGCCGGACCTGATAATGCAAAACACACATAACCAGACGACATGTCTGTCGCAGCATGCAGCTGATCCGGCATGTTGATATGTATGCTCTGGATTATATCTTTAGCAGCTTTGGTATCACTGGTGAGGAGCCATTGATCCGGTCCGCACCAATGTGCAATCGGGTCTTCACCCGACCAGCACAGTTCTCGGGGCAGTCGTATTGCATAAATTGCCGTTTCCACAGCGCCTGGACGTACACGTACTCGAACAATTGTTCGACCACTGATTTGCTCAAGCTTGAATCCGGGATGCTGGGCAGGTTCAGGCATTCATTTTCTCCCCGGTGGGGTCATAGAAAACCGGATCCACAACGCGGACATCGAATGTGTGTCCATCATCAAAGACCGGCACTGTTTCGCCTTTTCGCTCAAAACCGCGTTCAAGCAGACCGAGACCGATAACCCGGTTCAATGTCGGGCTGAAACACGCTGATGTCACTACGCCCTGACTTCGACGGGTTTTATCATATGACGTGACGAAGTGCGCACCCGGCCTTAACTTCTCAGCTTTGTTGAGTGGCTCTATGCCGACGAACTGCCGCCTGTCACTGCGCTGGTCGCCCGCACGAAGAAGAGACCTTTTACCAATAAAGTCACCTTTCTTCTTTGCCACAATACGACCGAAACCGACATCCAGCGCATTCGTCGTACCATCCGTATCTGTACCTACGTGCAGATAGCCTTTTTCAATTCGAAGTAAAAGCGAGGTCTCGATGCCCATCGGCACTAAGCGATTACCCTCTATCTTCATCAGTGCTTCAATAACATTCTTCATTTGCATCGCGGGGACATTGATCTCGAAACTCATCTCTCCTGTAAAGCTGACCCGTTGCACTCGCGCCGGTATACCCAGCAATGTGCCCTGCGTGACTGACATATGAGGCAAAGCCTCGGCCGAAAAATCGATATCAGATTCCAGTTCCTGTAATAACAACCGGGCGTTTGGACCGGCTATGGTTGTTACGCCCCACTGACTGGTGACGGGTGAGATGATGACATCAAGATCCGGCCATTCACATTGATGCCATTCTTCGAACCAGGCGGTGATGCGATCCGCATTGGCCGAAGTCGTACTCACCACATAGTGATCGTCGGCCAGTCTTGCGAAGACACCGTCATCAATGACGATGCCATTTTCGTTGAGCATTAGCCCATAACGAACGCGACCGGGTTTTAATGTTAGTGCATTATTAACGTAGATGCGATTGAGAAATTCACCCGCATCGGGTCCGGTTAATTCGATCTTGCCCAGTGGTGAACCGTCGAAAAGCCCCGCGCTTCGACGTACCGCTACCATTTCCTCACGAATGGCGGTCTCACGATCGCAATCATCGACCGCATAATATTCAGGCCGTTTCCAGGTGCCATAGTTTTCGAACACAGCCCCCTGGCTTACATGCCAATCGTGAGCAGGCAACAGACGCGCGGGTGCATAAAAATCTCCATGTCTCTGTCCGGCGATCGCCCCTAATGGCACCGGCATGAACTGTGGTCTGAAAGTTGTTGTGCCGACTTCTTCAATCGATTTTTCGGTCAATTGGGCGAGCAGTGTCAGTGCGTTCAGATTGCCGGTTTTACCCTGATCGGCCGACATTCCTGTCGTGGTGTAGCGTTTCAGATGCTGGACGGAAACAAAATTTTCACGTACAGCTAATTCGATGTCTGCAACAGTAACGTCATGGGCGAAATCTATCCACTGGCGACTGGTATTGCCTGCCGGTGTAATTCTGATGGCATACACGTTGTAACTGCTGGCCGCGGAACTGGTAACACTAGTCGGCGTACAGCTGAAGCCTGCTTTGTTCGCTACTTCTGCACCTGTACGTGCCCCTGCTGTCAGTGCCTGAGACAGCAAGAATTTTCCGTCAGCAGCACCGGCGACAGTAACCCGCTGGCGACACTGCTGCGGCAGAAAACATGCTAACTCTGCAGAGTATTGCAGTTTCCCACCAGCCTGAGAATAGAGGTCATCGCTTGGGTTAAAACCACCGGACATAGCGAGACCCTGGCAGGCAATTTTTCCGGTCGGTTCAACAGATTTTCCATCGTCTGTCAGCCTGCCTACAGTGATGCCCGCTAGCTGTTTCGTGCCAGTAGTATTTAAAGCAACAGATTCTAGGCTGATCGATATCCCACGCTGATCAGCTTGTTGCGAAATTTCGTCTGAAATATTTCTTCTTGCATCTACAATTACTGGAACGTGGATGCCGGTGTCGTGTAAGGCAAAAGCGACCTGATAGGCAAAATCATTGTTCGTCACAACTACCATCACATCGGCGGGCTTCACCGCATAACGATTCACATACTTCATTGCGGCCCCTGCCAGCATGATGCCTGGCCGATCATTATTTTCAAAAACCAACGGTTGCTCAATAGCACCACTGGCCAGTAGAACTTCTTTAGCTCTGACTTTCCAAAAACGTTTTACGCCGTTGCTTGACCGATCAGTGATGGTAAGTACATTGTGATCGTAATATGCAGAAACCGTCGATGATGTCATGATGGTGACGTTTGGTGCATCCTCAAGCGCTGTCCTCGTTTGACTGAGCCATAAATCCGAATCAATGCCGTTGATTGATGCACTGTGTGCGAGAAGGCTGCCGCCCAGTTCATGATCCTGTTCAACCAGCAGCACTCTTGCTTCGCTATTGACCAGACTCAGCGCTGCGGCAAGGCCTGTTGGTCCTGCACCAACGATCAGTACATCGCAATGATGATTATGGTGGAAGTACCTGTTGCCATCCTCCCCAGTGGGTAAATGGCCAAGTCCAGCCAACCGACGAACCATACCCTCGTACCAGCGCCAGCTTGGCCACTTGAACATTTTGTTGTAAAAACCTGCCGGCCACAATTTGTAGGTAAAATCCAGCATCCGACCCAGGTCAAAATTGACGCTCGGGAAACCGCTGGGCGACCTGATTTGATATTCGTCAACTAATGCACGCACAGTTGTACGTACTACCGGTACTTCTCCATTGCCATCAGACACTGTCAGCAGAGCGTTGGTTTCTTCCACGCCCGCAGACATGATTCCGCGCGGGCGATGATATTTGAAACTCCGGTTTACGATCCGGATGCCGTTGGCCAGCAATGCTGAGGCAATCGTGTCACCTGAAAAACCTTCCAGCCTCTTACCATTGAATGTAAACGTTAGCGGTTTGTTGCGATCAATCCGGCCACCTTTTACGCAGCGAAATTTTTGCGAAGGAGAAGCCATTAGTCGTTTTCCTTCGCTGCCAGAATAGGTCTGGGTAGACCCATCTTGTATACACTATGAATTTCATGAGTCACGGTATCCCTGGCGATGTTAAACCATTGACCGCAACCATAACTGTGCCGCCAACGCTCAAGGTGAATGCCTTTCGGATTATCCCTGTTGAACAGATAGTCCGTCCATTCCTGGTCGCTGGCATCCAGCATAGGACGGGTGAGATGGGATTCGCCGCCAAATGAGAACTCCAGCTCATCACGGCTGCCGCACCAGGGGCAGTTGAGTCTCAGCATCAGTGAGACACCCCGGAAGCCGCACCCTCGTCTATCAGTGCGCCGGTCTCGAACCGTTCAAGCCTGAAATCCTCGATCAACGAGTGCGGCCGATCATTGCTGATCGTGTAGGCCATGGTTTCACCACCCGCAGGAATTGCTTTGTAGCCGCCAGTTCCCCAACCACCTGAGATATAGAGATTCTGCACCGGAGTGAGACCCATAAGCGGTGAAGTATCGGGCGTAATGTCAACGATGCCTGCCCATTGCCTCATCAGCCGCAGACGGCTGAATACAGGGAACAGCTCCAATAACGAGGCCACGTTTTCCTGCAACAACGGGATACCACCCCGTTGAGCATAGCTGTTGTAAACATCCGCACCGCCACCAAAAATGAGCTCGCCCCGATCTGACTGGCTGACGTACATATGAACAACCGGTGACATCACAACAGTGTCAAGGCAAGGTTTGATTGGCTCACTCACCATGGCCTGCAACGCCATACTCGTCACCGGTACGCGAAAGCCAGCCATCCTTGCCAGCTCACTGGTGTGCCCGGCAACGGCTAAACTGATCTTTTCAGCACCGATTGCTCCTCGAGTCGTGTTCACACCAGTCACCTGTCCTGACTGAATATTGAATCCAGTGACCTCGCATTGCTGAATGATATCTACACCATATGCGTTTGCCGCCCGCGCATAACCCCAGGCAACTGCGTCATGACGTGAAATTCCACCACGGCGCTGGATAAATCCACCGTGTACAGGAAATCGGCAATTAAGGTCAATCAGCGGTACCAGTTTCTTAACCTCTTCTGGCGTCAGAACTTCCGCATCAATATCATTGATTTTGATGGCATTTGCCCATCGCCGAATTCCTTCCATCTCATGACGGCTGTGCGCCAGGCTCAGTAAACCGCGCTGGCTTAACATCACATTGAAATTCAGCTCCTGACTAAGATCCTCGTAGAGCTTGAGCGAGTGGTCGAAGAACCGTGCACTTTGTGGCCAGTAGTAGTTCGAGCGTACGATCTGTGTATTGCGTCCTGTATTGCCACCGCCAAGCCAGCCTTTTTCCAGGACAGCAATGTGGTTGGCGCCGTGGTTCTTTGCCAGGTAGTAGGCTGTTGCAAGACCATGACCACCAGCGCCAATTATAATCACATCGTAGTTTTTCTTTGGCTCGGGTGACCGCCAGGCAACCGGCCATCCCTTGTGGCCGCTAATTGCCTGTCGTGCAACTGATATAAACGAATATCCTTTCAACTCGAACGGCCCTCCTGTGTTGTCGCTCTCCGAAGACTACTGATGATAGTTCAGTCTTGCCGCCTGGAAATGCCGTTGTTGACTTTCATGACAGTAACAATTGGATGAAGGCGCGGCTGATTGTACCTTAGCCTTTCGCACCTAAAGGTTCGCTGGCCAATTTCTCTAGCGCGCCCTCGCGTAACTCAATTTTGCGGACCTTGCCGGATGCAGTCATTGGAAGTTCATCCATGAAAAGCACATGGCGGGGGATCTTGAAAGTCGCTACCTTACCCTTGCAGAATTCGATGATGTAATTTTCGGTCACGTTTGCACCAGGCCTGACCTGTATATAGGCGATGGGTACTTCGGTCAGGCGCGCGTCCGGGAACCCGACAACGGCAACCTGTTGCACGCCTTCGGCGCCCAGCAGTAACGCTTCCACTTCCATTGGGTCAACATTTTCGCCGCCGACCTTGAGCATGTCCTTATACCGGCCTAAAAAACGAACATAACCATCCGCGCGCCGCACGCCTGTATCGCCAGTATGGAACCATCCATCCTCATCGTAGCTATCGGCGGTTTCGGTAGGTTTGTTGTAGTAGCACAGCATCAGGCCATAGCCCTTGAAAATCATTTCGCCTTCCTCATCAATGGCCTGCTCGGTATTTGTGTCTGGGTTGACGATGCGACACTCGAATCCGGGAGCGGTATAACCTGAGGTTTCAGCACGCTGTTCGATGCTGTCACCGAGTGAGCCGATCAGTGAACCTACCCCCATTTCACTCATGCCGTAGCCGGTGATCGATACCAGGGGTTTAAGCACTTCTGCTGCTTTGCGACAGATCGGCGCAGAGGTTTTAGTCCCGCTGGCGAACAGTCCGCATCGAAGCGTTGACATATTAGCCTTTAACCGTTCCTGTGATTCTGTCAGGTCCTTAAGGTGGGTTTCAAATCCATGCATGATGGTCACGCCCTCTGTTTCCACAAGTCGGATGCATTCATCGGGGTCAAAGGTTTCCGTCAGGACCTGTCGCGCGCCGGTCAGCATCGACATGAGTGCGCCCTCAGAATACGAAAACAGGTGAAAAAGCGGCAGGTAGTTGAGTATCGTATCGTTCTCGGTAATGGCCAGGCGAAATGCACGTTCCTCGTTCAAGCGAAGCATGATGTGGCTGTGCATGACGCCTTTGGGAAATCCAGTGGTACCCGAGGTATACATGATGAAGACGGGAAGGTCCGGATCACAGGCTTCAACTCTGGCGGTAAGCTCGGTTTCACTGACTTCGGCACCCGCCTCAAGCATTGAGTTCCAGTCCACGCAACCACTGTGCTCAGTGTCGCTGAGTATAATAACCCTGCCCATATCGGGGAAGTCAGGATCATCGATATCAAAACCAGTATCAGGTAATTTGACCACCTCGCGAACAATGGCGAGAAAATCGATCGGACCCGATGTATCGTGGGTAATCAAAAAGTTCGCATCAGATTGTTTCAGCAGGTAAGCAAGATCGTTTGTGCGAAAGCGCGTGTTGACAGGGATCTGGACCGCTCCAATACGGGCCAGTGCAAACATGGTGAAGATCCATTCCGGCCGGTTCATGAGCCAGAGCGCAACATGATCACCCGGCTTGACGCCAAGCTGGATTAGGCCGCGCGCGACTTCATCAACGCGTTCACGCACCTCATGGAAAGTGTAGCGTTCATCTTTGAATACCAGCGCCTCCCGATCACCAAAGCGTTCCGCCATGGTATCGGCTAATGATCCGAAAGTTTTCTTGGTGTACCACTCTGGCATGTTGTCGTACTCTTGGGTTGCCGGGTTTTCAGTATACGATGTTGTGGTGGAGTATTGCGGTAATAAATGTCAGGTTGAATTCGGCAGGACAAAAAAAACCTGTTAGCGAATTCGCCCAACAGGTCCGTAACCTGTTTAGCAGAATTTATAATGCGCCCGCAAGCTGGCTCAAATTGGCGCAGTAATTAGACTACTCTTCTAGTGACAGATATCAAGTTTTTGTTGGAGATATCGAAGATCCACTCTTTGCCTGGCCGAACAAGGCATTCCTGCGATACATGGATCAGTCACGCAATGCTGGCAATACCGCCCTGGCAAGCAATTGTTCGTTCTCCGCTACGTAGTTGCCTGGACAGGCTGAGTTTAGAATGATCGTGCGTGCACCTGCATCAATGTATTCGCGCAGGCGAGCGATGCAGTCATCCGGGTTGCCAGCGAGCGCATACTTATCTACAAGCGTCGAAAAATCCTGATTGTACTGAATTGACAATCTATCGACCGCCATCTTAATTCCTTGCTCTCTGTCCTCATGGACTGCGAAGAAAATAAAGAGCCCAGGTCTTACCGGGTCTGTGCGTTGCATTTCACCCGCTAGATTCTGGATGGAGTCGAGGCTTGAAGCAAGCCGATCGGGTGTATACATATACGGCAACCAGCCGTTACCGTAGCGTGCACATCGCCGAATTGCCGCGTCGCTGCGACCGGAAATCCAAATCGGTGGATGGGGATTTTGCACTGGTCTGGGATTCAGTGTCACACCAGAAAAGCGTGTGAACCGGCCTTCAAAGGAGACATCATCCTCGGTCCATAATCGCTTCATGACCTCTAGAGATTCATTGGTACGAGCGCCACGCTCCTTAATTGGCACGCCACAGGCTTCAAATTCCTTTGCGTATTCTCCGCCAACGCCGACTCCCAGATTAAAGCGCCCGTTCGAGACGACATCCAGCATCGCCACTTGCTTGGCAAGAAGTGCTGGTGGGTACAAGGGAACGAGCGTGATACTGCTCATCAACTTGATTGTCTTCGTGGCACCTGCAGCGGCGGCCAGAGATATCAGAGAGTTGCCAATGGGACCGTAAAAGAATACGTGTTCACCAGTGGTTACGAACTGATAACCGAGTGCTTCTGCTTCTTGTGCATCTGCTGCAACGTTGTCTAACCGGCGTAGGCCGATTCCAAATTCAATGTCCGACATATAATTTCCTTAAACTAGCACGCTGGCGCGCCTAGTGAGTAGATAGGGAGCTGACTACATCAAAACCGTGATACGAATTTCCAACGGTTCTTCGATGGTTAATAGATCTTGTTCCCTATGCACTGCAGCGTTCTTAACCTTGCCAATGCTGAGCTTTTTTGAACTTGCAATGGTTTCAGGCTTTGGCGAAATTAGGTTGTCTTTGGTCATAGCGTTGTTGCCACTCGGAACGGTGATTTGCGGGGGCAACCTGCACTGCCGTCACCTTGTATTCCGGACAGTCGGTGGTCCAATCGGAGATTTCAGTGGTAATGACATTGGTGCCCGTGCTGGGATGATGAAAGGTGGTATACACCACACTTGGAATAATGTCACCTGAAACGACCGCACGGAGGGTAATTTCACCTTTGCGACTTTTGATGGAGACCCAGTCATCCGATCTAATGCCTCTCAATTCTGCATCTGACGGATGAATCTGCAGGACATCTTCCTGCAACCAGTTGATGTTTTCCGTTCTTCTCGTCTGCGCGCCGACATTGTACTGACTGAGCTGTCTGCCCGTCGTCAGCAACAAAGGGTAGCGAGAAGTGGTCTTCTCTTCCGTTGGTACGAATTCTGTCAGAATGAATTGGCCCTTACCACGAACAAACTCACCAACATGCATGATCGGTGTACCCAAAGGTGCCTCAGCGTTACAGGGCCATTGGACACTGCCCTGTTCGTCCAGGAAACTGAATGAAACCCCGGAAAAGGTTGGCGTCAGTGCAGCAATTTCATCCATGATCTCGGATTCGTCCGCATAATCCATCGGGTAACCCAATGCACTGGACAGTCTTGCAGTCACCTGCCATTCGGCAAGCCCTGTCTTTGGCTTCATGACACGTCTTACCCGGTTGATACGCCTCTCGGCATTGATGAAGGTACCGTCTTTTTCCAGGAAAGAAGTTCCAGGCAGAAACACATGTGCGAAATGGGCAGTCTCGTTGAGAAACAAGTCCTGAACAATCACACATTCCATGGATGTGAGGGCCGCCTCGACATGCTGAGTATTGGGATCTGATTGTGCGACATCCTCCCCCTGGATGTAGAGCGCCTTGAATTTACCCTCCACCGCCTTATCGAACATGTTGGGAATCCTGTACCCTGGCTCGTCATCCAGCTGAACCTGCCAATAGTCTTCGAATGACTGCCTGACACTTTCATCCGATACCGGCCGGTAACCGGCAAATTCATGTGGAAAGGAACCCATGTCGCAGGAGCCCTGTACGTTGTTCTGACCTCGAAGTGGATTTACGCCCACGCCTCGACGACCGATATTACCAGTCAGCATCGCCAGATTAGCCATTCCCATGACCATCGTTGAGCCCTGGCTGTGTTCGGTTACTCCCAGGCCGTAGTAGATCGCCGCATTGCCAGCCGTGGCAACGATGCTTATATAAGCACTTGTTTAAACAGTAGCGATATGTTGAGAGAATCAAGCCAGATCCTTTGTCTAAAACAGGCCTTCAATCATTCCATCTTCGTTGACAAAAATATTGTGGGCACTGGGTTCAGCAGGCAATCCCGGCATCGTCATGATGTCACCACAGACAACCACCAGAAACTCTGCGCCAGCACATAAACGCAGCTCTCTGATTGGAACCACATGATTGTTAGGGGCGCCCATCAGGTCCGGATCAGTGGAGAAGCTATATTGTGTTTTTGCGATGCAGATCGGAAAATGACCGTAGAGTTTCTGGTAACGACGAAATTGATTGCGCACTGCCTTGTCGGCAATGATTTCCGAGGCACCATAGATACTTCGCGCTATCTCCTCCGTCTTCTCCCAGAGCGTTAAATCGTCATTGTAGAGGGTCCGGAACTGGGAAGCGCCTGACTCTGCTAACTGGATAACATTTTCTGCCAGATCCTCTGCGCCTTCACCGCCTTTTTCCCAATGGTTAGCTTCAACTGCCTTAACGCCAAGCTCGGCGCACATTTGCTTAATCACTTTTATTTCACTATCGCTGTCTGTACTGAATCGATTAATTGCAACAACAATTGGAACGCCAAATTTGCCAACGTTTCTAATATGTCGGGCCAGGTTTGAAATGCCTTTTTGTACAGCAACAATATTTTCCTCGAGCAGCTTGTCCCTGGGCACACCACCATGCATCTTTAGCGCTCTGACCGTGGCAACGATTACGGCTACTTCGGGTTTTAGGTCTGCTTTCCTACATTTGATGTTGAAAAACTTCTCTGCGCCCAGGTCAGCACCAAAACCGGCTTCTGTCACGACGTACTCTGACAACGCTAACGCTGCTTTTGTGGCAATGATGCTGTTGCAACCATGGGCGATGTTTGCAAAGGGTCCGCCATGAATAATCACAGGGTTGTTCTCGAGCGTTTGCACCAGATTAGGCATCAGCGCATCGCGTAACACCGCACTCATCGGACCATCCGCTCTAACGTCTTTGGCGGTGATCGGTTTTCTGTCGCGAGTATAGCCGACGATAATTTTCCCCAGACGTTTTTGCATATCGGCGATGTTGTTCGACAAACAAAAGATCGCCATGACCTCCGAGGCGACCGTTAGATCAAACCCTGTTTCCCGAGGAATACCGTTAGCGGTTCCTCCGAGTCCTGTATTGATTTTACGCAATGTGCGGTCATTGATATCCAGCACCCGGCGCCAGGTGATACGACGCGGATCAAAACCATTCTCGTTGTGCCAGTAAATTTGGTTATCGATTAAGGCGGCTAGCAGGTTATGCGCTGTGGTAATGGCGTGCATGTCGCCCGTGAAGTGCAGGTTGATATCTTCCATAGGAACCACCTGGGCATATCCGCCGCCGGCAGCGCCCCCCTTCATGCCGAAACAAGGACCTAAAGAGGGTTCCCGCAGGCAAATCGTTGCCTTCTTGCCAAGACGATTTAGTGCGTCCCCCAGACCGACCGTGGTGGTGGTCTTGCCTTCCCCGGCCGGGGTCGGGGAAATAGCTGTCACCAGAATGAGTTTACCTTGTGGGCGTGATTCCAGAGAGCTCAGGAATGCGGAATCCAGTTTACCTTTATAAAGGCCGTACTGATGGATCGACTCCTGGGGAATATTAAGGCCTGCACCGATTTCGACAATCGGTTTCAAAGTGGAATTCCGGGCTATTTCAATATCAGATTTTACTTCGGTCATTTTCTGTTTCTTATTTGTTCGCTCACGAGAAGTGACAAAGTAAAAAGTGGCAACATTATATATACATACTTATCAAATGTTTTAAATTGTAGAATCTTTGCCTATCGGCGAGGGGTGGTATCGACCAGGTTGTCCATCCCATGTCTGATATGCACACCATCCGAACAGAAATCACCGGAGCCGGAACGAGGCATACTGTAATCCACCGAACTAAGTTCTATGGATACCCAATCGCTGAGGTCACACATGCCATAGCGTTTTGCTTTACCATCGGTCTTATCGTGCAACGGTTTTTGAGGAATAACCCTCTTGCGAAGCTTGCTGTTAGGTGGAAGGCCGCCCCAAAAGGAACACGTCATGAAATCTGCTCAGGTTTGTCCCGGGCTCTGGCTGATGATCATGATGCTCGCGTTGCCAGCGCGGGCAATCGCTACAGAATATCTGGTGATTTTTGGTGAAATTAAGAGACCGGCTGGCGGAACAGTAAACATTACCAGCACTGATAGAATTCCGCTCAGAAGCAAAGAAACCGGCTTTGAATTTGGAGTGTACATTGAAGGGTCTACCGATTCGGGCTTTTCCGGATACGTAGAATATCTGTTACCAGCTCCCGCAGGTGACATCTCAGGTTCTCTGTATGCGACAGATCAGCACAATCGCGTGATACGCAATTCATTTAAGTCACCTTCTAACAAATGGCTCGGCAACATTTACTTTCATCAGGGCGATCCTGCAGGTGAGTGGTTCGTCGATGTCTACATTGATGACAACCGGGTTTTCCACCAGAAATTTTATGTGTTCCAGGAGTCGGATCCGTGAAGCCGGATAGGACTGAGAACGCGGGTCACTTCTGTCAGGAAGACATTCCGCACATTCCTGTTCCACTGATTCAACATTTTATCAAGATGAACCCCTGACAGGCAGACTCAACGGAAGGGACCTTTTAATATCTCATCAATGTCAGGCCATGACCTTTCCGACACTAGATATAGGTGAGCTGGGGGGTAGTGATGATCAAACCGATTTCCGGGTCTTCTCTACATAACCAATGCCTGGTGGCGTAACCGGTCAGGCAGAAAAGGAATCTCCCTGATCCGGATTTTTGTGGCATCAAATATTGCGTTGCTGATTGCCGCAGGAGTTGGCCCCTGGGTAGCTTCACCAGCCCCGAGACAAGGCTCGTCCGGGTGATCCAGGATAATGGTTTCCACTGTCGGAATCTCACTAAAGGTCATTATCGGATAGCTGTCCCAGTTTTCACAGGTGGATGAATATTCGTCAAATTGCACTGCTTCCTTTAACGTCCAGCTTGCGGCTTGAATCAAACCACCTTCCAGCTGGTTCTCAAGGCCGTCCCTGTCAATTACCTGTCCGGCATCGGCGGCGATTACTGCATGTAGCAGATCGATTTTGAATGTTTCGACATTGACTCCCAGCACTACACCGACCGCAGCATAGGTCTTGGTATTTTTATATCGAGCAAAGGCTATCCCTTTACCATATTGCCATTGATCATGTACCTGGAATTGATGGTCTGCGAGTGCAGACACCATGGATTTAATGACCTCAATCGCGCGATCGTCCCTGAGATGATCAATTCGAAATTTTGCAGGGTCCTGGGAGCTCGCGAGAGCGAGTTCATCCATAAAGGTTTCTATGGCGAATACGTTGGCAAATGCCCCCAGTGCCCGGGTGGACGAAGTTCGCAGTTTCGTGTCTTTAACAAGATGCTTGATGATTCTCTTGTTTGGTATCTCATAGTATGGATCCGCATTTCTGTGGATGCCGCCGTGAGGTGCCATTCCCGGACGAATCTCGGCCTGCGGCATTGGATCATTCTTCTGCCAGGCAGCCAGCAGGTTCGACACACTGCCAAAGGGAAGCGGCCTGCCCATGTGAGTTTGACTATAGATGTCTGCATTCCATGCCATAATTTTCCCGTCAACAAGATTTGCATCCAGTTCAACCAACATTGCCGGGCTCATCGGTTCCCAGAGATGTTCATCCTCGCGATGCCACTTCAAGGAAATGGGGTGAGCCCTGTATGCCTTTGCCAGCAGAGCGGCATCCATCGCCGCATCATCAGCGCCATTGTGACCATAGCAACCTGCATTTTCCGCGTGTATTACCGTTATCTGCTCAATTTCCATCCCCAGTACCTGTGCAATCGCGCCACGTAACAATCCAGGTCCCTGGCTGTGAGAATAGATGGTCAGATGCCCATCCTGTCCATATTCTGCAATGGCAGCAGAAGGGCCAATTGATCCATGCAGATGATACGGCTTGAAGTAGGTTGCCGCATGGCTGATTCCCGAATTCGAAGCTAACCTTGGAGGGATGGGTGTTTCCGTTGGCAAGCCATCTTCAACCAACAAGCTGGTATCAACTTCTTCTCTCAGGAATTTTGCTATGTCAGCAGGCAGTGCCTTATCTGAATCAGTCTGCCATTGCGCTAAATCGATCAGTTTTTGTCTCGCACGGATGGCTGCGAATTCTGTTTTAGCAATAACACCAATAAAATTTCCGTCGACAACAACGGTACAGACTCCCTGAATTGTTTCAACGGTAGAAGTGTTGATAGCAGTAAGGCTAAATGCTTTGTTTCGAGGCCGCACAACCCGCGCGTGCAGCAATCCAGGAAGTTCCAGATCCTGTATGAAAGCAGGTTGACCGGTAAGTTTTGCTTCAAGGTCGACCCGGGTAGCAGATCGTCCCACAATACTGTATTCACTAGTCGGTTTAAGGGGTGGCTTACCTTCAATCTCAAAGTCCAGTTGTTTACCATCGAGCAGTTGCCAGAATGATACCTGCTCATTTCCATCTGGATTGATGATAACGCCGTCGATGATCCTAAGTGTTGCTGGTTCAACCTCGAACAGTTCTGCGGCTCTGTTGATAAAAAAGGATCTTGCCGCCGAACAGGCATGGCGAACAGCCATCCCGCTACCTTCTATCGACATGCTGCCTGCTGTTATAAACTCGTTAGGTCCCCTGTCAGTTCTTCCTGTCTGTATAACAATCTGGTCGATGTCAACGTTGAGCTCTTCCGCAGCGATCATCGCAATCGCAGTGGAAATTCCCTGACCTAGTTCGACTTTTCCTGTTTGAATAACGACCTTATCATTGTCAAATCTTAGCCACGTCGACAACACAGGATTCTGCTGTAGTGCAACGGGAAGCTCATCAATCATCGTCACTCTCAGCAACAGACTGGATTGCCTTAATAATCCTGTTGTGCGCACCGCAGCGGCAAAGATGGCCATCCAGTGCCAGTTGAATTTCCCGTCGATCAGGAGAACGATTTTCTTCTAGCAGCTTATCTGCAGTAATGAGTATTCCAGCAAGACAATAACCACATTGGCCTGCATTAATGTCCAGGAATGCCTGCTGCAGTGCGCCTGGTTTATTGCCCTCTGTCAATCCCTCAACGGTGGTGATAATTGTTTTATCGGCGTCTTTTAGGAGTAGAGTGCAGGCGAATAACAAGTTGCCGTCAACCAGAATGCGACACGCGCCACACAACTCGGTTCCACATCCGTATTTGGTACTCTTGATGTCTAATTCACCTCGAAGAATGTAGAGCAGGGGTGTATTGCCGTCTGCGTCTATGACGTGATTCTTACCATTAACATTAAGCGAATATTGAGTCACAATATGTGTGCGTAGTTGGGAGTTGCAGCTAATATACAAGCGAATCGATAGATTTACATCAGACAAGTTGTCTTGTTCCAAAGTACGAGACTTCTTCTCAATCACAATTTTCTTTGATTTCTATTTCGAAGTCATCTAGTTTATCTTGTCGTTCTGCACTGCTAAGAGTTCGATATTCGCCATCTGCTCCTTTTAACCTAATGCGACTCCTGCCGATATAATTAGTCATTCTTTTTCTGGCGTGGCAACAATTCGGCTGGGTTTGCTGCGCAAAAACCCTTCATGTTTTTTCGAATTCCTGCTGCTACTGCCATTCGATCTCATTTGCGGTCTAGCCATCGGTCCTGGTGCGAGCAGGCGAGGTAGATTCAGCGATGGGTTTGTCATACTTTCGGGTCTAACCTCTGAAAGGCCTAATACATCGATTCGAACGCACCTGATTTTCAAGTATGGTATTGCAGAGTTACAAAAATTGTATACAATATTGATTCCTTTCGCCCGGATACTCGAAACTCCATGAGGAAATTATCTAATGTCTCGTGCAGCTGAACATGCATATCGCATTATTCGCGAGAATATTCTCTCTGGTGAGTTTTCACCGAATAGCCGTCTCAAGGAGGCAGAGCTGGTGGTCCAGTGTGGGTATAGCCGTACGCCGGTAAGAGAGGCCCTGAGACGCCTGGCTGCAGAAGATTTTGTGTCATTAAGTCGAAATCAAGGTGCCCAGGTAAAGGCCTGGACCATGGACGATATCGATGATCTGTTTCAGCTCCGTGCGCTTCTCGAAGGGTATGCGGCTGCTCGCGCAGCTACTCGTATCACATTGATTCAATTGAATAAAATTAAGGATTCTATCAGTAAAATGGATGATGTCCTGGCTAGCGCTTCTTCCTCAGAGAAAAAAATAGAAGACTTCCTGATCTACAATAATATTGTGCACACATCTGTTTGGCAGGCCGCTGGCAGTGAGCGATTGGAATCCATGCTCGGGCGCCTGATAGACCAGGCGCTGGTCATTAGAACAGCACACCGGTTTTCCCTGGAACGAATTGCGCAGTCACACCACCACCATGAAGAACTCCTGAACTCGCTCGAGGCGAATGATGCGCTCTGGTCAGAATCAATTATGCGGGCGCATATTCATGCTGCGAGGGATGCATTGGTAGTACGGGCTGATGATTAAATTGTATGCAATTATAGAAATAGGTATTGATTGAATCATGAGCAAGCCGCTGGCAAACATTCGCCTGCTCGATCTTACCCATATGTTATCGGGCCCGTACGCGGGCATGATTCTGGCTGATCTGGGTTGCGACACAGTGAAAGTAGAGCCGCCGGGGACGGGCGAAGGCACTCGACGGCTGTTAGAAGATGACCCAAATAACTCAATCAGGGGCATGGGCGCGTATTTTTTTACGTTGAATCGCAACAAGCGCAGCGTTGCTATAGATTTGAAGGCCAGGGAAGGTCTCGACTACTTTTTCGAGCTGGTAAAGGTGGCGGATGTTGTGCTGGATAACTTTTCTGCGGGTGTGACATCGAGACTTGGGATTGATCACAGTGTGCTGGAAAAGATCAATCCACGGATTGTTTCCTGTACGGTGAGCGGATTCGGCGAAAGCGGTCCGAGTTTTAAAAGGCCTGCCTTTGATCAAATTGTGCAGGGCCTGGGAGGAGGCATGTCCATCACCGGAGATGGACCTGGCAACGCCGTCCGTGCTGGAATCCCAATTGGAGATCTGGCGGGAGGCATGTTTGCAGTAATGGGGATTCAGGCTGCATTGTTGTCAAGGGAACAATCAGGGCGGGGCCAACATGTCGATATATCCATGCTTGACTGTCAAATAAGCCTTTTAAACTATATGGCCACAATGTATTCGATGTCGGGAGAAATACCGACTCCAATTGGCAATTCCCACTTTGTACACACACCGTACAACACATTCGATACTCTGGATGATCAAATTATTATCGCTGTCATTGGCGACACATTTTGGCCTGCAGTCGTAGAGTTACTCGGCATAGACGAACTGCGTAACCCGGTTTTCTCGACTGCGAAAGAGCGACTGGCGAAGAAGACTTACATTGAAGATAAGATTGCAGATGTCCTCGCTGACAAGTCAGCAGATCATTGGTTAACGGAGCTTGAGAAAGCTCGAATTCCGTGTGCCCGTGTGAATAACCTGGCGCAAGCGCTGTCCGATCCACAAGTTCGGTTTCGTAATATGGTTGTCGATCTTGAGCATCCTGAGGGAGGTGGTGCTGAGGTTCCGGGCAATCCGATTAAATTTTCAGATACTGATACAGAAAGCTTCGGACCGCCACCATTATTAGGTGTACATACAAAAGAAGTATATCGTGAGTGGACGACCCTCTCAGAAGAACGGATAGCTACCGGCATCAATGCCGGATTTATCGCGGATGGTGGCTAATGGAACAGGTCATCGTTAATGAAGTCGGACCCCGTGATGGCTTGCAGAATGACGCAACAGCGGTGAAACCTGAAGATCGTGTACGGCTGATCAGATCCCTCCTGGATGCGGGGCTTAGATCAATTGAAGCAGCTAGCTTTGTCAGTCCGAAAGCCGTGCCAAAAATGGCAGACGCCGACCAGGTGTTTGCCGGTTTGAACCTGGATGAGGCTGATTTCAGTGCGCTGGTGCCGAATGTCAGGGGCTATGAGTTGGCAAAATCAGCTGGTGCAAAGAGCATTGCAGTGGTTTTGTCGGCGACTGAAACAATGAATCAAAAAAACATTAATATGAGCCTTGATGACACGATTTCGGTTTGTAAAGAGATCGTTGCTCTGGCCAGGCGTGATGGCGTCACACCCCGAGCATATATCTCAGTTGCCATCGAATGCCCCTACGAGGGATTGGTCGAGGAATTGACAGTTGAAAAACTCAGTGCAGCGATGTTCGAAGCTGGTGCTGACGAGGTGATCATTGCCGATACAATTGGCGCTGGCAATCCTGCGCAGGTGAAGTCGCTGTTTACTCGCCTGGTATCTGAATTTGGTGCCAATAAATTATCAGGTCACTTTCATGATACTCGCGCCCTGGGATTGGCCAATACATGGCAGGCTTTGGAATGCGGTATTCGCAAGTTTGATGCAAGCATCGCAGGTCTTGGTGGCTGCCCGTTTGCCCCTGGCGCGTCAGGTAACCTGGCGACTGAAGACCTCGTGCTCATGCTCAATGAGACCGGGTTTGATACCGGGATAGATCTTGAGAAGTTATTAGACTCTGTCGCGCTCACAAAAGAGCTGGTTCAACATCAGGTCGGAGGTAGATCGTTGGCGTATTTAACTGGTAAGGTCGGATGAGGCTAATGATGGTAAAAATGGAAACTCCAAATGACCTATAAGCTAGGGGTAGATGTTGGCGGTACCTTTACCGATGCCTTGCTCGTCAATATTGAATCCAAAGAAACCTATACCGCGAAGGTGCTTTCAACGCCAGAGGATTCATCCATTGGCGTCATCAACAGTATTATCAGAGTCTGTAATACCGCTGCGATAGAACCAGATGCGATAAGCCAGGTTACGCATGGGACAACGGTTGCAACTAATGCCATATTGACCGGGCAGGGTGCGAAGGTTGGACTTATAACAACCAGAGGTTACCGGCAGATTTTGCAGATTGCACGTTCCTATGTGCCCGGCGGATTAGGCGGTTGGGTGGTTTATGATAAATCCGCACCACTTGCACCTTTGGAATGTACGGCAGAGATTGGTGAGCGTGTGGGGGCAGACGGGAGCATCGTATCAGAGCTTGATGAGGCTGATGCAAGAGATGCATTAACCCGGCTTAGCCGGTTGGGAATAGAAGCTTTAACGGTTTCTCTGATCAACAGTTTTGCCAACCCGGTCCATGAATTGAGGGTGGCGGAGATTGCCAGGGAAGTCATGCCGGATATCCCCGTATCCATTTCATCGGCAGTTATACCGGAGATGCAGGAGTACGAACGTACGCTAACAACAGTTGCGAACTCCTACGTTCGACCAGTAGTTTCGAGTTACATCACGAATCTCCAGCGAGAACTGGATTCAAGAATGAAAAGTCCACAATTGTCTATTCTCCGTTCTGATGGTGGCCTGTCGACTTCCAGTGCGGCTGAACAATTCCCGGTGAATTTATTGATGAGCGGTCCTGCAGGAGGAGTAACCGGAGCACTGTGGATTGGTAAACAGAGTGGTTATAACAATATATTGACGTTCGACATGGGTGGTACCTCAACCGATGTTTCTCTCGTTGAAAACAATAAGGCGTTGATTCGACGTGAGACCACGGTAGGTGATGTCACTGTGCGGGCGAGTTCACTGGATGTTCGAACGGTAGGTGCAGGTGGTGGTTCAATTGCCTATGTACCTGAACTAACAGGTGCATTACGGGTGGGTCCGAATTCGGCAGGTGCTGATCCCGGTCCGGCTGCCTACAAGAAGGGGGGAGAACTCCCAACTGTCACCGATGCGAATGTTGTTCTTGGCTATCTGCCTGCTCAGCAAAAACTCGGTGGTGATATGGAGATTAGTCAAGAGGCGGCGGAACGAGCCGTCCAAACGATTGCAGATTCGATGGGCTTAACGCTGAAACAAGCAGCTGAAGGTATCGTCAAAATCGTCAATGAAAATATGTTTGGCGCACTACGCCTTGTCTCTATTGAGAAAGGATATGATCCACGAGACTTTGCACTAATGGCCTTTGGTGGTGCAGGTCCCCTGCATGGCAATGCACTTGGGGTGTTAATGCAATCCTGGCCGGTGATAGTACCACCCGGCCCTGGAGTGCTCTGCGCTTTTGGAGATGCGACCACCAGGATGCGAGATGAAGCATCCAGAACCTTCATCGCTAAACTAGCAGAGACAGATCCGAAAACTATTGTTGAAGAATTGTCCAGGCTAGAGCTTGCTGCCAGATCTGCCATGTTAACGACGGATGCTGATAAAAAAGCACTGATATCCAGTGAGGAAGTGACAGCACAATTTCAGGTTGATTTACGATATTCAGGTCAGGGACTTGTTTTAACAATCGAGACTGATGAGCAAGAATTGTTAGAGCAGGGTTTTAAAGCTATAGGAGAACGATTCGATGCACTTCATGAGCAGTTGTTTACGTTTTCATTGGCAGCAGAAAAGGAACTCGTCAATTTGAGGGTGGTTGTTGAAGGCCCGGAATCTGATATTGAAGTAACCACTAAAGTCCTGGATGTTGGGTCTGTAGAAGACGCTATCGTTGGGGAGCACTCTATCTACGCAGAAGGTAACGACCACCCGGCAAAATTATATGATCGCCGGAAAATAGGTGCTGGTCATCTGATACCAGGCCCTGCCGTTGTGATGGAAATGGATTCAACCACATTGATCCTGCCCGGTCATCATGCGCTTGTAGATGAACAGGGTAATTTGATTATCACCCCCGATGATTCCTGAGGATAACACTATGGCCAGCAAAATAGTTCAGACCAATAATGAGCCTTTCAAGAAGCTGGAAGTTGATCCGATTACCCTGGATATCATCGAAAATGCACTGAGAAATGCTCGAGTTGAGATGGACGCGACTCTGTTTAGAACTGCAATGTCCCCTGGCATCAGGGAACAAGGTGATGCGTTTCCCATGATCGCCAATGTCGAAGGCAAGATGGTCGTCGGTCAGTTTGGCTCGTTTATCAAAGGCTTTCTTGATGTCTATGACGGCACTCTGGAAGAAGGCGATATGATATTTACTAACGACCCATACAGCTGTGGTGGAGCGGTGTCACATTTAAATGACTGGCTGGTCATGAAGCCAATATTTAAAGATGGCAGGCACCTTTGCTGGGCAGCACACTTCGGTCATATGACTGATATTGGTGGGAAAGTCCCCGGCTCACTGCCGATAGACGCCAGAGAGATATTTGAGGAAGGCGTCGCGGTGCCGCCTGTTAAGTTGTTTAGAAAGGGAGAACGCCAGGAAGATATTATCAAGATCATTCTTCGAAACTCCCGGATGCCGCATTGGAATGAGGGGGACTTTAACGGCGTGATAGCCGCGTGCAATATGGCAGAAAGGCGTTGCATTGAAATTGCCGATCGATTTGGCGATGACGTATTTTATTCTGCGTTAGGTGAATTGTTAGATCGTAACTGTCGGGCGATGGCTAAATTGATTCAGATGACGGTGCCGGAAGAAAAACAGGTGTTTGAAGATTACATTTGCGATGACGGTATTGGCATGGGGCCGTACAAGATCAAGTGTGCTATGTGGCGTGAAGATGACACTGTCATATTTGATTTTGAAGGTACCGATCCGCAAAGCTCAGGGTCGATCAACTTTCTACTGAACGAAGAAATGTTCAAGATGTTCTGCGGTACGTTTATGATATCGGTCTTCGACCCACAGATCCTGTTTAATGACGGCTTCTATGATTACATGGATGTGCGCATTCCAGAAGGTTGTATTTTAAAACCCAGGAGACCGGCAGCACTATCCTGCAGAACCCATGCGCTAGGACGGATTTTTGATGTTATTTCAGGGCTTCTTGGACAGGGCAGTCCTGAATTTTTATGCGCCGCCGGTTTCTCTGATAGCCCACATCTGATGTACTCAGGTTACGACAGTCATGGAAAGTGGTATCAGCTTTTCCAGATAGGGTTTGGCGGGATACCTGGGAGAGCTGGTGGTGATGGTCCCGATGGTCATTCCTTGTGGCCGGGATTCACAAATGTTCCCAACGAATACATTGAGGCGTACTTTCCGTTGCGCATTGAAGTTTACGAGACCATTGCCGATTCTGGAGGCGCCGGGTACAACAGGGGTGGTAATGGTATCCGTATGGCCTACAGATTTTTAGAAGATGGCCAGATATCGATACATGACGACAGATGGCTGACGTATCCATGGGGAGTTAACGGAGGTGTCCCCGGCGCCAGGGGCACAAAACGCCTGCTCAGAACAGACGGTAGTGAAGAGATTCTCCCGTCCAAGTGCGACCGAATCCAGGTAAAAAAGGGAGATCTCCTCTATTTCAATACCTGGGGTGGCGGTGGTGTTGGAGATCCATTGACTCGCGAGATCCCTCGTATTGAAGCCGATGTTAAAAGTGGGCTGGTCACTGTGGAGGGTGCCAGGCGCTACGGTGTGGTCCTGGATCAACATGGCAACACAGATCAATCTGCCACGAAATTGCTGCGAAGCGACATGGCAAAGAAACGTAAGAAGATCGAATTGTTCGACTTCGGTGGAACGATTGAAGAAATAAAATCAAGGTGCCTGGAAGAGACAGGTCTTGAGCCACCCAAACAACCAGTGTTTGACAGTAGAGTGAGCTGAAGCAATGGCCGTGCAGTTAGATTCTGTATCCACCGGCATAGGCAGTAAACCTTGTCTGCTTGTGGTGGATGCGATCAAGGGATTCACAGATCCATCGTCTCCTCTTGGTTCAGATTATGCTAAAGAAATTGCAGTCATCTCAAGTTTGATGGTACATGCGAATTCACGATCATGGCCCTGCTATCTGTCTACCGTTGTATACCGAACCAGTACCGACGCCAGTGTTTTCAGGACTAAAATTCCGGCACTCAATGTATTGACACCTGAGTCATGCTGGATCCAGTTAGATCCACGTCTACCTGATTTAAAAACCAGTACCGTCATTGAAAAAACTCATGCGTCGATGTTCTTTGGAACTGAGCTTGGTCATTGCCTGAAGGCGAAAGAAATAGATACGGTGATTGTAACGGGTTTTACGACCAGCGGTTGCGTTCGTGCCAGCGCCGTTGATGCATTGCAATGGAACTTTAGAGTTGCCGTCGTAAAAGATGCAGTAGGAGACCGTGATGAAGAGGCACACGCGGCGAATCTGTTTGATCTGGGAGCGAAGTACGCTGATGTGATCGGAAGTAGTGAGATTTTACGAGTGTAAATATCGAACTATCGAAGGTCGATCGGTTGGTGAGAACAGGGATTTGATTATAAATGTAGTAAAAACGTCAACTTAAAATGATGGGGATAAAAATGAGTAAGCACATAGCGATATTATTTTTCTTGATACTGTCGGTGAATCTAATTGGGGTAACAGCATACAGCCCTAAAGTATTTGCAGAATCCAGCGTACAGCTTGAAGAAATAATTGTCACGGGACGAAGGCGAACTGAACTTGAACAGGAAGTTCCAATAGCCACGACGGTGTTTAATAGTACGATGATTGAACGCGCACGTATCGAAAGGCCGCAGGACTTCATCAACCTGACTTCCAATGTCAGCATTGTTGATACAGCAAATGCTGGCGATACGCAGGTTAATATTCGCGGAATCACCTCAACCCGTGATGCTGAGGGAACATTTGCGTTTGTTGTTGATGGCGTTCTAATCACTAATCCAAATGGATTCAACCAGGAGCTATTCGACATCCAGAGTATTGAAGTTCTAAAGGGTCCCCAGGGAGCGCTTTATGGCCGCAATGCAGTTTCCGGTGCGATTTTGATCAATACAGCACCGCCGTCTGATGAATGGCAATCCAGCATCCGTGTTGGCGCAGGCGATGACAATCTAAAGAAGCTTGGTTTATCGGTAAGCGGTCCGCTCGGGGACAGCGTTCGTGCCAGTTTGTCCTTTATGGCTCGCGATTATGATGGCCAATTCAAGAATGAGTTCTCGGGCAAGGATGATGTCATAGATTTTACGGAAGAGAGGAATATCCGGGCTCGAATGGTTTGGGATGTGTCGGACAGGTTAACGCTGGATGCGGTTCTGAGTTTTCGCGACGTTGAAGCCGGGGCAATCAATTTCAATGCTGTTTTCGCTTTGACGGATGCGGCAACAAACTTTGGCGATCCAGCCTTATTCAAGGATGTTAATGACCATGATTTTTCATTTTACTTCAATGTACCGGGGGAAAATGAGCAGGAGAATACTTTCTTCTCACTCAAAGCAGACTACGAATTGAGTAACGCTTTGATAACCGCTGTCTTCTCCTATGATGAACTTGAAGAGTACCTGCTGTCAGACGGTACCAGTGCAGCCTTTGGTTTGTATTCTTTCGATATTGCAGGCGCCTTTAATCCCGCTGGGCCGACCATTGGTCCTGCACAGACCGCGTGTTCGGCAAGCTACCAGGATCTGCTTGCATCCGGTCGATTTGCACCAGGCAACAACCCGCCATTCTTTGCATTCCCAGGGAATGTGCCTGGTGAAGCCGTAGACCTGGGTTTTGCTCCATTCTATGGGCTTAATGCGCTGCTTTCGCCCTATACGCCCAGTTCCTGTGATGGCTATCAGTATCAGGAAAGGAACCAGGAAAGCACGAGCCTGGAACTCAGGATAGCCTCCCTGGATGATGCGGCGGTGAAATGGATGGGCGGCATTTATTTTGCGCAGATTGAACGAGAAGTTGTCGTTTCCTATGGTGCGGATCTTGGGGATGGCTTTTTTGGCCGTACACCTTATGTGGAGGGTCGAACGGATTTATTGTTCTGGGATGAGTTTGATACTGATGTGTTCGCGATATTCGGGTCAGTCGAATTCGAACTGAACGCCGATCACACGATTGCCCTAACCGGTCGTTACGATATTGAAGATCGAGAAGTTTCTACAAAAGTTCCTAATGTCGCTTCTGCTGCGGCCTTTGGTGGTGGGGCACCAATTAATCCTGCATACGATGGTTCCTTTACGGATGTGATTCCCGATCGTGACGACGAATTCAAACAGTTTCAACCAAAAGTTAGTTGGCGCTGGGCGTTCATGGACGATGCGTCTTTCTACGCAAGTTATGGGCTAGGATTTCGAAGCGGGGGATTCAATAACGTCGGTAGTGCAGCGTTGGTGGATGCGCAATATGCTTCAATCGATACCCGTCCGGCGAATTTACGGGATGAATACGACAAGGAAGTATCTACTGCTTTTGAAATTGGCCTTAAGTCCGAATGGATGGATCGTCGTTTGAGAGTTAACGCAGCTGTATTTCATACAGAGGTTGAAGACAGCCAATTTTTTAATTTCCTCGCCGGTGGTTTCGGGATTTTAAGAGTCGTTACTAATATTGACGAAGTTACTTTGCAGGGATTTGAGGTTGATGCTAAGTACCTGGTTAATTCAAATCTCTCACTTTTCGGTTCAGTAGGCGTTGTTGATAGCGAGATTGACAAGAATAAGAACCGTCCTTATACGGAAGGTAACGAAATGCCGTTGACACCCGACATGACAGCTAATCTTGGCGCCGAATGGGTGAGCCAACTTTGGAAGGGAGTCGATTTGGTTGCCCGGGTGGATTGGCGTTATGTAGGAGAAACCTGGTTTAGCACGGTTCAGAAAGACGTGACTTCGAACGCGTTCACGGACGTATCCGGCACTTATCAATTTCTCGGAGTTGTCTTTGGAGATGTGACCCAGACGCCGCCAGGGCCCGGTATACCACCAGACGGGATTCTCGGCTTTGGCAGAAGTGACTACAGCAAGGGTCTAAGGGATTCCTATGATACGGTTAACCTCAATATCAGTCTGCAAGCCGAAAGATGGTCATTAACATTCTGGGGAAGAAATATTTTTGATGAGGACTATCTCGAAGAAGTGATACCCGCGCCTGAATTTGGTGGCTACTTTATTCATCCGGCGAGAGGCAAAGCATTTGGCGCGGATTTCCTTTATCGGTTCTGATCGAGGGCCAGTTCATTTCCTAGATAGGACGCTAACGCTTGCATCGCGGTTTGTTCGAGACACGCTTTCTTTTCGGCTTGGGCATTATAATTAGTGTTTGTATTTATGTCGTAAGTGTAGAGTTCTCCTTCCGGGTTGCGAATGAATTCGAAACCGGCGACATCGATGCCATGGGATTTCATCAGTGCCTGGAAACCCCGGAGCAGTTCCGGTGCTTCCAGTCGCGGAAGGATGCTGAACTTGTCCGGTGCTTCGGTGGTGGGACATGTATCATCCCCTATTTCGCAGACATCCGCAGGACAAAGTTCAAAACCCTCTGAGGTGTTCACTCGTACAGCATAGAAAAACTCCTGGCCTATAAATTCGCACCGGGTGATGAAGGGTTCTGCGGAATCCACATATTCCTGCACCAGCCAGATGCCATCTATGGGTTGCTCGTCAGCATCAAGCTGTGCAACATGTTCGTCCATCGATTCAATCGAATGGAAAAGGCTGACTCCCAGTCCCTTACCACCCCGATTAGGTTTGAGAATGAATGGAATTCTTGCCAGTGACTCTGCTGCCTGCAGAAGCGCCTTTCTGCCAACTGCCGCAATGGTTTGTGGGAATCGGATACCCTGGGCGCCTAAAGCCCGATACTGGGCGAGCTTGCTGACCTCCAGATGCAATGCACGATGATCGTTCACTACCCGGCGGCCGTTCTGTTCCAGCCAGTGTAGTGTGGCCAGTGTGAGTTCTGGAGCATAACGGTGTCCCCGAGTGTGTGAAGAGGCACTCATGCGATTGTAAAACACCCCTTCTGGCGGCACATCGCTAAACGGAACTGTGCCTTCGTCCAACATCCATTCCCGGTAAGGCAGGTCCTGTTTTTCCAGTGCCTCACACAGGGGAGGCAACCATTCAGGATTTTCGTGCAAAATGTGGATGACACCCATGATTGCTGCCTAAAGAACAATCGTAAATTTTACAATAATTTCAAAGTTTCTGGAGGCCTTTGATTCGGGCACAAAACTTGTCACCTGCCACCCATCTAATCTGGCACTTTACTACGACCCAACAATTAGGCAGCCTGTTAACCAGATGCCGTGAGGAAAATTGGATTAATGAGGAAATTTTGCATATTAGTGGCTGTATTTATTTCGTCATGTGACGCTCCTGATGGCACACGGGCAGTATTGTTGGATTCATCCAGAAATCGCTCAATTGAATATCAAATACGGACTCCGAATGAAGAAGATGGAGTGCATCCATTGGTATTGTTGAGCCATGGTAGTGGCGGGGATTATACAAACCATACCTGGCTTATAGAAGCGCTTGTTGAAAGTGGCTATATCGTTGCGGCACTAAACCATCCGTTCAATACCACGCAAGATAACAGTAATACTGGCATCATCAGTGTCTGGGATCGGCCTGCAGATATGAGTCGATTGCTCGACTATTTGTTACAAGACCCCAAGTGGTCTGAACTAATCGATGAAAATCGAATCGGTGCAGCAGGATTTTCATCTGGAGGATATACAGTCCTCGCACTTGGTGGTGCCGTATATGATCGTAAGTTAATTAACACCTACTGCAGTAGTGAAGGCCACGGCCCAGATTGTGATCTTGCTTCTCCTACTTCCGAAATTGACTATTCCAGGTCATCTTTGTCATACAGAGATAAGCGAATAAAATCGATTTTTTCGATGGCGCCAGCGGTCGGTTCTGCTATTACAAAAGAGAGTCTGGCAAGTATCAGAGTTCCTGTTTATATCATTGCCTCAAAAGACGATGAGCTTGTGTACCCATCTCACAATGCAATTCGTTACTCAGAGAATATTTCCTCATCGGTTTTGGAACTACTGCCAGCTGGTGGACACTTCATTTTTCTTGAATGTAATTTCATGACCCATATAGCCGATTGGTATTTTGATGAGCTGGATTTGTGTGGTAAAGAATTTGATGTGGACAGAGTGCAAGTTCGTAAAACTGTAGCTTTAAGAGCAATCAGTTTCTTCAACAGTAACATCGGTGACGTTTCTCCATAGAGCCACCAATGTCTCTGTAACAGCTGGATTTGATCCATGCTACGGGAGTATTGCCGGATCATCTATGCTATCTCAACGCAAACCGTCCTCCGCAAAAGCCGGTTAAATGGTGAATCGCTGTAATTACCCTTGACTTAAAGCTAACTTTAAGTGGCAAGATGG
>SMVA01388730.1_pt1 | contig 27846 bp, 23 predicted proteins | sample 2456451 | NCBI WGS metagenome assembly SMVA01 (sample SAMN11095933, study PRJNA526329) | marine sediment metagenome | biome: Marine sediment; feature: Surficial sediment; material: Deep marine sediment; isolation source: Hadal surficial sediment | place: Pacific Ocean | collected 2014-05 | depth... | reverse complement strand
TACGCGCGTTTTTCCCGCCTTCGGCCATCCCTGGCCTCGAGGCTCCACCATTTATCAAGCACTGGCGCGCTCGATAAATGCTCGCGACGTCCTGTCGCGAGACTAGCAGCGTGTTTTGCAACACGCTGCTAGTCACACCAAGGGATCTTAAGTAGAGTCATGGTGGGGATAACAACAATTAAATTCGATGGGTGAGAGGGGATTCTTATGTGGCGCTCTTCGCGGTCATACGAACGCTTGATGCAGGTTTTTCTAGGTCTTTTGATTCTCATCGGCTCGCCATCGGCGTTCGCCGAGGATGCGCTGAATCAGGCTGACACCGCCTGGATTCTTACGGCGACGGCGTTGGTTTTGTTCATGACGATTCCTGGCCTGTCGCTGTTTTACAGTGGCCTGGTGCGCAGCAAGAATGTCCTGAGTGTGCTCATGCAGTGTTTTGCGCTGACCTGCATGATCTCGATCCTCTGGGTGGTAGTGGGCTACAGCCTGGCATTCGATGACCAGGGTTACGGAATCGTCGGCGGTCTCGGTAAAATCTTCATGAATGGAGTCGGCGAAGACAGCCTGCGGGGGACTATTCCCGAGTCTGCGTTCTCGCTCTTCCAACTCACGTTCGCCATCATTACTCCCGCCCTCATCGTTGGTGGGTTCGCCGAAAGAATGCGTTTCTCTGCGGTCCTCCTTTTCAGTGCTGCCTGGGCGTTGCTGATCTATGCACCACTGTGTTACTGGGTGTGGGGCGGTGGCTGGCTCGGCGAGCTGGGTCTGATGGATTTCGCCGGTGGTACCGTCGTGCACATCAGTGCCGGTACTGCCGCGATTGTCTGTGCCCTCGTTCTCGGTAAACGGCGGGGCTTTCCGGAGCAACCGATGACGCCGCACAACATGACGCTCGCCATGGCCGGTGCCGGAATGCTGTGGGTTGGCTGGTTTGGTTTCAATGGCGGCAGTGCACTCGCTGCCAACGGTGACGCGGCCATGGCGATGTTTGCGACCCACACCTCCGCCGCGGCAGGTGCGTTCACCTGGATGATCTGCGAGTGGATCCGCTTCGGCCAACCCAGCGCACTTGGGGCAGTGACCGGCATGGTCGCGGGACTGGGCACCATCACCCCGGCGTCCGGCTACGTCGGACCGGCGGGCGCGCTGGTGATCGGCATCAGCGCCGGTGTCATCTGTTTCATTGCGACGAACTATCTCAAACGGACGCTCAAAATCGATGATTCGCTCGACGTTTTTCCGGTGCACGGTGTCGGCGGCATACTCGGCACGCTGCTGACAGCAGTATTTGCGAGCAATGCGCTGGGGATTTTCAGTGGTCAGGAAGACATTCAGATCCTCGATCAGCTTGGCATACAGGCGATCGGTGTGCTGGCGACGCTGGCCTTCGTCGGCATCGGGACGTTCATCCTGCTGAAGATCGTCGATGCGCTGGTCGGCATTCGGGTCAGTGAAGAAATCGAAATCGAGGGGCTCGACATCGCGCTGCACAACGAGCGCGGCTACAACCTCTAACTCCGATCTCTAGAGGGAGGATGGCCGAAGGCGGGGAAAAAGCGCGCTGCGCGCTTTTTTCAACAGGCTGTTAAGTCGCCTGTCGCGTCCTACTGCCCGCGCGGCGCAGCGCGCTGCGCACGAGTGCATCCATCAGTTCCGGAAAGTCCATCCCGACCGCCCTCGCGCCATCGGGATAGAGACTGGTGGGCGTCATGCCGGGCAGCGTATTGACTTCGAGCAACACGATCTCGCCTGCGTCCGTGACGATGAAATCCGCCCGCGAAAGATCTTCGAGATCCAGTGACTGATGCGCTGCGAGCGCGATGTCCTGCAGGCGCGCATTCAACTTATCTTCTAACGGCGCGGGGATGATGTGTTCGCTTTTGCCTTTCGTGTAGCGGTTGGTGTAGTCGTACCATTCACCACTCGCCGTGCGGATTTCTGTGACGGGTAGTGCACGGGCCGCAGCCCCTTCGAGATCGAGGACGCCTACTGTAATCTCAAGCCCCAGGATGTAGGACTCCACCAGGATACCGGTGCCAAAGGCGAGGGCTGCCGTGATCGCATCACGCAGGTCGCCGCCGTTTGCAATCAGCGTGACACCGAGTGCCGAGCCCTGGCTGAGCGGTTTGATGACAACCCGATCGCCGAGTGATTCACGGATCAGTTTGTCCGCATCGGCACTGTCGTCCCCGCTATGGATCAGAACATCGTCCGCCACGGGTAATCCCTCACGCCGGAAGATTGCCTTGGCAATGCTTTTATCCATTGCTGCCGCGCTGCCATGAACGCCGGCGCCGACATAGGGGAAGCCAAGGATTTCGAGGAAACCCTGGACGGTGCCGTCTTCACCCGGTGGACCGTGCAGCGCTGGAAAAACGACATCGGGTGCAGCACTCAGGAGTGCCTGGGCTGTCCTGGCATCCAATTCGATGAGGTCCGCTGCGTGGCCAGCCTGTGTAAGTGCTCGTGCAACTTCTGCGGCAGATGCACGGGAAACTTCGGCTTCAGGCGATGGACCGCCCATCAGGACTGCGACGTTGAGTCTAGTACGGGTCAATTGATCGTATCCAGATTATCGATTTCGATTGGCGCAAGAGAATCGGCCGCCGTTATGCCGAAAATCCGGCAGAAGAAAGCGTACTCTGCTTCGAGCGCACGGACGATGTTAGCCGCCGCACGGAAGCCGTGGCCCTCCTCCGGAAACTCGAGATAAGCTACTGGAATACCTTTCTTACGGAGCGCGTTCACCATGCCGAGCGCCTGGTTGGGCGGCACAACTTTGTCTTCACCGCCCTGGAAAAATATGACGGGACAATCCAGGGCGTCGATGTGTTCGATGGGGGAGCGGGCAACGAACGCTTCCTCGCTGCCGAGCAGACCCAGCAGGTAGCGCGATTCGAACTTGTGAGTGTCCGCCGCCAGTGCGGTCAGGTCGCCAATTCCGTAATGACTGGCGCCAGCACGAAACGTCCGCGTCGTGGTAAGGGCTGCAAGCGTCGTGTAACCACCCGCACTGCCGCCGCGAATCGCAACGCGCAGCGGATCGATTGCGTCGGTGGCGACGAGAAACCTTACGCCGTCTTCGCAATCGGTGACATCGAGCTCGCCCCAGTGGCCATCCAGAGCCTTGCGATAGTCTCGGCCATAGCCGGTGCTGCCCCGGTAGTTGACGTCGAGTACGGCCCAACCACGACTCGTGTAGTACTGAATCTTGTAGTTCAGCGAGCGACCGGCCGCCGAAGTCGGACCGCCGTGGCTCATGACCAGCAGCGGCGGCCGCTCGGTATCCGAGCCGGTGTAGTTGGCGTTTTGCGGCCGATAGAAGTAGCCGTGCGAGCAGCGACCATCTCGCGTAGGAAATTCAAGTGGCTCAGCACTTGCGATATTTTCGTGCGCGAGCGGAGGTGCAGGTGACTCATGAATCGTAACGGCGCTGTGATTGCGCAGATCGTAGCGGATGATTGCAGCAGTGCGGTCGGCGAACGCGCCGATGAACAACACCTGATCTTCGAGCACGCAGAGATAATCGAAACTGACCCACGGTTCGCCTCCGCCAGTGATTGGCGTGGTTAGTGATGAGTCAGTGTTGATCACCAATAGTTCCTGGCCCTGCGCCGTCTGCCGAACTATGGCGACATGGGTATCATCAAGCGCAACAAAATCGGTAAGGCCGAATACCCAGGGCGCATGGGCGTAGTCCGCGCCGTCTTCGACCACGCAGTACACGCCGCTGGTGTCGTACCGATAGAGGTTCCAGTAACCATTGGAATCGCTGATAAAGAGCAGTTTGTCGTTATCGAGCCAGACAGGCTGCAGTACCGACTCATCTGCGCCACCGGCGATGGTGCCTGAATCGGTGAGCTCGCCTGTCGGCGCGAACTTCGCCGTCTTCAGCAAAGTACCGTCCCAGGGCATGTTTGGATGATCCCAACCGATATAAGCCAATCGTCCGCCATCGGCGCAGATAGTTGGGTTTGCATAAAAGTCGTGTTTCTCTTCGAGGATTGTCATGCCACCGGATGCGAGGTCGATGGCCGAGAGCACGTTGCGTGGCTCGTCAGGTGCGTGGTGAAGTTCTGCAACGGCAATTAATCGGTTGCGTGCGGGATCCAGGCAGAGATTGCAGAAGCGCGTGTCGGCCGTCGAATGCGTTACCTGTTGGATCGCGCCGGATTCGTCGATTCGATAAATATTCTGATCGGCCATGTTGACGAAAAATATGCCCGCGCGTGTCGGCAGATAGGCGCCGCCTCCGTATTCGTGCACGCGGCTGCGAACGTTGTAGGGGGGTAGTGTGAGGTCACGTGTTTGACCGGTTGCGTCGCGCATGACGATGACGCAGCGGCCGTGCTCCTGGGGCCGGCTTTCGAGCCAGTAGACGCTGTCGTCCAGCGTGCGCAACTCGGCGAAGCCAACGACCCCCGCCACGACCGCCTCTGCGGAGATCGGCGACGTCCAGGAGCCATAAGGAGAGATTGTCGTCATGCTAGCGGAACATCCGGCAGGCGCTACTCATGTGTGTAACTTGTCACGCGGATGAATTGCGGTCCAACGCTCATGATCGCGCCAGGCATTTTCGATGAACAGGAAATTGTGGGACAGACCTTCTTTGACGAAACCGCATTGCTTGACCAGCGCGATGGATCTTTCGTTTTCCGGTTGAATATTGGCTTCGATCCGGTGCAGGCCGATCGTGTAGAACGCGTAATTTTTGACGAGTTCCAGCCCTTCTCGCATGAGGCCCTGGCCGGCGTAAGGTGCGCCCACGTAGTAGCCCAGCGTTGCACTTAAAAAGGATCCGCGGACAATATTGTTGATGTTGACCACGCCTGTTATGGCGTCGTCTTTTTTATGGCAGATCAGCAACCCCTCATGGTCCTCGCGCGCCGCGCGGTTGAGATAGTTGTGAAAACTCGACTCGCTGGCTGGTGGCGTGATCCAGGGTTCGTGGAGTGTCTCGCTGATCCGCATCAGTTGCAGAAATTCGTTGCGGTCCTTGCGCGTCACGGCCCGCAGGTACACCCGTGCGTTGCTGGCCTGTTCCTCATGCCTCATCAGCGGATTTGTGTTCCAGGATAAAAACTTCCCACAGCGCCGGCGGGATCATCGCAAGCCCCAGGACCAGCAGGTGCAGAGGGTGGAGTTGGAAGCCGTTGTCGAAAAACCATAGTCCTTCGAAGCTGAATTGTCGGGCGTGCCAGAACATGAGCCCGGCGGTGGTCAGTGCAAAGCCGATAGTCAGCAGCAGAAAACGTACCAGGTACTTCATGGCAGGAGAATATACGCTGCGCCGCGATGGCGAAACCACGCTTCGGCGAGCGCCTGTGTTGAATAGGAACGTGCGACGGAGCCGTGATTCGACGCAGCGGGATCATTGACAAGTGCGCTGGTTGAGTTCAGCCCGTGCACCACGATCAGGTGACCGCCGCTGGCACCCAGTGGTGCGCCGGGCAGGAGCCCGTTGCCGAACCGGATACTGGCGACGAGCGGAATATCTGCAGCCAGGCACGCGCCGACCTCCTGCCATCCGCTGAACAACTCCACCGCGCCCAGGCAGCCGTAATGGCTGGCGGCGCGGATGGCCAACGGCCACATCCCGTACATTTTTGTGACGGGGTCGTAGCAGTCCCGCAGCAGTGAATGCCAATCGACGCTGTGGCCATGATGGCCGATGACCATTCCGGTACTGATCGGTGAACAGATGCGCGACGCGATCCGGGGATTCTCCAGCATCTGACTGTGTCCGGGCGGTGCTCGATGGCACCGCACCTCTACTGCGGGCGCTGCGATGCTCGGCATGTCTACCGGTCGCATCGAGACCACCAGGAGGTAACGTGTCGGTTGTTGCGCGCAGTGACAGGTTACCTGGAGGCTTGCCGCGCGCAGCGGTTTGAGCAGATGAAAGCAATCCAAAGCCGTACGCACGCGCCGGTCGCTGACCGCGGGCGAAGACTGCTGGCGCGGTACATCGGGCAGCGGCCAGCTGGCGGTCTCATTGCTCATCAGCGTGAACTGAAAGCCATAGGGTTCATCACTCAATACCGATAGACTGGGCGCGAGGATGCTACCGGCCGCCAGATCGGGGAGGGGGATATGGGCAGACCAGGTCTCGCCCTTGCGCTGCCACTCGCACTCGGCGGATACGGCCAACGGATAGTGTTCGGCCGTGGCGGAGTCGGCAAACCGCAGACTGAGGCATTCGCCTGCTGAATCCGTCATCCAGGAGACCTTCGCAGCAACTTAGTCATAAGCAGTCATGAGCCAGACTCGATTGATTCTCTACAGCACCGATCACTGCACTTTGTGCGACCAGGCACTGGATATGCTGTTGAGTATGCCAGAGTTACGCGGATTGTCTGTGCGGGTGGTCGATATTGCGGCAGAAGATGAACTGTTTGCACGATTCGGAGAACACATTCCGGTTCTGGGCAATGCGGACGGCGGGACGGAACTTGTCTGGCCATTCAATCCGACATCGGTCCTAGAGTGGCTCAGGTAAATCGAATAGTGTGCGTGCGTTGCGCGCGGTCGCCTCGGCGACGGTTGTGGGATCGGATTGATGCAGCTCGGCGATCTGCGCAATGACATAGGGTAGCAGCGCCGGTTCGTTGCGTCGGGAGTTGGCTTGCACCGTCTGTTGCGCATGCCAGTCGGCAGGTGCTGTCTGCGGCAACAGAAAAGGTGCGTCTGTTTCGACTAACAGTTTGTTGAGGGGGATCTCGCAGACGAGTGACCGTAATTCTTCGCCTCGGCGACGATCACACACCCAGCCGGTGATTCCGATGTAGTAGCCAGCTTCGATGTAGCGCTCGAGGTCTGCCCGAGAGCCGGTGAAGCAGTGCACCACAACACCGCAGAGGTCGCCACCAGCACTCTGCAGGTGTTGGAAAACTTCCCCATTACTGTCGCGGTCGTGCACGAACACCGGTTTGTGAAGCTCACAGGCAAGTTCCAGCTGACTTGCGAATACCTTACGTTGAATTTCCGGTGCCGAATAATTGCGGTTGAAGTCGAGACCTGTTTCACCGATTGCTTTCACCCGATCAGACTGTGCGAGGCTCGCGAGGTCGCTCGTGAATGACTCCACGGCACCAGCAGCATCGTGTGGATGCACGCCAGCGGTGCAGAACATGTCGTGTGTCTCGCTGAACGCGATGGCGTTCGTGGTCGACTCCAGATCCGTCGCGGTGATCAGCATGGTGGTTACACCGGCTGCGTGTGCGCGTCGTATCACCTCTTCGCGATCGGCGGCGAACTGCTTGTGTAGCAGATTGACGCCAATATCGATCAAGGCAGCGAGGTCTCGTGGACCTGAAGCATCGGTACTGGACTTCCCAGTAAATGGCTATACACCTGGGAGAACGCGAGAACGTTTTTGACGTAGTTGCGGGTCTCCCGAAATGGAATGGTTTCTATCCACACATCCATCGACTTGCCAGATGCGTCAGCAATCCAGCGGTCGACCCGACTGCGGCCCGCGTTGTAGGCTGCCGCCACCAGCGGTCGCCGGTTGCCGTAGCGGGCAGACAGCGCAGCAAGATGATGACCGGCGATTTCCACGTTGATGGGCGGGTCATAGAGATCGGTCGTCGACGGTGGTGCGAGCCCGGCCCGCTTGGCGACTGAAATGGCGGTGGCATGCAGGAGCTGCATCAGGCCTCGAGCGTTGGCGCTCGAACGCGCACGTGGATCAAAGGCGCTCTCCTGGCGGGCAATCGCCAGCAGGAACGAGTTGGGGATGGTGGTGATGTGACTGACACGCTGGAACGAATCGAAGTAAGCCAATGGGAATCGCAACTCCAGCGTATCGCGCAGCTCAGTGTCATTGGCCGTACGCACGCTTTGTGAGGTCCAGCCGATGTTGGCGGCCAGTTTTGCAGCTGCGACTTTCTCGGAGGTGCTGAGCGTGGGCAGGAGTTTGTACCATTCACGGCGCGCGTTGATGAGATCGCCGATCGCGTAGAGTTCCGTCGCCCGCTGCACCGCCGGTAGCCGTCTGACCTGGTTGATCTGAATGGCGCTGACAACCGAGGGTTGGTGATTGAGGTTGACTGGCTGGCCGCGCTGTTCTGCTGCGAGAAAACCGTAGTAGTTCCGTTCTGCGGCAAGCTTCTGATAGGTCAATTCAGCTCGCTCCGACGACAGCGTGCTGCTTGCCAGCGATCGCGCGAGCCAGTACTGCCATCGGCGCTCATTGCGAACGTCGGCCGGGAGGCGGTCAATCCAGTAAGCGGCATCGGACCAGGACTCGTTGGCCACGGCAGCCTCGGCGATGCCGAGAGCGGCTTCATCCGGCTGTTCGTCGGCGTCGGTTCCTGGAAATTTGCCATCGTTTGCCTGACCGATCAGAACCGCCGCATCGACTTCCCGGCGCAACGCCTCACTGAACGCATGGCTCGTGCGATAACTCGACCAGGCAGCGCTGGCTGCGGACGCATCGCGCCTGCTTAAACGCTTAATGCCGTGGGCGATCACGGCACGCGAATAATCGGTGTCGGTCTGGTAACGACTCGTGCGGGAAATGGCCTTGGGGTTCACATGCACATTGTAGAAACTCTGTGCCCAGGCTTTGACAGGGTTGTCGAAGAATCGAAGGAGGTAGCGGGCGAGCGTGGTTTCGTTTGCGTCCAGGGCAAGCGCGAGTCGATCCCACGCCATGCGTTCCGTGAGAAGGTCGGCCTTGATCCACACCTCGAAGAGCGGGTTGCAGGCTTTTGCCTGAGACTCACCGACAAGCCACAGCCCGGGAACCCCGGCGAAAGCCCGCGCACGCTCACCGGTGCCGTAAAGTGCCCGCAACTGGTAGCAGCGCAATTCGGCGTCAGACGATGTCTCGTAGTTATCGAGAAAAGTCCGCCACTCGCGCCGTTTGCCAAGTCGCTTCATCCATCGGTAATAAATGATGTCGGCGACTGGCAAATCAGCATTTTCGGCACGAAAAGTAAGGACTTCAGAGGTGCTGGCACGCGACAGCCGGCTTTGCAGTTCAAGGTAAGACAGATAAGGGCGCAGAACGTAAGAATCGAGCCGGTCGCGCATTTTGTAGTAGCTGCGCATGCGCCCCGCTGTCAGATGATCCAGCGCAATTTTGTAGTTCAGCCGTTGTTGATAGAGACCGCCGGTTGCCGCGGCCTCGATTCCAACGGGGAGCACGCACACGATCCATACCAGTGTGGCGGTTAATCCTCTGCCTTTGGCCATCCTTGACCAGAGGCTTCCTAGCAGCGTGTTTTTCAACATGCCGCCAGCCAGCAGATAAAGCCGTGCGACCTACTGGGCGTGTCGGCGACCTGTCTCATACAATGATTCAGCACTTGCTCGGTGGGTCCTGCTCGAGTAATTCAATTGTGACGATCCAGCAGTCTGCGCCTTCGGCCTTACCTGGCCTCGGGGCTGCGCCATTTGTCAGGCACTTATCCGCTCGATAAATGCTCGCGACGTCCTGTCGCGAGACTAGCAGCGTGTCTTTCAACACGCTGCTAGTCTTTGTCCACTTCCTCGGTGCCGACGCGCACTGCCAGTACATCGCAGGTAGCGCCGTGGAGAACGCCGTTGGCTGTAGAGCCAAGCAATAGTGCGAGTCCATGACGACCGTGGCTGCCGACGACAATGACGTCTACTTCCTTCGTATCCGCGACTCGTTGTATCTCGCTTTCAGGGCGACCGAAAATTAAATATTGCCGATCGACCGGGACGCCAAGCGTTGTGGCGAATTCAGCGAGATGTGATTTAGCCTGATCGTGAATTTGTTCCTGTACGGACGAAAGATCCATCGGGATATCTCCACCGTAGGCAAGGCTCAGCGGCTCGATCACGTGCACGATGTGCAACTCGCTATCGTAAACGCGAGCAAGCGAAGTGGCCCGCACCGCAACTGCGTTGGATTCCTCGGTCAGATCCACCGCCAGCAGAATTCGGCGATAGTCAGACATGTTGCCTCCGCGTATGGATTCCGGCGACGATACACAGAATCGAAATTTCGAACAAGTGGGGCGGTTGTTGACCTGGCTGATCATTATTGTCGTATTGCTGGTCGCTTTTGGACCTGTGCTGTGGCTTGTCCCGAGCCGGAAGGATCGGCGACTGGCGGGTTTGCGGCAGCGCGCACGGCGCGAAGGCTTCATTGTGGAACTCGCCCGCCTGCCGGATCCGGATCCGACGCCGCAACAGCGGGTTTCCGCGGGTGGTCGAGTGCGAGATCCCGTGATTGAGTGTGCGGCTTATTCCCGAGTGATGACTCGCCGGCTCAAATGGTTGCCGGGCTGGCGCGTGCTGCGCATGGCACATGCGACCGACGGGCCACGCCCAGGCTGGGTGTTTGAGACAGGCTCGCGGCCAAACCGTGATCATCTCGTACAGATGTTCGATGTGACAGACCCTGTTTTCGAATCGGTGCCGTCCGACGTTGTCGGTCTGGCGGTTGCCGATCGCCACCTGACGGCCTACTGGCTCGAACAACCGGGTGCCAATGAGGCTGCTGTGGCCCAGCTGATGGCGCTCTTAGAGGCCTGGGAAGCACGGCTGGAAGCACTGGATGGCAAAATTAATACTGCAAAAATGGACGAGGATTCTTGACAGTCGTTTTAGCGAACCCGTATAACGGCGCCGAATTCATTACGTGAAGCCCATGGCCCGTTCCCTCGTCATCGTCGAATCACCTGCCAAAGCGCGTACGATAAATCGCTACCTTGGCAAGGATTTCATCGTCAAATCAAGCGTCGGTCACATTCGCGACTTACCGGTCGGCGGCAAGCCTGCGGACCCGAAAGCCCGGGCAAAAGAAGCCGCCAAGACACGCAAACTCTCGCCCAAGAAGAAGGCAGAGTACAAAGCGAAGCGGGCCCGAGCACAGCTGGTGCGGCGTATGGGCGTGGATCCAGACGCGCAATGGAAAGCCACGTATGAAATATTGCCGGGTAAGGAGAAGGTCGTCGCCGAACTCAGCAGGCTGGCGGAAAACGCCGACGCCGTTTACCTGGCAACTGACTTCGACCGGGAGGGAGAGGCGATTGCCTGGCATCTCAAGGAGACCATCGGCGGTGATCCGAAGCGATTTCGCCGGGTAGTCTTCAATGAAATCACCCGGAAGGCGATTGCGGAGGCGTTTGAGAAGCCCGGCGAGCTGGATATGAACCAGGTCCACGCTCAGCAGGCCCGGCGATTCCTCGATCGGGTGGTCGGATTTGAACTCTCTCCGCTGTTGTGGGCGAAGGTTGCACGCGGGCTGTCCGCCGGCAGAGTCCAATCGGTCGCCGTACGTCTCGTCGTTGAACGCGAGCGCGAGATCAGAGCGTTCATCCCGGAAGAATATTGGGAAGCGTTTGCCGATCTTCGCCGAGCCGGAGAGACCGAGCTGTATCGGTTTCAGCTGGCTAAAGAGAATGGCGAGAATTTTCGTCCGGACAACGAAGCCAGCGCGCTGGATACCGTCGCGCGGATGCGCCAGCGGGATTACATCGTCAAAAGCCGGGAAGACCGGCCGACCCGAACCAAGCCGGGTGCGCCGTTCATCACGTCTACGTTGCAGCAGGCGGCCAGCACGCGGCTGGGGTTCAGCGTCAAGAAAACCATGACGATGGCACAGCGGCTCTATGAAGCGGGCTACATCACGTATATGCGAACCGACTCGACCAATCTCAGTGGCGAGGCGGTCGCTGCGTGTCGCAACCACATCTTAGAAAAATTCGGGGATCGTTATCTGCCGCAAGAACCGCTGGTCTACGTCAGTAAAAAAGATGCCCAAAAGGCGCATGAGGCAGTCCGCCCGTCCAACGTAGGTACGGTTGCCGAGGTTTTGACTGGGGTCGATAACGATGCCGTTCGTTTGTATGACTTGATCTGGCGCCAATTCGTTGCCTGCCAGATGACCCAGGCGGAATACCTGAGCACCACCGTGCTGGTCGAAGCAGGCGAATTCGAGTTGAAGATTCGTGGTCGGATCATGCAGTTTGATGGTTACACGCGCGTGCTGTCACCCATGGCGCGCAAGGATGAGGACGCGACGCTCGCAGATTTCCAGGTGGGGGAAAAGTTGGCGCTGGGGGAAGTCGAAGGCATTCAGCACTTCACGAAACCACCGCCGCGGTTCGGTGAAGCGAGTCTTGTCAGGGAATTGGAGAAGCGCGGGATTGGCCGGCCGTCAACCTATGCCGCCATCATCTCGACCATTCAGGATCGCGGCTATGTCACGCTGACCAGCAAACGCTTTCATGCGGAAAAAATTGGCGAACTGGTGACTGACCGGCTCGTTGAGATGTTCGAGAATCTGCTCGACTACGGATTTACCGCCCAGATGGAGAAGGAACTCGACCAGATCGCCGAGGGCGAGGCGAATTGGCGCGGTGTGCTCGACGAATTTTACCTCGATTTCGGCCAGAAGCTTGATGCTGCGAAGAGTGACGAAAACGGCATGCGCGGTAACGAGCCAACCGACACTGATGTTGCCTGTGAGAGTTGTGGCCGCACGATGCAGATCCGCACCGGTACCACCGGTGTATTTCTCGGCTGTTCGGGGTATGTATTGCCGCCTAAAGAGCGGTGCACGAACACGGTAAATCTCATCACGGGCGACGAAGTTGTCGATGTCGAGAAGGACGATGAGGGCGAATCCAAACTGTTGCGCGCGAAACGGAAATGTCCGACCTGCAGCACACCAATGGACAGCTATCTGATTGATGAAGGGCGAAAATTGCACGTCTGCGGCAACAATCCGGATTGCGCCGGATTCAGCGTCGAGCAAGGGCAGTTCCGGATCAAAGGTTATGACGGCCCGGAGATTGAATGCGACAAGTGTGGATCGCAAATGCAGCTGAAATCCGGGCGGTTCGGCAAATATTTCGGCTGCACCAGCGATGAGTGTAAAAATACCCGGAAACTGCTCCGCAGCGGTGAGCCTGCGCCGCCGAAAGCCGATCCGGTGCCGATGCCGGAGCTGCTGTGCCAGAAAGTCGACGACTACTACCTCTTGCGCGACGGCGCCGCGGGGATATTTCTCGCGGCAAGCCAGTTTCCCAAGAACCGCGAGACTCGCGCGCCGCTCGTGTCGGAACTCAAACCACACGCCAATGAACTGGATCCCAAGTTCAAATACCTCCTGAGCGCCCCCGAAACCGATCCCGATGGGCTACCGGCATTGATTCGCTACAGCCGTAAGGCGAAAGAACAGTACGTGCAGTCTGAGGAAGAAGGCAAAGCGACGGGCTGGAAGGCTTTTTACCGCGATGGACGCTGGGTGGAGGACGCCAAACCGACGAAAAAGTCGCCAACACGCAAGAAAAAACCGGCGAAGAAAAAGGCTGCTGCAAAGCGTAAATCGAGTAAGTGACTTACTTAATCACGATCACAATAGCCATCGCATGCTGTTATGCTCGGCCTGTGCAAGCCTCGGGGGCTAAATGAGTACCGTTCTGGAAATAACCCAACTCGAAAGTGGCGATATCGTACTGCGGGAGCCGGACGATTCTGGCGAGCCGCTGCTTCGAATCGCCTTTTCCAACGAAGTACGAGACATGCTCGGTGATGAACTCATTGGTGTGGCCGAGGCCATGATCGATGCTGCGACCGATTTTCTGAGCACGGATGCCGGCTATTTCGATGCGGCAATGGACGGCGATTTCGAATCTGGCGCCAAATCCCGCAAACAGTCGCCAGTGATTCACTGACCGGTAGCCACTGCTTAGGGCTTGTTCCCGCTACCAGGCCTGTTCCGCTCCAGAAACCTACACTCCGTTCGATGGTGACCGCGTCTCCGGAATCGAATAGTCTGGACCGGAACTCGCTTACCAGTCTTGCGAGTGAATGCAGGCAGCTTTGCTACCGCCGGTTGCAGCGAATTGCTAAATGCTCCGGCGGATCACGCCGACGCTGAGACCTTCGATCTGCAGGGGCTGTTCGCGTAGATCGACTTCGATCGGTTCATAGTTGGAATTCGCCGGGAGCAGGATGACCTTGTTGCGCTGACGTGTCCGTTGAAACCGCTTGACGGTTACCTCGTCGTCGATGCGAGCGACCACAATCTGACCGTTGCTTGCTTCAGGCGTTTTGTGAACCGCCAACAGGTCGCCATCGAGAATTCCGGCCTCACACATACTGTCACCACGCACCCGCAGCAGGAAATCGGCGCGGGGATGGAAAAGGCCCGGGGGAAGGTCCAGCCGATCCTCAATATGTTCCTCAGCCAGTATCGGGCTGCCTGCCGCTACCCGGCCGATGATTGGTATCCCACCATCATCCGGCAGCCGAATGCCACGGGAAGTGCCAGGGATCATTTCGATCGCACCTTTGCGGTTGAGCGCCTTCAGATGCTCTTCGGCTGCGTTCGCCGAGCGGAATCCAAGTTCCCGCGCAATTTCAGCCCGGGTAGGTGGATAGCCGGTGTCGGCAATGTAGAGTTTGATGAGATCGAGTACTTGCGCCTGGCGGGCGGTGAGGTTTTCCATCTGGACGAGGCCCTTCTCTTTGTCTTATCGGTTCGTTGTCGGTTCGTTATCGGTTGGTTTTAGCTCGTGGCAATCTGGTCGGTCGACTTTCGTCTTTTATTTGCCCTCTTTTTCGTCCTCTTTTCGCCACCAAGTTATGCGGTTAGCGGCGACAGCTAGACAACGGTATAAACTGTATCTCGACTCGTGGTTATGCTGTCTACATATACAGTGACCTGTGAGTATATACAGTAGTATCGGATTTGCACACCCCTATTCGGTTTCTTACTATCCGGCCCGCAGCACTCTCTCAGATGACGATCGCGCGACCAATCTGCAGATCTGGGAATCTACCGTTCAGGAAGTACGGCGTGAGAATTTTGTTTATATGGCTCTTCGGCGCACTGTTTCTGACACAGACGTCAACGGCGTCCTCGTTGGGTGAAGCAGCGGCTGAAGCAGGCCTGGCGCTGGACGGGTTGTCTCCCGAGCAGTCGGGAATCGCAATCTTTCGCGAAGCCGACCGCCGTGAATCGGGCTATCAGGATCTCACCGTCGATCTCGAGATGATACTGCGCAACGCGCGCGGTGCCGAGAGTCGACGCAATCTGAGAATTCGTCAGCTCGAAGTCCCGGACGATGGCGACAAACTCCTCATCATCTTCGATAGCCCCAAACCCATTCGTGGTACGGCACTGCTCAGCTACGCTCACAAAGTCGAACCGGATGATCAGTGGCTCTACCTGCCGGCCGCCAAGCGCGTCAAGAAGATCACCAGCCGCAATAAGTCAGGTCCTTTTTTGAGTAGTGAATTTGCCTATGAAGACCTCGCACTGCAGGAGATTGAAAAATACAGCTACCGCTTGATCGAGACCGAGCAGATCAACGGTGAGGAGTTTCTGATCGTTGAAAGGATTCCTGTGGATGAATACTCCGGCTACGCACGCCAAGTGGTGAGACTTGATACCACCGAACTGAGGATTCACCACATTTCTTACTATGACAGGCGTAACAGGCTACTGAAAACGCTCGAAGTGGATGGTTACCGGAAATATGCCGATCGCTATTGGAAAGCGCAGCGCATGCTGATGACGAATCAACAAACAGGCAAGAGCACAGAGTTGAGGTGGCAAAACTACGCTTTTGCGACCGGCCTGGAAGATGTCAGGGACTTCTCAACAAATAGTTTGCGACGCTCCCATTAATGGCTAACGCCATGCAGACAGGATACAGATTTGTGTTCGTATCCCTGTTATTTTTCGCAGGGAACGTACACGCAGACGAACAGCTCGTGTTTGGCAGTTTTCAGAACTCACAGAACGCCAATAATTGGGCATCCCGCGTAGGATTGTTACTCGATATCCCCGTTGTCGTCGAACGCACGGAAGACGATGGCGCAGTCTGGTATCGCGTTGTCACCGCCGTCCTGCCAGACGCGGCTGCGGAAAAGGTCAAACGCATCGCGACTGCGAATCGACTGCGCTACTGGAATATCACCGATGCAAGCCCAACGGTCGTTGCAGGCGTCGTCGACCCTCAGGCGCCTGTGGGCAACGTACCACCCATTCGCTCGACGGAGAGTCTGAGCGAGGCGAATGTGCAATACACGGGGCAGGGCAGGCAAAGTTTCCGCAGCGTTGACCTGGATCTCGGGTTGGAAATGCGGATGTTTTTCGAAAGTGGCAACGACGGCCAGTCAAATTTTTACCCGGCGCTGAGTCTGCAGATGGATTTCTATCGCAGCTGGGACGAGGAGCGGCAGAGTTTCACTTTTGCACCCTTTTATCGGTTTGATGCCGAAGATTCCGAGCGCACTCATTTCGACGTACGAGAGTTGTTCTGGAGTCGGGTGGGTGATGACTGGGATCTGCATCTCGGTGCCAGGCAGGTATTCTGGGGTGTTACCGAGTTCACCCACCTTGTCGATATCGTCAACCAGACAGATCTGGTGGAGAACATCGATCGTGAAGAGAAGCTTGGCCAACCGATGGCTCACCTGTCTGTGATTCGGGACTGGGGCATTCTCGATGTCCACCTGCTCACCGGGTTTCGCGAACGCACGTTTCCGGGTAGCGACGGTCGGCTGCGTACGGCGGTGATAGTCGACACAGATCATGCGACCTATGAATCGGCAGCGGAGCAGTTGCGGGTGGACGGTGTTCTTCGCTGGTCGCACCGCCTGGGCCCCGTGGAATTCGGTCTCTATCAGTTCTCCGGTACGAGCCGCGATCCGGAGTTTGCGCTGGTGCAATTGCCGGACGGTGAATTCGTCCTGCAGCCACACTATCCCGTGATTGATCAGACAGGAATCGATGCCCAGGCCATCTTCGGCGATTGGGCATGGAAGCTCGAAGCCATCAGCCGCAGCGGATTCGGTGATCGCTACACCGCTTTCAACGTCGGGTTCGAGCGAACAGTGGTCGGCGTGCTGGGCGGTCGCACCGACCTGGGTCTGGTCGTAGAGTATCTCTATGACGAACGCGATGAGGAGGCGTTCAACACGTTGTTCGAGCATGATCTGGCATTCGGCACGCGCTGGAATCTCAATGACGTCAACGACTCCCAGGCTCTGTTCGGAATAATCTGGGATGTCGAGACAGATGAGTATGTAGTGAAACTGGAAGCCAGTCGTCGCCTGGGGGACACTTGGACCCTGCTCATCGAGGGGCGAGTCTTTGGGGGAGTGGATGAGCCGGAGAACATTTTTGATGCGCTGTTCGATCCGGACGCTAAAAGCGCGGCGCTGCAGGACGACGATTTTATCCAGTTGGAACTGACGAGATATTTCTGAACGATGTTTGAAAACCTGATCGATTCGCTCAGTGCCCAGCGATGGGTGGGTGAAGTGTTCCTGGTCGTGCTGGGCACGGCGTTGCTGCGCTACGCCGTCAAACGGACGCTTGATCGCCTCGAGCGGCAGTTGGCAAAAACCCGCAATCTGTACGACGACGCGTTACTGGATGCCGCGCGTCGACCGCTCGGCCTGGCAATCTGGATTGTCGGCATCAGCGCAGCCGCCGAGATGGCTGGTGGCAACGCGCAGGCGGAAATATTCGACTACGTCGATGAATTTCGTGAAGTCGCCCTCATCTGGCTGCTGATCTGGTTCGCGGTGCGATTCATCCGTTTTGTCGAAGAGCAGGTGTCCGATCCCAGTGCCAGTGAGGATCCGGTTGATCCGACCACGGCGAGCGCGATCGGTAAATTGTTGCGGGCGAGCGTAATGATTACCGGCGCCCTGATGGTGCTGCAGCAACTCGGATTCAGCATCTCAGGGGTGCTTGCATTCGGCGGTATTGGCGGGATCGCCATTGGCTTCGCCGCCAGGGATCTGCTGGCTAACTTTTTTGGCGCCATCATGATTTTCCTCGACCGGCCGTTTTCGGTTGGTGACTGGATTCGCTCACCCGATCAGGAAATCGAGGGCACTGTTGAAGAAATTGGCTGGCGCCTCACCCGAATCCGCACTTTCGATGCTCGGCCGTTGTATGTACCCAATGCGACGTTTGCCAGTATTACGGTCGAAAATCCCTCCCGCATGTCGAACCGACGCATCTACGAGACGATCGGTGTGCGGTACGATGACATTGGCGTTTTGCCGAAAATCGTCGATGACGTGGAAACCATGTTGCGCGAGCACGCGGCCATCGATCAGGCCAAGACTCTGATGGTCAATTTCGTCGAGTTTGGTACTTCGTCTCTGGACTTCTTCATCTACACCTTCACCAGGACGACCGTATGGACCGAGTTTCATGCCGTTAAGCAGGATGTATTATTCAGGATTGCCGACATTATCGCCGGCCACGGTGCGGAAATTGCTTTCCCCACGAACACCGTCTTGCTGGACAGGCCGGAACGTTGAGCGGCGTACCGGCCGCTGCGCTGGCAGCGCGGGCGAATGCAGATCTGCTGGTTTCCGCGTCCGCCGTTGAGAAGGCGATTGATCGGGTTGCGGTAAAACTGAAGGTCGCGTTGCATGCGGCAAACCCGATCCTGGTATGTGTCATGAACGGTGGGTTGCCGTACATGGCTGCGTTGCTCAAGCGCCTGGAGATGCCGCTCGAGTTGACGTATGTGCATGCCGGACGCTACGGCAATTCGCTTCGCGGTGGTAAACTCGAGTTCCATGCGAAGCCCCGGGTTGCGCTGAGCGGGCGCCATGTCGTCTTTGTCGACGATGTGCTCGACCGGGGCCACACGCTGGCGGCATTGTGCGACTGGGCAACCGAAGAAGGGGCTACAACAGTGACCACGACCGTCCTGGTTGACAAGCAGATCACGGCAACGCGGCCGATTGCTGCTGATTTCGTTGCCCTGGAGTGTCCTGACCGGTATCTATTCGGTTGCGGCATGGATTATCAGGGATACTGGCGCAACCTGCCCGAGATCTACGCGATTTCTGCCGCACTTGAAACAGGGGCCGCAGACTGAATGGCGCGCCTGGGGCTCATCGTCGGCTCAGCCGAATTGCCATGGACCATCGCCTGGGAACACATCGGCAACACGCAGACCGAATTTGGTGAAGCTTCCGCGCAAGCGGAACTTGCCCAGGCAGGCAACAGTGAAGTGGTCAGACTTGCGCGTCACGGAATACCGCACAGGATAGCGCCGCACGCGGTGAACTATCGGGCCAATCTGAGCCTCATGCAGTCACTGGGTGTGCAGGCGATTGTCGCACTCAACACGGTGGGTGGCATAGGTCCTGCCGCAGCCACCGGCGCCATTGTGCTGCCCGATCAGATCATCGACTACACCTGGGGTCGGCCGCAGTCTTTCAGCGCGGATGAGGATGTTCGGCATATCGATTTCAGCCAGCCTTACGATGGCCGGCTACGCAAGCAATTGCTGGACGCAGCGCAACTCGCTTCGCTGCCTGTCGTCGCTGGCGGTGTCATGGGAGTCACCCAGGGACCGCGATTGGAGACCGCTGCCGAAATTGCCCGGATGCGTCGCGATGATTGCGCGATTGTCGGGATGACCGGGATGCCGGAAGCGGCGCTGGCGCGAGAACTCGAAATTCCGTTTGCGAGCTTGTCATTAGTTGTCAATCCCGCGGCCGGTCATGCAGGGGATAGTGTCGACATGGCAGCGATCGCTGCTGTTGCGAAGCAGGGGATGGCCTCAGTCGCCCAGATTCTCTGGATCTTCCTCACTGAGGTGTTCGAAGGCGTCGAGTAGTGCGGCCGGTATCTCTGTCGGGTCGATGCGCACGACGATACCGAGTTTCGGATGATCGAGGTAATGGATTTCCTCACTGCGCATGCGCCGGCTTTCGTTGAGTAGCATGTAGCCGAATGGATCCAACTGCTGCGCCGCCGCCGCACTACTGCCGTCGGCTCGGAGTGTGAATTCGATCGGCTCCAGGCCCAGACCGGGTGCATGGTAGAAAAGAGTTGCCTGGAAATGCAGATACCGGCCAAGCGTTGCCGCGACCGTGCCAGCTATTTCCCACGAGTTGGAAAATCTCTCACCGCCCTGAATGAGGATGGGCTGGGGCGCTTCGCGGGAGGGTACGGCCTGTAGCCATCGACCGTGATGCAGAATGCGGCCGATACCTCTATTTTCAATAATGTTCGCTTCGCGACGAAGAAGATGAGTGTCTTCGGGCAACCAGCGATCGCTGCGTTCCTGCTGGTCGGCTTCGAATCGCGCCGCCTGCGCCATCAGGTCGAGAAGTGGATGGGGTTCGAGTGCCGGAAATATTTCTGGCGCTGGGCTGCCTTCCAGCAGAGCTGAGTCGGCCGTGAGCGAACCGTCCATGAATGGCTGCTCGCCGGTTCGATCCGTCGACTGTTCGGCTGCTGAGCGGGCCGTTTGCGCACCCGGAGCGTCGGGCGACAGTAATTCTGTGTCAGCAGAATGATCGTTGGACAGCGTGTATTCCAACGTCGGGAAAACGAGGCAGAGTTTTGTCTGCCGATCGAGTTCGTAGTAGCTTGCGTAGCCTTCCTCTCCCGGGCGCTGCGCGGTGATGTTGTGGGGCAATTCGCGTAACGCGTGCAGGGTCAGCGCTTCCGTGGTGTCGTAGTCCATGACTGCGCTGCGTTCGAATACAAAAAATTCGATTTCATACCAGTCGTTCTTCAGAAAATCTTCGATTTCCTCGCGCGCCTGTGCTGGACTCGTGGTCATCAGCAAGAGGGCTGCCGCCGTCAGCGGGACTTTTTTGCACGTCACGTGTTGTACTTCATGCGTTAGCCGCTATGTTCAGACGATCGTCGGGCGCAAGCTGCTCGAGCAGCTCATTGGCAAACGACAGGCGGGCTTCGAAATCCTTTAGTGGTCGGTTCACCCGCAATAAGGTTGCTCCATCAAGCCGGTAAATATTGCTTTCGCGTTGCACGAGAGTAACAACAGCCAACGGGTCTACGCGAGTTTGCGGGCTGAACTCGATGCGGCCACCATTTTCGCCAAGGTCCAGTCGCAGGATTCCCAGAACTTCGAGCTTCAGTTTCAATTCGGTCACGCTGAAGAGGTGCCGCAGCGGCTGCGGCAGGTTACCGAAACGATCGATCATCTCAGCGTAGAGGTCGCTGAGTTCTTCGCTGTTTGAAGCATTCGCGATACGCTTGTAGAGAATCAACCGACCGTGCACATCGGGTAGATAGTCCTCCGGAATCAGCGTACTGGTATGCAGATTGACTTCCTGACTGATGGGTTCGAGCGGTGTGTCCATGTTGGGCGTTTTGCCGTCTTGAATTGCCTTGACTGCGCGATCGAGCAACTGCATGTACAGCGAAAACCCTACTGACTCGATCTGCCCGGATTGATCTTCGCCGAGCAGCTCACCTGCACCGCGTATCTCCATATCGTGAGTCGCCAAAGTGAAGCCGACGCCAAGTTCACTGGCGGCTTCTATAGCCTCCAGGCGTTTGACGGCGTCGGCAGTCATTGCTTTAGGATGCGGCGTCAGCAGATAAGCGTACGCCTGCCGGTGCGAGCGGCCAACTCTGCCGCGCAGTTGATGCAGCTGCGCAAGGCCGAATTTGTCTGCTCTTTCCATAATGATCGTGTTCGCATTCGGAATGTCGATGCCGGTCTCGATGATGGTCGTGCACACCAGGACGTTGAGCTGGCGATGGTAGAAGTCGTTCATCACCTGTTCCAGCTTGCGCTTCGGCATCTGGCCATGGCCGACGCCGATCCTGGCTTCGGGAATCATCTCGGCGAGCTCGTCTGCCACCAGATCGATTGTCCGCACCTCATTGTGCACGTAAAACACCTGGCCACCGCGCATCAACTCCCGGGTCATCGCTTCTTTGATGATATGCTTGCGTTTCTGTTGCACAAAAGTCTTGATCGACAGCCGCTTAGCCGGTGGTGTGGCGATGATCGAGAGATCCCGCAGTCCGCTCATCGCCATGTTCAGTGTTCTTGGAATCGGCGTTGCGGTGAGAGTCAGCACATCCACTTCTGCGCGTAGTGCCCGCAACTTTTCCTTCTGGCGCACGCCGAATCGGTGCTCTTCATCCACCACAACCAGCCCAAGGTCACCGAATTTGATCGCCGGGTTCAGGAGCTTGTGCGTGCCGATCACAATATCGACGTTGCCGTTTTTCAATCGGTCGACGACATTGCCGACTTCAAGGTCGGACTTCATCCTTGAAATCACTTCAATCTGCACCGGCCAATCCGCCAGACGGTCTCTGAACGTTTCGAAGTGCTGTTGTGCCAGGAGCGTGGTCGGTACCAGGACGGCGACCTGTTTGCCGCTTTGTACCGCCAGAAAGGCGGCACGCATTGCGACTTCCGTCTTACCGAATCCAACATCGCCGCAAATCAGCCTGTCGGTCGCATGGGGCGAACACAGATCCGCGATGACGTCGTCTATGGCGCGTTGTTGATCCAACGTGACTTCAAATGGGAACTGATCGACAAATCTCTGATAGTCCTCGTCCGGCTCGCTGAATTGAAATTGCGGGTTGGTCTCACGGCGCGCATAGATGTTGAGGAGTTCCGCGGCGACGTCGTGGACTTTCTCGGCTGCGCGCTTCTTCGCTTTCTGCCACTGATCCGAGCCGAGTCTGTGGAGCGGTGCGGTTGCAGCATCCGCGCCGGAGTAACGGCTGATGAGATGCAGGGCGGTCACGGGGACATAGAGCTTTGACGCATCGGCGTATTCCAACGCAAGAAATTCGTTGGAGTGGCCGTCGATATCAAGACTCTGTAGACCCAGATATCTGCCGATGCCATGTTCGATGTGCACCACGGGCTCGCCGACATGCAGTTCTGTCAGGTTCTTGATGATCTGTTCGGGGTCCAGCGCGCGTGTTGTTTTAGCGCGCCGTTCGGCCACCTGGTGACCGAAGACCTGGCTTTCCGTGACCAGGATCATGTCATCGAGCCAGAATCCGCGCTCGAGCGGTGCGATGGCGATTGCGAAGCGGCTATCGCCGCGGCGGAATTCTTCGAACGTCGCTACGTCCTGCGGTCGTATCCCTGCACGGGAGAGGAATTCATGAAATACCTCACGTCGACCGGCGGTGTCGGCGATGAATAAGGTGGGTTGTTCGTGGTCTTGCAGAAACTGCTGCAGCGCCGTTGCGGGCTCCTTCAGCCGGGGATTGGCTTCGACATCCGGCGGTAGGTGGCTTGTGAACGTACGGGAATGTTTGCCGCTGCGATTGAGATGGATCTGGCCGTGACGCTTGAAGGCGCTGAGCATTTCTTCCAATCTCAAGAAGAGCTCCGATGGCGGCAATATTGGCCGCTCGACGTCGTGAGCGAGGTTGTCATACCGGCTGCCGACTTCTTCGAGAAAGTGCTTGCCGGAGGCGCTGGCGTCCGTCTCATGAATGAACAGGCTGGCGGGTGGCAGGTAGTCGAACAGCGTGCCGAGTTCTGTGAAGAAAAACGGTAGATAATATTCCACGCCGCTCGGCGAGATACCCTGGCTGATGTCCTGGTAGATGCTGCAACGCCGAACGTCGACATCGAACGTGTTGTGCCAGTTGTCGCGAAATCGGGCAATCGCGGGTTGATCCAGCGGAAATTCTTTAGCCGGCAACAACTCGAAGCGATCGACTCTGGCGATTGTTCTCTGGGTCTCCGAATCGAAAGTTCGCAGGCTCTCTATCTCGTCGTCGAGCAGGTCCACCCTCAGCGGGTCCGGACACCCCATGGGAAAGATGTCCATCAGCGAACCGCGAACGGCGAATTCACCGCGTCCCGTGACCGTGTCGCAGGCGACGTAACCCGCACCATCGAGCCGAATGCGCTCCTGCTCGATGTCAAAGCGCTGGCCGACAACCAGTCGCATGCTGTGAGCGTCGATATAGGCGCGCGGAGCGATTTTCTGCATGAGTGTCTGTACGGTAACGACGAGCAGAGTTGGTGCTTGTGTCAGGCCTGGCAGGCGTTGCAATGTCGCCAGACGTTCGGAAATGATGTCCTGGTGTGGCGAGAAGGCATCGTAGGCAAGGGTTTCCCAGTCCGGAAAGTGCAATAGCTCCAGATCTGCTGCGTAGAATGCCAGTTCGTCGTACCAGCGCCCGGCGCTTGCCGTGTCCTGGGCGACGACAATCGTCAGACCCTGCCGATCACGCGCGCAGACAGCGACCGTCAGTGCACTGACACCGGCGTGAAGATTGCACCAGTTGCCCTGCTGGCCGGGTCCGGGAGCACTCGGTGGGTGCATGGGTGATACGCGATCGGTCATTTACTACGACTTTTGAGGATGAATGGCTGACGCCCACAGCGGGAGAGTATTCTACTCACCTTCGCAGCGAAGGTTCAGTAGTCCAGTGCGTCGATTCGTCTTTATCATTCTTTGGGCGTGCTCCCTTGTGGTGGCATTCGTCGCAGGTTCGCAATACGTGGATCAGGATGCCAGGCAGTTTGCGGCAACCCCATCGGCAAAGATTGCAGTGGCACCGGTACAGACCGCAGTGCCGCCAGCGATGCGTCGAGTCGAGTTGCCCGGCGCCGACCGGCTCAGCGAGTTGCTCGAGCGCGCGGCCGCGGACGAACTCGTTGCATATCTCAATGGGGCGGACGCCGGGACCCGGCAGCGGTTCAGGAGTGCAATGGCGCAGCTGATCGGCGCAGGCCGCCAACGCGAGGCAATCGAGACGCTGATTGCCTACACGCACGACGAGCCCAAAGATGCGCAGGCGCAGTTTTTATTGTCGGACGGCTGGCAGATGTACGCCGAATGGCAGCGTGCGCTGGAGCCGCTATTCAGTGTCCTACGTGTTCCGCCGACACCGGCGGATGCCACGGAAGCCCGGCGTCGTGCCCAGCTACTGATCAATGCTCGAGAACAGCAACTGCTCAACACGGGCGATTTCGCCGAGCTCGTAAGCTTTTTCCAGTGGCTCACGCAAGCCGAACCGGACTACGATGGTCATCGCCTGTCCCTGGTCCGCTGGCTGCTGCGCAGCGATGACGTGGCGGCGGCCGAACGTCTGTTCAAAGAGACCGGAAATGTGGGTGTTACCGAGGCCGCCCGACGTTCGGTTGCCGAAGAAATTGCCGTCCGCCGCCGCAGCATCCCGCTTGAGCGGGAAGGTGCGGCACTATACACCTCGGTAAGGCTGGCGGGTGGTGCGGGGCAGCCACGCAGGTCACTGCGCCTGTTGATCGACACCGGTGCTTCAATGACCAGCCTGTCGGTCCAGGTGTTGCAGGAGCTGAACGCGCCGCGCCTTGGTCATCGTCTGAAGGTGCGTACGGCGAATTCAAGCCTGGAGGCCGATGTATATCGGGTATTCGACCTCCAGGTCGGCGAAGTGCGCATTGGCGATATCGATGTGCTGGCACTGCCGGAATTGCCGCCGGGAGTGAACGGATTGTTGGGCATGGATGTGCTCAACCAATTTCCCAAACTGGTTGGCAAAACTGGAAAACCGCGTTAAAGTTCAAGGGTTTAGCCCCGCAGTGCCGCATCGAGCGCAAACGGTCGCAGCAAGCGCATCAAATACAATGGCATGGAGCAAGCCTGGTCTTAGGATCGAGTCGAAGGTCGCCCGGAAAACGAGCCAGATAACCAACCAACGAGAGGAGAAAATCGGCCGTCGGGAGTAGTGACCCGGATTGCCTTTCTAAGTATGAAACCCACGAACATTCATAATCCCGACTATTTCCACAAGGTGGTGGATTGCCAGTGGGCCTGCCCGGCGCATACTCCCGTGCCCGAGTACATCCGCTTGATCGCGCAAAGACGGTATACGGAAGCGTACATGTTGAACTGGGATTCCAACGTGTTCCCCGGAATCCTCGGTAGAACCTGTGACCGACCGTGTGAGCCTGCCTGTCGCCGGGTGCGGACGGAAGAAAAGCCGGTCGCGATTTGTCGGTTGAAACGGGTTGCGGCGGATAACAAAGGCGACATATCCGGTTTCATGCCGCCGGTCCCGCAGCAGAAAAACGGCAAACGCATCGCCTTGCTTGGCTCGGGCCCGGCATCCCTGGCGGTTGCGCGCGATCTTCTACCGTTTGGTTATGAAGTTCATATGTTCGAAAAAGATCCGGCGGGCGGCGGCATGATGCGCTCGCAGATTCCGGCATTCCGCTTGCCCATTGAAGTGCTCGAGGAGGAGGTGGATCTGATACTCGACATGGGTGTGGAGACCCACTTCAACTACGATATTACCAGCATGAGAGAGATGCTGGCGCTGGACTTCGACGCTTACTTCATCGGTACCGGCGCGCCACGTGGCAGAAACCTCGAACTTACTGGCCGCAACGAGTCTGCGGCGCATATCTCAATCGGCATCGACTGGCTGTCGAGTGTGGCGTTTGAACATACGCACAAGATCGATGGCAAAGTCATCGTGATGGGTGGTGGTAACACCGCAATGGATTGCTGCCGCACCGCAAAGCGGTTGGGTGCGGAGTCGGTGAGCGTGGTCGTCCGCTCAGCGTTCGAGGTCATGAAAGCATCGGAGTGGGAAAAGGAAGATGCCATGAACGAAGGCATCCCCATCATCAACAACCGCCCGCCGAAGGAGTTCGTGCACGAAAACGGCCGACTCAAAGGCGTGATTTTCGAGTGCGTCAAAGCCGTGCAGGACGATGATGGACGATTAAGGTACGAACCCAGCGACGAACCCGACGTATTCATGGAAGCCGATCACGTGCTCATGGCAATTGGCCAGGAGAATCACTGTCCCTGGATCGAGCGTGATATTGGCATCCAGTTCGATAAGTGGGATTGCCCGCTGCTCGATGAAGACACACTGCAGTCGACGCATCCGAAGGTTTTCTTCGGCGGCGATTCAGCTTTCGGACCTGAAAACATCATCTGGGCCTCAGCACATGCGCATAAAGCTGCAATTTCCATGCATCTGTTTTGTCAGGACAGGGATCTGAAAGCCGAGCGTCCGCCTGAGTTCGTCAATCTCATCAGTCAGAAGATGGGCATGCATGAGTGGAGCTACGACGCCGAGCACGATCCGGCAAAGCGATTTCTGGTGCCCCATGCGGACAAAAAGAAGACGCTGTCGAATATCAAGGTCGAAGTCGAGCTTGGATTCGATGAGGCGCTTGGGCTGAAAGAGGCTCAGCGTTGCCTGAATTGCGACGTGCAGACTGTCTTCACGGATGACCTGTGCATCGAGTGCGATGCGTGTGTCGATATTTGCCCGATGGATTGCATTACGTTCATAGAAAATGCGGAAGAAACAGAGTTGCGCACACGCCTCACCGCACCTGCCGGAAACACCGAACAGGACTTGTATGTGTCCGGTGATCTCCCTACCGGGCGGGTGATGGTCAAGGATGAAGATGTTTGCGTGCATTGTGGACTTTGTGCCGAACGGTGTCCGACAAACGCCTGGGACATGCAGCAGTCGGTGATCCACATCCCGCAATTGGGGTCGTATTCACAATGAGCAAGAAAGCAGTCAGCTACAACGATTTCGTCATCCGATTCGCGAACGTTAACGGTTCGGGTTCGGCGAGCGCCAACAGCATGTTTGCGAAGGCGCTGTTCCGGATGGGTGTGCCGGTGGCGACCCGGAACATCTTCCCGTCAAACATTCAGGGCATGCCGACCTGGTTTGAGGTTCGAGTCAATGAGCACGGTTACCTCGGACGCCGCGAAGGCGTCGACATCATGATTGCGATGAATGCGGAAACCTATCCCGAGGATGTGGCGTCAGTGCTGCCAGGTGGGTATCTGCTCTTCGACAGCTCCAGACCGCTCGCCGATAACCTTCGCCGGCAGGACATCAACGAGATCGGTGTGCCGCTGGCGACGCTGATGCTGGCGGATTTCGACGACCCCAAACAGCGGAGTCTTTTCAAGAATATTGCATACCTCGGTGCGCTGTCAGCGTTGCTGAACATTGATTTCGACGTCATCACGGGCATGGTTGCCACCCAGTACAAAGGCAAGGACGCCCTCATCGCGCCCAACATCCATGCGCTCGAAATTGGCAGAGCCTACGCCCGCGAATATCTCGAATGCCCGCTGCCGTTCCAGGTT
>SMVA01001331.1_pt1 | contig 27859 bp, 23 predicted proteins | sample 2456451 | NCBI WGS metagenome assembly SMVA01 (sample SAMN11095933, study PRJNA526329) | marine sediment metagenome | biome: Marine sediment; feature: Surficial sediment; material: Deep marine sediment; isolation source: Hadal surficial sediment | place: Pacific Ocean | collected 2014-05 | depth... | reverse complement strand
TTGGTCGGGGCAGAGAGATTCGAACTCCCGACCCTCTGCTCCCAAAGCAGATGCGCTACCAGGCTGCGCCATGCCCCGATTCCAGGTTCTGATCCGCCGCGGCCGGGCCTGGCGGGGGCACGATGATACGACCGGCTTAAGGGTCAGTCAATCAGGGTCTGCAATTAATTTCCGGATCCGGCCAGGCGCCGATTCCACGAAACAGAACAACGCTTTAGCGCGGCTGCAGGCTTTGCTATCTTGTGCCGATCAGCCCCATAATCGCTCCCTGACCTGAGGTACGAATGAAAAATTTGTTTCTAACGCTATTGCTGCTGGCGACAGCCACTGGCGTCCTGGCCGCGGACAAGGTCCCGGCCCACCCGCATGTGAAATTTGAAACCACTGAGGGCACCATCGTGCTGGAGCTGGATGGCCGCCGCGCGCCCGTCACCGTCGGTAATTTCTTGCAGTTGATCGACAGCGGTTACTTCGATGGCACTATTTTTCACCGCGTCGTGCCGGACTTCGTCATCCAGGGTGGCGGCTATACGCCGGGACTTGCGCTAAAGGAAGCGGACGAACACATCTTCAATGAGTCCGGGAACGGCCTGAAAAATATGCGCGGCACCATTGTTATGGCCCGCCAGGATGAGCCGCATACTGCCAAAGCGCAGTTTTTCATCAACCTCAAAGATAACGGTTCCCTGGATCCGCAACCCACTCGATGGGGATTTGCCGTGTTTGGTTACGTCATCGAGGGCATGGATGTCGTCGATAAAATTTCAAATGTACCATCCGGTCCCGCCGGCAGATTCCCCTCTGATGTGCCCATCGTTCCCGTGGTCATCAAGGCCGCTTCCCGCGTCGTTTATGAAGACTGACTTAACCGGATACACGATATGACGACGTTATTTATTTCTGACCTGCACCTTGAGGCCGACAGTCCGCAAATAGCGGAACAGTTTATTGCCTTGCTGGAGTCCGAGGCGCGCGATGCGGACGCCTTGTATATCCTCGGCGATTTGTTCGAATCGTGGATTGGCGACGATGATCCCAATGAACACTACGCCTTGATCCGACAGGCGCTACGCAAACTGGTCGATCAGGATGTGCCGGTTTATTTCATGCACGGCAATCGCGATTTCATGATTGGCGAGGATTTCGCAAGCGAGACCGGCGTCAGGATTCTGCCGGATCCCTACGTTCTGGAAATTCACGGCACGCGCGTTTTGTTAAGTCACGGTGATGCCTATTGCACCGACGATGTTGAATACCAGGAAGTGCGCAAGATGACGCGCGACCCGCAGTGGCAGGCGATGATGTTGACGAAACCCGTGCAGGAGCGCCTCGAATTTGCGGCACGGGCACGCGAGGCCAGCCTGGCGCACGGTGATGCGGTCAATGAAGATATTACAGACGTAAACGGCGAAGCAATCGAACAAGCATTGCGCGAAGCCGACGTGGGCATAATGCTGCACGGGCACACGCACCGGCCGCACGTGCATAGCCTCACCGTTGACGGGCGTGACTGCACACGAATTGTCCTGGGTGACTGGTTTGAACGCGGCAGCGTGGTGCGCTGGGATGAGGATGGTCCGGTGTTGAGCCCGATTCAGCGGCGGGAGTGGCAGGTTTAGCCGAAAAGAACCAACGTCATTGCGAGCCCGCAGGGCGCGGCAATCCCTTGACGCTATAGTGAGTTTTCGTTCTGCGCTGCTGTAACCTGTTGGAGGTTGGAGGTTGCCGCGTCGCTTCGCTCCTCGCAATGACGTCGGTTCTTTTTGGCGAATTAGGTGACTTACGCAGGAATTCCAGAATGAAACCGAAACTGCGAATCCGGTGAAGAAATCAGCTCCGCTTCAATCTCTTTAAGCTCCGCCAATCGCTGGTTAAATGCGTCATCGCCCACAGCGCATTCTTCCCTGGCAAAATTCAGATAGTGCTCAAAGTGTCTCGCCTCAGAGGCAAGCAAGCCTGCGTAGAATTTACCCAGGCGTTCCGGCAGGTGCGGCGCCAGCACGGCAAAGCGCTCACAGGAGCGCGCCTCTATAATCGCACCGACGATCAGCATATCCATTAATTTTTGCGGCTCTCCTTGCCGCACGGCACGCCGCAGCGTTCCCGCATAACGCGATGCGGACACCTGTGCAAACGGCACCGACATCTCGTCCAGCCATTTTCTCACCTGTTCAAAATGGCGCAGCTCTTCCCTGGCCAGACGTGACATGCGACTGGCGATTGCGGTTCTTTCCGGATAACGATAAATGAAACCCAGCGCCGTCGAGGCGGCCTTCAATTCGCAATTGGCATGATCCTGAAGCAACTCGGGCAGGCGTCGGCAGGCCTCGCTGACCCATGCGTCCGGTGTCGGCGTTGTGAAAAACGCCGCGATCCCGGCCGGTACCGAACAGACTACAGCCATTCCTGCACCTCGGTAGCACTTTGCAGGCGATCCTCCGGTTTTTTCGCCAGCAGCATATTGAGCAGCGCCTGGTGCTTGCTCAGACGATGCGGCAGAACCGGGACCGGCGCTTTGGAGTGTTTGAAAATTATGCCCATCGCGTTGTCACCGGTGAAAGGTTTTTGGCCCGTTAACATTTCATAAAAGATGATGCCGAGGCTGTACAGGTCGCTGCGTTCGTCAACAACATTGGCATGACCCTGCTCCGGGCTCATATAATACGGCGTACCGAATATTTCACCGCTATCGGTAATTTCCTGCTCCAGCCGCATGCGCTTGGCCAGGCCAAAGTCGATTAACGCGATGTCGCCGTTTTCGCGCAGCATGATATTGCCCGGCTTAAGATCACGGTGCAGGATGCCCAGAGAATGCAGCCTGGCAAGCGCGCTCGCGATCTGCCTGGTGTACCGGATGGCATCCTGCCCGGTCATACCGCGACCGATCTTTTGTTTGAGATCACCACCCGGCAGATATTCCATGGCGATATGCGCGTGGTCATCGCTGACACCCAGGTCGTATATCCTGACGATGTATGGATGATCGATATCCGCGATCATTTCGTATTCCTGCAAGAACCGATCGAAGGCTCCAATGCCGTCCGAAAAATCCGGAACCTGGCGCAATACCTTGAGCACCATTTTCATCTCAGCGGATTCTTTTTCCGCCAGGTAAACGGCCGAGTGCTCACTCGCCGCCAGGCGCCTGATAAATCGATAACCCTTGATCAGTGGATGAATGCCGGTTGCCATGTCACCGACGAAGAGTGAATCGGTTGCAGACACTCTGCGCCGGCTGTGCAGGATATCGCCCAGTTTGACGATGAGCGCGTTGTGCCGCACGTTGTCGCGCTGGAAATAGGCGGCGGCACCATGTTTTATGGCCTGGGCCTTGTTGTCGTTGCCGAAATAGACCACTGCCGGAAACCCTGGCGTAATGACAAATTGCCGCAAGGTCACCAGCGGCTCACGTTCGCCCTGCTCGTTACCAAGCAATACCAGGTCATTGCCGGCGCCGGAAAATTCTGCGGGCAGGTTGCCTGCGACGATCGGATCGTAAGCAGAAATGATGGCGTCGGGCCAATGGGTCGTCACGTGATGCATGAGCAGACTGCGAAACGCGGCCTGGCCGTCAATGATCATGACTTTAATGCTCATGCATAGTCCGGGCTGGATGTGGGCCTACATGCCGACGGCGGTGTCCGCGTCTGCTGTCTCATCGGGGAAGTTCAGTTTCATAGTGGCCCGACGCTCCGTTTTGGCGCCGTCAGAACGCGCTTTCTCCAGTGCCTGCAGATAGGCTTCTGTAACGCCCTTGGTGACGTACTCACCCGAAAAGCACGAGGTATCGAAGTGCTTGATCTCCGAGTTGTCATGCCGCACCGAGCGGATCAGGCCATGCAGGTCCAGGTAAATCAGCCGATCGGCGCCGATTAATTCCTCTACCTGTGCGACCGTGCGGCCACTTGCGATTAACTCCGAGGTTGCCGGCATATCGATGCCATAAACATTCGGATAGCGCACCGGCGGTGCCGCCGAGGCGAAATAAACTTTTCGCGCGCCCGCTTTCCGGGCCATTCTGATAATTTGCCGCGAGGTCGTTCCGCGCACGATGGAATCGTCGACCAGCAGTACGTTCTTGCCGCGAAACTCAAGCTCGATGGCATTGAGCTTTTGCTGCACCGACTTCGTACGTTCGGCCTGGCCCGGCATGATGAAGGTCCGGCCGATATAGCGATTCTTGATAAAGCCCTCGCGATATTTCACGCCAAGGTGATAGGCAACCTGCACTGCCGAAGTGCGGCTGGTATCGGGAATTGGTATGACTACATCAACGTCGTGATCCGGCCACTCGCGCACAATTTGCCCGGCCAGCTGTTCACCCATGCGTAACCGGGCCTTGTACACAGACAGGTTGTCGATGATCGAATCCGGTCGTGCGAAATAAACGAACTCAAAAATACAGGGTGAGTAGCTGGTTTCACCGCTGAAATCGCGAGCATGCAACACGCCATCGTTTTCGATGAATATCGCCTCACCCGGTTTGACATCGCGGAGCCGCTCAAATTGCAATACATCGAGTGCGACGCTTTCCGAGGCCACCATGTATTCATCGCCGGAGGGTGTTTCCCGCCGACCGATGACCAGCGGTCGAATTGCGTTTGGATCGCGAAACGCGACGATGCCATGCCCGACAATAAGCGCAACGACCGCATAACCGCCGGAGCAACGGCCATGCACCGCGTCAACAGCGTCAAAAATTTGCTCGGCAGTTGGACGACCGTTCGTGCGCTTTTGCAATTCATGCGCAAACACGTTCAGCAACACTTCTGAATCCGAGCTGGTATTCAGGTGGCGCCGATCCTCGATCGTCAGCATCTTCGCCAGCTCATCGTAGTTGGTAAGATTGCCGTTGTGCGCGAGGCATATGCCGTAGGGCGAATTGACGTAAAACGGCTGCGCCTCGGACGATTGCGCAGTCCCTGCCGTCGGATAGCGGATATGCCCCATGCCGACATTGCCCGTGAGTCCAAGCATGTGGCGGGTATGAAAGACATCGCGCACCAGCCCATTGCTCTTGCGGATGTTGAGACCATCATCGCCACAAGTCGCGATGCCGGCCGCATCCTGGCCACGATGCTGGAGCACCGTCAGCGCATCATAAATGGCCTGGTTGACAGGACCCTTCCCTACTATTCCGACAATGCCGCACATAGAACCCAGTCGCTTCTAGTTATTGATCATTTCAGGAATTTTCAGTGCCAAATCGTCATTCAGGTATTCGTGTTGCATCATCTCAACGCCGCGCGGCCCCATTACGCTGATCCAGTCTGCGACCATATCGCCATAGAGCATGAGCCTCGAATCCAGCCACCAGTCTTCTTCATTGAGTCCTGCGTAGCGGCCAGCCAGCGCGAACAGGCCAAGCACCAAAACCGCGCGTAGCAGACCGAACAGTACACCCAGGGCCCGGTCGAAACCTTTCAGGCCGGACAAGCCGACAATTTTTGAAACCCCCCACCCCAGCAAAGCACCAGCCGCCAGGACGAATATAAAAATCAGGCCGCGCCCGGCCCACAACTGCGCAGCCGTCGACTCGATCGTACCTCCCAGCCAGCCCCCGGCCATTGGCCCGAGATGCATTGCTGCCCAAATGGCAACCAGCAATGCCACGATGGATATGGCTTCTCTGACAAAGCCGCGCAGAAAGCCGAGAACGACCGAGCCAAGCGTCACGATTAAGATCACTATGTCGACTATTGTCATCGGCGGCTATTTATGGTCTCAGGGAACGGATAATGGTCAGCAGGCGAAGATGCGAGGATTCTAACAGAACCCTCAGCCGGCGCATCTTCGGTTTCTTTGCCCCGGAGTAGAGTAAATTCGCCCGCTGGGCATAGTGATTTCGCCCGCTGGGCAGGCTCCTACAGGTGCTAATAAGAATTGTAGGAGCCTGCCCAGCGGGCGAAATCACTATGCCCAGCGGGCGATTGACATTATATCTTGCGGCTACGCTTTGAACTTGCTTTGCGATTTTCGGAATTATCCTACCTGGCCTGGCTCCCCGACAGTGCCGGGGGGGCTCCGTTCTTACTAGTCGGGCTAGGGGTGTGGCACCACTTGTCCCTTGTGCCCCGCACTGGCGAGTTTGGCTGCTACGGATTCAGCACTGTCGCGATCCTTTTGTGGCCCGATACGAACGCGATGCAACTGCCCGGAATCTGTCCGCACCTGGCTCAGGAATGCCGCAAATCCTTGCTTGCGCAAATCAGCGGCCATGCGTTCTGCATTTTGCTTGTTTGAAAAGCTACCCAGTTGTACCGCCCACATGCCGGTTGTGGATTCTGTCGCGGCAGGTGTTTTTTTGCTCGTGGTAGCCGGAGCTGCCTGCTCCGTTGGCACTTTCACCACTGGTTTTTCTTGTTCCGCTGCTGGTTTTTTTTGTACTGGCGGGGCCGTGGTTGCAGCCGCGGGTACAGGTTCGGTGCGATCGCGCTCGAGCACAATGGTTTGCTGTTTGCGTTCCTGGTTGTTTTGTCCAGGAAGCATTACCGACTCGGTGATCATCTCGACATCGTCGTCCGGTCCGTCGAGAAAAACCGGCACGACGAGGACAGCAAATGCCACCAGTACCGCGGCACCAATGATTCGTTCTTTCAATGCTCTGTCCATTTGCTGCAACAATCGACCCTCCTCAGCGGCGCGAGTATAGCTTAATAGATTATTCTTTCTGCAACCATTCAAGCGCGGGCCCGACGGTGAAAAAAGACCCGGTGACGAGAATTAAATCACCTTCTGCAGCGCGGCTATCCGCGCACTGCATTGCCTGCTGCAAATCGCTGGCGATAAGGCAGGACTTGTTGCATTGATTGGCGATATCGCGCGCCAGCGTCGCCGCAGGATTACCGCGCAAACCTTCGACGGTGATCGCTATCCACCTGTCCACCAGTCCTGACAACGGTGCAATGATGCCTTGCACGTCCTTGTCGGCCTGCATGCCGACGATCGCCGTAATAGAGCCTTTTACAGACAGGTTCGCCATTGACTCGGCCAACACGCGTGCCGAGTCGGCGTTGTGGGCAACATCCAGCAGCCACTTGCGATGCTGGTCGACGAATTGAAACCGGCCGGGTAGTTTCAGTTCGCCGAATGCCTTGTTGATACGGGCTGTCTGCAGGAGGTCTTCCAGACCCATTGCCTCGACCAACGCCAGCACGGCTGCCGCATTTTGCAACTGAAAGTCACCGGCGAGCGCGGGACGCTGCAGTGTCTCCACGCGGACGTTTCGTCCGCTCCAGGACCAGGAATTATTGGGCGTTGCATTGAGTTTGTAAACGAAGTCCGTTCCGGCCAGCCACAAATCGGCGCCAATTTCGTCCGCGTGAGCCGTTATTGTCGCTGGTACGTCCGGCGAACCGAATACCACGGGTTTGCCCGGGCGCATGATGCCGGCCTTCTCGAGCGCGATCGATTCGCGGTCGTTGCCCAACCAGGCGCAGTGATCCAGTGAAATATTCGTGATCAGGCTGGCATCGGGCTCGATGGCATTGACTGCGTCCAACCGGCCGCCCATACCAACCTCGAGTACCAGGGTTTCAGCTCCGGCCGCGGCAAATGCGACCAATGCGGCGAGTGTGCCAAATTCGAAATAAGTCAATGGGACGTCTTCGCGCGCCGCCTCAACCGTGACGAATGCCGCTATGATCTGTGCGTCGCTCGCTGCCTGGCCGTCGATGCGAATGCGCTCGTTGTAACGCAATACATGTGGCGAGGTATAGCAGCCGGTAAGCATGCCTTCAGCGCGCATCAGCGCCTCCAGCATGGCCACACTCGAACCCTTGCCGTTGGTCCCGGCGACATGGATAACACGCTGCCACCGGGGCAACGCAAGACGCCCGAGGACAACCTTGACGCGCTCGAGGCCAAGCACAATCTCACGCGGTGAAAGCGACTCAAGCCAGGGCAACCAGTCGTCCAGGGAGGTAAATGAACCAGTCGGGTTCATGAATGGTCCAGCCTGGTGGTCCAACAAGGCAGGTTTGATGGGTTCAGAGCCACCCGAATGATCCGAGACAAGGCGCGGTCCGAAGTGAATGGCATGTCCTTTACAAGGGCTGCAACGCCGTATTGGATCATTCGGGTGGCTCCCTCTGGGCGAGTCGTGAAGCGGTCGTCCGCGGTGTTACGCCCCTTGGCAAGGACTCGCCATTACCGGCGAGACGTGCCTAGCGGTCAACCGCTTCACAACTCGCTGAACCCATCAAACCTGCCTTGTTGGACCACTAAGCTTGCTCGACGGGTTTAGGTCGATCGTCGAACTTCGCCAGCAAGTCAGCAATTTCCTCGCGCAACTTGCGACGATCAACGATCATGTCGATGGCGCCGTGATCGAGCAGAAATTCGCTGCGTTGGAATCCCTCGGGAAGTGTTTGCCCGACGGTCTGTTCGATTACGCGCGGCCCGGCGAAGCCGATCAACGCTTTGGGCTCCGCAATATTTATGTCGCCCAACATTGCCAGGCTGGCCGATACGCCGCCAGTGGTTGGATCAGTGAGCACCGAGATGTAGGGAACTTTCTGCTCGGCCAATGTGGCCAGCGCTGCAGAAGTTTTCGCCATTTGCATTAACGAGAACAAAGCCTCCTGCATACGGGCGCCACCGCTGGCAGAAAAGGCGATCAGCGGCACCTTGTTTTCCGTACAGTATTTTGCAGCGCGGGAAAAGCGCTCACCGACGACGGAACCCATAGAACCACCCATGAAGGCGAACTCGAATGCACAGACAACGACCGGTCGACCCATCAATTTGCCTTTAACGGCGACCAGCGCGTCCTTCTCGCCGGTTTTTTTCTGCGCCTGAGTAATTCTGTCACGGTATTTTTTGCTGTCACGAAAGCGCAACGGGTCCATCGGCTCCAGGTTGCCGGCAATTTCTTCCTGCGCTTCCGGATCGAGGAAATAGTTGAGACGGGTTCGCGCACCGATACGCATGTGGTAATCGCACTTCGGACATACATTGAGATTGCGCTCGAGTTCCGCGCGGTAGAGTTGCGCATCACAGACGCTGCACTTTATCCACACACCCTGTGGCACCGAGCGCGTCCGCTTCTCGGTGCTGATGCGCGATGGCATTAATTTTTCAAACCAGCTCATAGGCCCGCATCATAAACGAAATAATGGCCTGGGAAAGCCAATCCCCCCAGGGATGAACAATGCGCATTCAAAAATTGCAGCCGGCGCTCCTCACTCTGAACCCCAAAAATTGTAGCAAAACCTCGTAGGAGCCCGCCGTACGATAGAGGCACTTCCTCAATTTCGAAGTATCTCGATCTATCGGCACGGGCGACAAACAATTGCAGACATGTTGCCAAACATGTCTGCAATTGTTTGCAAAAACCGAGCCAACCACACCCGCTCAAAAACCGTACCCGCCAGGAAACAGACAATCACGAAAACTCAGTTTTGATCGCCCGCTGGGCGGGCTCCTACGAGCCTTTGCTACGATTTTTGAGGTTTGGGTAGGGTAGCGTTAGCTATTATTTTTGAATGCGCAGGTATTGGACTTCGTTAATTCAATATCAGCGGGGTCTGTTGGCGACCTTGTGGTATTTCGAAGTGGCCTGGATATTCCACATCTACCAGCGTCAGGCCATGTGGCGGTGCAGCAACGCCGCCGCGGGTTCGATCGCGGCCCTCCAGTAATGTCTTTGCCCATGTCGGGCTTTGTTCGCCCTTGCCGATTGCGACGAGAACGCCGGCGATGTTGCGCACCATATGTTGCAGGAACGCGTTTGCTGTGATGCTGAGTACCAGCCAGTCTGCGTAGCGCTGCACTTGCAGTTTGCTGATCTCGCGTATTGGGGTCGATGCCCCGCAGCCTGCGGCACGAAACGCCGAAAAATCGTGTTTGCCCAGCAATGCCGCCGCGCCCTCCTGCATCGCTTGTTCCTGCAGTGATTCGACTACCCACCAGGCGCGACGGCTGTAGAGCGCCGAGCGCAGCGGTCGGTTCAGGATGAGGTAACGATAGGATCTTGCCGTTGCTGAAAAGCGGGCATGAAATTCGTCAGCGACGATTTGTGCCCAGGTAACGTTAATGTCTTCGGGCAGATGTGCGTTAACGCCGAGCGACCAGCTCCTGTCGCTGCGCTGTGCGCGCGTGTCGAAATGCACCACTTGCCCGCTGGCATGCACACCGGTATCGGTACGGCCGGCACAAACGACTTCTATGGTGCCATCCGCAACCTTGCTAACGGCCGCCTCGACCAGCGCCTGCACACCGGTGCCGGTTTTTTGTCGCTGCCAGCCGTTGTAGGCCGTGCCGTCGTATTCAATACCAAGCGCTACACGCATAAATTTGGCTTCGCAACCGAATAGGGTCGAACCCGCTGCTGTCCCATAAAGACGAGTTTCCTGGCCATGCGCTGAAGCGTTGGCGTAATGATCCGGTATTTTCGCGGCTGTGGGTCATCGCCCGCTGGGCGTCGTAATTTCGCCCGCTGGGCGGGCTCCTACATTGCTAAATAGAATTGTTGGAGCCTGCCGTACGATCGATACACGTTCTGAATCCTCGTGATTATCCGTCTATCGGCACGGGCGATTCAAGTCAACTTGGTGCTCCATCCGAGCACCCATTTTTTCAGCCGGGCAGAGAACCCAGCAACTTCTGTGCCTGCTGGCGCTGGCCTTCGTCGCCCTCGTCCAGCACTTCTTCCAGGATGCTGCGGGCGCCGCTTGGATCACCCATATCGACGTAGGCACGTGCCAGGTCGAGTTTGGTGCCAACTTCGGTCATGGTCCGTGCGTCGTGCAAGTCGCCACTCAAATCGTCCGGTGCCAGGGCTTGTGTAGTGCCTCCATCGCCGCCGTCATCGACCATCATGCCAACGTCCAGGTCAATCGCGTCGGGTTTGAGTCGTGGCTGTTCGACGGTAGCGTCATCGCGGATCTGGTTTACCGTATCGCCAACTTCACTCACCTTGAGTGCCGCGGTCAGGTCATCAAGATCGAGATCCATATCGGTGCCGCCCGTAAGACCTGGCATCCTGCCGGTTTCATCCACGGACATGTCTGCGCTGAAGGAGTCTTTCGGCAGTGCTTCGGTTTTTGCGAAGTCGAAATCACCCTCATCGTCATCGTCGTCCAAAGGCGCCAGCATCGTCGCGGCATCTGCCGCCAGATCCTCGATAGCGCTGTCATCCGACAAGCTCGGCGCAAGCATCGTCTTGTCGTCATCGTCCAGCGATGCACCCAGGTCGGCGCCGGTCCGGACGATCATGTCTTCCGACAAAACCTGCGTTTGGCCGGTCGCATCGAGCAGGCTGGTGTCTATGCCAACGTCGGTATCCTCGGGTTCGTCCAGGTCCGGCAGGACATTTTGCATGCCGGTCAATTCGATGTCCGGTGTCTTGTGGACGCCGGTCATAGCGACATCTACCGACGGATTCTCACCGGTTTTGTCGAGATCTGCGATGTCGGCACCCGTTGCCGCGATGTCGTCAGCGGTCTCCAGCACCTGGCTGATGGAGGTGTCGTCCTTGTCGTCGAGTTCCCCGGCCAGTGATGGATCGGACAGCGAGTCCAGGTCCAGACCGAGGTCATCGAGATTGATCTCCGCCGTCTGGTCGGCCGCCGGAGCGGCTTCATCCGCATCCTTGATGACCGGCAATTCACCGGTCGCATCAAAGGTGTCAAATTGTTGCTCGATGGTAGGAGATGAAGTTGTCTCGTCGCTGGCAGCGGTGTCTGCAACATCGTCAACCGGCGCATCTTCAATAACAGGCGTATCGGCAGTTTCATCGCTTTGTGCGACGTCCGGCATCTCCAGCGTCGCGGACGCCTCCACCTCCGGCTCATCGAAACTGAAATCGATGTCGTTGCCGGCAGCGGCGATACGTACCTGACCGGTCTCTTCGCTGATGATGTCATCAACATCGGCTGATGGTAATGGTAATTCAATATTCTCAGCACCAAGATCGATGACATCGCTGGCGTCACCGGCTGCAGCGTCGGCCAGATCCAAATCCAGTGCGCCGGTCTCGTCTGCACCGTCCTCAAATGACAGGTCTACGGCCTTGGTTGCGGCACCTGCACTAACACCGGAGAACAGCTCATGATCAGCAGCAATTTGCTGGCCCATGATAACGATCTTGTCCCACTCAGGGTTCGCGTCATCCCCGGCAACTGCTTTCATGCGCCCGGCAGCATCGACAAATGCATCCCGGCTGCCCCAGACGAAATAAATCTCACACAGTTTCGCCAGCAGTTCCTCTCGTTCGGGCTCTGTTGCCAGCGCGCCATTGATCAGATCCGCGGCCTGGTCATACAGCCCGTATGCCATGTGAAAATCTGCCTCGGCCATCGGATCGGTCTGATCGAGGTTGATGGCCGTCTCGCTGCTGAAGGTATCCTCCAGCGATTGATTCGTGCCGGTCTCGGCCAGTGGATCTGCCGGCGCATCAGGCTCGGGTGCTGCCGGTGCCGCGAGCGTATCCCCCAATGGAGAATCGGCAGGTCGCGGTGCCCTGGCTTCCTCGACCAGGATGGTGGTGTCGTCCGGCTGGGAGACAGCGGTCAGTGACGACGTAGCGGCCAGTGTATCCGCCTGCGAATCGACGTCCGGGTCAACGACATCAATGGTTTCCCAAACACCGGTTGCGTCTTCATCATCTTTGGCGGCACGGCGCATGAACCAGACCAACAGCGCGATCGCAGCGGTCAGCGCAAGGCCGATGATGACCCAGAAATTTCCGAGATAGCCCATGATGACGTCACCAATGCCGGGCTCGTCCCTGGCCGGGGCGACCACAACTGCCGGTACCGATTTGGTGTCATCCGCCACCTGATCGTCGCCAAGAAGCGCGTCAGCGGGCAGCAGACTTTCGTCTTCGTCTGCCAGCACCGCATCATCGAGGGTGACATCCGCTACCGGCACCAGCTCCTCGCCACGCAGCCTCGCAAGCTCGGCGCGCAGCGCCGCGAGTTCGTTGTCCTCGATCTCAATCAGGGAATCCTGATTCTCGAAGAGCGCCTCGAGCTCCTGAATTCTCGCCTCGTCAGGATCAAGCGGCAGCGCATCGGCATCCGCATCCGGCGTGCCGCTGGTAATACTCGTGTCTGTCAGCGATACATCGTCGTCTGGCGGAACCAGGGTCAGGTTCGGCGCTGTATCAACAACTGGCGCTACCTCTGGCACAAATTCCGGCGCCACAGCAGGCGCTGGTGCCGGCGTGCTGATGCCCGGCAAACCACCCCATGCTTCGTTTTGCCGTTTAACCTCGGCAAATGCATCGGTGCGGGTAATGCGGAAGACATCATCGGCACTGGGAATTCTCAGCACTGCACCAGCACGTAAGCGGTTGATGTTGCCTGCAAAAGCGTCCGGGTTGGCCTCAAAAATTGCCAGCATCGTTTGATTGATGGTCAGACGTGAATCGGGCCGTACACGCCTGGTGATGCCCCACAGGGTATCGCCGCGCACCACGACCAGCTCACCGCCGGGGGTCGTGTCGAAGGATCCCCGGTCCTGCGGCGGTGCACGTGTCGGCGATGGTGTCGGTGTCGGTTCTGGCCCAATCGCCGTGGGCGTTGTCGATTGCACTGGCTCTGCCGGCGCTGAGCGTGCCGGCGCCTGTACCACAGGACGGGACTGCGCGGGTGCCGGTGCGGCCGCCGGCGGCTCTGCCGGTCGTTGTATCTGACCACTGTCGGTCGGCGTCGCACGACGGGGTGCGGTTACTTCCTGGCTGGACTGTGCAACAGGCGGCGCCGCAAATGTCGGCGGATCAAGCAACATCGTGTATTCACGCAACAACCTGCCACGCGACCACACCGCTTCAACAAGAATCGTGATGAATGGCTCGCTAATCGCATTAACCGAAGTTACGCGAATGAAATTGCCATCTGCCCGGCCGGAACGCACAATCTGAAACTGGATTCGGGTCAGGAACAAAGGCCGGTCAAGATCGTAACGTGCAAAAGTGTCCACGGACGCCAGTTGAATCGTCAGATTGTTCAGTTCTTCAGGCGTAGAGGCAAGCAGTTCGATCTCTGCCCGCAATGGCTGATTTAATGCCGAAGTAATTCGTATATCCCCCAGACCCAGTGCCCAACTCTGACCCGCAAGCAAGAGCAATGGCAAAAGCCACATACGATTAAGTCTTGGCGACATAGTGTGTTTCTCCAGCTCCCCAATACCCGTTAAATCGGACCGCTCGGAGCTTGAATTACGAAATTGATTGTGCCCATCCGCTGTGCGGGTGAACTATAGCTTATAAATAGTTTTCCGCCAAGATTTCAGCTATTTGGACGCTATTTAGAGCCGCGCCCTTACGTATATTATCGGCCACCACCCACAGATTAATGCCGCGCGGATGACTGATGTCTTCGCGCACCCGACCGACAAAAACAGGGTCCTGACCGGAGCTGTCGCTGACTGCTGTCGGGTATAGCCCGGTCTCACGACTATCCATCAATTCAACCCCGGGCGCATTGCGCAGCAACTCGCAAACCGCCTTCGCCGTGATCTTGCTGCCGGTCTCGATGTGGATCGCCTCGGAGTGGCCATAAAACACCGGCACCCGAACGGCGGTCGGATTGACGGCAATGTTTTCGTCGTCGAGGATTTTTTGCGTCTCCCACACCATTTTCATTTCTTCTTTGGTGTAACCATTGTCCAGGAATGCATCGATATGCGGCACCACGTTGAATGCGATTTGTTTGGCGCCATCGCTAAGTTCTATCTTCCTGGCATTCAGTAGCGTCCCGGTCTGCTTTGCCAGTTCCTCCGCCGCTCTTTTGCCCGCGCCGGTCACCGCCTGGTAGGTCGCAACATTAATGCGTTTGATGCCGACGGCGTCGTAGATCGGTTTCAAGGCCACCACCATCTGGATCGTAGAACAGTTGGGGTTCGCAATAATTCCTGAATCTTTGTAAGCCGCAATTTTTTCCGCATTGACTTCCGGCACGACCAGTGGAATCTGCTCGTCATAGCGAAACTGCGAGGTATTATCAATAACAACGCAGCCGGCAGCAGTTGCCTTGGGCACGTATTCCTCCGACACGGCTGCCCCGGCAGAGAAAAACGCGATTTTCACCGTGGAGAAATCGAAATCCGCCAGGTCATCGACAACCAGAGTGCGGCGGCCGAAATCCACTTCCTTGCCAAGGGACCGTTCGCTGGCCAGCGCGTAGGCGGTGCCAACTGGAAACTTGCGCTGTGCAAGAATCTCCAGCATTGCCTCGCCAACCACGCCGGTCGCGCCGACGACTGCAATGTCAATTGCCTCAGTCATTTTTCTTAAATAATTCCTTAAGGTTTCAGATGATCGGTGTCAGTGCTTCTACATCCGCGTTTTGCGCGCGGTGGCGAAGATAGTGGTCCATCAGCACGAGCGCAACCATGGCCTCGGCGATCGGCGTCGCCCGGAGGCCCACGCAGGGATCATGGCGGCCGGTAGTAACAATCTCGGCGGCCTTGCCGTCTTTGTCGATTGTCGCACCCGCTTTGGCAATGCTCGAGGTTGGCTTGAGCGCGATGCTGGCCAGTATATCCTGCCCGGAGGAAATTCCGCCGAGCGTGCCGCCCGCATCATTCTTGTTAAAGCCATCCGGCGACATCTCATCGCGATGTTCACTGCCTCTTTGCCGGACCGCGGCAAATCCTGCACCGAGTTCAACGCCCTTGACGGCATTGATACTCATCAGGCCATGTGCCAGATCAGCCTCAAGCTTGTCGAAGACCGGTTCGCCCAGGCCCGGCGGTACATTTTGTGCCAGGATGCTGATTTTGGCACCTATGGAATCGCCCTCTTCCCGCAACGCATCCATGAATTTTTCCAGCTCGGGGATTTTCTCTGCATCGGCGCAGAAAAACGGATTTTGATTCACGAGGTCCAGGTCCCTCGCCTGCAGTTCGATCGGCCCGAGCTGACTTAGATAGCCGCGAATCGTGATGCCGAGCCGCTCGCCAAGATATTTCCTGGCGATTGCGCCGGCAGCCACCCGCATGGTGGTCTCACGCGCCGAGGAGCGGCCGCCGCCGCGGTAGTCGCGAATGCCGTATTTTTGCTGGTAGGTGTAATCCGCATGCCCCGGCCGGAACTTGTCTTTTATCTTGCTGTAGTCGCGAGAGCGCTGGTCGGTATTCTCGATCAGCAAGCCGATCGGCGTGCCGGTGGTTTGCCCTTCGAACACACCGGACAGGATGCTGACCCGGTCAGCCTCCTTGCGCTGCGTCGTGTGGCGTGACTTTCCCGGCCGCCGGCGCTCGAGATCGGCCTGTATGTCAGCTTCGCTCAGCTGCATTCCCGGTGGGCAACCGTCCACGACACAACCCATGGCCGGACCGTGACTTTCACCGAAAGTAGTGACCGTAAATAAACGACCGAAACTGTTACCTGACATCTTTCATGAACTCTGATTGTGTCTCAACGTGCGCGCCGCCGTGCTGAAACTGTCCTGATGGCGATCGAGATCGTCTTTGGACAGTAACAACACACCCTGCCCGCCCATGGCAAACTCCAGCCAGGTAAATTCGACCACCGGAAATCGTCGCTCCAGGGCCGCCTGACTGTTGCCTACTTCAACGATAAGAATACCGTCATCGGCGAGAAACCGCGATGCATCATGCAGGATCGTTATGACTGAATCCAGACCGTCCTCGCCGGAGGCCAGACCAAGTGCCGGTTCGTGTGCAAATTCCGGCGCCAGTGCCGCCAACTCCGCACCATCCACATACGGTGGGTTGCTGACAATGACATTATAGGCGTTGTAATTTGCAGTGACATCGAGTGCGGCGAAAAAATCCGATTGGTGCAGTTGTACACGTCCCTGCAATGCATAGCGCTCAACATTGATCGCAGCAACAGCCAGCGCATCGACCGACAGTTCCACAGCATCCACCCTCGCATCGGGAAATGCCATGGCCATCGCGATGGCGATACAGCCGCTGCCGGTACCCAGATCCAGCAGCCGCTCCACCTGGTGCGGTTCAGTCCACGGCACGAAATGTTCGTTGATCAGCTCGGCGAGCGGTGAGCGCGGCACCAGCACACGCTCGTCCACAAAAAACTCGAGACCGGCGAACCATGCCTGCTGCAGCAAATAGGCGACCGGAATACGATCCCGGATGCGCCGCTGTGCGAGTTGCGCAATGCGCTCAAGCTCTGCAGTCGCGACCAATCGCGCATAGTTCTGCTCCGCCTGCGCATGATCCAGGCCCAGCGCGCCGAATACGAGGTATGCCGATTCATCGAGGGCGTTGTCCGTGCCATGACCGTATACAAGGTCAGCTTGCCCGAAGGCATTGGCGGTGTCGCGGATTACGTCGGCGACGGTAATGGTTGGTTGTGCAGGTGCCATATCGCCATTATCGCGACATGTCGGGTTGCGGTCCAGATGGGCCTCCGTTCTGCAGTACCTCAACCTGACAGAGGTTGCCGCGCCCTGCGGGCTCGCAATGACGTTAGTGCTATCTGACATGCATCGTGAGCCCGAAAGAACCGATGTCATTGCGAGGAGCGAAGCGACGCGGCAACCTCTACCAGCTTGAGGTCGTGCAGAACGGAGGTCCGCAATGCCGTCTGTTTTATCAGCCCTTGCTGTTGATACATATACGCTGCCACTGAGTTAGAATGCCCGCCCTATGCAATCAGTCCGTAAAACTGTGCTCATAACGTTGGCCGTGCTGGCTCTTGGCGGCGGCGCGACCTCCGTATTCATGCAACTCCAGAACAGCCACGCACTCCCGGCACACGCGACCGTTCTACCGATGCCGATGCCGTTACCCGACTTCGTCTTGCAGGATCATGCGGGCAATCGATTCGACCGGCAGTCCTTGCGCGGCCAATGGAGCCTGGTCTTTTTCGGCTTCACCCATTGCCCTGATATCTGCCCTGCCACCCTGCAACAACTGGCGATCGCGCGCAGCAAGGTAATGGCGACAAAAGACGGCAAAAGCGATTCGTTTCCGCAGATCATATTAATAAGTGTCGACCCGGAACGTGACACTACAGAAATCATGCGCGAGTACGTCGGCCACTTCGGCGCGGACATCAAGGGAGTGACCGGCAATATCGATGAGCTGCAGAAGCTCACCTCCGCCCTCGGCATCTTTTTCGAAAAATCGGCAGAAGGCAGTACGGACTACAATGTTGCGCATTCCGCTGTAGTCCTGCTGATCAACCCGCAGGCCGAGTTTCAGGCCTTGTTCAGCGCACCACATGACATCGAAAATTTCGTCAATGATGTGCCTTTGCTGACCGGATCGACATGAACGTCAGGTCAGTGCTGCTGATTTTTGCGTTAATAATGGTCACGGCATGCACTCCGGAACCCGGCCCACCGCTGAGCGCAACCGATGTGCGCTTATTCGCCGCATTGACCGGGAAAAATCCGTCGGTCGGCTACCTTACCTTGCACAATCACAGCGACCTGCCGCTCACGATCGAGCGTATTTCCAGTGCAAATTTCGCCACCGTCCAAATGCATGAAACACGAATCAGCGATGACGTGGCAAGCATGCAGGCCCTGCCCTCCGTAACGATCGAACCTGGATCGAGCGTCAGTTTCGAAGCTGGCGGCAAGCACCTGATGTTGCTGCGGCCAACCACGGGAACGGCTGCCGGGTCCGCGGTAAAACTTGAAATTCACTACGATGCAGGTGGTCTCCTGATCGTCAGCACAACGCTGCAAAACAGAAGGTCCGCCGAATAGGCTCATCCGTCCATGTCTGATTTCAAATCGCGACTGTTTGTACTCCTGCAGAAATTCCTGCCCAGGTTGACCCTGACGGCGCTCGTTTTTCGACTTGCCAGAATCCGCACAAGCAGCATTAAGAATTTCCTCATTCGCCAGTTTGTCGACCTCTACAAAGTCAATGTCGAAGAGGTCAAACACTCTGTTCCTGAAGATTTCGCGACCTTTAATGATTTTTTTATCCGCGAACTCGTCGCTGGAGCACGGCAAATTGACGCTGCGAGCGCGTCTGTTGTTTCTCCGGCCGATGGCACGGTCAGTGCCGCCGGAAAAATCGACAAGGATCGAATTTTCCAGGCCAAGGGTCTGCATTACACACTTACCGATTTGCTGGCGACCGACATCGATGATGCGGATAAATTCATCGATGGCACATTTGCGACGATCTATCTGTCTCCGAGCGACTATCATCGGGTACACAGTCCGCTCGCCGGAGCGCTGGTCGCGGCACGTTACGTTCCCGGCGATTTGTTCAGCGTCAATGAAGCCACCGTCGCCTGCCTGCCGAACCTGTTTACGCGTAACGAGCGATTAATCTGTCACTTCACTACAGACTATGGGCCGCTTGTCGTCATACTCGTCGGCGCGCTCAACGTTGGCAGCATCAGCACACGCTGGAGCGGCGATTTGCGACCGCGAATAAAAGGTGTTGTCGACGATATTGATATTGCCAGGACTGGAATCTCAACACGATTGGATAAAGGCGACCTGATCGGCTGGTTCAATATGGGTTCAACCGTCATCGTCTTGTTACCACCCGGTTCTTGCGCGGATTTATCCGCGTTGGCAAGCGGCACAAAAGTCCGCATGGGCCAGGCAATCGGCAACCTGCAAAAAGCATGAGTGGCGCAAGCTGGCAGCCCAATATCGATCCGGGATTGGCGGCCCGCCGGGCGGACTTGCTGCAGAGCACGCACGACTTTTTTCGTGAACGAGAACTTCTCGCGGTGGATACGCCCGCATTGTCAGCCCACACCGTCACAGACCCGCATATTGAATCCATAACCGCTGCGCCCGTGAATAAACCGGCACTCTATTTACAGACCTCAGCGGAACACTTCATGAAGCGGCTGCTGGCAGCTGGCTACCCGGATATCTACCAGGTTTGCAAGGTCTTCCGGGATGGCGAGTCCGGCCGACACCACCTGGCGGAATTCACGATGATCGAATGGTATCGGCTGAATTTCGGACTGCAGGACATCATGCAGGACACCATCGACCTGGTATTGAATTTGCTGCTGCGGGAGCGAATCAGTGCTGATGCCCGGTTCATTCGTTATGCAGAAGCATTTCAAAGCGCTTTGTCATTGAACCCGTTCACGGCGGACATTGATTCGCTCGCCATTGCTGCCAATGCGGATGAAAGCCTCAAACGCACGCTTGGCGAAAACCGGGACGCGTGGCTCGACCTGCTGCTCGCAAGCAAGGTTGTCCATACATTTGCGGCTGATCGATTAACCGTGCTGCATCATTACCCCGCAAGCCAGGCGGCGCTGGCACGCCATTGCCCGGACGACAAGCATCTCGCCGATCGATTCGAGTTGTTCTACGGTTCAGTCGAACTGGCCAATGGCTATGTGGAACTGACAGATGCGGACGAACAACTTGCGCGTTGCCAGCACGATCAGCAATCACGTCGCGCGCAGGGATTGCCTGTTCCCGATATTGATGAAAACCTGATCGCAGCGCTGCGTGCGGGGTTGCCACCCTGCGCCGGCGTAGCCGTCGGATTTGATCGATTGTTCATGATTAACGAGGATGTGAATGACATTCAAGCCACCAGCACTTTTGCATGCAACGGATCGATCTGAAAAAGTGACCGTTAACTACGAATTATTGGCCAGGCAGCTCGATGTGCTGCTTGCAGATGAAACCGACCTGCTGGCGAACAGCGCCAACCTGGTCGGCCTGTTATTCGCAGAAATTCCGCGTCTCAACTGGCTGGGAATTTATGTGCTGCGTGGCAGCGAACTGGTGCTCGGCCCATTCCAGGGAAAACCCGCCTGTGTGCGAATACCGCTGGGTCAGGGTGTCTGTGGCCGCGCTGCGCAGCGCATGGAATCGTTGCTGGTTGCAGACGTGAACGAATTCAGCGGGCACATCAGCTGTGATCCGGCATCCGTATCGGAGCTGGTTGTGCCGCTGATATCGGCAGGTCGGGTCATTGGCGTACTCGATGTCGACAGTCCGCACAAGCGTCGATTCAGCATCGACGATCAACGCGGCCTGGAATTGGTTTGCGCCTGTTTCGTCCGGCTACTCGAGCGCCAGCGAGACGACCTGCAAAACTTTATTTAACGCGGGAAACGTACTCGCCGGATCGCGTATCGACGCGAATAACTTCACCCTGCACGACAAATAATGGCACCCGCACCACCGCACCGGTTGCAAGTGTCGCCGGCTTTACGCCGCCGCTCGCCGTGTCGCCGCGAACGCCTGGATCAGTTTCTACGATTTCAAGTTCGACAAAATTTGGTGGCGTCACCACAATTGGCGTGTCGTTCCACAACGTAATCTGGCAATCATCCTGTTCCTTCAACCATTTTTTGGCATCGCCGACCGCTTTCGCGTCTGCTGCATACTGTTCGAATGTATCCGCTACCATGAAGTGCCAGAACTCCCCATCCGCATACAGATACTGCATGTCAGTGTCGACCACGTCGGCGGCTTCAACACTCTCGCCTGACTTGAACGTTTTGTCGACAACCTTGCCGGTCTTGAGATTCTTGATGCGGACACGATTGAACGCCTGGCCCTTGCCAGGTTTTACGAATTCATTTTCCACAATAAACCAGGGATCGCCGTCAATAATAATGCGCAGTCCTGAACGAAATTCATTGGTGTTGTAATTGGCCATTTGTTTACCTGGGCCGACATCGTGGTCGGCAAGCATTTTCAATCTGATTGGGCCCGGTAGACGACATAATCCGGCGGGCGGCCGGAATGATACCCGTGATCGGCGCTCACGATAAGCTTTTGGCCAAGAATTAGCGCCTGCACGTCCTGCACTCAGTGAACTTCCCCCGCCGGGATGCGGTTACGGAACTTAATTTTGGACGGATCGATCAATTTATTGATTCCCGTCACGGTTTTGACACGGCAAGAGGGACTCCGCCCATACGCTTGTATAGACTCGATCGTTGTTTACAAAATATCTGACATCAATGCACGTACTTATCTCAAGGACCGCGATTTGAACGAGCGACACAGTATTTCGATAGCCGTTTTGTCCGCAAGCCAGGACGATGTGGAACTCGTGAATAGCGCTCTGCGCGACGCCGGACATGCCGCGCATTGCCACTGGATCGAGAATCCCAACAAGTTCGCCGATGTTTTGCGCAGTGAATCTGTCGAGTTGATCATCCTCAACGGTGACGAATACCCCGACTCGATCCGCCAGGTTATCAAGCAAAAAGATGCGTTTTTTCCGGAAGTGCCGGTTATTGCCGTGTGCGAATCCGCGGACGAAAACTCCATTATTGAGGCGATGAAAGCCGGCGCCTGCGATCTTGTATCCACCACAAAAAAAGCACGCCTGCAGGCGGTGGTCAACCGGGAGCTGCGGGCATTTCGCGTGGAGCGCGCGTTGAACTCCACGCTCAATTCCGCGACTGAATACCGCAAGCAACTCAATGCCTTCATGCAGGGCTCAAGCAGCCCCATCGCTTACATCCAGGAAGGCATCGTCATTGAGATCAATCAGGCCTGGCTTGATCTTTTTCAGGCAAAGGAAAAGGAAGAAGTGCTGGGCTTGCCGCTGATGGACAGTTTTCTCGATGAATCTCAGGCGGCGATCAAAGGCGCGATCATTGCGACTACCCATGGCAAGTGGCAACAGGGTGAGCAACTGATCGTCAAGTCGCGCGTGGGAGAAGGCGATGCGGCCACATTGGAGCTTGGTTTTCAGCTAACCGATTTCGATGACGGGCCGTACGTGCAAATTCGCATCGCGCCACCGGCGAGGGCACCTGAAGAACCAACGAAGCTCGTGCATGAAGCATTAAAACGCGACCCGACAACGTTGTTATTTCATCGTGCTCAGTTTCTCGAACGCATCACCAAGCGCCTCAAGCGCAAGCCGAAGTCTGGTTTGCATGCCCTGGTCTACATCAAACCAGACGATTTTTCAGAAATCTCCGGCAAAATAGGCTTTCTCGATTCAGAAGAAATACTGGCGCAGTTTGCCGAGGAAATGCGCAAGAGAATGCATCCACGTGATATTGCCGGGCGTTTTGAGGGCACTGTCCTGATGGCATTGCTCGAACGCGGCAACGAACGTGACGCGGAGGTATGGGGACAACAGCTAGTCGATCACATGCAGGCGCACACCTTCAAGGTAGGCGAACAGACAGTGCAACTAACCTGCACCGTCGGCGTTATTGGTATTACCGGCATCTATGGCAGCCTCGATGAAATGGTTGCGGCTGTCGTTGCGGCCCATAAATCCGGCAAGTCGCAAGGTGGCAATGCCGTCTTCCTGAATGAAGCACAGGATGTAGATACACGCCTGCAGAAATACGATGCCATTTGGGTCAAACGCATCAAGGCGGCACTGGCGGAAAATCGTTTTCAGCTGGCGCAGCTGCCAATCGCGGGATTGCGCAGCGACGCAGGCCCGATGTGCGACATGCTGGTGCGCATGCTCGACGATCAGGGTAGCGCGATTTTGCCGACCGATTTCATTCCGGCCGCAGAGCGCAATAATCTGATGAAGGCCATTGACCGCTGGATAACCACAGCATCGATTGCGTACTGCGTGGAGAATGATGTCGAAAGAGTCTTTGTCAGGCTTTGCCGTCAGTCGATGCAGGACGCGACGGTACCGGGCTGGATGAAGAAAGAATTCGAGAATCACAAAGTTGACCCGGCGAAAATCTGTATCCAGATTCCGGAACAGCAAGCGGCGAAGTATATTAAAGAAACCAAGAAAATGACGGATGCCTTGCGCAAGCTGGGTGTTAACTTCGCACTGGAGCATTATGGTGTCGACAAGAATCGTTTCCAGATCCTGGATTTGCTCAAGCCCGATTACATCAAGATCGATGGCGAGCTCATGCACACGTTGACCACAGACACTGCAATGCAGGAGTCAGTCAGGCGACTTGCGGCAGCGGCGGTTCAAAGAGACATCGTCACCATTGCCGAGCGCGTGGAAAACGCCAATGCCATGGCCGTACTGTTTCAACTCGGCGTGCATTTCATGCAGGGACACTACGTGCACGAGCCCGAAGTTGTGTTGCAGGAACAGGTCAGTGCGGTTCGTACCACGCTGGAGGCGATCAGCCGCTAATCCATCGGCGCTGCCGCTCGCTGCGTAAATTCCTCGCAGGTCAATTACCCCCGACCAAAACGTGTGATCCCGTTCACAGTTTTGTCACCTGATCCCGGATTATGCCAGTTTATTTTGAAAACATAGAAGAGGTACGTTTACAGCACAGAAGTGGCTGCCTAGTCTGGTTATCTCACTGTGTATGCGAGTTTTTCGCTCGTCTGCCAGACCGCAGAAAGCAGGATTTACTGGAAACCGGGGTATCAAGCTGTGAATGCAACAACTGGACATAAGAACACTGGCCGCACTGGACCATCGGGCGCAAAACGGATTGCGCAGCAGGTTCTGCTGGCAATTGGCAGTGGCTTTGTCGCCTGCTCAGCGTCTGCGCTGGAACTTGGCGACATCAAGATAGAGTCGAAACTGGGCCAGCCACTACGCGCAAGCATTGCCTACACACTGAACCCCAACGAGCAAATATTCGACTATTGCATCTCCTTGCGCCCCGGCGTCATGGCGAGTGGGATTCCTTCGATCAGCAAAGCCCGCATTTCAGTTACAGCAGGCACCATCGTGCTGACCGGGAATTTACCGATCCGCGAACCAGCCCTCGGTATGCGCGTAACCGTAAACTGCCCGTACACGGCACAACTGGCTCGTGACTACACATTGATGATCGACCCTGGACTGCCGGTTGGCGGCCGGCAAATGGTGGCCGACGCTGCACCGGCAGCGCCATCGGCACCACCGGCTAATGTCGTCGCCGCGGCCAGCAAACCGCAGGTTGTCACACCGGTTACAACGGCGAAACCGACCCCGACACCAATGCCCGTTCAATCGTCACCCGCACAAACCGCAGTTGCTGCCTCGGTTGACCAGTCACCGATTGCTACAAACAGTCAGTATTTCGTACAGCCGGGTGACTCGTTGTTCGGTATCGCGACACGCATCCAGAATCGCCAGACCGCGCTCCGCCCTGCAGCCGATGCAATTTTCGCCGCCAATCCGGACGCTTTTACCGACCATGACGTCAACCGGCTGACTGCCGGTATCTGGATTGCAATTCCGGACTTCCTGGGTGCGGGCGTTGTTGCCGAATCCGCAGCAGCGCTGAGCGCTGCCGCCACGAGCGACGATAATTCCAGCGCTGTCGCAGGCGACACTACGCCACAAACCGCCGCTGATGCGTTGCCGGCAGAAGTTGCCGAGCCCGTTGTGGCATCAGCGGTTGCCGGGATTGCTCCTGTCGCTGCAGTTGTTGAAGAAGTCGTGGTTGAAGAACCGGCTGCGGTTGAAGAGGCCCGCGTTCCCGCAACACCGATTGTTGATGCCGTTGAAGAAGCGGAAGTTGCCGCAGCAGCGCCAGTCGAAACAATGGCAGCAGCACCAGAGTACGTTGCAGAAAATACCGCCGATCTTCGTCCGGGTGACGTTGTAATCGGTGACAACATCTCCACAACATCAACAGATGGCGCAGACAGCACGGCTGGAGATGTCGTGGTCGAACCTGAAACAACAGTTCGGGCAGCGCCGGTCGTGAGTTTACCCAGCGCCGATACAGCCGGCGACAGCACGGAATCATGGCTGGTCTGGATTGGTGGAGCAGGTCTTGGTGTGTTATTCGGCCTGGTACTCTTTTTCGGCCGCAGGATCAAAGCACGTTTCGGTTCCGCCCCAATCCAGGACCCAACCGAGCAACTTGATGATGACCTGACCGATGAAGTTGAGGTACTCAGCGACTTCGACCCTCTGGGCGCTGACGAAACCTACCCTGGTAACGGCGAGCAAAGCATCGTTGCCGATGTTGATTTCCAGCTTGACGACAGCATGATCAGCTCGCAGTCGATCTCGCTTGACGCCGATCTCGGCATCGGCACGGGCTTGCAGAATGTTTCCGATGTCGATGTAGCGCAGGACTTTGGTTTTTCAGCCTCAACCACGGGTGAAACGGAAAGCGCCATGGATCTCGAGTTGCCCGAGGAGGCGCCAGAAGCACCGGAAAAACTGCCCACAGACATCATTCCACCAAACCATCGAATCGAGGACTCTATCCTCGACAGTGAAGAGGCGCCAGCGACCGACGCAAGCGCTGAATACGATCTGTCGATGATCGTTGATGCGACCAAACAGGCGCTGGGTGGCGATGACCTGACGGCCAAAGACCTGATGGCAGTCCAGGTGGGTGCCCCGCCTGGAAGTGAAGCGGATGGCAACGAATTTACGCTCAACAAACCAGTCGGCATCCAGGCCCTGGAGCAGGACTACCAGGACGAATACACCGCGACCCTGGCGATGAATGGGGAAATCGAACAGGCGGCAATCGACCTGGCATTGCGCCTGGACGAGAGCGATTCGAGTGAGGTGACATCAAAGTTGCCGAGTGTGGCCGACGCCACGCAAACCGAAGCCGTGTTGGAGGACGACATGCCAACAGAGATTGCCTCGCTCGATGACGAAATTGACGATCTCGAAGACACCGGCGTGAATCCGCAACTAACGGCCAGGATGCCGCAGCCGGGTAATGAACCGACTGTCGAAATGCCACAGCCGGGAGCGGAGCCGACCGTAGAAATGCCACAACCGGGCAGCGAGCCAACGGTTGAGATGGAGATCGAATCCGGAAAAGTGGATACCAAGAAATCGCAGGCATCGTAGTTGTATTAACTCAGACATTACCGCACAAACAGTCACAGACACCGCAGAAAAAACAGACGTCATTGCGAGCCCGCAGGGCGCGGCAATCTCTATCAGGTTGAGGTGGTGCAGAATGGAGACCCGCTAAAGTGTCAAGAGGTTGCCACGCCCTGCGGGCTCGCAATGACGGTGGTGCTATTGGGCGTCTACAAACTCATTCCACCGATCTATAAACTTCACTGCAGCACTAACTGTTTTACCGGTGACATCCGCCCCGCGCGCCGCGCTGCCTTCTTTAGGATCCCGCTCACCCCAGACTCCGGTTGTCGACATCTCGGCGGAAGACGTTTTCTTGCCCGTTTCCTCCGCCTTCAGTCCTTCGGCAAGGAACAGCATTAATGCGGTAGGCTCTCCTGCGATCACCTCCGGCAGCATGGCTTCCAGGTGCGCCGGCAATGTCAATTCGGCAGCGACCGCTTTATCCAGTTGAACGAGGTCAGGCATCAGGTACAACGAACTGGAAGTCTCTCCGGTACCAGCATGCCGGTCCAGCACAGTACTGGGTGCAGCGCTTTCCGGCTCCATAAACGGCCTGATTGCGGCACCGAAACTGACCGCAACGCCAGCAGTCGTCTGGTTAATCTGATCCACCAGCAAGGTCGATATGGCCCGGTTACCGCCGTGGGCGTTCATGATGATAAAGCGCTTGAAGCCATGCCGGATAAGGCTCTCCACGGCCTCCAGGTGAACCTGGAGTATGGTTTCGGCACGCAGCGTAATCGTCCCCGCAAACCCCATGTGATACGGAGACTGACCGGCCATCAGCACCGGCGCCACCAGGATATCGCGCTCCTGGGCAATGAGCTTGCACCGCTCCACGCCGTTAATAAAATCCGTGCCGATTGGCAGATGGTTGCCATGTTGTTCAAGAGACGCGACCGGGATGATCACCAGGTCGGATTTTTGCAGCAGTGCCTCGACTTCAGGGACGGTCATGTGCGGCAAGTAATTTTTTACTTTTTTCTGCGTCCAGAGCGGATTGGTTTGTGCCGCGAGCTGCATTGAAATCAGGCCGGCAAGCAGAAAAAATGAATAGCGAACCAGTTTATCTTTTGCAGTTCTCATGGTCTTTAGTTTCCTGTGTAGTTCAGTCCCGCCTGGATAGTGAAAGAATCGATGTCATTGCGAGCCCGAAGGGCGCGGCAACCTCTATCAGGTTATAGCAGCTCAGAACGAAGCCACACAACAGCGTCAAGAGATT
>SMVA01331326.1_pt1 | contig 27885 bp, 23 predicted proteins | sample 2456451 | NCBI WGS metagenome assembly SMVA01 (sample SAMN11095933, study PRJNA526329) | marine sediment metagenome | biome: Marine sediment; feature: Surficial sediment; material: Deep marine sediment; isolation source: Hadal surficial sediment | place: Pacific Ocean | collected 2014-05 | depth... | reverse complement strand
TGGATATTCCACCCTCGTAGTCGGCCTTGGTGTAGCCGAGTTCATTGACCGGCAGGTCGGGGTGGCGGAATGTCGGGTTGATATAACTCATTGGGCTTCTCCCCCGCTACGACGTGCTGTCTCGCGCCGCAGTGGCATTACATTGCTACCAGGAATCTGTTGCAGTATTTGTTTACGGATATTGCGGGCACTGATCGGCGTGCCGTCAAAACACAACACCGACTTGAGCTTGTCGGGACCGAACTCAAATTCCGCCATCAACAATGTACGTAACTGTGCATCGCGGTTTTGTTCAATCACGAAAGTGCGCTCATGGTCATCGATAAAGGCTTCCACCTCATCGTTGAAAGGAAATGATTTCACCCGCATCGCATCGATGTGAACCCCTTCTTCTGCCAGGTAATCCAGCGCCTCCATCGAGGAAGCCTCACTGGTGCCGAAGAAAATGACGCCCCTGTCGGTGTCCTGGGACGCGTTCGTCATCTCCGGTCCGGGCACATACTGCTTGGCCGTCTCCCACTTCGCCATCAGGCGATGCATGTTGCGTTCATAGACTTCGCCACTTTCCGTGTACACCGCGTTCTCATCGCGGGATGTGCCGCGATTGACGAAGGCACCCTTGGTCGGATGGGTGCCCGGGTAGGTACGATAACAGATGGCATCGAGGTCGACATCTTCATAGCGCCCGAAGTTCTCTATCTGGTCGAGTTCATTGGCGGTCATCACCTTGCCGCGGTCGTAGGTGCGTTCATCATCCCATTGCAAGGGCGGTGACATATTGTCGTTCATGCCCATATCGAGATCGGTGAGAATGATCACAGGCGTCTGCAGGCGCTCGGCGAGATCAAAGGAATCCGCCGCCATATCAAAGCACTCCCGCGGCGTCGACGGGAACAGCAAGATGTGCTTGGTGTCCCCATGGGAGGCATAGGCTGCCGAAAGAATATCCGACTGCTGGGTGCGGGTCGGCATACCCGTGGACGGGCCTACCCGCTGCACATCGATGAGCACCGTGGGCACCTCGGAAAAGTAGGCCAGCCCGAGAATTTCCGACATCAGCGAGAGCCCCGGGCCACTGGTCGCAGTAAAGGAACGGGCACCGTTCCAGCTGGCACCGACCACCATACCGATGGCGGCAAGTTCGTCCTCCGCCTGCACGATCGCATAGTTCTTGCGTCCCGTGCCCGGGTCAATCCGCATACGTTTGCAATACTTCTCGAAGGCTTCGATCACCGAGGTCGAAGGAGTAATCGGATACCAGGCCGCCATCGTCGCACCGCCGTAGATGCAGCCCAGTGCGATAGCGGTATTACCGTCCAGAAGAATGTTGTCGCCGACCAGGTCACGCTTTTCCACGCGGATCGAGATCGGGCAATCATAGTTCTCAGTGGCGTACTGGTGCCCCAACTCCAGGGCGTGCACGTTCGGCGCGATCAATTTTTCCTTGCCCTTGAACTGATCACCCACCAAATCGGTCAAGACCCTGAAATCAATATCCAGCAAGGCCGCCAGAGCGCCGATATAAATCACATTTTTAAACAGTAATCGCAGGCGCGGGTCTGAGTATTCCCGATTGCAAATCGCCGTAAGCGGCAGGCCTATGATATGCACATCATTGCGAATCAGGCGCAGGTCCAGGGGCTTGGTGTTGTCATAGATAAAGTATCCGCCACTCTCCACCTCCTGGATGTCTGCGGGCATGCTCTGGGGATTGACGCTGAGCATGATATCGACACCGCCGCGGCGACCCAGGTAACCCTTCTCACTCACCCTCACTTCATACCAGGTAGGCAAGCCCTGAATATTGGACGGGAAAATATTCTTTGGTGAGACCGGTAAGCCCATGCGGAACAGGGCCTTGGCGAACAGGTTGTTGGCACTGGCGGAACCGGTACCGTTGACGTTGGCGAACTTGATCACAAAATCGTTGACGGACTGGATAGTTTTCATGATTTACATCCCCGCCAGGGTGACGTTATAGAGAAACTTCTGCATATCCCAAGCGGTTGTCGGGCAGCGTTCAGCGCAGAGTCCGCAGTGCAAACACACATTCTCGTCCTTGACCATCACCCGCTGGGTTGGCAGGTCGGTAGAAATATAGAGATCCTGGGCCAGGTTGCCCGCCGGGGCTGACAGCCGCGTGCGCAATTCCACTTCTTCCCCATTGCTGGTGAAGGTAATACAGTCGGTGGGACAGATATCGACACAGGCGTCACACTCGATGCAGCGCGGTGTGTCGAATACCGTTTGTATATCGCAGTTGAGGCAGCGTTGAGCCTCCTTGAAACCGGTACCGGCATCGAAACCCAGCTCCACCTCCATTTTCCGGTCAGCCAGGGTTTTGCTCTTGTCAGCCTTGGGGACGATAAAACGCTCATCGTCTTCAATGGCGTTATCGTAGCTCCACTCGTGTATGCCCATCTTCTGGCTGACCTGGTAAATCCCCGGCGGCGGACGGTTGGTCACGCTCTCACCGCTACAAAGCTGATGAATGGAAATGGCGGCCTGGTGTCCGTGGGCGACCGCGGTGATGATATTCTCCGGGCCAAAGGCCGAGTCACCACCAAAGAACACTTTTTCGTGGCTCGACTGGAAGGTCACAGGGTCGACTACCGGCATATCCCACTTGCCAAATTCGAGCCCGATATCGCGCTCTATCCAGGGGAAACTGTTTTCCTGGCCGATAGCCATGAGCACATCGTCTGCCTCCATGAATACCAGGTCCTCACCGAGGGAAACCAGCTCTCGATTGCCATTGTCATCGTAAACGGCCTCAACCTTCTCAAAGGTCATACCCTTGAGTTTGCCGTTTTCCACCACAAATTCCTTGGGTACGTGGTTATCATAGATGGGGATATCCTCGTGCATGGCATCTTCTTTCTCCCAGGGCGATGCCTTCATGTCGGCAAAGGGGCTGCGCACCACGACCCGTACGTCCTCTCCCCCCAGTCGGCGCGCGGTTCGGCAACAATCCATGGCTGTGTTACCACCACCCAGTACCAGAACCCGCTTGCCGATTTCAGCCGTGTGTTCAAAGGCCACACTGGCCAGCCACTCGATACCAATTTGAATCTGGCCAGCGGCCTCCTGCCGTCCCGGCATCCCGGCGAGGTCTTTGCCGCAGGGGGCACCGGTACCGACAAAGATCGCGTCATAGTCCTTGTTCAGTACATCTTTCAGGCTATCCACGTAGTGCTCGTAGTGGCTAACAACATCCATATCGGTGATGTACTCCACCTCCTGATTCAGCACTTCAATGGGCAGGCGAAACGCCGGGATCTGGCTGCGCATCATGCCGCCGCCGGCAATCTGTTCGTCAAACAGATCGATCTGGTAACCCAGCGGGGCGAGATCCCGGGCCACGGTCAGCGAGGCCGGCCCACCGCCGATCAGGGCGATACGCTTGCCATTCTTCTGTTTCGGGATGGTCGGCATGCGCGCAGCGATGACGCTATCATCCTTGTTATCCGCAGCCACCCGTTTCAGACGGCAGATCGCCACCGGCTCCTCCTCAACCCGGACACGGCGACAGGCCGGCTCACAGGGCCGGTCGCAGGTGCGGCCGAGAATGCCGGGAAAAACATTGGAATCCCAGTTGATCATATAGGCATCGTCGTAGCGCCCGGCGGCGATAAGACGAATGTACTCGGGGACCGGTGTGTGCGCCGGGCATGCGTACTGGCAATCCACAACCTTGTGGAAGTATTCCGGGTTCTTGATATCTGTTGTATTCACGGTTCAATCCCAAGCTGTGATGGTAATGCTGCTTGAATCAGCCAGTTACGGGTTCTTTCTCGTCTGCTTTGCAAGCTCCTGGCAAATCCGTCTAATTGTGCCACACACCCGGCGGCTAGAACAGTCCGAAGAACCATCCCTTGCTTTTCAGGTCTTCCTCACAGCCCTGCAACTGCTTGCTATAGCGTGCCGACTGTCGCGACACTTTTTTGGAGACATCCTTCAACCACTTCTTTTTCTTGAAGCTGCGCTTGTTAAAGCCACCCTGGCCCTCGTGATAGGCCAGGTAGAGGTGATAGACATCCGTCTTTTTAATACCGCTGCGGCGATATGACTGGTGGTTGTACCAACCGATAAAGTCGATCGAATCACCAAAGTCGTCGCGGTCGGCGCCGTAGTTACCCGCATTACGCATATAGGTATCCCAGGTCTCTTCCAACGCCTGCGTATAGCCGTAAGAAGATGAGGGCCGTGGCCCCGGTATCACCCAGAGTATCTTCTTGCGCGGCGGCTTGGCCTTGGACTTGAACCGCGACTCCTGGTACATGATAGCCATCATCACAGGAATCGGACTATTCCAGCGGTCCCGGGCATCATCGGCGTCATCGTACCAGCCGTCCTTTTCGCGAAATATGCTGCAGATATTATTCACGTCCGAGGGCGGGGTTGTGGTACACCCTGTTGTCAGTAATAGTAATATTATCAATAGTTTATAGTTCATTTCTCATAGATTCCATGAGATATTAATAATGTCAGCAACGCGTCTTCATTGATAACTTTAACTTCCAGCTCCAGGGCCTTGGTCAGCTTGGATCCCGCGCCTGGTCCGGCCACCACGCAGCTGGTTTTTGCCGAGACACTAGCGGCCACCCTGGCGCCTAGCGCACGCAGGTGGTCTTTTGCCACATCCCGGCTCATGGCATCGAGAGTGCCGGTGACCACCCAGGTTTGTCCTGCCAGTGGGGAAGCCCCGGTCTGCGCCTCAATATCCGGCCAGTGCACCCCCGCCTTTCGCAGCGCGTTGACCACAGCCATACTTTTTTCGGAGTCAAAGAACTGGCGCAGATGGTCCGCCACTATGGGGCCGACATCCTCCACCGCCAGCCACTTATCTTCGCCGGCCTCGGCCACAGCCTCCCAGTTACCAAAATGTTGCGCCAGACTCAGCGCTGTCGCCTCCCCGACCTCGCGAATACCCAGCGCAAAAAGAAATCGCGGCAGTGTGGTGGGCTGACTGTCAGCCAGTGCAGCCACAAGATTCTCTGCTGATTTGGGGCCCATACGCTCCAGTCCCGCCAGTTGTTCAGCATCCAGCCGGTACAGGTCGGCTACGGACTCTATCAGGCCCTCATCGACCAGTTGCTCGACAAGCTTGTCACCAAGGCCTTCGATGTCCAGGGCCCGGCGTGAAGCAAAGTGCTTGATCGCTTCCTTTTGCTGGGCCGCGCAGACCAGTCCGCCGGAACAGCGGATAACCGCCTCGCCCTCTTCCTGCTCCAGCGGCGAACCACAGACCGGACAGCACTGGGGGAACTGCACCACCCTCGCGTCGTCAGGGCGCTGGTCAGCGACCACTGAAACGACTTTGGGGATCACATCCCCGGCTCGGCGTACCACCACTGTATCGCCGATCATCACGCCCAGGCGCTCAATTTCATCGCGATTGTGCAGAGTGGCATTGCTGACGGTGACACCGCCGACGAATACCGGCTCCAGTCGCGCAACCGGGGTAACGGCGCCAGTGCGGCCGACCTGGAATTCAACATCCAGCAGGCGGGTCATTGCTTCCTGGGCGGGAAACTTGCGGGCGATGGCCCAGCGCGGGGCCCGGGATACGAACCCGAGCTCCGCCTGCAGTGCCAGGGAATTCACCTTGTAGACGATACCGTCAATATCATAGGGCAGTTGGTCGCGTCGCGCCGCCAGGCGCTGGTAGTAATCAGCACAGGCCTCGATGCCCTCGACCACGGCGGAATCCGCATTGATACGCAGTCCCCAGGTCTGTAATTCGTCGAGAATCTCGGCCTGCCGCTCAGGCAGGGCGCCGCCCTCCACCAATCCCACGCTGTAACAGCACATTTCCAGCGGGCGCTGCGCGGTTATGCGGGCATCCAGTTGACGCAGCGAGCCTGCCGCTGCATTGCGGGGATTCACAAACACCTTCTCCTGCAGTTCCCTGGCTCGCCGGTTCATGGCCTCAAAGCCCTGCCGCGGCATATACACCTCACCACGTACTTCCAGCAGCAGCGGATAATCGCTGCCTCGCAGCCGCAATGGAATAGACGGTATGGTACGCACGTTGTGGGTAATATCCTCGCCGCTACGGCCATCACCGCGGGTGGCACCGCGCTCCAGCACACCCTCGCGGTACAGCAGACTGACGGCGATACCGTCGAGTTTGGGTTCGCAGGCGTATTCAATCGGCGCCGTGGATTTCAGGCGGTCCTGCAAGCGCCGCTGAAAATCCTGCATCTCTTCACAGCTGAAGGCATTGTCGAGAGACAACATCGGCATTTCGTGGCTGACCTGGCTGAATCCGGCAACCGGTTCCTCGCCCACCCGCTGGGTCGGGGAGTCTTCGGTCAACAGCTCTGGATGCAGCTGTTCAAGCTCCTGCAGGCGTCGCAGCATACGATCGTAGGCGGCGTCGGGGATAGAGGGTTCGTCGAGTACATGATAGCGGTAGCTGTGTTCGCGCAATTGCAAACGCAGGTCATCAATCTCGGCTACGGCATCGCTGGACATGCTTAGCCCTGGCGGGGAGACTGCGTCAGCATCCGCCGCTGCAGGTCGCGAATGCGCTGTCGCATATGCTCCAGGGTCTGCCGGGTGGTGACACTGCGGGTGTCATCAAGCAGGTCACCTGCCAGGTTATCGGCCACGCTCCGGGCTGTTTCCGCCATCAGGTCGAAAGCGGCCATCATATCTTTCGGGCCGGGCAGGGTCAGGAAGAAAATGAGCCCGGGGGTGGAGAAATCAGCCATGGCGTCAATATCGAATACGCCGGGTTGCAGCATATTGGCCACGCTGAACTCAATCGCGCCCCTGCCCGCGGCTTGCTCATGGCGGTGAAAAAAATTCATCTCGCCAAATCGCAATTCAAGCGCCAGTAATACCTGCAGTATATCGTTGCCGGCAAAACCGTCCTCGTCCCGCGCGACTACATGCAACATCAATACCTCGGACTCGACAGCGGCATGGGCTGTTGTTGCTGCGGGCTGTGATTCCTCGCTGCCTGCGGGCTGTGCTTCCTCGCTGGCCGGGGCCTCCTCGCTGGCCGCCGCGAACTGCTCCAGCAAGTCCAGGTTTTCCCCCAGATTCAAAGCTGACATCGACGACAGGGGTGTTGACTCAGCACTGTCCTTTACCGGCGACGGCGACTCCTCGCCGTCGCCATCGGTTGAGTCCAAATCCTCCGACCGGCCTATTACGCGCGCGCCGCCACCGGGAAGTTCACTGCGCAAGCTCACTTCTTCATCACCCCCGGGGGGTACATTGACGAGCGCCACACGCAGCCGCTTGGGGTTCTTGCGCATTCGTCGATAGCCGTCCAGCAGTACCGCTACCACCAGCAGCACCCCGATTATGATCATCCAGTCACGTACGCTTATGTCCATCAGCTCGCCGCCAGTTCTGCCGCCTCGTCCACGTCTACTGAGACCAGGCGAGAGACGCCTGGTTCCTGCATGGTGACACCCATCAGGTGATCCGCCATTTCCATGGTGATTTTGTTGTGGGTAATAAAAATAAACTGCACTTTATCAGACATCTCCTTGACCATACGCGCATAACGAACCGTATTGGCATCATCCAGGGGAGCGTCGACCTCGTCCAGCATACAAAAAGGTGCCGGGTTAAGGCGGAAAATCGAGAATACCAGGGCGATGGCCACCAGGGCCTTCTCACCACCTGACAGCAGGTGAATTGTGGCACTTTTCTTGCCCGGTGGGCAGGCCATGATAGTGATGCCCGTATCCAGTAAATCCTCACCTGTCATCTCCAGGTAAGCGGTGCCGCCACCGAATACCCGTGGGAATAGTTCCTGCAAGCTGTTGTTGACCTGGTCGAAGGTATCGCGGAAGCGATGTCTTGTTTCCCGGTCGATTTTGCGGATGGCAGACTCCAGCGTCTCCAGTGCGCTTTCGAGATCTTCGTTCTGGGCATCAAGATAGTTCTTGCGCTCAGACTGCTGAGTGTATTCGTCGATCGCGGCCAGGTTTATCGGACCCAGCCGGGAAATACGGTTGCCGACCTGTTCCAACAGACGCTGCCACTCATTCTCGGTAGCCTGCTGCGGAATGCTCGCGATAACTGCCTCCAGGTCATGCTCGCTTTCCTGCAATTGTTGCTCCAGGGTTTGGCGCTGAACCTGCAAGGTTTGGTTGTCCAGCCTGAGTTTTTCCAGCTCGCCGCGAACCGATTCGGAACGCTGCTCTATAGCCGCCCGCTGGGTGTCTGCCGCACGCAGGTCGTTATCGATTGCCGTCACTTTTGAACGGGCCTCCGCGAGTTCTCCCTCTACACCGAGTCGCTGCTCCAGTTGCGCTTCGAGTTCCTGTTGCAAACCATCCAGTGGTGCGTCATTGGTGCTGATGGTGTCCTGCAAACTCTGCTTGCGCTCCACCAGTTGCGCCACCTGGGCGGTAATCCGCGCTATAGACTGAGACATTGAATCGAGCTGGCCCTGCAGTGACTGGTGCGCCATGGCGGTCTGGTGGGCCGCATCCTTGTCGTGTCGCGCCGCCTGGCGGGCCTCGTCCAGTCGACTGCGGGCAGCATCCCTCGTCGAGAGCAGCTCCTCGCGTTTCCGTGAATCCCGCTCCATCGATTCGATCGCCGCCGACAGTAACTGCCGCGCTTCGGCGAGACTTTGTTGCTCGTCGGTGAACTGGCTGCGAGACTCATCAATATTGCGATTCAGCCCCTCCCCGCGCTTGGTAATTTGCTCGATCCTGGCCTGCTCCGCACTCAAGCCGGCGCTGAGTTCTGCCTGCTCGCGGGTTAGCCGCTGCAATTCTTCCTGGGCCTGGTGACGATCTTGTTCCAGGGTTCTCAGCTGCTCCGCCAGCGTCGCCAGCTTTGTCTCGAGTTCCGCGCAGCGCTGCTCCGCCGACAGCATGTCGCCAGTCAGTTGTTCCAGTTCCTGCTGGCGGGCGATCACACCACTCTCTTCCTCGGCCTGGTTGCTGACTCGCACCCAGTTCGCTCCCAGCCAGATACCATCGCGGGTAATAATTGACTGTTGCGGCTGCAGATCACCACGGCGCCCCAGGGCCTCTGCCAGATCATCAGCCAGTAACACCCCGCCCAGTAGTGGCCCGACATTCACCGAACCCCTGACTTTGGAGGCGAGGCTATCGCTGCTCGAAGTGGGTGATGCCTGCCGGTCCAACAGCACCAATTGCCCCCTTGGCGGTAGCGCCAGATCAGCGGCGAAGCGATCTATCTCTTCAATACAGACCGCCCGCAAATTCTCACCGAGCACCGTCTCAACTGCTTTCTGCCAGTCCGGTTCGACCTGGATTTGCTCCAGCAAGCGTGGGCTATTGTCTAACTGCCGCTCGCCCAGCCAAGCCTTTACTGCCTCTCCGGCACCGGCGGCGGCCTGCTGCAGTGCGTCCAGGGACGCCTTGCGACCGCGCATGGCCTGAAGTTCTCCCCGTGCCAGGTCCAACTCTGTCGATAACTGGTTGCGTTGCTCGCGGGCGCCGTTAACCTGATCCAGCAGTTCGGCCCCACGATTTTGTTGCGCACTCATTACCAGTTCGAGCTCGGCAATTTTCTCCCCCAGATCCTCACAGGATTGATCTGCCGGATCCGCCGACAAGCCTTGCTTCTCCTGTTCAAAGCTGCTGATGCGCTGCTGGAGACGCTGCAGCGCCTGTTCCAGGTGTTGAATACGTGATTGCTGTACCTCGGCCTGTTGCCGGGGCTCCGCAGCATGCTGGTTGAACTCGTCCCATTGCAGCTGCCAGGCCTGCATGCTTTCTTCTGCCGCCAGCAGCCCCCCGGCAGAAACCTCTTCCGCTGCTTGCAATTGTTCCAGCGCCGGGGCAACTGTGGCCAGCTCGGCCTCCCATTGCTGCCGTTTGTTGCCATCTTCCAGCAGATGTTGCTGGGCCTGTTCGAAGCCCTGCTCGGTCTGCAGAAGGTCTTCCGCCAGTTGCCTGCCCCGCTCCTGCTGGTGCTTGATGGTCTGTTCGATACGGGCAACTTCTGCACCCAGGCGGTAATAGCGCGCCTGAACTTCGTTGAATGAATCAGTGGCATCTGTGTGGGATACCCGCAGCTCCTCGATGTGCGCGTCTACCTGCCGGTGCTCGGCCACCACGCTCTCCAGCTTGATGTCCAGCTCACCAATACCGTGCTTTGAGCTGCTGATCTGCCCGTCCAGTGACTGCCATTGCAAAGTTTGCAGTTGGGCCTTGAGCGTGCGCTCGTCCTTTTTGAATTCAGCGTACTTCTCAGCCGCCTGTGCCTGGCGTTGTAAATGCTGCAGCTGCCGCTCAAGCTCGTCGCGTAAATCCGTAAGGCGTTCGAGGTTCTCCACGGTGCGGCGCATGCGACTTTCGGTTTCCTTGCGGCGCTCCTTGTACCTGGAGATACCGGCGGCCTCCTCGATGAAAATTCGCAGCTCCTCCGGCCTCGATTCGATCAGGCGCGAAATCATGCCCTGCTCGATGATGGCATAGCTGCGTGGGCCCAGTCCGGTACCGAGGAAAATATCGGTGATATCCCGGCGCCGGCATTTGGTGCCGTTGAGGAAGTATTCTGACTGCCCCTCGCGGATCACCTGGCGCTTGATGGAAATTTCCGCGTAGCTGGCGTACTCACCCCCAAAACCACCGTCGCCGTTATCGAAGATGAGCTCGATGGATGCCTGGCCGATGGGTTGCCGATTGACCGAGCCGTTAAAGATCACATCGGACATCTGTTCGCCGCGGAGGTTCTTGGCTGAACTCTCTCCCATTACCCAGCGCACGGCGTCGATAATATTGGATTTGCCACAGCCATTGGGGCCGACAACCGCACACATATTACTGCGAAATTGCACGCTGGTCGGGTCGACGAAGGACTTGAAACCAGCCAACTTAATACACTTTAATCTCATACGGCCTTAACTATGATTACTAAGTATTTGATATTCTTATGATTTTGTAGAATTACTCGCCCGCTGAGCGGCGTATTGACCACAATATATAGTGGCTGTAGTTTACCGCGACAACACTATGGTTGGGAGTGGCAAGGGGAATTATTTTGGTTTTTTTGACGCCGATGCTTATTCGCCGGACCGATTGACCGCCCGCAGAACAAGTGTATGCACGGGCCCGTCAGCGGCGGGCTGCAGCGGGCCCAATTCGGCCTGGTAGCTTGCCGATTGGGCATCCGGGCGACCCGAAGGTGATACCCGCGCCACTACACTGACCTGCTTGAGCGCAGACAGTTTCTGGCCCGCCATGGAATTACTATCGTCCAGGCGCAAGCTCAGCGGCAGCTGGTCCACGGTCAGTCGCTGCACAGCCACCGGCATGCGCGACTCCAGCGCGGGGTTGCGCGCGAAAACGAACACTGTGTCGCTGTCTTTGACCTCGCTGCCCGGGGCCAATTCCAGACGCAGGTGGATACCGGCTCCTGCCGTTGCAGCGGCTTCTGCAGGTGCGGGTGTCCCTGTGCCCGCCGACGCCGTATGCGGCGAACTGCCGGTGCCGGCGCCAGCCAGTGCCGCCTGCGCCCGTGCAATGACTCCCTGGATCATCTGCGCCGAGGATGCGTCGGGGTCTTCCATCAACAACAGGCGCTGCCAGTAGGCAATGGCCGCCTGGTACTGAGTGTTTTCATAGGCCGCCATACCCAGCAAGCCCAGTGCGGTAGGCTGATGGGGATCAATACTGAGCGCTCGTTCCGCCAGCATCTGGCTATCTGTGTCGAGAACCCGCCCCGCGGCCAGATAACTGGCCTGGGCGGCCAGGGCGAGCGCACCGGCATCACCCGGTGCCCGCTCGATCAACTTCAGATAAAGCACCCGGGCACGGCCGTAATCAGCCTCGTTCATATAGAAGCGCCCGAGCATCGCCTGGTAGTGCAGGTTTTGCGGGCGCTCACCCGCGCGCTGCTCAACCAGCAACATCAACTGCCGGTAATCCTCTTCATTACTCTCATCGGAAAGACCCTGCAGGGTGCGCGTCAGGTGTACATCGGCAGCGGCGCCCAACTGCCAGTACAGCACCAACGCCAGCACAGCCAGGGCCAACAGTAACAACAGCCTGCCTGCCGTGTTACTCCCATCGGTGCTTGCCATCGGCGTGTTTGCGGAGGGGATGCTGCTGTCCGCATCCTCGAGCACACGCAGGCGGGCATCCTGCAACAATTCATCGTCCGGGACCGGATCAAGGCTCAGCTCGGCACGGCGCTGTTCAAACCAGTCCCGATTCGACGCTGTCAGGTCCTGTACCTGGCCACGGCGCAGGAACAGATCCGGCAGCAACAGGAAAATTGCCGCCAGCCCCAACAAAAGCCCACCTGCCAGCCACATTTCACTCACCTTGTTGATCTCTCCTGAGCAACTCGTCCAGGCGTCGCTGTTCTTCATCACTGAGGGACACAGCCAGGGACGTGGCGCGATCACGTCGCAGGGTGATGAACAGAATCCAGCCAGCCAGGGCCAACAGAATCAGGGGCGCCAGCCATAACACCAGCGTCACCTTGTCCAAGCGCGGCCGGTAGAGTACAAACTCACCGTAGCGTTGCACCATGTAATCGATGATTTCCGCATCGCTGCGACCGGCCTGTAACTGCTGGTACAGCTGCTTGCGCAGGTCGGCAGCAATGGGCGCATTGGAACCGGCAATATTCTGGTTCTGGCACTTCGGGCAGCGCAATTCGGCACTCAACACCTGGTAGCGCTCCAGCAGCTTGTCGTCATCAAATTCATAGGTTTCTATAGCGGCCTGGGCAGCACCGACCGCCAACAGCAGCGAACCCAACAGCAGACAGCGAAACAAGCTCATCCCCTGTCCCCTTTCAGTTCCCGCACAATCGGCGCCAGCACCTGCACCCACACCTGTTCGTTCACCACCCCGACATGACGGTAACGAATGATGCCCCGGCGGTCGATCACGTAGGTCTCCGGCGCGCCATAAACACCGAGATCCAGCCCCAGGGAACCCTCGGCATCGACGATGCTGAATCGGTAGGGATCCCCCAGTTCTGCCAGCCAGGCCAGGGCTCTGGCGTCTACATCCTTCAGATTGATGCCGTAGATGGGTACACCCTCAAGCGCCAGCTGGGTGAGGTAGGGATGTTCAACCCGGCAGGATACACACCAGGTTCCCCAGACATTGACCAGGGCCACTTCACCGGTCACCGCCTGGCGGTTGGCAAGCTGCTCCCGCCCCAGCATCGGCAGGCTGAACTCTGGAAAGGGCTGGTCAATCAATGCCGATGGTAGCGCCTGGGGGTCCAGCTGCAAGCCGCGCAGCAACAATACCGTCAACACCAGGAACAGGCCCAGCGGGATAAAAAGTTTAAGTCGCCCCACGCAAGCCCCCACCGTCAACCGCCGCTGCCGAACGCGAGCGCGCCGTCCGGTAACGGCGATCAGTCAAGGTCAGGAAGCCACCGCAAGCCATCGCTATCGCGCCGCCCCAGATCCAGCGCACAAAGGGTTTGTAGTGAAGCCGGATAGCCCAGGCACCGTCTTCCAGGGGCTCACCCATGGCGATAAAAATATCCCGCCAGACACCGGCATCGATGGCCGCTTCCGTCATCACCTGTCCCGAGGCCAGGTAGCGCCGTTTTTGTGGGTTGAGGCGCATCAGGACTTGTCCACCCTCGCTTGCGGAGACAATAAAATGCGCCTCATCGGCGATATAATTGGGGCCTTGCACCCGTTCCAGGGAGCTGAAGTCGAAGTGGTAGCCTGCAATTTCATAGCTGTCACCCACCGCCATTTTGACATCGCGCTCCACCGCGTACTGGCTGGTGAGGATGACACCCAGTGCCGCCGAGGCGAAACCGAGGTGCGCCAGTTGCATGCCGAAATAGCTGGGTGACAGGCGCCGCAAACCCGCGGCCAGGCTGGCGGCATTGCGAACCCGGTAGTGCAGGTCACGCAGCAGGGACAGCAGCACCCAGGATGCCAAAACCACCACCAGTGCCGTCCAGGGATTGAAGCTGCCGCCATAGGCGAAGGGGAAAACCAGCCCCACCAGCAATGCACAGGTGGCCGGCAGCACCAGTTCGGCAAGCCAGCGACGACTGCTGTCGCGCTTCCAGCGGGCGACCGGCCCGATACCCATGAAGGGCATCAGCACCGCCATCAGCGGCAGGAACACGGCATTGAAATAGGGCGGCCCAACCGAGTACCTCCCCAGGCCCAGGGCATCGGTAATCAGCGGAAACAGGGTGCCAAACAATACCGTCAGGGTGGCCACCAGGAAGATCACATTGTTCACCAACAGCAGACTCTCCCGCGACAGCCAGGCAAAACCGATGCGGCTTTGCACTGAGGGTGCCCGAAATGCGTAGAGGGTCAGGGAACCGCCCACTACCAGGCCGAGGAATACCAGGATGAATACGCCGCGGGCCGGATCGGTGGCAAAGGCGTGCACCGAGGTCAGCACACCCGAGCGCACCAGGAAGGTACCCAGCAGGCTGAGGGAAAATGCGAATATCGCCAGCAACACCGTCCAGCTGCGAAACAGACCGCGTTTTTCAGTGGCCGCCAGGCTGTGCACCAGGGCCGTACCCGCCAACCACGGCATGAAGGAGGCATTTTCCACCGGATCCCAGAACCACCAGCCGCCCCAGCCCAGCTCGTAATACGCCCACCAGCTGCCGAGCATGATCCCCAGGGTCAGGAAGGCCCAGGCAACGTTGGTCCAGGGCCGCGACCACCGCGCCCAGGAGGCATCGAGGCGACCACCCAGCAGGGCGGCAATGGCGAAGGCAAAAGCCACTGAAAAACCCACGTAGCCCATATACAACAGGGGTGGATGAATAATCAGGCCCAGATCCTGCAACAATGGGTTGAGATCGGCGCCATCGGCGGGGGCGCCGGGCAACAGGCGCGCAAAGGGATTGGAGGTCAGCAGGGAAAACAGCAGGAAACCCACCGCCACAAAACCCATCACCGCCAGTACCCGCGATAGCACCTGCAGTGGCAACTGGGTACTGAACAGGGCGACCGCTGCGGTCCACAGGGAGAGTATCTGCACCCACAACAGCAGCGAGCCCTCGTGATTGCCCCAGACCGCTGAAAATTTGAACACCGTGGGCATCAGGCTGTTGGAATGGGAGGCGACCAGCGCCACTGAAAAATCATCATTGACGAAAGCCCAGGCCAGGCAGGCAAAGCTGATGCTGACAAAGACCAGCAGGCCGATAGCCAGCGCCGGGGCCAGGCTCATCGCCCAGCGGTCGTTGCGAAAACTGCCCCACAGGGGAACCACCGTCAGCAACAGTGCCAGACCCAGGGCTATAACCAGTGCAAAATGTCCAAACTCAGGTATCACGTGCCCGCTCCGTAGTTCTCGCCCAGTGCTTCGGCAACTTCGGGCGGCATATAGTTTTCATCGTGCTTGGCCAGCACCTCGGTGGCATTGAAGACACCGTTTTCGTCAACGACACCCGCCGCCACAACCCCCTGCCCCTCGGCAAAAAGATCCGGCAGGATACCCACATAAACCGCTGTCACCGTGGCCTTGTAATCGGTGACATCAAATCGCACCTCCAGGCTGTCGGGGCTGCGCTGCACACTGCCCTCCACCACCATGCCACCGAGGCGAATCGGCTGGCCCAGCGGGGCCTTGCCGGCGACAATGTCCACCGGCGGGAAAAACAAATTGATATTGCCACGCAGGGCATAGCTGACCAGGCCTATCGCCAGACTGGCAAAGACCAGGATAAAGACCACAATCGTCAATCGCTGTTTACGAACCGGATGCACTACCGACCTCCCGTTGTGCACGGCGCAGTACGCCACGCTGTTCCTGCATAAACCGGCGACTGCGCAATACCGGCGCCAGCAACAAATAGACAATCACCCACAGGGTGACCACCGCCACAGCCCACACGTAGCCGCCGTGTCCGCCCATCGCCAGGGCGGCGGAAAAAGAGTCAAACTGCACTGGAAGCCTCCCCTTGCAGTAGTCGGCGCACCCAGTTGGTAGACCTTTCACGGCGCAGGATCTCGCTGCGCATATTCAGCATCAGGCTACAGGCGAACAGGCAGTAAAAAGCCAGAATCATCAATAGCAGTGGCTGCAACATGGCGCTGTCCATGGTCGATTCCTCGGTGAACTTGATGGTGGCCGGCTGGTGCAGGCTGTACCACCAGTCCACCGACTTGTAGATAATGGGAATATTGACGGTGCCTACCAGGCTGAGGACGGCACAGGCTCTGGCCGCCGCCGCCTCATTTTCATAGGCCTGGTACAGTGCTACCACCCCCAGGTAGAGAAAAAACAGAATCAACATAGAGGTGATGCGGGCATCCCAGACCCACCATGTGCCCCAGGTTGGCTTACCCCACACCGCACCGCTGACCAGAGCCAGGAAGGTCAGCGCTGCGCCAACAGGCGCGCAGCTTTTCATGGCCACTTCGGCCATCTTCATTTTCCAGATCAGGCTGACCGCTCCCGCTGTCGCCATAATGTAGTAACCCGCCAGGGCGACTATCGAGGCCGGCACATGAAAGTAGATGATGCGAAAACTGTTGCCCTGGCGGAAATCCGCCGGCGCATACAATAAACCCCATACCGAACCGACCACCAGCAGCCCGATGGTGACAGGTACCAACCACTGCAGAATACTGCCGGAGAGTCGGTACAACCAGGGTGGAGAGCCCAGTTTATGAAAGAAAGACCACATTTTTTTCAGGTTTATTCCATCGGGTGGTGCGTATGAGAGTGCAGATTATAACGGGCTTGTGACCTCAAATCCTAACCTGCATCAACAGAAATACGCAGACCCGCACTAATCGCAAAGGGAGCCAGCGCCAGCGCCAGCGATAACATACCCCCTAGCAACAGCAATTGCGGCAGCGGATCGCCGCCGGTAACCGCCATCCGCACCGCCCCGCTGCCAAAAATCAGCACCGGCACATACAGGGGCAGGATCAACAGGGAGATCAGCATGCCGCCGCGTTTGAGGCTGACCGTCAGCGCCGCGCCGATGCTGCCCAGTACACTGAGCACCGCCGACCCCAGCGCCATACTCGCCATCAGTACTGGCAGCGCCTCGACCGGCAGTTGCAGCATCACCGCAAAAACCGGCGACAGCAGGGTCAATGGCAGGCCGGTAATCAACCAGTGACCCGTAACATAGGTGAGCGAAGACCAGAACAGCGGATGCGGTGCCAGCAGCAGCAATTCCAGTGAGCCGTCTTCATAATCGCTGCGAAACACCGCCTCGGCTGCCATCAGGGTCGCCAGCAATGCCACAATCCACAGGATACCGGGGGCAAAGGCCTGCAGTTGTTGCGGATCCGGCCCAATACCAAGGGGGAATAAAGCCACCACCAGCAAGAAAAACAGCAGCGGGTTGACGAATTCCGAGGGCCGCCTGAACGCCAGTAACAACTGCCGACGCAGGGAGGCCCGCAGGAATGCAGCCAGCGAAACCCGGTTCAAGAGTCGTCCCCCAGTTTCACCCGGCGCAGGGGATAGTCGATGGGCCACTCCTGGTGTGAGGTCATTATCACTGCACCGCCCGCCTCCACTTGCTCGACCAGGGTGCGCGACAGGGACTGCACACCCGCCTTATCGATAGCGGTAAAGGGTTCATCGAGTAACCACAATCCGCCACTACCCAGGTAGAGCCGCGCCAGGTTGACCCGGCGCTGCTGGCCCGCCGACATATTCTGGCATTGCATATCCTCGTAGCCATACAGGCCAACCCGATCCAGCGCCGGCTCCACCCGCGTGTCATCCAGCCCGTAAGCCTGGCAATACCAGGCCAGGTTTTCACGGGCGGTCAGCAGTTGCTTGATACCGGGACGGTGCCCCAGGTAGAGCAGGTTTTCGCAGTGGTGCTGGATCTCTCCCTCCATACCCAGCTGGGAGAGGCCGGCCAGACTGCGCAGCAAGGTGGTTTTTCCGGCACCGTTGGCACCTTCGATCAATACCAGTTCGCCGGCTTTGACCTCCAGCTCAAGGTTGTCGACCAGGCGACGGCCACCGCGCTCCAGGCAAAGTCCCCGCGTTGAAATCATAGTAGAGGTCATATTCAGAGGTTAGCGGCCTGGATCGCCGGCAGGTAAATACCCTCATCGATCTCTAACTGCAGGGATTTAAAATCGAACAGTTCACCATCGGCCAACTGGGATGGGGCCACGTTGCGAATACTGCGAAAAATAGTTTCTGTGCGACCCGGGTACTGCTTTTCCCAGCCCTGCAGCATCGCTTTGATCTGCACCCTTTGCAGGTTTTCCTGGGAACCACAGAGGTTACACGGAATGATCGGAAAGGCCTTGTAGCCGGCATAGGCAGCCAGGTCAGTTTCCTTGCAGTACGCCATCGGCCGGATTACCACATTGGCGCCGTCATCGCTCAACAGCTTCGGCGGCATGGCTTTGAGCTTGCCGTTAAAGAACATATTGAGGAACAGGGTTTCCACAATATCGTCGCGGTGATGCCCAAGAGCGATACGGGTCGCACCGATTTCCTGCGCGAAGCCGTAGAGACTGCCGCGACGCAGGCGCGAACACAGACCACAGGTGGTTTTGCCCTCGGGCACAATCTGCTTGACGATGCTATAGGTATCCTTCTCCAGGATATAAAAGGGCACACCCTGCTGTTCCAGGTAGGCAGGCAGTATTTCTTCGGGAAAGCCCGGCTGTTTCTGGTCCAGGTTGACCGCTATCAGTTCAAATTCAACCGCTGCATTGCGTTGCAGGTTCAGCAGCACATCCAGCATGGCATAGGAATCCTTGCCGCCAGACAAGCACACCATGACCCGGTCGCCGTCTTCAATCATATTGTAATCGGCAATGGCAGTGCCGACATTGCGCCGCAGGCGTTTCTGCAGCTTGTTGAATTCAGTCTTTTCCTTTTTTGACAGTTGTCGCACGATAATCCTGGTTTGCTGGCGGCTTCGGCTGCGAATTCTACGCGTTTTGCGCGCAAATCCCAATGCAGTGGCTTTTAGCCGCCGAGATGACTAGACTATCGGCCCCGAAAACCCTTCCGGTACACTGTCTGTAGAGGATCTCCATTGATGAAAGCACCTGTCAGAGTCACCGTCACCGGCGCCGCGGGCCAGATCGGCTACGCCCTCCTTTTCCGTATCGCTTCCGGCGCCATGCTCGGCGACGACCAGCCCGTGATCCTGCAACTGCTGGATATCGCCCCGGCCATGGACGCCCTGGAAGGGGTGCGCATGGAACTGGAAGATTGCGCCTTCCCACTACTGGCCGGCATTGTCTGCACTGACGATCCCGACGCGGGCTTCAAAGATACTGACTACGCATTGCTGGTCGGCGCCCGCCCCCGCGGTCCCGGCATGGAGCGCAAGGATCTGCTGGAGGCCAACGCCGCCATATTCTCTGTCCAGGGCAAGGCCATCAACAACAACGCCAGCAAGGACATCCGCGTCCTGGTCGTGGGCAACCCGGCCAACACCAACGCCCTCATCACCCAGCGCAACGCGCCGGATATCAATCCACGACACTTCACTGCCATGACGCGCCTGGACCACAACCGTGCCAAGACCCAGATTGCCCAGAAGACCGGCAAAACAGTGAATGATGTCACCCACATGACCATCTGGGGCAATCACTCGGCAACCCAGTATCCAGACCTGTTCAACGCCAGGGTTGACGGCAAGGCCGCTATCGACCTGGTCGACCAGGACTGGTACGAGACTGATTTCATTCCCACGATTCAGCAACGGGGCGCCGCGGTTATTGCCGCCAGGGGGGCATCTTCGGCCGCCTCAGCCGCCAACGCCGCTATCGGACACATGCGCTCCTGGGCGCTTGGCACCGAGGGCGACGACTGGGTATCGATGGGCGTCTGCTCCGACGGCTCCTACGGCATCAGCGAAGGACTCATCTACTCCTTTCCCTGTCGCTGCAGCGACGGTGAATGGGAAATCGTCCAGGATGCCGATATCGGCGAATTCAGCCGCGCCAGGATGACTGCTACCGAGCAGGAACTCAGCGAGGAACGAGATGCCGTTGCGCACCTGCTGCCCTGATCGACACTGACCTTATGCCAGACACTCCACAGAAGAACTACCACCACGGTAACCTGCGCAATGAACTACTCGATACCGCCGAGGCCCACCTGGCCGAGGCCGGTGTTGAGGCACTGAGCCTGCGGGCAACGGCTCGCGCGGTGGGTGTCTCGCAGACAGCCCCCTATCGGCATTTCAGCGACAAGGCGGAATTGCTGGCTGCGCTGGCAACCCGGGGCTACCGGAAGTTGCTGGCGGAGCTGGAGAGTGCCGCCAGGCGGGCCGGGGACAATCCCATTGAGCAAATGCATGCCTTTGCCCACAGCTATGTTAACTACGCGGTAGCCAATCCCGAGCTGTTCAAACTGATGTTCGGGCCAACACTACAGCCACCCGAAGCCTACCCGGAGCTGTACCAGGCGAGCCGTGACACCTATGAACTGGTGCGCAGCATCATGCGCAGGGGTATCGATCAAAAACTATTCCGCGACGAAGACGACCACTACATGGCGAACGCCGGCTGGTCCGGCATCCATGGACTGGCCATACTCAAAGTGGACACACCCCAACTGTTCGAACGCCACGTGGACCTCGAAAGGCAGATCGACCTGGGGGTACGGGTGTTTATCACAGGTATCCGTAGCTAGTTCTCTTCTTGGCGTGTTGGAAGGGGTGCTCCGTAGCTGAGCCGGAGGGGCATGCGTCCGGGCCACAGTGATGCCCCCACTGCCCATCCGGCTCGGCTACAGAGCACCTCTCCCAACAAATTCATAAGCTCAGTTGTTCTACAACTCCCGCAACACCAGCAGGGGCGGACTGGAAACAACCTTGCGACAGTTCCACACGCCGAGGGTGCCTATCATCACCACTGCCACGGTAGGGCCCAGCAGCCAGAGCACGGGGTGCGGGTTGTAGCTCATATCCAGCGCCTGAGTCTGCAGTATGTAGACGGAGACCTCGGCGGCCACTGTTGCGAGAGTGCCGGCAAACAAGCCCAGCACTGCGAACTCGATCACCAGGCCACCCATGATCAGGCCGCGGCTGGCACCCAGGGCGCGCAGTATTGCGCCTTCATACAATCGACCATCGACACTCGCCTGAACACCGGCAATCAATACCAGCGCACCGGCGACCAGTATCACCACCAGCACCAGCTCAATGGCCGCCGACACCTGGTCGATGATGGCCCGCACCTGTTTTATCACCACATCCATCTCCACCACTGTCACCGTGGGGAACTGGCGGATAAAACTGTTGAGGAAACTCTTGTCGCCTGCTTCAAGATGGAAGCTGGTCATGAATGTGGCCGGGTACTCTTGCAGCACGGCTGGCGGAAACACCATAAAGAAATTGGGCTGCATGGTCGCCCAGTCCAGGCTCCGGATACTGGCAACTGTCACCACCAGCGGCTGCGAGCCCACCAGGTAGTGCAACTCGTCGCCGACCTCGATGCGCATGCGTTCAGCGAACCCCTCCTCAACAGAAACCAGTGCCTCGCTGGTGTCTGCACTCCACCACTGGCCGGCAACCAACTCGTTACCGGGTGGCAACTGGTTTGACCAAGTCAGGTTGGTTTCACGCTGCCTGCGCCCCTCCTCGGGGCCGTCACCGCTCCCCAGCGCCTCGTCGTTGATGTGGGTCACCCGTCCACGCACCATCGGATACAGTGGTTGTGACAATACCGCTTTGCGGGTCAGCGCTTCCCTGACGGCATTGACCTCTGCCGGTGCAATGTTGATGAGGAAGTGATTGGGCGTGCCCTCGGGCAATTGCATTTGCCACTCTTCGATCAGCGAAGTGCGCACCAACACCAGGATTAACAACAACATGATGGCCAGCGAAAAAATCACTACTTGCAGGGTATTCGCGCCACCGCGCCGTTGCAGGCTGGCCAGTGCCAGTCGCCAGATACTACCGGCGCGCATGCCCGCCAGCCGCCCACCCCGCAGCAGTAATACTGCCAGCGACGCTGCCAGCGATGCAGACACGGTCAGGCCGGCGAGCACGGCCAGGGTAAGTTGCAGGTCTCCGCTATACCAGAACATCAGCAATAACACGGCGGCCAGGCCAATCAGATTATCGAATACACTGCGGCGAGTTTCATCGGGTAAGTCCCTGCGCAGTACGCGCAGGGGTGACGCCGCACCGAGTCGCCCCAGGGGTGGCCAGGCAAAACTCAGCAGGCACACCATGGCAGTAACGGCCCCGATAATGTACGGTCGCGGCCCGCTGGCGCCCGGCGCAACGGGCAGCGCCTCGGCAAACAATGTGAAGAACAGGGCCTGTATCAACCAGCCGAGCACACTACCCAGCAGGATGGCACTGACCCCGATTGCCAACAGGCTGAGCGCGTAGATGCGATTGATTTTACCAGAACTCGCTCCCAGGCTTTTCATAATGGCCACGTAATCGTAGTGACGAACGCTGAATCGCCGCGCCGCCAGGGCGATGGCCACACCGGCCAGCACCACGCCCAGGCTCCCCGCCAGCAGTAGGAAACTCTCGGCGCGCTGCAGGGCCTGGCCTATGCCGCGCTGGCTATTGTCAACATCGATTAGCCGAAAACCGTTACCCAGTTGCGGTTCCAGCCACTGCTGGTAAGCGCTCAGGTTTTCCATCTCGCCGGCCAATAGCAGCCTGTATTGCACGCGGCTGCCGGGCTGCACCACTCCGGTTGCCGGAATGTCATCGATGTGCATTAACACCCGCGGACCGTAGCCCAGTATGCTGGCCCCACGGTCGGGCTCACTGCGCACCGCGGCGGTGACTTCAAAACCGGCATCGCCGATATGAATCTGATCGCCGATGGCGACGTTGAGCAGTGGAAACAATCGTGAGTCCAGCCACACGGCTCCCACCGCGGGACCGTGGCCGATGGCTTGTGGATCGCCAAAGGGCTGTGCACTCATCAGCAACTCGCCGCGCAGCGGATAGCTGGAGCTGACCGCCTTGACTGACGCGAGGTACATATCCTCCTCACCGGCGTACACCATGGAGGGGAAACCCAGGGTGCGGGCGCGCAGCAATCCGCGCTCCTCCGCCTCTTGCCACCATCCCTCGGGATGCTCACGAGAACCGGACACCACCAGGTCTGCCGCCAGGAAGCGATGGCTCTCCTGTTCCAGGCTGTTCTGCAGACGTCCGGTAAAGGCGCTGATGCCGGAAACAATGGCCACTGCCACTACCACTGCCGCCAGCAGAACTCCCAGTTCGCCACCACGCCAATCCCGCAACAACATTCTCAAGACAATCATGGGCCGCTCAATCCTCCCCCACCAGGGCACCGCCGTCCAGGTGAAAGCGCCGGTCGCAGCGGTCGGCAAGCCGTTGCTCGTGGGTAACCAGAACCAGGGTCGTACCCTGTTCCCGGTTAATTTCAAACAACAGGTCAATGACAGTGGTGCCGGTAGCGGTATCGAGGTTGCCGGTGGGCTCATCGGCGAAAAGGATCGCCGGCTCTGCGGCGAAGGCCCGGGCTATGGCCACCCGCTGCTGCTCACCACCGGACAACTGGTTCGGGTAGTGCTTCATGCGATCAGCCAGCCCTACCCGCTGCAGGAAGGACCGGGCAGGTGCCAGTGCATCGTCACTGCCGTGTAACTCCAACGGCAGCATGACATTCTCCAACGCGGTCAGGGCCGGCAATAACTGGAAGGACTGGAATACAAAACCCACCTTGTCGGCCCGCAATGCCGCCCGCTCATCCTCATCCATAACACTGAGTTCGACCCCATCGATCCAGATCTGCCCTGAACTGGCAACATCCAGGCCAGCCATCAGACCCAGCAGGGTGGATTTGCCGGATCCGGAGGCGCCGACGATAGCCACGGATTCATGCGCCTTGATTTCCAGGTCAATCCCTTTCAGTATTTCCAGTTCCCCGTCTGCCATGGGTACCCGTTTGAGGAGTTGTTTGGTCTTGATCATGAATGTTTGGTTTCCCTTGTCTACACGCTTGCTGCTGGTACTTTGCCTGTTGGCGGCCCCCGCGCTCGGCAGCGGATCGCCAGGCCAGACAGTGCTGGTTCTGGGCGATAGTATCAGCGCTGCCTACGGCATGTCTCTAGAGGAAGGATGGGTGGCACTGTTAGCGCGACAGTTGCAGGGCAGTCACCCGGGTTACCAGGTGGTCAATGCCAGTATCAGTGGCGAGACCAGCGCCGGTGCCGCCAGTCGCCTGGCGGAACTCTTGTCGCGGCACCAACCCTCCGTGGTCGTTGTAGAACTGGGCGGCAACGATGGGCTGCGCGGCTACCCGATCAAACGCCTGCGGGCAAACCTTCTGGATATAGCGACGCGGGCGGAGACCAGTGGTGCCCGGGTACTGCTGCTGGGCATGGAAATCCCCCCCAACTACGGCAGCCGTTACACCCTGCAGTTTCGCGACAGCTTCGCCCGGGTCGCTGACGAGACCGGCAGCGCGCTGGTACCCTTCATGCTGGAAGGTATCGCGACGCAACCCGCACTGATGCAGGCAGACGGTATACACCCCCGGCCGGAGGCACAAAGCCTGTTGCTGAATAACGTCTGGCCCTCGCTGGAGCCACTGCTGCGGTGAGCCCTACTGCAGTTCTATCTGTCCGCGCAGGAAAGTCAGGCCGTGACCCCGCAGAAGCACACGGTCGCGGTGCAGTTCACAGTGCAGCTCACCGCCGCGCCGCGAAACCTGGCGGGCACTGAGTGCAGTTTTGCCGAGGCGATCTGCCCACAGAGGCACCAGCGCACAATGGGCTGAACCGGTCACCGGGTCTTCATCGATGCCCACCTGGGGGCCAAAAAATCGCGACACAAAGTCTACCCGGTCTCCCACCGCTGTGGCGATGACAGGCGTATCGGCGGCGTCCAGCAGCGCTCGCATATCCGGCGCCAGGGCGCGCACCTCGGCCTCGGATTCATAGCGGTATATCCAGAACGGGGATTGGTAAGCCGCAACCGGGTTTCCACCCAGGGCCAGGCAAATAGCCGGATCTATTATTGCCTCTTTAAGCTCATAGGCGGGAAAATCCATGCGGATACCGTCTTCACTCCGACGCACAACCAACTCGCCACTGCGAGTATGGAAATGCAGCGCTTCCTCCGGGTAATCGAGTTCATTGAAAAGAACATGCGCCGTGGCCAGTGTGGCGTGCCCACACAAATCGACCTCGACCCCGGGGGTAAACCAGCGCAGGCCAAAACCGTCCGCTTGTGGAATATAGAAGGCGGTTTCCGAGAGATTGTTCTCCGCCGCTATCGCCTGCATGGTTTCAGTGGGTAACCACTCCTGCAGGGGCACCACCGCAGCTGGATTGCCACCAAATTGTTGTGAGGTAAACGCGCTGACCTGGTATTGATCGAGCTTCATAGCTTGCTCTCCGGGAGAATTGCCCAATCTACTCATTGTGACGCCGATACTCTATAGTGCCAACAATTACGAGCGTAAATATTATGGACAGAGAGCTGACGCCTCTACAGCGTCGTTTCTACAACATCATCTTCGGCACCGATGCGGGGGCCGGGCGCATTTTCGACATAGTGCTGATCCTGGTGATACTCGCCAGTGTTGGTGTGGTCCTGCTCGATTCCATACCGAAGTACCACGGCAGTTATGGTCATCTGTTCCTGCAACTGGAGTGGATGTTTACCCTGTTATTTACGGTGGAATATGCACTGCGTTTGTGGTGCTCCCCCAATCGCAAGCACTATGCGCTCAGTGCTTTTGGCATCGTCGACCTGCTCGCCATCATGCCCACCTATGTCGCCCTTTTTATATCCGATGCCGGCGGCGCCCTGCTGCTGATTCGCCTGATCCGTATCTTGCGCATCTTCAGGGTGTTGCGGCTGCTGCAATTTCTGCGCGAGGCCCACGTACTGGCACGCACACTGAGTAACGCCCGCCGCAAGATCTTTATTTTCTTTTCCTTCATGCTGATCATAACAACGATTTTTGGGTGCCTGATGTACGTGCTTGAAGGCCCGGAGAATGGTTTCAGCACCATCCCCAAAAGCATCTATTGGGCGATCGTCACCATCACCACAGTCGGCTACGGCGACGTTGTGCCACATACAGCTTTCGGCCAGGCCGTCGCGTCGGTGGGCATGCTCACAGGCTACGCGATTATCGCGGTTCCCACCGGTATCATCACCGCCGAGCTCGCACTTGAAATCACCCGCGAGAAATCGCGGATCAATTGCAGCAATTGCGAACGCAGCGGCCACGATGCAGACGCGCACTACTGCAAGCACTGTGGTGCGCACCTGTGAGCAAAGCCCTGCGCACCACCACCGGCACGCCGGAAAACGTGCCACTGCTCTACTCGCACAGGAAATACTGGGCAGAGTGTTTCGGGCCGGCACAGTTGTGACATCATCATCGTCACCGGTGACGCCTATGTGGATCATCCCAGCTTCGGCATGGCGATAATCGGACGGGTACTGGAGGCACAGGGTTTTCGGGTCGGCATCATCGCCCAAGCGCAGTGGGACAGCGCCGAACCCTACAAGATTCTCGGCAAGCCCAATCTGTATTTCGGCATTGCCGCCGGCAACATGGACTCGATGATCAACCGCTACACCGCCGAGCGCAGGCGTCGCAACGACGACGCCTACACCCCGGGCAACACCGGTGGCAGTCGCCCTGATCGCGCCGTGATCGTTTACAGCCAACGGATTCGCGAGGCCTACAAGGACGTGCCCATTGTCATTGGCTCCATTGAGGCCAGCCTGCGCCGCATCGCCCATTACGATTACTGGAGTGACAAGGTGCGGCGTTCCATTCTGCTGGACAGCCGCGCCGACCTGCTGCTCTACGGCAATGCCGAGCGCGCCATTGTCGACCTGTCCCATCGGCTCGCCGCTGGCGAATCCATTCATCGGATAAGAGATCTGCGCGGCACAGCCTTTGTACGCAAACACATCCCCGAGGGCTGGCAGCTCATCGACTCCAGCGACGTCGAAATCATCGGACCTGTGGACCCACACCCCCACCCCTACGCCATGGAGTCAGCGGCATCCTGCGCGCAGAAAAAACCGGCGGATGGGGTAGAGACGGTAAAACTGGTGCCACGACAAAGTAGCCTGCGCCGCGCCGGTAACAGTGTTATCCGTATCCCCGCCTACGAACGCGTCAAAAGCGATAGCGTGTTATACGCCCATGCCTCGCGGGTGCTGCACAAGGAAACCAACCCCTGGAATGCCAGCGCCCTGGTGCAGGCCCACGGCGATCGCGAAGTATGGCTGAATCCGCCGCCGGTTCCGCTGAGCACCGAAGAAATGGACTGGGTGTTTGAGCTTCCCTACCAGCGCTTGCCGCATCCCTCATACGGGAAGGCAAAAATTCCCGCCTACGAGATGATACGTTTCTCGATAAACATCATGCGCGGCTGTTTTGGTGGCTGCACCTTTTGCTCCATTACCGAGCACGAGGGCCGCATCATCCAGAACCGCTCCAAAGACTCCATCCTTCGCGAAGTCGAAGCCATTCGCGACAAGACCCCCGGCTTTACCGGCGTGATCTCCGACCTCGGCGGGCCCACCGCCAACATGTGGCGACTGGCCTGCAAAAGCCAGGAGATCGAGGCCAGCTGCCGCAAACTCAGCTGCGTATTTCCCGGCATCTGCAAAAACCTCAATACCGACCAGACGCCATTGATCGAACTCTACCGCGAAGCGCGCGAGTTACCCGGCATCAAGAAAGTGCTCATCGCTTCAGGCCTGCGCTATGACATTGCGGTACGGACCCCCGCCTACGTCAAGGAGCTGGTAACCCACCACGTGGGTGGCTACCTGAAAATCGCACCGGAGCATACGGAGGATGGTCCGCTGGGTAAAATGATGAAGCCCGGCATTGGCACCTACGACAAGTTCAAGGCGATGTTCGAGAAGTACTCGAAGGAAGCGGGCAAGGAACAATACCTGATCCCCTACTTCATCGCCGCCCACCCCGGCACCACTGACAATGACATGGTCAACCTGGCGCTGTGGTTGAAGCACAAT
>SMVA01471159.1_pt1 | contig 27891 bp, 21 predicted proteins | sample 2456451 | NCBI WGS metagenome assembly SMVA01 (sample SAMN11095933, study PRJNA526329) | marine sediment metagenome | biome: Marine sediment; feature: Surficial sediment; material: Deep marine sediment; isolation source: Hadal surficial sediment | place: Pacific Ocean | collected 2014-05 | depth... | reverse complement strand
TCAGCACCGGTGAACTCAACCGCATCTGTCACGAGTACATCGTCGATGAGATCGATTGTGTGCCGGCCCCATTGAACTACACCAATGCACCTGGTACCCCGCCTTTCCCCAAGTCGATCTGCACATCGGTGAATCATGTGGTCTGTCACGGCATTCCGAGCGAGAAGAAAGTGCTGAAAAGCGGCGACAGCCTGAACATCGACGTCACCGTAATCAGGGACGGATTCCACGGTGACACGAGCAAGATGTTTTTCGCCGGTAAACCCTCCGTGCTGGCCGAGCGTCTCGCGCGGGTCACCCAGGAGTGCCTGTATCGCGGGATCGATGCCGTACGCGCGGGTGCCCGTCTAGGCGATATTGGTCACGCCATCCAGACCCATGCGGAAGCGAATAATTTTTCCATCGTGCGGGAGTTTTGTGGCCACGGTATCGGCAGAATCTTTCACGATGAGCCCCAGGTGGTTCACTATGGCAAAGCTCACACCGGCATGGAACTCGAAGAAGGTATGACCTTTACCATCGAACCGATGATCAATGCTGGAAAGCGCCACATCAAAATCCTGCCAGATTATTGGACGGTCGTGACCAAAGACCACAAGCTGTCGGCGCAGTGGGAGCATACGATCCTGGTGACGACACAGGGCTGTGACGTACTGACCCGGCGACCCGGGGAGCCCTTTGCGTGAGTGTTGGGCGCACGGGAGAAAATACTGAAAACACAAGCACCCTGAAGCGCTACGGTGCCGGTCCCGGGAAGTACGTTGAAGCCTTGAGCCAACGCCTGCGTGAACACGATGACAATCTCGCAGACCGTTACTGGAGCAGACACAACGTCGAGGACCTCTTAGCCGAGCGCACCCGGTTCTTCGACGATCTGCTGATCGAAATCTGGCATAAATTCATTCCCCAGAAGGCCCAACGGCAGCTTTGCCTGTTTGCGGTGGGAGGCTACGGCAGAGGGGAACAATTTCCCCACTCCGATGTCGACCTGCTCATCCTGGCAAAAAAGCCCAGTCGCTGGAGGGCGGAAATTCGCGCTTTTCTGCGGTGTCTCTACGATCTCAACCTCGAAATCGGCCACAGCGTGCGGCGGCTCGGTGACTGCAGAAAGGAAGCGCACAAGGACATTACGGTCGCCACGGCCATGTACGAGCGGCGCTATCTGGTCGGTTCCGAAATTCTGTCTGCAAAGCTCGACCGCGTGCTCTCGGCGAAACGGCTCTGGCCTGCAGACAAATTTTTCCGCGCAAAGCGCGACGAGCAGGAAGCCAGGCACCGTCACTTCGACAATGTCGAGTACGGACTGGAACCCAACCTCAAAGCGTCTCCGGGCGGGCTGCGCGACCTGCAGACCGTCATCTGGGTTTTGCAGCGCCAGTTCGGCACCTCGGAACCGCGCGATCTGGAGAAGATTGGCGCGTTGACTCCACAGGAACGGACCTGGTTTGTCGATGGCCAGCGCTTTTTGTGGTGGGTCCGCTTCGGCCTGCACCTGCTTGCGGGGCGCAGAGAAGATCGATTGCAATTCGAATATCAGCGAGCAATGGCCGAACGACTGGGATTTGCCGATACCGGAGCCAAGCGCGGTGTCGAGCGCTTCATGAAAATGTACTACCAGCATGTGCTCGAATTGCGCGAAGTCAACGACGTCGTAATGCAGTACTTCGAAGAGTCGATACTGCGGGGCAGGGAGAAACCGATAATCGAGCCCATCAACGAGCGTTTCCGCATCCGTAACAACTATATGGAGGCCTGCCATGACAGAGTCTTCAGCGACACGCCAAGCTCCCTGATGGAAATATTCGTAATCATGGCAAATCGCCGTGATATATCCGGCGTGCGCGCCGAGACGATCCGGATGATCCGCGGTAACCTGGACTTGATCGATGACGATTTTCGCCGCGATCCCGAAGTCACACGCCTGTTTATGGATCTGTTGAAAGCGCCATACACGCTCGTCTCTCAACTCACTCGGATGCGACGCTACGGAGTACTCGGCCGCTACCTTCCCGAATACGGGGAAATCATCGGACAGATGCAACATGACCTGTTTCATATATATACGGTGGATGCCCACACGATGATGGTCATACGCAATATGCGGCGTTTTCACTACAGATCGAGCGAAGAACTGTTCCCCGTGGCCTGCCACTGCGTGCGCAGTATTCCGAAGATCGAATTACTCTATGTGGCGGGCCTGTATCACGACATCGGCAAAGGTCGTGGCGGCGATCACTCCGAACTCGGGGCAAGAGACGTCGTCAGATTCTGCTCACAACACGGATTAACCGATGAAGACACGGAGCTTGTTGCTTGGCTTGTTAAAGAACATCTGACAATGTCGAGCACGGCACAACGCAAAGATCTCTATGATCCGGACGTCATCTTGGAATTCGCCACGGAAGTCAAATCCGTTCGCCGCCTGGACTATCTCTATGCACTGACCGTTGCCGATATAAACGCCACCAATCCGACACTCTGGAACAACTGGCGCGCGACTTTATTACGCCAACTGTATGGCGAGACGCGTAAAGCGCTGCGCCGCGGCCTCGAATCTCCCCTCGACAAACAGGCCACCATACGTGCATGCAAGGAAAGCGCAACCGAAAAACTGTTGGGTAATGGTGTTACTGAAGAACAGATACACGACATCTGGAAAGTCCCGGGCGACGAGTTCTTTTTGCGCCACACACCCAGACAGGTGGCCGAGATGACGCGCCTGATGCAGCAACACGACCCGCATGCCGCGCCGCTGGTCATGATCCATGTGCGAAAAGGCCAGGTGTCCTATGAGGGCACCACGGAAATCAGCGTTTACGTGGCCGACCGCCAGTATCTCTTTGCCTCGACGGTAGCTGCGCTCAATCAACTCGGTCTATCGGTCTATGATGCGAACATTCACACGTCGGACAACGGTTTGTGCCTGAACACATTCATCGTATTGGATGAACAGGGCAACGTCGCCGGCAAGCGGCAATCGGAACGCGAGCACCTGCGCAACGAGCTGACAAAAATCCTCAGCCGGTCCGACGATTTTCCCAACATCGCCAAACGTCGATTACGACGTCAGCTCAAACAGTTGCCAACAAACACCGTGGTCAAAATTACCAATCCGGACGGCGCAGCCGCTTCGGAATTGAATCTCATCGCCGCTGACCGGCCAGGATTGCTCGCAAGCATCGGATTGCTTTTCGCCGAGCTCGGCATATCGGTGCTGAATGCGCGCATCACGACGCTCGGCGAGCGCGTGGAAGACGTCTTTACGATTCAAAACAAGGCCGGCGCACCGATTGCGAGCCAGGAAGAGATTTACCTGCTTGAAAACACCATTCGGCAACGCCTGGACAGGCAGCTGGCCGATGAACGGTAGCCGGCAAACACTGAGTCATGGCGCGTGAATCCCGACCTGGATGCTCTCCAGCCATATCCGTTTGAGCGATTGCATCAGCTCAAAATCGGTGTCGAGGCCGATCAGTCTTATCCGCACGTTGCATTGTCAATTGGCGAACCCAAGCACCAGCCACCTCAGTTCATCATCGACATACTCGCGGATCGGGATCTGCTGGCAGCCGATCTTGCTGCCTATCCGGCGACCCGCGGTGAGGAATCCCTGCGTGTCGCAATCGCCCAGTGGCTGCAACGACGATTCGCAGTGAATGTTGATCCCGCCACACAGGTGCTACCGGTGGCCGGTACCAGGGAGGCTTTGTTTTCCTTCGGGCAGGCAGTCCTCAGTGGTAGCCGGGCGGCTGTCGCTGTGCTGCCCAATCCGTTTTATCAGATCTATGAGGGCGCAATTCTGCTGCGCGGTGCAACCCCCTACTTCGTCGCCTGCCATCCGGCCGATGATTATCGGCCACGCTACGCAGACGTCCCGGAAGCGGTCTGGCGTGCGTGCGAACTTGTGTACCTGTGCTCACCGGCCAATCCCACCGGTCGCAATCTTCGCGCGCAGGACATGCTCTGGCTCATCGAACAGGCTGAGCGCTTCGATTTCGTGATCGCCGCGGATGAGTGCTATTCGGAGATTTATCTGACGCAGGAAAACAAGCCCGCAGGTCTGCTGGAAGTGGCTGCCGCCTCAGGCATCGACGATTTTCGCCGCTGTATCGTCTTCCACTCGCTGAGCAAACGATCGAGCCTCCCCGGGTTACGCTCAGGATTTGTCGCCGGCGATGCGCAGATCCTTGCGCGTTACTATCAATACCGAACTTACGAAGGATGTGCCCTGGCTAATCACGTGCAAAAAGCCAGCGCCGCAGCCTGGCAGGATGAAGAACACGTTATCGAAAACAGGCGTCTTTATCGTCAGAAGTTCGCAGCGGTGACACCCATCCTCGCGCGCGCACTGCCGCTCACCGATCCTGAAGGCGGGTTTTACCACTGGCTCAACATTGGCGAAGACGACGAGGCCTTCAGCCGAGCGCTCTATGCAGAGCGCAACGTCACGGTGCTGCCGGGCTCCTACCTCGGACGTTTGCGCGATGGTCACAATCCCGGTGCCCAACACATCAGAGTTGCCTGGGTCGCGCCACTGGCGGATTGCATTGCCGCCGCCGAACGGCTGAGCGACTGGTTGACCGTGCGCTGAGGCAGCGCGCTGATGCCGTGCGCTGAGGCAGCGCGCTGATGCCGTGCGCTGAGGCAGCGCGCTGATGCCGTGCGCTGAGGCAGCGCGCTGATGCTGTGCGCTGATGCTGTGCGCTGACGCAAATTAGCCCGTTGTGGTAGCTTAGCCGCCCACGTAAAACGCCGACCTTTCACGATGACGGACATATTCGCATTCGCTTTAGGGACCACCCGCAGCGACGCAACCGGTGCGCCGCTGGACTGTTTCTTTCCCGCGCCTCTCATGCGGCCATCAGCGGAAGTGGCTGCGGCCATCACCGCACACTTCAAGCCCGGCGTCACGAGCGTCAGTTGCGAAACTGCACAAGCTTACGACGCGGCGACCGGCGGGACCGCCAACGGCGCCACGAGGGCCCTGATCGAAGCAGATAGCGCATTGATCGCCGTTGTCCTGCTGGTGGATAGCGCGATTACATCGACCCAGGAGGCCTATCTCAAACTGCATTTGCTGTCGCATCGCCTGGCGCTGCCCAATACCCTGAACCTGGAAGACATCTTTGCCCATCTGCCGAACGTCGCATGGACCAGCGAAGGTCCGCGCCATATCCGCGAAATTGCTGCCGCTCAGCTCGCCGCGCGCCAGGCCGGCAGAAACCTGGAAGTATTTTCCGTCGACAAGTTTCCGAAGATGACCAATTACGTGATCCCTTCCGGCGTGCGCATCGCTGACGCCAGCAGAATCCGTCTGGGCGCCTTCCTGGGTGATGGCACGACCGTGATGCACGAAGGACTCATCAATTTCAACGCAGGTGCGCTCGGCCCCAACATGGTGGAAGGCAGAATTTCGCAAGGCGTGATCATCGGCGCACACACTGATCTCGGTGGCAGTTCCAGCACGATGGGAACATTGTCTGGCGGCGGATCGATCATCCTATCCATCGGCGAACACTGTCTGATCGGAGCCAATGCCGGCACGGGTATACCCCTCGGCGACCGCTGCACGATCGAAGCCGGCCTCTACATAACGGCCGGGACACCGGTGAGCCAGCTTGATGAGTTCGGTCGTGTTACATGGCTTAAGGCGCGAGAACTCGCAGGCGCCGATGACCTGCTGTTTATCCGCAACGGTCGCACCGGTCAGATCGAATGTCGCCCAAACCGCAAAGCAATCGAACTGAACACCCAACTGCACAAACACAATTAGTCACCGCCGCATGCCCGAGCAAACTGACAGCGTCCTTGAACTGGCCTGTGAACTCATCGCGCGACCGAGCGTCACCCCCGACGACGCCGGTTGCCAGGCAGCCATCGCCGGCCTGCTCGAAAAACAGGGATTTCGCATCGAATCGCTGATCTTTGGCAACGTAACGAACCTCTGGGCCGTTCACGGAGATGCCACAGACTCACCATTGTTCGTGTTTGCCGGCCACACCGACGTCGTACCGAGCGGACCGGTCGAGGACTGGGCATCCGCGCCTTTCCTACCAACCGTCCGCGATGGCATGCTCTACGGTCGCGGCGCCGCGGACATGAAGGGGTCGCTTGCGGCAATGGTAATCGCCAGCGGAGAGTTTCTGGCGCAAAACGACGACTTCAACGGTGCGTTGGCGTACCTCATCACGAGCGATGAAGAGGGTGCTGCGGTCGATGGCACACGAAAAGTCGTCGAGTATCTGCAGACACAAGGCATCAAACCCGACTACTGCATCGTGGGCGAGCCATCCTCGGCACGCCAGGTCGGTGACATCGTTCGCGTGGGTCGACGCGGCTCACTCAACGGCCGATTGCGCATCAACGGCCGCCAGGGTCATGTGGCTTATCCCGAACTCGCCGACAACCCGATCCATCAGTTAGCACCAGTGCTGACAGCCCTGACCTCTACCATCTGGGACAACGGCAATTCTCACTTCCCGCCTACGAGTTTACAGATCTCGAACATCCACGCCGGAACCGGTGCCAGCAACGTCATCCCAGGCACCGTCGAGCTGGACTTCAATCTGCGCTTTTGTACGCAGCAGACCAGCGAAGGCCTCAAGGAACAGGTGCGCAATATCCTGCAGCGGCAGGCTGTGAGCTTTGCGCTGGACTGGTCGCTTTCCGGTGAGCCATTTCTGACCACGGGTGGCGCCTTGCTGGATGCGGTGACCGCTAGTATCGCTGCCGTCAACGGCATCGCGACGGCAGCCTCGACCGGTGGCGGCACCTCCGATGGTCGGTTCATCGCGCCGCTGGGTTGCGAAGTCGTGGAACTCGGACCCGTCAACGAGACGATCCACCGTGTCGATGAATGTGTCGCGATTGCCGACCTTACGACACTCGCGCAAATCTACCAGGACATCCTGCAACGGCTCCTGGCCCGCACACTCTGACGATGGGTAAGACCATCGCCGCGGGCAGCATCGTGTTCGTCGTGTTCGCAGTGCTGTTTGCACCGGCTGGCATGCTGCGCACATGGTTGCCGCCGGCGATCACTCTGGTCAACCCCGGTGGCACGTTGTGGCACGGCCACTCACAACTCATTGTGCGTGGCAGACCATCGGGCGAACTGCAGTGGCACTTCGATCTGGCCGCGGTGTTAACCGGTGCGGTTCGCTACGAGCTCGCGCTGAGCACCGCCCACGACAGCCTCACAGGCGCCATCGAGTTCTTCCCGTTGGCTGGCAGAACTCGAATCGTATTGTCCGGAATATTGACCGCGACTCCGGTCAACGAATGGTTGAGCCCCTATCAGATCGCACTGAGCGGCAGCTTCAGGCTGGATAACGTCGAACTGACTCTCATCGACCAGAAGCCCACGGCTGCCAACGGGACCATCGGCTGGAGCGGCGGCCCGGTTACCTATGTCTTGTCGGGCAAGACTTCGACAGGCAATTTGCCTGAAATGCTCGCTTATCTGGGCGATTTACCCCAAGCTGTGGTGTTCGAAACGGGCGGGCAGATCCCCCTGATGCGCGCGGAATTGCTGGCCAACGGGTATGCCAAGATCGGTATCACCAAGTATCTGACGCGCCTTCTCAACGCTCCCTGGCCAGGAGGTGATCCAGATCACGCGGTGGTGCTGGAGGTTGAGGAGCAAGTTTTTTAAGATCAACCAGTTAACGCTCGAAGGTCGCTGCTGTTGTTGGACGCACTCACCACGAAGCTCATAGAACCCGTCCGCTGGCTGGTGGTGGTCGGCATTGCCTACACGCTGGCGATGACGACCCTCTTCTTTGTCGCCGGGCCCGAGGGTTCTGATCTGACCACAACTTCCGGCACACCCGCCAGCCGAAACCCCACGACGACCGCCAGCAACGTCAACGCAATACTGTCGCGAAATCTGTTTGGCAAGGCGGGTGCGGCCAGCAGCATCGGTAGCGCAGTGGCCGAAGTGGAGACACGGCTACCGCTGGAATTACTCGGCGTTTTCGTCGCCGAACTCATCAGCTCCGACTCTACCGCCATCGTCGCGCAGAAAGGCAAGCCTGGCGAAATCTATCAGATCGGTGACCTGCTGCCCGGCAATGCCGAATTGATCGAGGTTCATCCGAAACACATTGTGCTGCGCCGCGCCGGCGCACGCGAGACCCTGCGGTTTCCGGACGTGGCACAAACGCAGTTGGTGGTGTTGGCGAACGCCGCAGCTCAATCCGCACCTGAAGCGTTTGCGCCCGGCGCTCGTGCGCCAACGCGCGCGCCAGATACCCGGGGCAAACCACGCGCTGCCCGCACGCCGCGAGAACTGATCAATGCTTACCGCGACCGAATCAGCGAAGATCCGCAACGCGCGCTCGATGATCTCGGCATCGTGCCGGTCAGTGCAGGCAGTTCGCAAGGCTACCGTCTGGATAACCTCGCCCAGTCGCCATACCTCAGGCAAACGGGCCTGCAACCCGGCGATGTCATTTTATCCGTCAATGGCCAACCCGTCGGCGACATTCGACAAGATCAACAACAGATAGACAACATATTGGCGCAAGGCTCAGCACGCCTGGAAGTGCAACGGGGAAATCGGCGGTTTTTCGTCACCGCTTCACTGAATTAGTGATGACCAACTTGACATTCCGAAGTCCAGGATTGCGACTTTTCCCGCTGCGATTGCTGTGCCGCGTCCGCCTCGTGCTCTTTGTGCTGCTCTTTGCGCCGCTCTTTGCGCCGAATACCGCCCAAGCGGCCGAAGAACAGACCTGGACGATCAACATAAAGAACGCTGAACTCAAGGAGTTCGTCACGCAGGTCGCCGACATCACTGGCAAAACCTTTGTCGTGGATCCAAGAATCAAAGGTAATGTGACTGTTATATCGAGCACGGCCATGGACAAGGACGCTGTCTATGCCCTCTTCCTCTCCGTGCTGCGCGTGCACAACTTCATCGCAATGCCTTCCGGCGACGTCATTCGGATCACACCGAATGCCCAGGGCAGACAGACACCAGGGCCACAGGGTGCGCTGAACGAAGTCGCCCCCGAGGAACTTGTTACACGGGTCGTGGCGGCGCAGAACGTCGAATCCGCGGAGCTGGTGAAAATTCTGCGCCCGATCATGCCGCAATACGGCCACCTGGCTGCGGTTGCCAAGCCGAATGTCGTCATCATCAGCGATCACGCCGACAACATGATCAGGCTGTTGAGTATCATCGAACAGATCGACGTGGCCGATGAACACGAGATTGTGATGGTAAATCTCGAGCATGCCTGGGTCGGCACTCTGGTTACCCTGCTCGAACTGGTCGCACCGGATCAGATTGGCAGAAACGCCGTGGGTCCCCAGCGCATTAATCTCATCGCCAACGAACGCAACAATACCATCGTCGTCAGGGGAAAATCCCGTCCGGTGGCTGAAATCCTGAAGCTCATCGAGAAGCTGGATCGTCCGGCCACCGCTGCCGGATCAACCCAGGTTTTCAAACTGAAATTCGCCGACGCTACGCAAATCGCCGAACTCCTGAGCCAGATCATCACGCAGCAGACAAGCCCGCAAACAGAAACCAATCAAGTGGCGCCGACCATTCAAGCCGATACATCGCTGAACGCAATCGTAGTCCGGGCCGACAGGAGTCAGATGAGCGAAATCGAGGATATTCTCGACGAACTCGACGTCCGGCGCGCCCAGATACTGATCGAAGCTGCAATTGTCGAGATTTCCATCACGGATACCCTCGATATCGGCGTGGAGCTCGCCGCGGTTGATGCCGAGGGCAATGCCGTCCCCTTTGTCACCACGCCGCTCAATGGCGCAATCAACAGCTTGTTGGCTGCACTGATCCCAAACGAAGACGGCGACATCGATTTCATTTCGGGTCTCGCCTCGGTGACTACGCCAACTATAGCGGTCGCAAAAATCGACGTCGGCGGAGTATCTTTCGCCGCCATCGTGCAGGCACTGGCGACCAGCGCCAACGCCAACCTGCTCTCCACGCCGAGTCTGCTGACACTCGACCACCAGGAAGCGAAAATCATCGTGGGTAACGAGGTACCCTTTCGTACCGGTTCGTTCACTACATCGGGCGACGGCTCGAGCAATCCCTTCACCACGATCCAGCGCGAAGATGTCGGTCTGCTGTTGACCGTGACACCTCATGTGCTTGACGGTAAGACTGTGCGCCTCGAGGTTTTCCAGGAAATCACCGCGGTAGTGCCTACGCCGATCGGTGAAAACGGTTTTTCCGATGTTGTCACCTCCAAACGGACGATTGAGACGACGGTACTGGCCGAGGACCGTCAGACCATTGTTTTAGGTGGCCTCATCGTGGACGACATCAGTGAGACTAATCGCAGAGTACCGTTCTTCGGCAGCATCCCCGTTATTGGCAGACTGTTTCGCTCGGATTCCACCTCCCGCACGAAGCGTAATCTGCTGATCTTCCTGCGGCCCACAATCATCCGATCGCCAACCGATGCCGATCAGGCGACCGAACGGAAATATCGGGACATCTGGGAAGTGGAAATTCTCTCCAGCGGCGAGCAACCGCCGGATCTGGAATCTCTGTTCGAAGGCAGAAAACTCGAGGGGCGGGATTAGCAGCGTGAAAAACACGCTACCAGTCTCGCGCCCGATTGCGAGCATTTATCGAGCACGCAGGTGCTTGATAAATGGCGCAGCCCCGAGGCCGCGGATGGCCGAAGGCGCCAGGCTGGCCGTGCCGAAACCACCGCTGCCAGGGTGATTCGTGCAGCGGCTCAAGCGATTTAGTTATACGTTGTGCCGTGCGCTGATCGCGAAGATCGCACGACCTCGTCTCGCGGGTGAAGAAGAACAGATCCCGCCAGAACAATCCCACAACCTGATCTACGTACTGCAAAATCGCTCTCTGAGCGATCTCATCATCGTTGATCTCATCTGTACCCAACACGGCATGGCCACGCCGTTGACACCGATCGAACTGGGCGAACAGACCGAAAATCGGCGCTTTTTCTTTCTCAACCGGGCCACGGGCGGCTGGTTTCGCCGCAACACCATGCAGACCTATTCCAATCGCATGGTCCGCATCCTCGAACAGAGTGCGCATTCGCCGGCGGTGCAACTGGTACCGGTCGCCGTATTCTGGGGCTGGGGTATTCAAAAGGAGGGATCCATCCTGCGCTCGTTCTTCGCGGAGAACTGGGCAGTCACCTCCCGCCTGAAGAGAATGTTGAGCCTCATTCTCAACCGGAAGCGCATTGTGGTCAGTTTGGGAAACCCGATCCCGCTGAGTGAACTGAGCCACGCGGATCCCCACATTGTCGTGCGCCGTGCAGCGCGACTATTGCGGGTGCAGTTGCGCAACCAGCGGGTAGCAGCGCTTGGTCCGGATTTCTCCCACCGCAGGACGCTGGTGAATCAGATCCTAAACTCGCGCGCTGTGGTGCAGGCGATTGAAAGCCAGAGCGAACATGTTGCAAAAGCCAAGCTGCAACGTCAGGCACGAAAAGCCGCTCTCAGCATTGTATCTAACATGTCCATCACTACAGTGCGGGTACTTTGCCGATTGCTCACCTGGTTCTGGCACCATATCTACAGCGGCCTCGAGATCAGCGGCTTACAGCGCGTGCGACAGCTTTCAGAGACACATACCATTGTCTACCTGCCGTCCCACCGCAGTCACCTCGACTATCTGTTGCTCTCCTACATGCTCTACCAGTACGGATTCATGATTCCCCACGTCGCTGCAGGAGATAATCTGAATTTGCCGATCGTGGGTGCGTTGCTCAGGCGCGGTGGGGCGTTCTTCATGCGCCGGGGTTTTCGCGATGATCCCGTTTACGCGGCGGTGTTCTCCGAATATCTGTATCAGGTATACCGGCGTGGCCATTGCGTGGAATTTTTCCCGGAAGGTGGACGCTCACGCACCGGGCGTTTGCTACCGCCAAAACTCGGATTGTTGAAGATGACCCTCGATCACCATCGACGGGGTATTCCACGACCGCTCGCGCTGATGCCCGTGTACCTTGGTTACGAAAAACTGGTCGAAGCCGGCAGTTACCTCGAAGAACTCAGAGGTGCTGAAAAGGAAAACGAATCCGTTAGAGACGTTTTTCGCAGCCTGCAACTGATCAAACAGGATTTCGGTAAAGTCAGAATCAACTTCGGCAAGCCGATCATCCTCAAGGACTGGCTCGAAGAGACACCCGAAGCTCAGCCTATCGATCTCGGCAACGAGATTTTGCGACGGATTAACGAGGCAGTTGCAATAAATCCGATAAATCTGGTTGCCCTGGTCACCCTGGGTACTCCGCGCATGGCGATCGACGAACAACTGCTGGTCGAGCAAATTGACTGTTATCTATCGCTCCTGCGCGCGGACCAGCCAAATCAGGAGTTCACCCTGACATCGCTGAAGGCCCACGAAGTAGTTCACTACGTCGAACATCTTGGCATGCTCAAACGCGAGAAGCATGAGTTCGGAGATATCTTGTGCCACGACACGTTCAACGCGATCTTGATGACCTGGTATCGAAACAACGTTACCCACGTGTTTGCGCTCCCCTCCCTGCTGGCATGCCTGATCCACCGACGACGACGGCCTCTGAATAAAGTGGCGTTGCTCACTATGGTAGAGACCGTATTCCCCTACATTGCAGCTGAACTCAATATTCGGCAGGACGCCAATAACATTGACCGCTGGTTGCAGCACATGGTCAGGCATGAACTGCTCAATGTGCACCCCGCAGGAGGCTATGTCGGGCCGCCAACCAACAGTCCCCAGCACCACCGATTGCACCTGCTCGCAAACATCATCACGCCGACACTCGAGCGCCTTTACATCGTGATTGGACTCCTGGCGCGGTCCGGCACCTGCGTCCAGACACGCGAGGGGCTGCAGTCTGAAAGTAAGAAAGTCGCGCACAAAATGAGCCGCATTTTTGGCCTGAACTCACCAGAGTTTTTCGATGCGCGTCTGTTTGATCTATTTATCGATAAACTCATCGCTGATGGCATCGTCACCGAAGATTCCGCGCAGGGACTCGGGTTTACCGGCGTCGTCAATGACGTGCTGAAAGCCGCTGAATCCATCATCGATCCCGAGTTTCGCTACGCAGTATTGCGCGAACCTCTGAATACGTCATAGCGGATCGTTTTCCCCCGAATCTGCCAGTCCGGGACGAGTACCTCTGGATCGCGCAATCGGCGTTTCAAGACCACTCTGTTGCGGGCTACGCGGCGCGCCTGCTCGATGAAGTCGGCAAGATTCTCGTTAACCGGCTCATGCAGCAGTTCGCCGAGATACTGCATGCGCTTGTTGGGCAGCGCCGTTTTGCGCCTTTGCGTAAACATCGGATCCACATACACCACGTCGAACGACGCTTGCTTCGCCAGTATCGTCTTCGCGTCCATGTGATGCAGTGCGACGTCCGCCGCGTCTGCTCTGCGAAGTAAATCACTTAACAAAGCCCACAACAGCGGCTCGCGCTCGATCAAGGTGAGTCGATTACCGCGTGCTCGCAAGGCCAGCGCATCAATACCGAGACCCGCAGTAACATCCAGAACATCCAGCGCCGAGCCGGTTTTGTTACCGCAAGCCCGCGCGAGGCTGAATTCGCCCTGCAGACGACGCTTGATGTCATTCAACCGAACCCAGACGCCTCGAGTGTCCCGCCCTCTGCACAGCGTCAGGCGATCATCATGGTAATAAAGATAGAATCCATTCCTGCGCAGCAGCGCCTCGCCGTCGAGCTGCGCCAGCAACTGCGTGGTATTGACCACGGGACTGAGCACAAACACGTCGGCAAACTGGCGCACCTGCGTGTATTCATGCGAATCGTAAAACAGCACGATAGGCTGCGCCGCATCGGACTCGCTCGATTCTAAGCCGACCAGGGGGAATCCCCGGTGACATAGGATGGCAATCCAGCAGCAGGGTCAAGACCACCCCCACGCGCCAGATCCAGCAACGCAAGGTCTGCTACATGCGAAGCGGAAGCTTGAACAGTCGTCGTGACCTGCACGTGACCGTGCCACCACGGGGGTACCGCGCCAACGACCTGCCAGCGACCCTGCGCCAGTTGCGCCATCTGCGGCATCGAATCAACGAGTACATCTGCCGCCTGTTCCCTGAGTTCACCGTTCACCACCGCATAGCTTGCAAGGTAGTAAAGATCCCGTCGCGATCGGATAAGCGTGATCACGCCATCGAGCGCTGATGGCTGATTGCGCAATGCTGCTTGCGCCAACGCCCGGGAGGAAGCCACAGGAACGACCCTTGCATTCGCAGCGTACGCAATCGCCTGGCTGCAGGCCGCCGCGATACGTACACCCGTGAACGAACCCGGACCACAGCCAAACGCGACTGCCGCGAAAGCATGCTTCGCCACACCCGCTTCTGCGCAGGTCTCAGCAACCATCGGCAGCAGGCGTTCATTGTGCATGCGGTCAACGTTCCGTGTATTCTCAAAGCGTCTTCCGTCGTGCTGTATGCACACCGAACACAGAGCACCGGAAGTTTCTAAAGCCAGCAGCGTCGTCATTGAGGTATGTTATCCAACCCCTAGATCTCCCGGAAGCACTAGAGAAAATTCTGGCCGCAACCCGACCGGTGGCACGCATCGGGACCGTTCCCATCGAAGCGGCTAACGGTCGATTTTGCGCTGCGGACACACATGCTGACACCGACCTGCCGCCCTTCGCAAGTTCGGCAATGGACGGTTACGCGTTATTTGCGGAAGCCGCCGGTTTCGGACCGGGCTCGCTGAACAATCACGGGGAAAGCCTTGCGGGTCACCCGTACTCCGGGACACTGGCACCCGGTGCATGCATCCGTATCACAACAGGCGCACAAGTCCCTGCCAGCGCTAATGCCGTTGTCATCCAGGAAAACTGTTCGGTGCGCGATCGGGTTGTGCACATCCACACCACCGTTACCGCGGGAGCCAATATAAGGCCACCCGGTCAGGACGTCGGCTGCGGCGACATCGTGGTGCCACGCGCTCGGCGGATCAACGCATTTGATGTGAGCTGGCTTGCCGCGTGCGGCATCACGGAAATCACCGTAACGCAGAAGCCGCGGGTGGCGGTCTTTTCGACCGGCGACGAACTGGTCGAGCCCGGCAGCGGTCTTGGCGCAGGAAAAATATTCGACTCCAACAGACGAGCTTTGTTGGAGTTGCTCAAGGAATTGCCAGTAACGATCACAGACCTTGGCATCTTGCCGGATCGCACCGAACGCATAGCTGACGCGCTGACGCAAGCGTCCGCCACCCACGACCTACTGTTGACGACCGGTGGCGTTTCCGTTGGTGATGCGGATTTTGTGAAGTCCGTCATTGAAACCATCGGTGAGCTTGAATTCTGGCGCTTGAACCTAAAACCAGGCAAGCCTCTCGCATTCGGTCACATCGGCGACTGCCTGTTCTTCGGCCTCCCCGGCAATCCGGTATCGGCAATCGTGACATATCTGCTCATCGCACAACCTGCGCTGATCCGCTTGTGTGGCGGAGATCCGCAACCCACGAAGTTCTATCGGGCTACCCTCACACAACCGATCCAGCACAGTCCCGGGCGCGAAGAGTATCAGCGCGGGTTACTCGATTTTGCGGCTGCAGGACTCCAGGTCAGCGCAACCGGCGACCAGAGTTCCAATCGGCTTGCCACGTTCAGCAAAGCGGACTGCCTCATCCGGGTTCCGCAGGAGTCCGCGGAAGTTGCCGGCGGCGAGTTTGTGGACGTCGTGCCATTTTTCGGCCTGATTCAGGCGCGATAAGGTCCTCTCCCTTGCCGTAATGGCTGCAACTCTTCTGCAACTCGTCCGCAACCACGCTTACAGAGACTTCACAACGACGGCTTCCAGCACAGCAACGACTCCGCCAAAACCTGCAGCCGAATAGGTTGCATCAATGGAGACAAAATATGAGGGGAAGGCTAGCCGAGACCAGCCGAAGATCGGCTGATCGGCTCGAACCTGGTGAAGATTTCGTCGACGACGACGTCCGCTAATGGGCGGACGTCGACCGTCGAGAAACTCTTCTGCTACGAAGCTTTAAAGCGTGCGAATCTTTGCAGATTCGCGCCGAATCATCGGCGCTAGGCTTTTCGCTTCGCGGTCTTTCTCTTTGCTGGAGTCTAGCCCGCTTTCTTCTTGGCAGCTTTTTTCTTAGCTGGTGCTTTCTTTTTCTTAGCGGGCGACTTTTTCCTTTTCGCTGCAGGCCTTTTCTTGGCTTTAGCTTTTTTCTTCTTGGCCGGCCGCTTCTTCGCTACTTTGCGCTTGGCAGCCTTACGCTTTGCGGGTCTTTTCTTCGCTGCAGTCTTCTTCTTTGCAACTTTTCGCTTGGCAACGGACTTCTTTTTCGCTGCTTTCTTCTTTGCAGGTGCTTTCTTTCTGGCGGGTGCTCTCTTTTTAGCAGCCTTCTTCGCAGGGCGTTTCTTTGCTGCTTTTATAGCTCTCGGCATTAAGAATCTCCTCGGCTAAGGGGTTGGTGAGTGACTTGCTGTTGTTTCAGTTTTCGATACATCTGTTTTCGATAACTCTACCTTCGATAGGTCTCTCGACTGCACCAGCTGTAACCGAAAGTTACATTCAGCACAGTGATCGTTGCCTGCGAACATCTTGGTCAGCTCTTACTGTCCGCCGATTTAGCTCACCCTGTTCTTGAATCTTCGAATCGGTTTCCCCGATTTGAATTTTCAATTTGAAATTCCAGATTCGAATTCCGGTTTAGAATTCCCACTTAGAATTTCAAGAGGGGTTTTCAACCAATTTGGTCCCTAAATCAGTTTCTAATATGAGACGAACCTCACATCGCAAAAATCGTAGCGAATGATATGCAAATACAACACAAAAAAACACTAATCATTTCTCAACTTCGAAAGAATTTCTTTTTGTATTTCATCGACTTTTCCAAGACCGTCTACCGTCGTGTAACGTAATTCGTCACTACCGGCTTTTTCTAAATAGAAGCCGATTAACGGTTCAGTTTGTTCACGGTAAACAGAAAGTCTTTCGCGAACAGTTTCCTCTTTGTCATCATCGCGTTGAATGAGCGCCTCACCGGTTTCATCGTCCACGTCCGCTATCTGTGGTGGATTAAATTCCGTGTGATACGTGCGACCTGAACCCGGGTGCACTCTTCGCCCACTCATGCGGACGACAATCTCTTCATCCGGCACCGTAATTTCCAGCACCGTATCGATGACAACCCCTGCTGCATCAAGCGCATGGGCTTGCGGGATGGTGCGGGGAAACCCATCAAACAGAAAACCTTTGCAACAATCGTCGTTCGCGATGCGCTCTTTCACCAGATCTATGATGATTTCATCTGATACCAGTGCGCCGGAGTCCATTACGGCTCTGACACGGTTACCGAACTCGGATCCCGCACTAACGGCCGCGCGGAGCATATCGCCGGTTGAAATCTGCGGTATGGCGAACTCGCTGCAGATAAATTGCGCCTGCGTACCCTTGCCAGCCCCGGGCGGACCCAAAAGAATGATCCTCAATGTCGTGCTCCTGTTGGTGACGCTTCTTCGTTGATGTTGCGGGCCGATGTTGTAGCCGTGCGTGGTCGCGTGTCAGGGTCTGATCGATCTGTTGTTTGCGACCCGGCGAACGTCTTCGACCAGCGGTATTTGCCGCAGGCCGTCAATCATGCAAGCCAGTTCATGAATGCCGCTCAGACGAACACCCAGGATTATCGATGCCTCCATCGTCTTGGGTTCCACCGTACCGATGTTGGACGTCAACTGGACATCGTGCTTACTCAGAAACGTCGTGATATCCAGCAACAGTCCGGGACGATCCGGCGCGCGGACATCGATGTTGTAAATGGCGGAGGCTGTGGTTGTCTGTGCAGGCAACAGACTCATCTGCGGCTGCGGTACGCCGGCACCGCAAAGAACATCCAGCACGTCGAGGATCTGACGGTCACCTACTCCAATGGCCCCATACAAATCTTCTATGCCAGCATAACCAAATTGGCTCGCTACGCGTTCCAGATCACCACTTTGCGGCAACCCCAGATCGAGTCGCAGCAGCATATCTTCCATCCTTTCACGTCCAGTGACCCGATTGGCTCGTGTACCCTGTGCGTGAAACCACTCCTCAATCTTCTGCCGAGCGCGACCGGTTTTTATAAAACCCAGATGGTTATCGAGCCACGTCCGCTGCGGCTCCTGAAGGCTGCCGGTCAGAATTTCCACCCGCTGACCGGTCTGCAACGGCGTGTTCAACGCCACTCTCGCGCCGTCCACGCGGGCGCCGACACAGCGATGGCCAATCTCGGTGTGTACCCGGTAGGCGAAGTCGACGGGGGTTGCGTCGTTGGTAAGATCCAACACGTGGCCTTGCGGGGTGTAAACGAAAATACGCTCCTGCTGCACGTGGCGAAGTTCCTCGCGAAAAGGGCCGGCGTTCATGAGCTGCCGCGTCTCCTCCTGCCATTCGACCACCTGACGTAACCAGTTCATTTTTTCCGCATACGGCCGATCCTCGGATGCGGTGTCCTTGTAAGCCCAGTGCGCGCAAACACCCAGCTCCGCTTCCTCATGCATCTCGGGTGTGCGGATCTGCACTTCCAGGGTCTTGCCATCTTCACCCATGACCGCGGTATGAATCGAGCGATAACCATTTTCTTTTGGTACCGCGATGTAATCGTCAAATTCGCTGGGAATGTGCTGCCACTGGGTATGGATTACGCCAAGCGCCGCATAACAGCTCGCGATATCTGCTACGAGTATTCGTACTGCTCGAACATCGTAGATTTCTGTCAAGCCGATGTTCTTGGCACGCATTTTTTGCCAGATGCCGAAAATGTGCTTCGCCCGTCCTGAAACCGTCGCCTGTATCCCATTGTTCTGCAAGCGTCGTTCAACACTATTGACAAGATCGACAACCTGCGATTCGCGCTCAGCACGGCGGCCGTCGAGCTGTCCCGCGATCGTTTTATAAACGTCAGGCACCAGATAGCGCAGCGCCAGATCTTCCAGCTCCCACTTGAGTCGCCAGATTCCAAGTCTGTTGGCCAGCGGTACAAAGACGAGGTGCGCTTCCTGCGCAATTCGTCTTTGTCGTTCTTCAGAACTGTTTTTTGCGGAACGCAACGCCAGCACCCGTTCGGCAAGCTTCAGCACTGCCACCCGCGCGTCATCTATCATGGCTACCAGCATGCGGCGCACATTTTCGACCTGATCTCTTGCCTCGCTGGTCTGCATCGCGGTATTTGTCATCTCGAGCAGGCTCGTGTCCGCCATCCGCACGACCGCACCCACGAGATCAGCACTCTCCTGCCCGATCTCTCTTGCAACTTGTGACAGCGCGACCTGCCCGGTTCGTACCGGCCGGTAGACCAACGCGGCAGCCACAGATGGCGTATCCAGATTTAGCGATGCCACCAGATTCGCCAGTTCCATCCCCTCTTCCAGATACTCCTCGCTGCGTGTTGGCAGTGCGTGCACATACAGCAATGATTTCTCGATGCGGGCAGGGTCGAGCGCGGGGTAACTTGCGCAGATCTGTTTCTGCCAGCTTTGCACGTCGATCTCGCCACTAGGAGATCGTGCAATCGCTTCTTGTACTTTTACCATGAACCTGCCCGGCTAGCAGCCTGTCCTTCGGCCATCCTTGACCTCGGGGCTGCCTCATCTAGCAGGCACTTAACCGCCCGATAAATGCTCGCGACGTCCTGTCGCGAGACTGACAGCGTGTTTTCCAACACGCTGCTAGCGTTGTTTACTGGATCGAACAAACAAGCCCAGCGTTTCGACATGTGCGGTATGCGGAAACATATCGTAGATACCAACCTGCTCCAGAACATAGCCATGTTGTTTAAACGTTGCCGCATCGGTTGCAAAGGATCCCGGATCACAGCTGACATACGCTGCCCGTTCCGGACGACTCGACGCCAACCAGGGACCGAGATTCACCCCGGCGCCCGATCGCGGCGGATCCAAAAGCAGGTATTGAGCTTCCCCCAACGACCGACAGGCCGGATCATACAGATCTAGTTTCAGAAACTCACATCGGCTATCCAGGCCATTGAGCTGCGCATTCATCTGTGCACGCTCCACCGCACCTGCAGAAGCTTCCAGTCCCCGAACCTTCGCCCCTGCAACGGCCAGCGCCAGGGAAAAATTGCCGATCCCGCAGAACAGATCAACCACGACCGCTCCGGGCTCAACAGCCAGCGCCAGTAAAGCCGAGCGTACGAGCGATCGGTTCATCGCCAGATTGACCTGAGTAAAATCCCATGGCAGAAAGCGAAAGTAGAGACCATAGTCGGGATTCGCGTAGCCTAGATAAGGTGAATCCGTGATGCGATTCATGGGCTGTATGCTGTCGTAGCCACCGGGCTGTGAAAAGAGGCTGATGTCATGACGGTCGGCAAACTCAACCAGGCTGGCTTCGTCCTGCGCCGTGAATCCGGCGAGATGCCGCACGAGTAATGCCTGTGCCGTGTCACCGGCGGCGACTTCTATTTGTGGAATCTGCGCAGGGATTGAAATCCGGGTCAGAACATCCTTCAAGTCCGGCAACATATCGGAAAATGCTGGAATGAGCGTACAGCAGTCATCCATCCTCCCGACACGGTTGCTGAAACTCTCACGAAAGCCGACTAGTACTCGTTCACCGACCCGCCGCACGCCGAAACGTGCTTTTGTACGATAGTGCAGACGTGGACCAAGCCTGGGCGCAACCCAGGATTCAGGCACGATTCCATTGCCGCTCAGCGCCTGCTCGAGTCGCTTCTGTTTGAGTAGAATCTGCTCATCGTAGTGCAGATGTTGCATGGCACAGCCACCGCAGCGCGGGAAATTTGCACAGGGCGGTGCGACTCTGTTCGGGGATTGCGAGGCCAACACGCGCTGAGCTTCGGCGAGCCATAGACCACGCCGGCGTTTGAGCACTTTTGCTTCGACTCGTTCGCCAGGTAGCGCATTCTTAATGCGGACTTCGCGCTCGAGCGCAATACCGTTGACCGGGCCACTTGCAATGTCGGCAACACCAAAACCATCGCTGCCGAGCCGGGAAACCTCCACATCGATCTCCCGTAGTGGTTTCCGCGCCATGTCAGTGACGATCGCCGAGCAGGAGGCGACGGCTCATGAGAGGCGCTGATCCAAGTTGCGCCGCCAGAGCTTGCCGAAATATTCGCTTCGCCGCCCGCTTTACGGCGGCATCCGAGAACGACTCTGCATGAATGCCAAGCAATGCTGAACCGGTGTAAGGCCCGTGCAAAGACTGCTCGAACCCCACCGCCGGATCCATACGGTAGAGTCGCTCTGGAACCACCGCCTCACCAGACACTGCATCTCGAGAAAAGTCGAGTCCATATCCCAGCTCTTCCAACAAGAGCTTTTCAAAACTTCGCAATACGAACTCCATATCCAGACTCGACTCTCCCAGAGCGTTTATGGCCCACGCAACGGCAGCATAGAGCCTCGGCAAACTCTCTCGCTCACTCACCAGACGACTCACAAGTTCTGTCACGTAGAAACCAGCCGCGAGTCGATCCCCCTTCAGCCAGACCTGCTTCCTCGTCTCGAAACCGGTGAGCGTCACCAGCGATGACTTACCGACCCAACTTACCTGGAGGTTGGCAAACGGCTGCAGAATTCTGCCACGGCGACCGCCTCTGACTCCCTTGGCCACGGCGCCAATCTTGCCGTGACCAGGGCAGAACAGGGAAACGATCAAGCTGTTTTCGCGATAAGGTCTCGTGTGTAGAACAACACACGGTTCGTCGACGACTCTAGTCATAACCCATACGTTTGAGTGCGGCTGCACTGTTTGTCCAGCCAGGCTTCACTTTAACCCAAAGCCGCAACATGACTTTACGATCGAGCAGCCTCTCAATATCCTCTCGCGCTTCCTGCCCGATCATCTTGAGTTTTTCCCCTCGCTTGCCAATGACGATACGCTTTTGACCGGCGCGTTCGACATAGATGTCGGCCGCAATTTCAACCAGGTCGTCGTATTCGTGATAAGCCTCGATCATCACAGCCGCACGGTGAGGTATCTCGTCTCCCAATCGACGCATCAGCTTCTCACGAACGATTTCGGCGACGAGAACCTTTTCGGGTTGATCTGTGATCTGATCGGGCGGAAACAGATGATGCTGTTCGGGCAGCCGTTGGAATACTTCCTCGCGCAGCGCAGCCACCCCCTCCCCCTTCAATGCGCTGACCGGCATGATGGCATCGAATACGGCAAAAGCCCCGAGTTTATCGATTACCGGCAGCAATTCGTCTTTTCGCTTGAGCAGGTCAATTTTGTTGAGTACCGCAATACTGCTACGCCGGGCATTCTTGATGTGCCGCAGCACGAGGTCGTCTTCAGCGGTCCATCGCGCAGGCTCGACAACCATCACAATCAGATCCACATCGCTGAGAATCGCCGTCGCCGATCGCACCATGTAACGATTCATCTCGCGATCGGCGTGATCGTGGATGCCCGGTGTGTCTACATAGATCGCCTGTTTGTCACCCTGTGTATCCACTCCGAGCATGACTCGCCGCGTGGTTTGTGGTTTGCGTGATGTGATCGCCAGTTTCTGCCGCAGTAGATGATTGAGCAGCGTTGATTTACCGACGTTCGGGCGCCCCACGAGCCCCACATAGCCGCAATGCGTGCCAACTGATTGTCCGTCTCCGTTAGACATTTCTTTTTCTGCCTGTCTTCCCGTGGAAGACGCTTCCTTCTTCAGAAGACCACTTCCTTCTGCAGAAGGCATCTTCCTGCTGCAGAAGACTTCTTCCGGCTTCAGGCAGCGCCTTCGCCAAGCCGCTCGAGCATGATCGCAGCAGCCAATTTTTCCGCTCCGCGGCGACTGCCTCCCTTACTTGTGGTCACGAGCTGTAGCTCATTGAGACGGCATTCTACCGTGAAGGTTCGCCGATGATCCGATCCTTCGCACGCGACAACCTGATAAACCGGCAGCGCCAGATGCCGGCTCTGCAATGCTTCCTGCAGGCGGGTCTTCGGGTCTTTGATCGCCTCGATGTCGAGAAGCTCGATTCGCGGTTCGAATACCTCGCGGATCAATTTTCTCGCAGATTCGATGCCGCCATCCACACAAACCGCGCCAATGATCGCTTCGACGGCGTTCGCCAGTATCGACGCACGCTCGCGGCCACCACTCCTGCGTTCGCCCCGTCCAAGTTGCAGAAATTCACCGAGCTCGAGCGATGCACCAATCACCGCGAGTGACTCACCGCGCACGAGTTCTGCACGCATCAGCGTCAGCATGTCTTCGTTAAAGTGCGGACGGCTTTCATAAAGAATCTGAGTGATGACATAGCCCAACACCGCATCGCCGAGAAATTCAAGGCGCTCATTATGCTTTTTGGCAAAACTCTTGTGGGTCAGCGCTTGTTTGAGAAGCGAGCGATCACTGAATTCATAGGCAAGAATTCTTTCCAGGCGGGTAAACGGATCAGTCTTACTGATACTCGTAACGCTCGTCGAAGCTCACAACAATATCTATATTGTACATAATCGATTCCCGCTTTTCGTATCTGACTACGAGATAGGTCTCGGCTTTGTTGCGCTCGACTTTCATGATCTCGCGGAGATTGAAATCCCGCAAATTGTTCACACGGAAGCGCTTGCCAAGGCTTTCGCGAATTTTCGACGGCGACATCTGATGGACGTCTTCCTTCTTCAGATCGTCAAAGAGAGTCCCCATCGTCTGCCAATCGACGTAGTGCGGACCGAGCCGCAGGGACAGCGTTAAGACTGCGGAAATACCCACCAGCAGGGCAACGATACCAACGAACGTGGTGCCACGCTCGCGCCTTGAATATCCAGTAAGGGACAGGACCGTCATGCTCAACCTCTGCGTCAGTCAATCCATTGATTACGGGCAAACGTCGGCCAGTGCAGCCCCGGATCCTTGTGAACCCAGATCGCGACGGCCTTGCCGACTATGTTGCTCGCCTGGGCAAAGCCCCACGACCGACTGTCTTCGCTCTTGCCCCTATTGTCTCCCATCATGAAGTAGGAATCCGGAGGCACTTGCCATTCCCTTGGCTGCTCTGTGAAGGAGTACCGGTAAGTTGAGTGAGGTCCATCACCAAAATCCTCAAAATATTCCCGGATCGGAATAAAACCGCTCGAGTAGGGCATACGCTCTTCGAATTGTTCTACGAACTCGTATGTGGCGCGTTTACCGTTTATGAACAGAGCCTTGTTCTCATAGCGGATGATATCGCCCGGAATCCCGATGACACGTTTGATGAAGTACCGCGAATCGTGTGGTGGAATGAATACCATCACGTCGCCGCGCTGGGGCTCGCCGATGTCGATGACTTTGGTTCCTATCACGGGTAGCCGTATCCCGTAGGCAAACTTGTTCACCAATACGAAGTCACCGACTTCGAGCGTCGGCACCATGGACTCCGATGGAATCTGATACGGCTCGCCCAGGAAGCTGCGCAACAGCAGCACGAGCAACAGCACTGGAAAGAACGAGCGAGCGTATTCGACCACAGCCGGTTCGCGTAATGCCTGATCCACATCACGCTGGGCAGTACCGCCTTCCACCAGTGCCGAGGCGGCTTCCTGACGTCGTGGCCTGAGCAGCACAGCATCGGCAAGCCAGATTCCGCCCGAAATCAGAACGGCCCAGGACAACACGAGCGGCATATCGATATCCATCAGCGCTCGACCTTCAAAACAGCAAGAAACGCCTCTTGCGGTATTTCTACTCTACCAAGCCGTTTCATGCGTTTCTTTCCAGCCTTCTGCTTTTCGAGGAGTTTTTTCTTTCGTGTAACGTCGCCACCGTAGCATTTCGCCGTGACGTTTTTTCGTAACGCCTTCACAGTCTGCCGCGCAATAATCTGCCCACCGATCGCAGCTTGTATCGCGACATCAAACATCTGCCGGGGGATCAGTTCCTTCATCTTCTTCGCAAGCTGCCGACCGCGCGATTGAGCCTGATCCCGATGAACGATCATCGCAAGCGCGTCCACGCGCTCGCCGTTGATCAGAATTTCGAGCTTGACCAGATTGGCGGTTTCAAAACGAGTAAAACTGTAGTCCAGAGAGGCAAAGCCGCGACTGACAGACTTTAATCGATCGAAGAAGTCCATCACGACTTCGCTGAGTGGCAATTCCCATTTCATCGCTACCTGACCGGAAGAAAAATGCATATTTTTCTGCACGCCTCTACGTTCGAGGCACAGGTTCATCACACTGCCAACGTATTCCTGCGGCAGCAGTATGTTCACATCAGCAATGGGCTCGCGCATCTCCTGGAAATTTGCAGGCATGCGAGACGGATTGTCGATTTGCACGAGGCCGCCATCCGCCGCGACGATTTCGTAGACCACGGTGGGGGCGGACGTAATCAAATCGAGGTTGTATTCCCGCTCCAGGCGTTCCTGAATGATTTCCATGTGCAGCATGCCCAGGAAGCCACAACGAAAGCCGAATCCCAGCGCGTCCGAGGATTCAGGTTCATAAAAAAGCGAAGCATCGTTGAGCGTCAGTTTTTCCAGTGCCTCGCGGAACGATTCAAAATCTTCCGAATTTACCGGGAAGAGGCCGGCATACACCTGAGGCTGTATCCGCGCAAATCCCGCTAGTGCAGGCACGTCCTCGCCGCTGGCAGCCACGATCGTGTCGCCCACCGGGGCACCGCGAATGTCTTTGATTCCAGCCACGACATAACCGACTTCGCCGGCAAGAATCGCATTTTTGGAGGTCCGCTTCGGCGTGAAACATCCCACATCATCCACCACGTGTGGCTTACCGACCGATTTCAGGAGAATTTTGTCACCGCGGCCTATTCGACCCTGCATGACGCGAACGAGGGAGACGATACCAAGATAGTTATCAAACCAGGAATCGATGATCAGCGCCTGCAGCGGTGCCTCCCGCTTCCCCGCGGGATGCGGAATCCGTGCAACGAGCAGTTCGAGCAGTTCCGGCACCCCCTCGCCGGTCTTCGCACTCACGCAGAGCATGCCGGAGGTGTCGATACCGATGATGTCTTCGATTTCAGCGGCGACCAGTTCGGGTTCAGCCTGCGGCAGGTCGATCTTATTGAGCACGGGCAGCACTTCGAGCCCCTGTTCGATTGCGGTGTAACAGTTCGCTACAGACTGCGCTTCGACACCCTGTGCTGCGTCAACCACCAGCAGCGCGCCTTCGCAAGCCGCCAGCGAACGTGATACTTCGTAGCTGAAATCCACGTGCCCGGGTGTATCGATGAAATTCAGCTGGTAGGTGTGGCCGTCGGTACAATCGTAGTCGAGCGTCACGCACTGCGCCTTGATCGTGATGCCCCGTTCGCGCTCGAGATCCATGGAGTCGAGCACTTGCTCAGCCATCTCGCGCTCAGCAAGACCGCCACAAAGCTGAATCAAACGGTCTGCCAGCGTCGACTTACCATGATCGATGTGAGCGATGATAGAGAAATTGCGAATTCTTTCTATGCCGGACACTACGCTGCAGTCGAATCACGCGTTTGAAAGGCGCGCGAGTGTAGCTTATCCCTTGATTTCAGGCGAATTTTTGTTATTCCGGAACCCGCAGCGCCAGAAAAATGGGTGCCTGTCCCCGAATGACCAGAACGGCGACCGATCGCCCCGATGTCAGCTCGTCGGCAATCTCAGCGAAGTCGTCCAGATTGCGGACTTCACGATTGTTCAGTTTGGTGATGACGTCGCCCGGCCGCATGCCACTTTCGGCCGCGACCCCCGCAGCTGCAACGACCCGCACACCGCCGTCGATGCCGAGCCTTTCCGCGGCATTGTCGGGTACGTTCTCCAGTGTCAGACCGAGGCGTGAAGAGGCTCCTTCGCCGACAGTCGAGCGGCCGGCAATCGTCTCACCGCGATCGGCCAGCTCGCCGATGTTCAGTCTGATTACGATTTCTTTATTCGCGCGAACGACATCCAGTTTCGCTTCGCTGCCAGCCTGGGCACGGCCGACGAAATGTGGTAAATCCGAAGAAAGATCTATCGCCTGATCATTAAATGCGGTGATGATATCACCTTCTTCAATGCCGCCATGTTCGGCAGGAGAGCCTTCCAGCACTCGGGAAACCAGCGCACCGTGAGGCCGGTCCAGACCGAAGCTTTCTGCCAGATCGCTGTTCACTTCCTGGATGACAACACCCAGCCAGCCCCGGGTAACACGCCCGGACTCCTTGAGCTGGGCAACGACCTCCATCGCGATGGACACCGGAATGGCGAACGACACACCCATGAAACCACCCGAATTACTGTAGATCTGTGAGTTGATGCCGACCACTTCGCCGTCGAGGTTGAACAGAGGCCCACCGGAGTTACCCGGATTGATCGCGACGTCCGTTTGAATGAACGGGACATAGTTTTCATTGTGCTCAGTTGGCAGGCTGCGGCCTTTGGCACTCACGATGCCTGCTGTAACGGAATAATCGAACCCGAAAGGCGAACCGATCGCCAGCACCCACTCACCGACCTTCAGGTCGTCTGATGTTGCGAGCCGCACAGTGGGCAGAGAACTGGCGTCAACCTTGAGCAACGCCAGATCCGAGCGTGGATCGGCGCCAATCAGTTCTGCTTTCAGTTCACGACGATCGCTGAAGCGCACCAGGATTTCATCGGCACCTTCGATGACATGATTGTTCGTGAGAATGTAACCGTCACTGTCCAGCACGAAACCCGAACCCAGAGACTGTGGCCGCGGAAAGCCTCTACTGCCACCTTCTCCGGGTGGAAAAAACCGGTGAAAGAACTCATCGAGCTCTTCATTTCTGGAGCGCGGGCGCGCCCGCCGCGCGGGTGCATGTCGCACGGTACTGATATTGACCACAGCTGGGGCATACTTTTCGACGAGTTCGGTGAAATCCGGCAGGTCCCCAGCACTGACTGGCGCCGCCAGCAGCAGAGTCAGCACACCCAGGGCAGTCGAAATACTCATTTTTGCGCGCGAACACGCGAGTGAAT
>SMVA01316675.1_pt1 | contig 27920 bp, 22 predicted proteins | sample 2456451 | NCBI WGS metagenome assembly SMVA01 (sample SAMN11095933, study PRJNA526329) | marine sediment metagenome | biome: Marine sediment; feature: Surficial sediment; material: Deep marine sediment; isolation source: Hadal surficial sediment | place: Pacific Ocean | collected 2014-05 | depth... | reverse complement strand
GTCCGGGTCCGACATGGCCGGGTTCTCGCCCATGATGTACATGCCGCGGATCTGGCCGGCATGGACCGCGTGCACGATCTCGACCACGGTCAGCCCCGGCTCGGGATCGAGCTTGGTGTCCCAGAGCTGCTCGAAACGCGCCCGAATCCCCGGCTCGTCGACCTTGGCATAGTCCGGAAGGAACATGGGAATCAGGCCGGCATCGGAGGCGCCCTGGACGTTGTTCTGGCCGCGCAGGGGATGCAGCCCGGTGCCGGGCCGGCCGATCTGCCCGGTGACCAGGGCCAGCGCGATCAGGCAGCGCGCGTTGTCGGTGCCGTGGACCGACTGGGAGATGCCCATGCCCCAGAAGATGATCGAGGTCCGCGCGGTGGCATAGATCCGCGCGACCTCGCGGATGGTGTCCGCGTCGATGCCGCAGATCTCGGCCATCTTCTCCGGCGCGAAGTCCTTGACCCGTTCCTTGAGCGCGTCGAAGCCCTCGGTGGTGGCCTGAATGTACTGTTGGTCGACCAGATCCTCCTCGATGATGGTATGCAGCATGGCATTGAGCAGCGCCACGTCCTGGCCCGGTTTGAACCGCAGCATGTGGGTCGCGTAGCGCGCCAGGTTCTGACCGCGCGGGTCTATGACGATCAGCTTGGCGCCGCGCTTGGCCGCGTTCTTCAGGAAGGTCGCGGCGACCGGATGGTTCTGCGCCGGCCGGGCGCCGATCACGATGATGCATTCGGCCTCGGCGGCGGCGGTGAAGGGCGCGGTCACGGCGGCCGAGCCGATGCCCTCCAATAGCGCCGCCACCGAGGAGGCGTGGCACAGACGGGTGCAGTGGTCGACGTTGTTGGTGCCGAAGCCGGTGCGTACCAGCTTCTGGAACAGGTAGGCCTCTTCGTTGCTGCCCTTGGCCGAGCCGAAGCCGGCCAGTGCCGGGCCGCCATCGCGCGCGAGAATGGTTTTGAACCCTGCGGCAGCCGCGTCCAGCGCCTCCTCCCAGGAGGCTTCGCGGAAGTGGCTCAAGGGATTGGCCGGATCGATCTCGATGTCGCCGGACTTGGGCGCGTCCGCGCGCCGGATCAAGGGTTTGGTCAGGCGGTGCGGGTGGGCCACGTAGTCGTAGCCGAAGCGGCCCTTGACGCAGAGCCGGTTGCGGTTGGCCGGGCCGTCGCGGCCGTCCACGTAAAGGACCGCGTTGTCTTTGACGTGCAGTGTAACTTGGCAGCCGACGCCGCAGTAGGCGCAGACCGAATCCACGTCGCGTTCCTCGAACTGAGTGCGCAGGCCGGTCTCGTCGAGCAGGCTGGCCTCCATCAGCGCACCGGTCGGGCAGGCCTGGACGCACTCGCCGCAGGCGACGCAGGTGCTCGCGCCCATATCCGCGTCGAAGTCGAAAACCACCTTGGCGCCGTGGCCGCGGTAGGCCATGCCGATCACGTCGTTGACCTGGACTTCGCGGCAGGCGCGGACGCAGAGCGTGCAGTGGATGCAGGCGTCCAGGTTGACGCGCATGGCGGTGTGGCTGGAATCCGGCGCGGGTGTGTTGCGTGCCGGGAAGCGGCTCGAGGTGACGCCAATCTCGGCGGCCCAGCGCCAGAACTTGGAATCCGGATCGTGCGCGCGTTCCGGTGGCGGTTGGTCGGCGACCAGCAGCTCGAACACCATTTCGCGCGCCTTCTTGGCGCGTTCGGAGGCGGTCGCGACCGTCATGCCCGGGCTGGGGTTTCGGATGCAGGAAGCGGCCAGCGCCCGCTCGCCTTCGACTTCGACCATGCAGACGCGGCAGTTGCCGTCGGCGCGATAGCCCGGATCGGGCGCATAGCAGAGGTGCGGGATCTCGATGCCCAGGCGGTTGGCGACCTGCCAGATCGTCTCGCCCGCGCGCGCTTCGACCTCCTGGCCGTCGAGGGTAAAGGTGACGGCGGCGCTCATCGCAGGTCCTCCGGGAAGAATTTCAGCACGCTCGACATAGGGTTCGGCGCGGCCTGGCCGAGGCCGCAGATCGAGGCATCGCGCATGGTCGTGGCCAATTCTTCGAGCAAGTCCGCGTCCCAGGTTTCCGCCGCCATCAGCTTAACCGCTTTTTCGGTGCCGTTGCGGCACGGCGTGCACTGGCCGCAGCTCTCGTCCTCGAAGAAGCGCATGAGATTGCTTGCGACCGCCTTCATGTCGTCCCGGTCGGAGAGAATGACCACCGCATGAGAGCCGACGAAGCTGCCGTGCTCCTCGAGGGTGCCGAAATCGAGCGGGATGTCCCCAAGGCTGGCCGGCAGGATACCGCCCGAAGCGCCGCCCGGCAGGTAGCCCTTGAATTCCTGGCCGTCCAGCATGCCGCCGCTGTAATCCTCGATCAACTCGCGGACCGTGACCCCGGCGGGCGTCAATTTAACGCCGGGCTCCTTGACCCGGCCCGAAACCGAGTAGCTGCGCAGGCCTTTGGCGCCGTTTTTGCCCTGCTCGGCGAACCAGGCTGCGCCCTTGCTCAGGATCTCCGGGATCCAGTAGAGCGTCACGACATTGTTGACCAGGGTCGGGCGGCCGAAGAGTCCGACCTGGGCGACGTAGGGCGGGCGGTGGCGGGGCAGGCCGCGCTTGCCCTCGATCGATTCGATCATCGCCGATTCCTCGCCGCAGATGTAGGCGCCGGCGCCCCGGCGCAGATGGAGCTTGGTGTGGCGGGCCAGCCCGGCGGCTTCGACCGCCGCGATCTCGGCCAGCAGGATCGCGCGGGCTGCCGGGTACTCGTCGCGCAGGTAGATGTAAACCGCGTCCGCCTCCACCGCCCAGGCGGCGATCAGAGTGCCCTCAAGGAATTGCTGGGGCCGGTACTCCATGAAATAGCGGTCCTTGAAGGTGCCGGGTTCGCCCTCGTCGGCGTTCACCGCCAGGTAGCGGGGCTTGGCTTCGGCGCGCACGAAGCTCCACTTGCGCCCGGTCGGAAAGCCGGCGCCGCCCAGGCCGCGCAGGCCCGATTCGCCCAGGATGTCGATCGCCTGTTCGACCGTGATCCGGCCCTCGAGGCAGTCGGCGAGCGCCCCGTAGCCGCCCTCGGCGCGGTAGGCGGCCAAGTCTTGATAGTCGGGAATTTCGGGATGCAGGTCTCCTTGAACCGCGGCGGTCAGGTTCTCGGTGGTGGCGTGCTCGACGTGGCGGTGGCCGACCTCGGCGACCGGCGCCCGGTCGCAGCGGCCCATGCAGGGCGCCCGCAGCACCCGCACGCCGCTGCCAAGCTGGTCCGGCAGCTCGGCGAGCAGAGCCTCGGCGCCGGCCATGGCGCAGCTCAAGCTGTCGCAGACCCGGATCGTGATCTCGGCCGGCTCGGGCTCGCCGTCGAGCACGATGTCGAAATGCGCGTAGAACGAGGCGACTTCGTAAACCTCGGCCATGGGCAGCGCCATCTCGTTGGCGAGCGCCTGCAGGTGCGCGGCGGAAAGCCGGCGGTAACGGTCCTGGATCAGATGCAGATGTTCGATCAGCAGGTCGCGATCGCGCGGGCGCGCCGCCAGCAAGACAGAAATTTCTTCCCGCGCGGCCGGTTCGAGCTGCCGCCCTTTGGAGAAGGCCGGCGCCTTGCGGCGTCCCGAGCCCGGGTGAATCTTGCGTCTTGGCGACGCCCCCGCCGCGCCGTTTCCGTCAGACATGTTTCCGGCCGTTCCGTTCCTGTTGTCCCGTTATCCCCGCCGTGCCCCAATTTCTCTGTAACCCAAAGAATGATAGGGGTTTTTTTAGACTCAGCCCAGGCGTTTCGCCCCTGTCATACCCTCAAATGGTGTCTACGTCGATGACTTCCAGCTTCACGATCTCGCCATTTATCGAGAGCTTTCCCACATGCTCGAAATTGACCGTGATGCGCGTCCCGACCACCGACTGGACCTGACCCAGACCCCAGTCCGGCCGGGCCGGATTGCGCACGAAACTGCCGGGGACAAAATAATCTGTCATCGAATGACTCCTGGACCGGGGTCGAGGTGCTTGGGTCTTCTCCGAGGCATGATGTTACAGCCTTGTAAATCTGATGGTGCGATAGTGTATAAGAGGTACCGGCGCCTTCGGAAGGCCGGAATCGACGCATCGTCGGGCCGGTAGAGACTCCGGCGCCGAATCGCGGGCCGCGAGATAGGGAGCGAAGATACATGCCATTCATGATCGACATGCGGGTGGCTGAATTGCTCGCCTCGCGGCTGTGCCACGATCTCGTCGGCCCAATCGGTGCCGTCAACAACGGCATGGAGCTGCTGGAGGACGAGGACCTGGGTATGTCGGAAGACGCGATTCAGCTCTCAGCCAACAGCGCCCGCCAGGCTGCAAATATCCTGCAATACTACCGCTTGGCCTACGGTATGGCCGGCGGGCGTATCGGCGATGACTTGGGCGGTCTGCGGGATCTTGCGATCGGGTTTCTGGCCTCGAGCAAGACGACGCTGGACTGGACGGCGGTCGAACAGCCGGCCGGGAACTTGCCCGAGGGGCTGGGCAAACTCCTGCTCAACGTGATCGTAATGGGTGAAGAGTGCCTCCCGCGCGGCGGCACTCTCGGTGTGAGCTTGGCCGAAGGGGCGGCTGGCCTGGAGGTCACCGTGACCGCGCAGGGGACCGGCGCCCGGTTGCGCGAGGAAAGCCAGCTCGTGCTGATCGACGACGTGATCATCGAGGAACTGACGCCGCGCAACGTCCACGGTTATTTCACTCGGCTGCTGGCCAAGCGCATGGGCTCGGACCTGATCATCGACACCCCCGGCACCGATAGCCTGCGGCTCTCCGTCACGCTGGCCGGCTGAGCCGGATATCGCGCAGCCGGGTCTCTGCGACCGCTCGAACAGCAAGACCCACAGCCTGCCGCTGCCCATTTCCCGATTGGCGGACCGCGTCCCGGTCGCGCCGCCGGTCGGGCAGCCGGAGACGGATTCAGGCCATCACTGTTCCACTGTTGCTTGGCTCCGTTCGCGGCGCTGTCTCGCTTGTCGGCACATTCGGCCGGTAACCCATTGCCGCCCCTGATTATCGGCCCCGGTATCGGGGTCGCGAGTATCGAAGCCACTCGTCGACCCAGAGGATGAGAGAGTAATATTCACGACGTTAAGTTTTTGTTTTATTTTCGAAAACTATCGGAGAGAAGCAACAGAAATAGAATGGAGTAAGGAGTTATTAAACTATATTTGTCACTGTCTGTGGCGAGCTATCGAGGTTGGTTAATGGCGCTGGACAACGAATTTCAGGCCGTAACGAACGTGCATTCATTCATGGGGTTGTAGTCATGGACGACTTGTTAAGCGAATTCTTGACCGAGACAAATGAAGGTCTCGCTGTGCTCGACGTTGAGCTGGTCAAGCTTGAACAAAATCCGAATGACGAGGATCTTTTAAGCAATATTTTCCGTTACATGCATACGATCAAGGGGACCTGCGGGTTCCTGGGTCTGCCTCGTCTCGAGTCGGTCGCGCATGCTGGCGAAAACGTGCTTGGCAAGATTCGGGAGGGCGATTTGGTTGTCAGTCCGGATTCGGTGTCAATGATCCTGGAATGTCTGGACAGCATCCGATCGATTTTGATGGTGCTCGAGGAAACCGAATCCGAGCCTGAAGGCGACGACACCGATCTGATCAATCGCTTGAACTTCCTTGCCGATAATGGCGAGACGGGCACGGCGCCGGCCGCAGTCGTGGAAACGGCCGATGTGGAGAAAGTCAAGGCGGAGGAGCCGGTTGCCGAGGAGGCTTCGAATGCTGCCGATGTGGCTCCGGAGGATGCGCCCGCCGAATCGCCAAGCGCGACCGCACAACCCGCCCAGAAGTTCGGTGGGGAAGCCACAATGAAGGAATCCGCGGTCGCTCAGCAGTCGATTCGAGTCAACGTCGAATTGCTAGAGAATCTGATGACCATGGTCTCGGAGATGGTCCTGACTCGCAACCAGCTGCTGCAGATACTGCGCGGCCAGAAGGACAGTGCGTTTACCGCGCCATTGCAGCGGCTCAATCAGGTAGTTTCCGAGTTGCAGGAAGGCGTCATGATGACGCGTATGCAGCCGGTCGGGAATGCCTGGGCCAAGCTGCCGCGTATCGTGCGGGACCTATCGGTCGAGCTCGATAAAAAAATGGAACTGGTGATGAAGGGCGCGGAGACCGAGCTCGACCGCCAGGTTCTGGACCTGATCAAGGATCCGCTGACCCATATGGTCCGCAACTCCGCCGATCACGGCCTAGAGAGAAACGAGGACCGGCTTGCGGCTGGAAAATCGGAAGTCGGCAAGATATCGCTTAATGCCTTCCACGAAGGCGGCCACATTATTATCGAAATCTCCGACGACGGCGCCGGCCTGCCGATTCAGATCATCAAGAAAAAGGCGATCTCTTGCGGTCTGACCACCGAGGCCGAAGCCGAGACTCTGACCGAGCAACAGATCCAGAAGTTCGTCTTTAAAGCGGGCTTTTCGACGGCAGCGGAGGTCACTTCGGTGTCCGGCCGCGGCGTCGGCATGGATGTGGTGCGTACCAACATCGAGAAGATCGGTGGCACCATCGAGCTCAACTCGGTCGAGGGCCAAGGCACCACTTTCACCATCAAGATCCCGCTTACCCTCGCCATCGTCTCGGCGCTGATCGTCGAATGCGGCGGCGAGAGATTTGCGATCCCGCAAATTAGCGTGCTCGAGCTGGTGCGTGCCTCCTCCAACTCCGAAAACACCGTGGAGAGAATCAACGGCACGCCGGTGTTGCGCCTTCGTAACCGCCTGTTACCGCTGGTGAATCTGCGCGAGTTGATGAAACTCGACATCGGTTCTGCGGACGGGGCGAATGCCGGCGACGAACAGACGGATGGGAAGGTGATTTCACTCGACGATAGAACAAGCCGGAGTGACGATCATTTCATCGTTGTCAGCCAGGTCGGTAGCTACACTTTCGGCATCATCGTCGATCGCGTATTCGACACCGAGGAAATCGTGGTCAAACCGGTTGCGCGTATCCTGCGCGATATCCAGTTGTTCTCCGGCAACACCATTCTGGGCGACGGCAGCGTGGTCATGATCCTCGATCCCAATGGCATTGCGGCGGCAACCGGCGAGGTCGAGCTGGCGGAAGAGGCCGCCGACACGGCAGCTGAGCATACGGCCGGGCGCGGCGATGAGGTCGTTTCCATGCTGGTGTTCCGCGCGGTCGAGGACGCTCCCAAGGCGGTGCCTCTATCACTGGTCGCACGCCTCGAAGAGGTCGATCTGGAGAAAGTCGAAGTTTCAAACGGACAGTACGTTGTTCAATATCGCGGTCAGCTCATGCCGTTGGTGCCCGTGCCGGGCGCGAAAGAAATGGGTTCTAAAGGCCGCCAGCCGGTCATCGTGTTCTCCGATCGGGACCGTTCAATGGGCTTGGTGGTCGACGAGATCGTGGACATCGTCGAGGGTCGCGTGAATATCGAGTTGACCACAAACCGAGATGGCTTTGTCGGCAGCGCGGTGATCGCCGATAAGGCCACCGACATCATGGATGTCAGCTATTTCCTGACACTGGCCTTCCCGGACTGGTTCGGCAATGACATCCTGGAGGCCTCTGGAAAAACCGCCGGCACTCGATTGCTGTTGGTCGACGATAGTCCGTTTTTCCGCAATCTGCTGCAGCCTCTGCTCTCGGTCGCGGGCTACGAGGTAACCAGTGTGGAAAGCGCAGCCGCGGCGCTCGAGCTCTGCGAAAACGGTGAGACGTTCGACTTGATCGTCTCTGACATCGAGATGCCCGGGATGAGCGGTTTCGAGTTCGCTGAGGCGGTTCAGAACGACGGCCGCTGGAGCGACATACCGATGGTCGCGCTGTCGTCCTTCGCAACGCCAAAGGATATCGCGCGCGGCCGTGAGGTGGGATTCAAGGACTACGTATCGAAGAACGATCGCAGCTCCCTGGTGACAACCCTTCGTGAAACCCTAGCCGATCTTCGAGGTGCGGCATGAGCAATCCAATCGAGTTAAACCAATCGCGAACCTCTGACGCGGAATCCGGAAATTCCCAGGAGTTCGTTACTTTCACCATTGCCGGGCAGCTTTTCGGAATTCCAGTCCTGCAAGTACAGGATGTGCTGAGCTCCTATCATATCACGCCTATTCCCTTGGCGCCGCCGGAGATCATTGGGTCGCTCAACCTTCGCGGCCGTGTCATCACCGCCATCGATGTGAGGATTCGCCTCGGACTTCCCAAGCAGGCGGCCGATGCCGATAGCATGAGCATCGTAGCGGAGAGTAAGGGTGAGCTTTACAGCTTGATGGTCGATTCGGTAGGCGAAGTGCTGGCACTTTCCCCGAGCGCCTTCGAGCGCAATCTGCCGACCCTTGACGCCAAGTTCCGTGCATTTTCCGAAGGCATTTATCGGCTGGAGGGGCAACTTTTGGTTGTGCTCGATGTCAACCGCTTGCTCGACTACGAGCATTCGGACGCGGCTTGATGTTACTGCTGTGACAACTTGCGTTTGAATGAATATCGGCCGTTTGGCCGCCAGTAAGAATCGTTCCGGAGTTCGACATGAAGACTTGTCTTATCGTTGATGACTCGAAGGTTGTGCGCATGGTCGCCCGCAAGATTCTTGAAGGCCTGAACTTCGAGATCGTTGAGGCGGAGGATGGCCAGCAGGCTATCGATGCTTGTCTAACGGAAATGCCGGCCGCCGTTTTGCTCGACTGGAACATGCCGGTCAAGAACGGCCTTGAGTTTCTCCAGGAGCTCCGCGCATTGGAGGACGTGGAACAGCCTGTCGTCGTCTTCTGCACCACTGAGAATGACATGACCCACATCCAACAGGCCATTCAAGCGGGCGCCAACGAATACATCATGAAACCTTTCGATAGCGAAATCATCGAATCCAAATTTTCCCAGGTCGGCCTTCTCTAGGGCCGGCAAAAATAAACGCGAAAATGACAACAATAAAAATGGGTGGGGAGATGACGAATCCGTATCGGGCCATGATCGTTGATGACTCCGCGGTAATTCGGGGACTACTTACGGGGTTTCTGGAGGCTGATCCGGAAATATTGGTCGTCGCCTCGGTTTCCAACGGTCAGATGGCTCTCGACAGGCTGAACCGAACCGACGTCGAGGTTGTCGTGCTTGATATCGAGATGCCGGTCATGGACGGCATGACGGCGTTGCCGCTGATCCTGAAGAAGAAGCCCGGCATTCAAGTCATTATGGCTTCTACGCTGACCCGCAAGAACGCGGAAGTTAGCCTGCGTGCCCTGGCCCTGGGCGCGGCAGATTACGTTCCGAAGCCCAGTTCCACCCGTGAGATTCATTCCGCCGATGCGTTCAAAATCGAACTCACGGCGAAGGTCAAGGCCCTCGCAAGTGCCAGCCGCAAAAGTCATGGTCGTGCGGTCAGCCCGGCGCGGGCCAGACCCGCGGCACACGCGCTGGCGGCGCCGCTCAAGATTTCGCCGCCGGGCCCTCGTAAAACGCTGTCGCTGCGGAAGCAGGTGGTCCGGCGCCCCAATGTGATCGCTATCGGCAGTTCAACCGGCGGTCCGCAGGCGCTGTTCAAAGTTCTGGGAAATTTAGGTGGCGTGGTATCGCAACCGATCCTCATCACCCAACATATGCCTGCGACATTCACCGCGCTTTTGGCTGAACATATCGCGAGGACGTCTAAAATTCCCTGTACGGAAGCCAAGGACGGTGAGACGATCCGGTCGGGCCATATATATCTCGCGCCCGGCGACTATCACATGATCGCCGAGAGGGGCGCCGATAGCAATATTTTGCGCCTGACTCAGGACGAGCAAGAAAACTTCTGTCGGCCCGCGATCGATCCCATGTTGCGCAGCCTGGCCTCGCTCTATGGCCCGCGATTGCTGGTGATTATCCTGACCGGTATGGGTACCGATGGCCGCAAGGGGTCGGAGGAAGTGGTGGCTGTTGGCGGATCTGTTATCGCACAGGATGAAGAAACCAGTGTCGTGTGGGGCATGCCGGGAGCGGTTGCAAACGCAGGAGTGTGTTCGGCTGTCCTACCGATATCGAAAATTGCGCATTACGTGCGCGAGCTCGTTGTGAGGTCCGCGGCATGAATGTAACCGACTTCGAACTTATCGCAGAGATTCTGAAGGATCGTTCCGGCCTGGCGCTAAACAAGGAGAAGGCGTATCTCCTTGAGAGTCGGCTCAATCCTGTTGCGCGAAAATGGAGTTTCTCCGGGTTCGACGAGCTGGCCCAGGCTATTCGAACCAAAAGGGACGAGGCCCTTCTGATCGACGTGACAGAGGCGATGACGACCAACGAGTCGTTTTTCTTTCGGGACCAAAAACCCTTCGACCAGTTCCGCAGCATCGTCTTGCCGCATCTGCTCAAAGCGCGCGCTGCCAAGCGTTCATTCCGGATCTGGAGCGCGGCTTGCTCATCGGGGCAGGAGCCCTACACCCTCGCCATGCTGCTCAAGGAGCAGGCCCATGATTTGGTCGGTTGGAGGGTGGAAATTGTCGCGACCGATCTGTCCAACGAGATCCTGGATAAAGCGAAGGAGGGGCTGTATTCGCAGTTCGAGGTCCAGCGCGGCCTGCCGATATCCCTTTTGGTGAAATACTTTTCTCAGGTCGGCGACCGCTGGCAGATCGATGACAGTCTGCGCAGCATGGTCAAGTTCCAGAAATTCAACCTGCTGGGCGATCCTTCGGCTCTAGGAATGTTCGATGTGGTGTTCTGCCGCAACGTGTTGATCTATTTCGATCCGCCGACAAAGTCCAAAGTGCTGGAATCCATTGCCGAGATGCTGCCGCCCGACGGCTTCCTATATCTCGGTGGCGCCGAAACGGTGTTGGGGACGAGCGAACGGTTTCAGATAATGCAGGGCCACCGCGGAATCTATAGCCTGGCTACGGGCCGTAGCGAGAGGGTGACAGCGGTCGGTTGAACCGGCTCAAGCCGCCGGAGCTCGGGTAGCAAGTCACCGGCTCGAACTCTCCGCCACCAGTGTCTCGAAAATTCGGATAAAAGAAACCGGCGCGTCCCTCGGGGGTCGCGCCGGTTTCCTATGATCGGGTTCTGCGAAAATGTTTTTTCGGAATTCGCTTCGTCTTGCTTGTGACCGGGACCCAGCCACCTAGGGTCTTATGGTCTTAGATCGAAACGATCTAAGACGTGAATAAGCCCCCTGACTTCATGAGTTAGAGGGCGATTCACGTTTCAAATCGATTCGATTCGAAACGATCGCACGCTAGCCGTTGGCGGCGATTTTCTGCTGTTCGCTCACGGCGTTTTCCGTCGGCGCCGGATCGCGCAGCACGTAGCCACGGCCCCAAACCGTCTCGATATAGTTCTCGCCGCCCGTCGCCGTGGTCAGCTTCTTGCGCAGCTTGCAGACGAAGACGTCGATGATCTTCAACTCCGGCTCGTCCATGCCGCCATAGAGATGGTTCAGGAACATCTCCTTGGTTAGCGTGGTGCCCTTGCGCAGCGAAAGCAGCTCCAGGATGCCGTATTCCTTGCCGGTCAGATGCAAAGGTTGCCCTTCGATTTCGACCGTGCGGGTATCGAGGTTGACGGTCAATTTGCCGGTTCTGATGAACGAGTCCGAGTGGCCCTTGGACCGGCGGACGATGGCTTGAATTCGGGCCACCAGCTCGCGCTTGTCGAACGGCTTGGTCAGGTAATCGTCCGCGCCCACGCCCAGGCCCTTGATCTTGTCATCCAGGCCGTTGAGGCCAGAGAGGATGAGGATCGGGGTCTTGACCCGTGCCGCGCGCAATCGGCGCAGGACCTCGTAGCCATCCATGTCGGGCAGCATCAGATCGAGGACGATGATGTCGTAGTCGTATAGTTTACCGATTTCGAGCCCATCCTCACCCAGGTCTGTCACGTCACAGACATAGCTTTCGGCCCGCATCATCATTTCGATGCCTTGAGCGGTTGCAGGATCGTCTTCGACTAGAAGCACTCTCATGGGTCATTTCCCGATGGGTTAGATGGAACGGTTCTGACTGTCATTCTGTCATTAACCATTTTGCGGAACTTTTATTAACAAATCCTTAGCGCCGCAAGCTTGATTTTTCCTTATTTTACCAAAACTTAAATTTGAGAGGTTCATACTTTTCCCCAAATTGGGGCGAGAAACCGGAAATACTCAAGGGGAGCCAGGACTTGACCATAGCATATCGAGCGCTCATCGACGAGCTTGAACAGGTCTCCGAATTTCAGCTTTACGGCCGCGTAGCCGGTGTGCTCGGCATGCTGATCGAGGTTGCCGGCCTCGAGCAGGTGCTATCTATCGGAGATCGCTGCACGATCGTCGCGCGCGGGGACAGACGGGTCCTGGCCGAAGTTATCGGCTTCCGCGGCGGCCGCGCGCTCATGTTGCCTTTCGGCCAACTCGAAGGTATCGGTCTTGGCTGTAAAGCGGAAGTGATCGAATCCGAGTCCGTGGTTTGGCCGACCGATGCCTGGCTCGGCCGCGTCGTCAACGCGCTCGGTGAGCCGATCGATGGCAAAGGGCCGTTGCCAGCCGGCGATATCGCCTGTCCGCTTCGCCGCTCGCCGCCGCCCGCCCATGGGCGCCAGCGCGTCGGCCAGAAGATCGATCTGGGTGTGCGGGCGCTCAACACCTTCATCACCTGCTGCCGGGGTCAGCGCATGGGTATTTTCGCCGGCTCGGGCGTCGGCAAATCCGTACTTTTGTCTATGTTGGCGCGCTACACGGCCTCCGACGTCAATGTGATCGGCCTGATCGGCGAACGCGGCCGCGAGGTTCAGGAGTGGCTGGAGGACGATCTCGGTCCCGAAGGGCTGGCGCGTTCGGTCGTGGTGGTCGCGACCTCCGACGAACCGCCGCTGATGCGCCGCCAAGCGGCCTACCTTACCCTGACGCTTTCCGAGTTCTTCCGCGACCGGGGCCGGGATGTGCTCTGTCTGATGGATTCCGTAACCCGCTTTGCCATGGCTCTGCGCGAGATCGGTTTGTCCGCGGGCGAACCGCCAGCCAGCAAAGGTTACACCCCGTCGGTCTTCGCTGAGTTGCCGCAGCTTTTGGAGCGGGCCGGGCCCGGCGTCGATAGCGGTTCGATCACCGGCTTGTTCACGGTTCTGGTCGAGGGCGACGACCATAACGAGCCGATCGCCGACGCCGTGCGTGGCATTCTCGACGGCCAAATCGTGCTCGACCGCGCGATCGCCGAGCGCAACCGCTATCCCGCCATCAACATCCTGCGCAGCGTGTCGCGGACCATGCCGAACTGTAACAGCGATGCCGAGAACGAATTGGTCAACCGCGCCCGTGCCCTGATGTCGACCTACGAGAACATGGCCGAATTGATCCGCATCGGCGCTTATAAGCGCGGCGCCGATCCGGCGATCGACGAGGCCATTCAACACCATTCCGGGCTTGAAGCTTTCCTCAGTCAAGCCCGCGCCGAGCGTAGCGATCTGGCGTCCGGTTACACCGGCCTTACCGAGATTATCGGATCGCCGACACCGAACCCCGAACCGCCGGTTCAATAATACCAATGAGCGCCCTGGGGAGTTTGGTGCGGGTCCATACCTGGGCTCTCAACGAGAAGCGGCAGACCTTGGTTGGTTTGGAGGAGCTCGCCGACAAACTTCACGGCGATCTGGAGGATTTGGAGGCGGGACTGCAGCGGGAACAGAGCGCTGCCACCGGCTCGATCGAAGGCACCATTGCATTTCCCGCCTTCGTCGCTGCCGCCCTGGAGCGGCGCAAGAGGCTGCGCGTGTCGATTGCGAATCTGGATCTGGGGATCGAAGCGGCGCGCGAGGAAGTCCGCGAGGCCTATTTGGAAGTCAAGAAGTACGAACTCGCCCGCGACAATGACGAGCGCCGTGAACAGGACAAACTCGCACTGAGCGAGCGTAAAGCCCTCGACGAGCTGGGCGCGACTCTGCACCAACGCAGGAAATTAAGCCAAAGCGACAACGAGGGTTAGCCCGGCGCTCCTCGGAGTTATACTACGACGCCGGCGTCGGCCGCGGCTTGGGGCGCTTCGATCGGCATGGCTTTCCACTCGATCGAGGACTGGAAGCCGATACTGCCTCGATTGCCCGTGATCTCGTTCGCTTCGTGGAAAATTTGCGTGATGTCCCGGCGCATGAATTCGGGCAGCGGCGCGCGGCTGCGCAGGATCAGGTCGAGGCGCTTCTTGCGCACCAAACCATCCAGCTGCAGTTCGCCCAGGCGGCTCATCTCGACCTCGACCACGAAGCGGGTCGGATCCTCGTCGTCCTGGCCGGCGCCGCCATCTCCGTCCTGCCCGCCGTTGCGCAGGAACAGTCGCAGTTGCTGCAGCTGATCGCCGTCGTGGATGGGGATGAAAAATAACCGCCAGTCGCCGCCCTCGTTGTCGGCCAGGCGGCCGAGCTGGCCGAAATCCCGCCTCAGGCGCGACACCAGGGAATCGCGGCCTGCGCTTTTCAACGCCTGGATCGCCGAATTGCCAATCCAGCGGTTCACGTTGCCGGCGCTCAGTGCGGACAGAAAGAACAGCAGGCCCGATGCCAATCGCGAACCCGGCTGCGGAATCGCGTCCCGCAGGGTTGCGGCCGCGACTCCCGGAGGCGCCACCTCCTGCAGCACCCGGAGAGTCTCCTCCAGTGCCGGCCAGGAATGGGCCAGTGTGCCGAGAGGGGCGGGACCGGAGCCGGCGGCGCTTGGACCGGATGTGCCAAAAGCGCCGCTGGGCAGCTCGAAAACGATCCGGCTGCCGACCTGAAGTGCGGCGCGGATCTCCAAGGTCATCGTGCCGAGGGGCGTCTGGAGGATAGGTTGGCCGGCGTGGGTGACCGCCGTCATGGTGCCGGTGAATTGGAGTGCGCCAGAGACCCAGCCCGGGGCCGCAACCGGGGCCGCACCTGGGGCGGGAGGAATCGCCGGTGTCGCCGATGCCGCTGCAGCGGCCGGAGCACCTCCGGGAGGCGCTGCTATATTGGTGCCGGGCGCCGCGCTGGGTTGGAACGATGGTGCCTTTGCGACGGAACCGCCGTCCGGGCCAATACCATGCGCCGCCAAGAGGGCGGCGGGGTTGGCTGCGGTACTCAGACCCGAAACCAGGGCGGCGGCGCCAGACGAGCCGCCGGCGGCGGCATAGCTGGCAATGGCGCCGGACGCCGGGACTCCCGAGGCCGGTGTCGCGGCTGCGGGTGGCGCTGCGGTGGCCGGGATCGGCCCGTTCGCTGCTGCGCCGGGTAAGGTGGACGGAACGGCCTGACCCGTGCCTGAGCCGCCTGGCAGGGCGCCGTGGGGTATATTCCCGCCACGGGTCCCCGAGATGCGACCGGGGGCACCTCCCGGGACAGCGGGTGCTGTGGCTCCGGGCACTGGCGCGCCATTCGCCAGGCCTCCAGATGCGGGACCTCCAGATGCGGGACCTCCAGATGCGGGACCTCCAGATGCGGGACCTCCAGATGCGGGACCTCCAGATGCGGGGCCTTCCGGGGGCGGGGACAGGCTGCCCGCGGCCGGGGTTCCCCCAAGCCCGCCAGTGGGTGCCTGAACCGATATGATCCGAAGGTTTAATTCGCTGCCCGGCACAAGCTGGGCTGCAAGCGCCGCCAGGGCCGAGCCGGCGGTCGGCTGTGCGCCGCCAACTTCCGCGCCCGGCGCCACCGCCGCACCTGGCGTCGCCGCCGGGGATTGCACCACGGCGCGCAGGTGCTGGCCCAGAGTCAATAAATCCGCCGCGGGACCGTGCGCCGCCGGGGCTGGAATCTGGCCCTGGAGTCCGGTGCCGCCAACTTGAGCTGCGCCGGCCTGAGTTCCGCCGGCCTCAGCTCCGCCGGCCAGAGTTCCGCCGGCCAGAGTTCCAGTAGACGGGGATGGCTGTGGCGCCGCCGCGCCCTTGGCGCCGACGTTGGGGGGTTCGCTGTGCACGATCAGGACATGGAGCTGACCGCCGCTGCTGCGAATATGGAGCGTGACTTCGCTGTTGACCGGCAGCTGCGCCTTGGTGGCCACCGAGAGCGTGCCCAGGTCGGTGCGCACCAGTGTATGGCCCTCTGCATCGTGACCCTCCACGACGCCGGCCAAGGTGCTGCCGACGGACATCTGCGCGAGCTGCGGCGGCGGGTTCGGCACGAACCCCAGCACACCGGAGGGGCCGATCGCCGGGACGCGCACGCCGCTGATCGACGCAGTGGGGCGGACCAGGTCGTTCATGAAGTCTCGATCAGCCGCCGCGCCAGGGCTTCGACGTCGATGGCCGCCTGGGCGTTGGGATGGCGCATCAGAAGCGGTGTCTGATGGCGTATCGCCTCCTTGACCTTGGCGTCGCGGCGGAGGATGCCGGCCAGGGGCGGTGCGGTCTTGAGAAAAGTTTCGCAGGCCTTGCGCAGGGTTGCGTAGGTGCGCTCGCCCTCATGCGCCGAGGCCGCCAAGTTCACCACCACGCGCAGGTCCGCCTTCGGCTTTTGCTGGAGCATCAATTTGATGAAGGCATAGGCATCGGTCATGGAGGTCGGCTCGTCGGTGGAGATCACCAGGCAGGTGCCGGCGCGTGCCGCGAGTTGCCGGACCGTGCGTTCGATCCCGGCGCCCAAATCGAGCACGATGCGCTGGTAGTGCGGCGCCAGGTCCGCCAGCTCGTCGGTCAGCACCGCCAGGCGGTCCGGCGCCAGGCTGGCCAGGCTGCCCGAGCCCGAGCGCCCGGCGATGATGTCGAAGCCGCCATCCTCGAAGGCGAACGCCGCCTCGCCGAGTCCGTGGCGTCCGGCCAGCACGCCGCCCAAGTCCTTGGGCGGCGCCAGGCCCAGTTGTATATCGACATTGGCAAGGCCGAGATCGCCGTCGAACAATAGAGTCCGCTGGCCGGCGCGCGCGAGCGCGTGGCACAGGGTGATCGCCAGCCAGGTCTTGCCGACACCCCCTTTGCCCGACGCGATTGCGATCAAATTTCGAACTTCGCCGCTCTTGACCGGGCGTGACCGGGTATCGACAATTTCAACCATCAGCCGGTTTTCCTGATTGAGTGGTGGTGAGCGAGTTCCGCAGCCGCCGGCAGCAACAAACGCGCCAGCGAGACCGGATTGAATGGCAGCAATGGGTCGGAGATGTTGGGCGATGCGCTGGCCGCCATCAGTGCGAATCGGCCGGCCTGGGCCGCGCTGAGCAGGCCGCCGAATCGCCTTGCGGTATCGATCTTGGTGACGACCAGGTGACGGGCGCCGACTTCGGCGAAGGCAGTAGCCGCTTCCGCGCAGTCGGCGGGGTCGCCGCCGGCGGGCAGCACCGCGATCGGATCCGCGTCCGCCGCGCCCGCCGCCAAGCCAAGCCGGTCCAGGTCCTCTGTGTCGAAGGGATTGGCGCCGATGGTGTCGATGACCACGAAGCGATCCTTCGGGCAAGCCGCGACCGCGTCCGCCAGGGTATCGATATCCGGCGCTTCCAGCAGATCCGCACCCAGCGCCTCGGCGAAGGCGGTGACCTGGGCTAGGCCGCCGGATTTCAGGGTGTCCATGGTGATCAGGCTGGCCTTTCCGCCAGCCAGGCGGACCCGCGCGCAGAGCTTGGCGGCGGTGGCGGTTTTACCGGCGCCGGGCGGCCCGATTAACAGGATCGGCCGCAGGGTCGGTGTCTCCGGCGGGGCGGCAAAGGTGAATTCGCCGTCCAGCGCGCCGCCCAGGGCCAGCGCGTCGTTCTTGGCCGCGAGCGCCGCTGCGGCGCCGACCAGGCGGTCGAACAGGGCCGGAGGAACCCGGTGGTAGGCCAAGGCCTCGGAGATCTCGTCCAGAGACACGCCGCCGCCGGAAGCGCTGTCCGGGTCTCTGCCGTGGGTCAGTGGCTCCAGGGGGCTGTCTTCGAGCGCGGCCGTCACGCGCACGCCGTGTCCGTCCTCGGCCGGTTGGCTGGACAGAATAATGGCGTCCGGACCCAGCACCTCGCGCACGCGGCGCATGGCCTCGGGTAGGGATTTCGCGGTGAAGCTCCGCAACCGCATGTGCCGTTCGACTCCCGCGTTGTCCGTGTTGGCCTAGATTTGCCCCAATGTCTTGATCTGTATTTTTGGATGGACCTCGTTCTGCGACATCACCACGGTGGCCGACCGGAACCGCTCGACGATCGAGCGCACGAAGGGCCGGATAGCCGGCGAGGTCAGCAAGACCGGGGTCTCGCCCATCATCGCGTGTTGCTCGAAACCGGCGCGCACGACCCGGATAAATTCCTGGAGCTGGCTCGGCGCCATCGAGAGCTGTCTCTCGTCGCCGTCCCCGACAATTGCCTCGGCGAAGGCCTGCTCCCATTGCGGCGAGAGGGTCAGCATGGGGATGAAACCCTCGCCGTTGATATTGGCGTTGGAGATCTGCCGGGCCAGGCGCGTGCGGACATGCTCGGTAATCAGGGTAACGTTGCGGGTAAAGCCGCAGGCCTCCGAGACGCCCTCCAGGATCGACGGCAGGTCGCGGACCGAAATGCGCTCGTCGAGCAGGTTTTGGAGCACCCGCTGTAAGCCGCCGATCGAGATTTGGGCCGGCACCATGTCGGCGATCAGCTTCTGTTGTTCCTCGTCGAGCTCGTCCAGAAGCTTTTGGGTCTCGGCGTAAGACAGCAGCTCGGCCATGTTGTCCTTGACCACCTCGGTGAGGTGGGTGGTGATGACGGTCGGCGGGTCGACCACGGTGTAGCCGCGGAACAACGCTTCCTCGCGGGCGCCCGATTCGACCCACATGGCCGGCAGTCCGAAGGTCGGCTCGATGGTCTCTTCGCCGCTCAAGGGGATCGGGTCGCCCTTGGGGTCCATGACCAGAAGCATGCTGGGGCGCAGCTCGCCGCGTCCGGCTTCGATCTCCTTGACCCGGATGACGTAGGTATTGGCCGGAAGCTGCAGATTGTCCTGGATGCGCACCGAAGGCAGCACGAAGCCCGCGTCCTGGGCCAGTTGGCGGCGCAGGGCCTTGATCTGGTCGGTCAGGCGCTGGCCGACTTCGGAGTTGATCATGGGCAGCAGGCCGTAACCCAGCTCCAGCCGCAGGTTGTCGATCTGCAACGCATTGCTGATCGGTTCTTCCGCCACGGGCACCGCTTCGGCCTCCACCGCTTCGGCCTTGGCTTCGGCCTCGGCCTGGATATCGCCGGCTCGTGTGACCCGCCATGCCAGGCCGCCGGCCACCCCTGCGAGCAGCATGAACGGTACGACTGGAATGCCGGGCAGCAGCGCCAAAGAAAACATCAGGAATGACGACAGGCCGAGCGCCTTGGGATAGCCGCCGAGCTGGCTGAACAGCGCCTTGTCGGTCGATCCTTCAGCCGAGGACTTGGAGACTAAAAGACCCGCCGCGGTCGAAACGATGATTGCCGGGATCTGAGTGATCAGGCCGTCGCCGATGGTCAGCAGGGTGTAGACTTCGCCGGCTTCGCCGAAAGAGAGATCGTTCTGCGCGACGCCGATGACGATGCCGCCGATGATGTTGATGAAGGTGATCAGGATGCCCGCGATCGCGTCGCCACGTACGAATTTTGCAGCACCGTCCATGGAGCCGAAAAAGTTGCTCTCGTCCTCGAGCGTTTTGCGCCGGCTGCGCGCCGTGGCTTCGTCGATCAGGCCGGCCGAAAGGTCGGCATCGACGGCCATCTGCTTGCCTGGCATGGCATCCAGGCTGAAGCGCGCGGAAACCTCGGCGATGCGTCCAGAACCCTTCGTAATAACGATGAAATTCACGATGACGAGGATGGCGAAGACGATCACCCCGATGACGAAGTTGCCGCCCATGATAAAATTGCCGAAGGCCTCGATCACTTGGCCGGCGGCGTCCGGACCTTCGTGGCCGTTGGCCAGGATCAGCCGCGTCGAGGCCAGATTCAACGACAATCGCAACATGGTCGCGATCAGCAGCACGGTGGGGAAGGAGCTGAAATCCAAGGGCCGCGCGATGAATAGCACGGTCATCAGGATCAGCACCGAAAAGGTCATGGACACCGCCAGCCCGATGTCGAGCATCCAACTCGGCATCGGCAGGATCAGCACCACCAGGATGCAGGCAATACCGAGCGCGAGCGCGACGTCGCCATGGCGCAGCGCATCGAAGATGCGGCGGAGCCCCGCATTTCCGGAATCCTTGGCAACGGCGGAGAGGTTGCCGCTTTCCTCTGCGCTGGTTTCGCTCATCGGCTAGGGATGCTCCAATCCTGCAATCCCGCGTTTCTCATGCGCGGACCTCATACGGGGCCTCATGCGGGGGACCGCTCTGCCTCACCCGGCATGGGTATCGCAACGCCGTCCTGGCTATAGAGCTTCAATTTGTTCCTGAGCGTCCGGATCGAGATGCCGAGGATGTTGGCGGCATGGGTCCGGTTGCCCAGGCAGTGCTGCAGCGTGTCGATGATCAGGCCGCGTTCGACATCCGCCACGGTTTTCCCCACCTGCCCCTGCGGGCCGTTCCCGGCGCCGTTCCGCTGAGGATTTTGCGCCGAATCGGAACCGTTCACCGGCTGGGCCGCGCCGCCGGCACCGTTCGAGCCGAGCGAGGAACCGGTCAGCAGCAGGGAATCGGGAACGATGATGCCGTCGTGAGAGAGCAAGACCGCACGGTGCATGGCATTCTCGAGTTCGCGGACGTTGCCGCGCCAGGTGTGAGCGCGCAGTATGCCGCGCACTTCTGGGCTCAGTTCCGGCGTTGCGACGCCGTTGGCGTCGGCGTACTTCGCCACGAAGTGCTCGGCCAGCAATTCGATGTCCAGGGGCCGGTCGCGCAGGGCGGGCAGGGTGATGGCCACCACGTTGAGCCGGAAATAAAGGTCTTCGCGGAAGCTGCCGTCGCGCACCGCTTCCTCCAGATTGCGATTGGAGGTGGAGAGCAGCCGAATGTCGATCTTGATCGGCTTGGCGCCGCCGACACGATCGATCTCCCGTTCCTGAACGGCGCGCAGCAGTTTGGCCTGGAGCCGAGGGTGCATCTCCGAGATTTCGTCGAGCAGAAAAGTGCCGCCGTGGGCCTCCTCGAATTTGCCGATACGGCGGCTGATCGCCCCGGTGAAGGCGCCTTTCTCATGACCGAACAGTTCGGATTCGAGCAGAGCTTCGGGAATTGCGGCGCAGTTGAGCGAGATGAACTGTTTCGTGGCGCGCTTGGACCTGGAGTGCAGGTAGCGCGCCAGGACTTCCTTGCCGGTGCCGGAATCGCCAGTGATCAAGACGCTGGCGTTTGAGGGCGCAATCTGCTCGGCCAGGCGCAGCACGGCTTTCATGGCCGGGTCGCGGTGGATAATCGAGGTCGCTTCCTCGGCGACGGCTTGGAGCACGGCGGCGATCAGCTCGGCGTCGGGCGGCAGCGGAATGTACTCTTTGGCACCGGCCCGGATCGCATCGACCGCAAGCTTGGGGTCGGCACCGATGCCGCAGCCTACGACCGGCACGGAAAAGCGTTCGGATTTCAGACTGGCACAAAGATTGGCGACGTCGAGGCGTACGTCGATCATGATCAAATCGGCGCCCTGGCCGGAGCGCAGGGCGGTCAGTGCCGCCTCGACCGTATCGACGTGCCCGACCGAGGCGCCGCTGTCGAGCGCGATCTTACCGGCGGTCGTGATGTGACCTTCGAGCGTGCCAACGATGAGTAGTCGCATAACGATATTTCCTAGACTGGGTTAATCGAAGTAGCTCACCCGCTGCGCGGGGGCGAGGATAGCGTTGAGTGTCATCTCGAGGCGCCGCGGGTTCTCCTGGCGGCTGATCGAGGCAGCGCCGATCACATAGATCTGATTGACCGTCGCCTCGATCTCGGAGTTCCGCTCAAGCTTGGTGGCCAGCGGATGGAACACCATGTTCGCAAGCACGGCGCCGTAGAAAGTGGTAAGCAGGGCAACCGCCATGGCCGGGCCGATCGCCGAGGGGTCCTGAAGGTTGCCGAGCATCTGGACCAGGCCGACCAGGGTTCCGATCAGGCCCATGGCCGGGGCGACCTCGCCGGCGCGGCGCAGGACCCCGGCGGAGCGGGCGTGGCGCTCGCTGGTTGCATGGCGCTCGCGGCCCAGGTTGTGTTCGATTTCATCGGTAGGGAAGCCATCGACCACCAGCGAGATCGCGTGTGCCAAGAAGCGGCTGTGGTGAGCGGCATTGAGATCTTTTTGCAGTGCCAGGAGGCCGATTCGGCGCGCAGCATCGGCCAAGTTGAGGATGCGCAGCGCAGCGGTCCTCGGTGACTCGGCGTGATAGACGACAGCGCGCAGCATGACCCGTTGGGCATGCACGACCTCGGCCATGGAAAACGACACCGTGGTGACCAGGAAAGTACCGCCGATCACGATCAGGATCGCCGGCAGATCCACGAAGGAACCCGGAGAGCCGCCGAGTACCATGGCCGCGCCGATCACCAGAAAGGCGCCCGACACGCCAAACACCGTGGCGAGGTCGATCGTGGGCGGCGCGGACACTGGGGTGGTGTCCAGGCTGTGCCGCAGATCCTTTCCGGTTTCGCTGATGGTCGCCATATCGCTGCCCATATCCCGTGGCAAGGTCCGCTACGAGCGTTCCATTTTAATGATTTCAGTCATGGTCACCCCGAGACGGTCTTCCACGACCACCACTTCGCCGCGCGCGACCAGGCGGTTGTTGACGTAAATGTCGATAGCTTCGCCGACCTTGCGGTCGAGTTCCACGACCGCTCCGCGGCCGAGTTTGAGCAACTGGCTGACCTTCATGGTGGATTTGCCCAACACCGCCGAGACTTGGACAGGGATGTCGTAGACCGCTTCCAGATCCTTGGCGTTGACTGGCGCTGCCTGCGAATGTTCCGCGTCCTCCGAGCCGGCCTCCATTTCGGCCGCGGCTTTGGCGTCGAGGTCATTCACGTCAAGCTCGGTAAGTTTAAGTTCTTCATCGGCCATGGGAATCTCCTTTGGTGTGTAGGGTCATTATGCGGATACGACCGCGTCGTTTGGGGCCGGTTCCGGTGATTCGGATTCTTCTACCGGGATCTCGGACGCACCTGGGGGCGAACCTGTGCTCGCAACGCGCGCGGTGATTTGATCGATTTCGCGCCACAGCCGTTCGCCGTCGCGCTCGGCGCCACCGTCGGCCCACTCGACCCGAACGTCGCCGGGGTTAAAGCCGTCCTGCGCCAAATAAACGATATTTGCCTCGAAACCGGCGCGCGCTGCAAATTCGCCGATTCGCGCCTCAACCTGATCGAGCACGGCGTCGGCGACGCGGATCACGATCCGGGGTTCGTCCCGCAGGCGCTCCAGGCAATCGCGGATCACGGATTCGACTTCGTCCAGGCCATGCCGCCCGGCCAAGCGGGGAAAGATCTTGCGCACGACGGTCAGAGCGACCTGGAGCGCCTCGCGACTTTGGCGTTCGTGGGACTCGGTCTGGGCTTGAGCCAGCCCGCTCATCTGTGCGGAGATCGCATTCACGGCTTGGGATATTTGCTGCTCAATGCTTTGCATGGCTTCTTGAGTGCCGATCTCCTTGCCGCAGGCATGGCCCTCGGTACGCGCCCGCTCCAGGTCTTCCTCATCGAATTTGGGTGGTGGCGGCTTGCGCGTTGTCTGAACGGCATTGTCTCTCAAGTCCTCGACTTCAAAGGAGGTATCGAAAAGGAATTTTCCGGGCATGCTCATGATTTCACCGATTGCGGCCTAGTAGCGGGTATCCACTAATAGACCAGCTCGTCCTCCCCCTTGCTGTCGGCGATAATGATCTCGCCGCTTGCCGCCAAGTCTTTGGCCAGCGTGACCATGAGCATTTGGGCCTCGTCGACGTCGCGCAGCCGGACCGGACCCATCGACTGCATGTCCTCGCGCAGAATTTTGGCGGCACGCTCGGACATGTTCGAGAAGAACAGATCCCGGAGTTCGGCCGATGCGCCCTTGAGGGCGATCCCGATCTTGTCCTTGTCGGCGTTGCGCAGGAGTGTCTGGATGCCGCCTGGATCGAGTTCGCCAAGATCCTCGAAGGTGAACATCAGCGCCTTGATGCGTTCTGCCGAATCCTTGTTGCGTTCCTCGAGCGCGGTCAGATAGCGGGCCTCCATGCCGCGGTCGAGGAAGTTGAAGATGTCGGCCATCATCTCGTGGGCGTCGCGCCGGTTGGTGCGCGCCAAGTTCGACATGAACTCAACGCGCAGGGTGCGTTCGACATCGTCGAGAACTTCCTTCTGGACCGATTCCATGCGCAGCATGCGCATGATCACTTCCATGGCGAACGGCTCCGGCAGCAGGGTAAGGACCCGGGAGGCGTGCTCTGGTTTGATCTTCGAAAGCACCACGGCAACGGTTTGCGGGTACTCGTTTTTGAGGTAGTTCGCCAGCACGGTCTCGTTCACATTGGCCAGCTTTTCCCACATGGTGCGGCCGGCGGGACCACGGATCTCTTCCATGATGTTGCCGACCCGATCCCGGTCGAGGACTTTCGACAGCAGGCGCTCGGTATTGTCGAAATTGCCGACCATGGAACCGGTGCTGGAAATCTGGTCCACGAAATCGACCAGCAGGCGCTCGACCATCTGGGCGCTGACGTTGCCCAGATTCGCCATGGCCTGGGACAGCTCGCGGATTTCGTCGTCCTCCATGATTCCGAACAGGCGCGAGGCGTTTTCCTCGCCGACCGACAGCATCAGCAACGCTGCCTTCTCCGGGCCGCTCATGGTGCGATAGTCTTCTCTCAGGGGCATGGCCGCCTACCCTCAGGTTTCCGCGTAGAGCCAGTTGCGAATGATCGCCACGGCTTCGTCCGGGTGTTTGTCGACGATCTCGCCAATTTTCTTGACCGAGGATGCGCGGACACGGCCCTCGACCTTGCCGATGTCGATCATTTGATCGATTTCCTGGGCAGCGTCTTCCGCTTCGGTCGGGCCCATTTCCAATTCGGCCATCTGCGGGCCGGCGAGCGCGGGCCGGGACCCAGCCTCGTCGGTGAGTTGGCCGCCCGCCATACCGCCTTCGACGACGCGGCCGATCAATGGCCGAACCACCATCAGCAGGACCAGGATTGCGACCACGCCGAGCACCAGAATTTCGACCATGCGCATGAGTTGGCTGCCGCCAAAGTCGAGGAAGCTGGCGCCGTCCTCTTCGCCCATACTCTCAGTCGGGTCGACGAACCGCATGTTGACGATTTCCATCGTATCGCCGCGTTCCTTGTCGTAGCCGACCGCGGATCGCACCAGAGCTGCGAGTTGCTCCAGGACCTCGGCGCTGCGTGGCTCGTAGGTGGTCACACCTTCCTCGGTGGTGCTGATGGTTCCATTTATCAGGACCGCGATCGAAAGTTTGCGTACGACGCCGGATTCCCGCACGTGGGTCTTGATGGTTTTGGATATCTCGAAGTTGACGGTTTCTTCAGTGCGCTGGGCATTGGAGGAACTCGCGGCGCCGTCACCGCCGGGCAAGGCTGTGTCCGGCAGATTGCCGCCCACAGTGACCGGCGATAAACCCTGGGCGTCGCTGGATCCGGATATCTCTTCGATGGTCTGGGTCGAGCGAACCACTTGGCTGTCGGGGTCGTAAATCTCGGAATTTTCGGTGATGCGGTCGAAGTCCATTTCAGCGGTGATCTGGGCACGAACGTTGCCCGGCCCAACCGAACGCTCGAGCAAGGCTTCGATGGTACGCACCAGCCGGGACTGATAGGCGATGCGCATATCCTCTGAGTTCGAGCCGGTCACGTCCCAGTCGCCCTCGGCACCGCCACGGGCCAGCAGGCTGCCCATATTGTCGACGATCGAAATCATGGATGGCTTGAGGCCCGGCACTGCCGCGGCGACCATGTGTTGAATCGCCATGACTTGGCGCTTCTCCAGGCGTTGGACGCCTTGGGTCGTGATCATGATCGAGGCGGTCGGCTCCTGGCGGTCGCGCGTGAACAATTGGCGCTCGGGCATGACCAAATGAACCCGTGCCTTTTTGACTCGGGCAATCGTGCGGATCGTTCGGGCGAGCTCGCCTTCGAGTGCGCGCAGATGGTTGACGGTTTGGACGAATTTAGTCGTTCCGAGACCATCGGAGCGATCGAAGATTTCGTAGCCGATGGAGCCACCGCTTGGCAGGCCGTCCTCGGCCAGGGCGACCCTCATGCGGCCGACCATGTCGCTGGGCACGTAAATCTGGCTGCCGTCGCGGCCGACTTTGAAGTTGACCTCCATCTGCTCCAAGCGGCTCGCGATCTGCCCGGAGTCTTGGGGGTCCAGATCGGCGTAGAGCAGCACCATGCCCGGCGTTGAGAGCTGGCTGGTCAGATAGATGAAAAAAGCAACGGTCGAAGCGGCGACGGTGAGCATGATGCCCAGGCGTGCTGGGCCCAGACTGCGAAGAGTATCAGAGAAGGAGTTCAAGAGAGACCATCCTGGAAAATTATGCCGTCCCGGATTATGCGAACGATATTAGGAGTAACATCCCATCAAAATGGAGACGCCAAGGCGCCTCCCGTTTGCCTAGTCTCAAATATAAATGAATGCGGTAAAGGTGCGGTTAACACAGGCAAGAATTGCCTAGTGACTGGGAAAAATTTTCCGACTTGGCGGGCCCCGGGGCGATTCAGTTCTCCAGCACCTGTATTCCCGCGCCCGGGACGCAGGGCCCCATGCGCCTCAGGGGCTACGGGGGAGTTGCGGCGCCCTCAAATTGAGGGCTTCGGAGGCAGGATGTCCGCTTCGCTCCGGACCGAGTCATCGGTGTCCCGGCGATACTGTTGCAAGCGGGTGGTGCGCAAGCCACGCATGCCATGTTGATCGATCAAGCGTTGCCAGGAGAGAAACTCCTCCACCGACAGCTTGTAGCGATTACAGGCATCTTCGAGGCTGATAAGACCATTGCGTACGCCCGACACCACCTCGGCCTTGCGCCGGATGACCCAGCGCCGCGTCTCTGGCGGCGGCAGATCGTCGATGGTCAGCGGCTCTCCTGCCGGTCCTATCACCGTCTTGGGCCTACTTGGGCTATCTGGACCCATCGACAGCTCCCCTTCTTATGAAATTCTTGTCATTGCAGCGATGATGCAGACTACCGGATCGCTGTTGAAAAACCATTAATTCCAATGGTTAAGCTAAACTTTCGGTAACCAGATAAACGCCCGAAATCAGCCGTTGAGCAGAGAAAAATCCGGCCCGATTCAAAGCACTAACTCGAAATCGGGCCGGTTCCCTATGCCATCGGACTAGCGCCTATCGGCGAATCCGGATCAGCTCTTCGAGCATTTCGTCGGCGGTGGTGATGATCTTCGCGGCGGCGGAATAGGCCCGCTGGGTGACGATCATCTTGGTGAACTCCTCGGCCAAGTCGACAGTCGAGGATTCCAACGCCGAGGAGGCGATCGCGCCCGTGCCGCCGGTTTTAGCCTGCAACAGCAGGACATCGCCGGAGCGGTCGGTCTGTCGGAAGGCGTTGCCGGTGACCACCTCGAGGCCGTTCGGGTTGGCGAAGAGCGTGAGCGGCAGTTTGTAGACCGCCAACTGCTCGCCATTGTCGAACACGGCGGTGATCAAACCTTCGTCGCTGATGTTGACGCCAACAAAGTCGCCAAAGCTGACGCCGTTCTGATCGATGGAAGAGAGCGCGAACTTGCCGGCGAACTGGCTGACCCCGTCCGCCTTGTTGACGCTGCCCAGATTGATCGTGACGGTGGCGTCGTTGGCGCCCGTGGTCATGCCGGTTATGACGATGGGCGGGAAGGTGATGGTCGCTGGCGTGCCATCGCCGTTGAAGGTAATGCTTCGGTTCGCGGCGGTCACCGTGCCACTCTGGACTCCGGTGGTGGCGAGGACCGGATTGTTGACCAGGATTTCCCACTGGTTGGTCGCGGTTTTGTCGAAATCGATGATCAGATCGTGGGCGTTACCCAGGGAATCGAAGACCTGGACCGTGGCCGAGAATCGCCCGCCGCCCGGGCTGACGCCCAGCCCGAAGGTGTTCACCGCTTCCTTGATATCGACCGTGAGGTCCGCGCTGCCCTTGGTGATGGCAGTGCCGACGACGAGCGTGATGGTGAAGGAGTTGGTGCCATCGGTGACGACCACATTCCGGTTACCGGT
>SMVA01006383.1_pt1 | contig 27933 bp, 32 predicted proteins | sample 2456451 | NCBI WGS metagenome assembly SMVA01 (sample SAMN11095933, study PRJNA526329) | marine sediment metagenome | biome: Marine sediment; feature: Surficial sediment; material: Deep marine sediment; isolation source: Hadal surficial sediment | place: Pacific Ocean | collected 2014-05 | depth... | reverse complement strand
CCTTAATGTGAAGCCAAGAGATTAGCTCAGACTAACCCGATGTTCCTAATGTCTGCTTATGGCTATAAGCGGACATTAGCTGTTACGTCTGCTAGTGACCCAAAGCGGACGTTAGGGATAGCCCCAGGTGCGCTGGGCAAGAAAGGTCCAGCGCCACGGGCCGGCCAGTGCCGGTACAAACACCAACAGGACGAAGATCAAATAGGCGATGAACAGAATATTGAACAGCAGCGACCGAATGAACCTCATTTGCCTTCTCCGCCGCCAGTTGGTCCAATCAGCTGCGCCCTGATCTTGCTAACGATTAACTTGTTGTACTCGCTAAACAAAATTCGCATTGTCCTATTATGGGTCCACCTTTCATCAAGAATCATATTAGGACTGAACACAGGGTGCGGTGTCAGATCAAGCTCGGGTGCCTGCCGACCAATCTCGATGACGCTTCGCGACATATGGTGTGCGGCAGTTACAACAAGAATTTTTGAGTAATTGTTCTGCCGCGCCCAAGTGGCAATTTCGCGCGCATTACCAACAGTATCGAGCGCTGAGCGCCCAGTATCAACACAACAATCATAGAGCTCTGGCGTAATGATTGTGTCCTCGGTGGTTGGAATTTTAGCTCGATTTTTGCCCACGGCTTGGGACCGGCCTGCCACCAGAGCATCCCGGAGCAATTGGTCACTGACATCTATGTTTACGCCTGAAATCAACAGCCGTTGACCCTTACTCTGCGCCAGCAGCCCCAGGGCCGCTTGAAGCCGTCCCGGCCCCCCGGTCAAAACAACAATGCCATCCACCGTGGGAACGTCCTCTGGCTTAGCGTCAGGGAGCGCCAGGCTGTACCACAGAAAGCCGCCGAACCAGACACAGACCACGATGAGCACGCTTTTCAGCATTCGTCCGAGAAAGGTCCACATGGTGCCTTCAGGCCCTCAAGCATATGCAACTGCGTGTTTGTGCGCTCTGCTGTCTCCAGGATATCTAAACGCATCCTGATGATCTGCTCGCCAAAGGCATATCGTGCCATTATGAAACCCAATGCTATCACAACGTATAAGCTGACAATGCCCCAGGTCAGTACATTGTTCAGGTGTTTGCCTGCGACATAGGCCCGACAACCACCGCACTGGACAAGGCGATGAAGATGGAAAACCTTTCCGCAATCGTCTGCTCTAACTCACTCATCAGGTACATCAATTCGTATAGGCTCATCATTCCCTCCCCCAATTTGAAGGGAGAGGATAGCCCAGATTAATGGGCAGTGCCTAATGTCTGCTTATGGCTATAAGCGGACTTAAGCCAAACGCATCTGGACCAGCGGCAAAAGCACTACTCAAATTGGCTGGCAGAGCGCCATGTACGAATCCGCAGGTTCGTGACCAACGAATGTCTTGCCCAACAGCTCGTAGTGCCGGTACGAGATGAGCGCATGGTTTGCCGCCTGTTGTGCGTCCCGTAATTGACGCTCTAGCGGGCTATCCATTCGGCTGCCTGTCGTGGCTGCTGTGTTGTTGATCATGTTGACAACTTCCCTGGAGGTCTGTGCAGCATGCGCGCAGGCCAAAAGCGCGGGCCGGAAATATTCCCATTCCGGCACTAACCGCCCGCCATTTACCGGCAGCGGCCCAAGATGTTCCTCCAGCCGATCTTGCGTTTCCATGACGAAGCTGCGTGCGGCCATCAACTTGGCCTGGGCCTCACCAATTCGATACTGGACTTGGGGTTGGTCCTTGAGTGTTGTGGTAGAGCCCCAGGGCACCTTGCCCAGCGCCAGGTCGATGAAGTTGTCGATGGCGCCGCGACAAACCCCAAGCGCAACCGCCGCTTTGTTGTAAATGGCATGTGTCGGGTTTCTGAATGTCGGGTTGTCCCACTTTTCGCTGGGCGCCAGTGATCGGCCTGGCAGCAAGTGTTCGGGCGGCACGTAACAGTCAGTCATGCACACGTCGTGGCTGCCTGACCCCCGCATGCCTGCCGTATCCCACGTATCAATAATCTCGAATTCTCCGCGTGGCACCATGAAGGAGGCGTCCGCTGGCTCGCCGGTATCTTCGTCGACACACATGGGGCCCATAAGGTAATTCCAGGTCGCGTTCTGGCAGCCACTGGCGAACCCGCCCTGGTAGTTGATTATCCAGCCATCCCCCTCTCTGCGGACCTTGCGCCCGGGATTGGGCCCGTTCGCGGGGCCATGTCCAGAGGCCACAAGCACATCCCAGTCGTCGAAAATTTTCTTTACGAGGTCCGGCTCCATCTGGCGGATGACCAGCGCGTTAATCTCTGAGGAGATCTGAACACACCAGCCCACCGAGCCATCGATGGCGGAAACGGCTTCAATAATCTCGATCTGTTGGCGGGCACGAAGGTTCTCGCCGCCCAACTCGTGCGGCAGTGCATAGCGGTAGAGGCCGATGTCCGCCATCTCTTTGGATGCCCAGCCAGGCAAATGCCGAAGTTCCTGGGCTTCATCGCCTGCAGCCACGAGCGATTGTTTCATCGCCGCAATACGCTCCAACATCGGTGTCTTTGAAATTTCTTTTTGGCGTTCAATAATTTCCGCTCGAACCATTTCCGTCGTGTCCCCCCAAGAGTAACTGTTTGGCACAGTTTTCGTATTTGTCTGCTTTGGGTCAATAGCAGATGGAACATCTAATGTCTGCTTGTGGCCAAAGCGGACGTTAGCCCAACGGTTCAAATAGAACGGCTTGTTATCAGATTTACGTGTTGAATTTGACGCCTAGCGCGCGGCTAGAAACTTGATCATCACCTGCGCCTCTGCCGGGTCGATGCGCCCAACAGGCGAGGAACTATAGCTGGAGTGGATAATCCGTCCCTCGTGGTTGAGGATGAATTCTGTGGGTTGCATGAAATTTCTGTTGCCGTCCCACCAGGCACCAAGAAGGTCGGCCTGTTCTTGCGTCACCCCATAGGCCAGTCGAAAGGGCTTGCCCTCGGCTAAACCTTTGGTTTTTTCCTTGTCATCGACACTGGCTGCAACAATTGATGTGTTCAGCCCAGCGAACGCGTCGGCATGTTCAGCGAAGCCATCTAACTGACGGCGGCAAAATGGTCACCAATGCCCCCTGTAGAACAGAATAATGCTATAGCCGCCATCCTTGATCTCAGGAAGTTCCAATGAGGTATCGTCGATCAACTGCAAAGATAGCGGCGGGAACATGTCCCCGGAATTGAGTTTGTCGGCCATCATCCATCTCCTGTGCTGTGTTGAGAGTAAGTTGCAATCGGCAGGCCGTTCAAGCGATATTTACCATCGCCCCGCATTCGTACCTAAGGTCCGCACATGATACAAAGCGGATTTTAGTAATTGGCGACCCAAAGTAATTGGCACCAGAGCCGCTGGTGCGATTTTGGGGGATCGTAGCAAACGCGCCCAGCCTGACGGGTGCAAAACCAATAATTGCCGTGCTCTGTTGTCCGTGGGGTTGGTCAAGCAATAATGGGCCCGTCCGCCTAATGTCTGCTTATGGTGGTGACCTCAACCGGTCGATGCGTTCGCTTGTGACCCAAACGCTATTGTTTTCATCGCCGCCCAAAAACCATTCTCGGGCCAGAGCCTGGAGCGATTCCAGGGCGCTGCCGATGGCAAAGCTTCCGACCTTCTGGCGCGTGGGTATGTCTTGAGTGTCGCGAGGAATTCCCCAACGATATCCGGCAATGGATAGAGCGCAAAGATGTAATTGAACACCCACTCTCCGTAGGTATTCGAGGTAATATTTGCGCGCTTGTAGTTTGATTGAAGCAGTGGCACGCAGGCAGCAGAATCTGCAGGGCGGAGCTTTGGCAGCATCCGACCCATCTTCGTCAACCGCTTGGCACGACGACTACAACAGGGCTAGTTGTTGACCACACTCTTGAGCGTTTTCCCGGCCTTAAATTTCGGCTGGTTCGATGCTGAAATGTGTATAGGCTCGCCAGTTCGCGGATTGCGGCCCATTCTCGCACTACGATGAACCACTGAAAACGAGCCAAAACCCGTCAGTCGAACATCTTCCCCATTTCGCAAAGACCCCGTAATTGCATCCAACAAAGCATCGACGGCTTTGCCAGCATCTATCTTGGACGCGCCCGTTAGTGACGCGACGTTGTCAACAAGATCAGTCTTGTTCATCGTTGTTTCCCCTCTACCCCTAACTTCGAAGAGTTGTACCTTGCGCGTTAAGTGGCCAATCATCAAGAGCTGAGTGGAATCCATCCTTGGGTTGTGGACTCAACTGGTCAATGCAACATATGCGTCAAGTCGTTCAGCTGGTGCTTTGTATTCTAATGGCTTTCAAAATCGCCGCTGCTTGGGATGTCAAACCGGCCTTCCAATCCAGGCTCTGGAATTGGCGCATCCTATATGCGACGATGCAGGCAGTATCTTTAGGAGGACATGCCATGGACAAGGTTGAGGGTATCGAGACGGATGATGCAGAGAATTCTGGAACGTCAGCTACATTGGCCACGTCGAGAACTGGTGCCTATGTACCATCCCTGCAAGTAACCAAAGGGCAACCGGCACCCATCGCGGTGCATGGCGGCCTGTCCTACATGTCGTTCGACCAAGACGGGGATGCTGGCACCGCAATTGCGCTTGAAGACGCCCTGACGCAGATTGATTTGGGCGAGGGGCGGCGCGTCTTCGACATGATTGACAAGGCACCTCCTGGTCCCATCGAGACCGAATGGGGGCTTGGGTTCAAGCATTATGCAGATTGCATGGACTATATCCGACAGAACAATATCGAAGCCCCAGAAGGTGGCCTGGCGTTGCCCTTGCCCTACACCGTCTATGATCAACCGACCTATTCTATCGTTTCCAGCAATGCGCTGTGGGGCGACCCGGCGCGCGCGGCAGAGGCCGACTTGTTGCGGATGGAAGAAAAGCACACGATGCGGCGGAGCCTGTACTTTCCGCACGTGATGCGCGACGCCCGACGCATTGGGGAATATTATCCCGGGCTCTCGCCCACCAGCCCTGAATGCATGGACCGGCTGGGTATCTCGCTGGCGTATCTCGATTCCAAATGCCAAGACTTTTACGACCATGCAGAGGTAGAGCGCGTGTTCTATCCAGAGATCGAAAAGCTTTTGTTGGACTATTTCCCGGGGGCAACAGATGCGCTTGTCTTTAACCACGACGTGTTCGACAAGGACTACACGGGCGACCGCACAGAAGATCAGGATAACAAAAACCCCGGCGTAAACGCCCATTACGCCAACATTGTGCATAATGATTTGAACGATAATAGCGGGCGCGTGCGTTGCCGCGAGCTGCTGACGAAAAATCTGCGAAACTTTGGGCGCACCCAGCATTACACAGAAGCCGAGGCCGACGACAAGATGTCGCGGCGGTTCATGTCGATCAATCTCGCTAAGCCGATGGAGACCGTGCAGCAATATCCGTTTGTGCTTTGCGCCTGGCCATCGTTTGCCGACCAGGCCTATATCAACAATTACCGCATCTATGACGACCGTGTCGGCGAAACAACACGCTTTACCCATCGCCCTGAACACGAATGGTACTGGATACCGCAACAGACCCCCACCGAGGTCTCGATGCTGAAATGCTACGATTCCGTCATCGACGGGTCCGTGTCACGCTATTCCTTCCACACCGCCTGTATCGATCCGACCGCGCCCAAAGACGCGCCGTGCCGCAAGAATGTCGTCGTCCGCGCTTACGTCTTTTTCTAGAGATTAGGAAGACGCGTCCCCGAAGATAGCTAAGATCAGGCGCCTGCACCTAAAGGTCTCCTTATGACGGCGATCTCAACTGATCGACGCAACGCTCTATCATTTTGAGAACAGATGGAGTGAAGACTATGGCCAGATTTACCCGGAGAAGATTTAGCCCCGCCGAGAAGACAGAGTTATGGGATCGATGGCTGCGCAGGGAGCCGATGAACTCGATTGGCCGTGATCAATGGGGTCAGAGTCATTGCTGTCCCACTTATTCTGATCAATGGGTCAGAGTAATTTGATTTTGATTGCGCCGACGGGCCCCTCATCAAAGTGGATTCCAGCCTTCGCTGGAATGACGGTTTGGACAGGAACCGACTTTCATCGCCCTTCTATTCCCGAGAAGGTCAAAAATTACGGAAATTACGGTGACAGTTCACTCAATCAAGCAGCACAACGCCCAATCAGCAAACCATCACCGTAACTCAATATTAGCTCACGACTGACGCTGGGATCCAGCTGCCGTGGAACCCGCTTGGAATGCGCGGCAGCTCCACAGTGGCGACTGGCGTGTCGTCCATCGAGGCTGCGTCCATGATCACCAATTGGCTGCGGTCCGTATCGGCGTCATAGACATAAGTCATCAGATAACCATCGTCTTCGGCTTTGGAATCAGCGGAGGCGACAAAGACCGGCTCGCCGCCAACACGGCCCTGGCCAAAGTCGATGTCCGACCAATTATTGGCTTCCCGATCATATTTGCGAATGCCGCCCCGGGCAGCGTTGGGATCGCCTGGCTTGCCGCCGTCAGACATGCTCATTGCATAACCATAGCGGTGTTTCTGGCCGACCACGCTGTTTGCCACACGGGGGAACTCGGTCGAAAAGTCGTCTACCAGTTCCTCGTGGACTTTGCCGGTGGCCATATCAATGGTCCAGCGCCACAGTTCGGACGGGGGCATATCCATGGCGTTATCGCGCCAGACATAGGCATAACGGGCAACATCGAGCACTATTTTATCACCGTCTTCATAGGCGTTCATGGGGTGGAAGACATAGCAGGAATTGATCTCAAACCATTTTACCTGCGCATCGTTGCCATCGCGCGGCATGACGCCAAGGCGCGCCGGATAGCTTTCGTCCCACCTGATGGGCATATCACCGCTCATGGCCAAATTAAGGTCCAGCACTGCAGGCAAGTCCATGAAGATGACGAAATTCTCGGTGATGTTAAAGTCGTGCATCATCACCGGCCCGCCGATCGTGATGTTCTCAGATTGCACAAGTTTGCCATCGGCCGAAACGCGATGATAGCGCAGATAGGGCTCAATAGGCGATCCGCCAAAGCCGATCAGCTCACCGGTAATGGGGCAGAGCTTGGGGTGCGCCGTGAAGGAGCCTTGCAGAGCACCATCAAAGTCCGTTGCCCCGATTGTGTTCAGGTCTCCATCCAGCTCATAAGGAAAGTGGGCTTCTTCCAGCGCAAGAATTTTGCCTGCATGACCAATGACATGCGTGTTGGCCTTGGAAGATTTCATGTCCATCATAACAGCCGGGTCGGTCGGGTTCATGTCCGGGTTTGTGATGAACGGTGTTTGCACATATCGGTTGCGATACCACTCGGCCTGGCCATCACGCAGCCTGACGCCGTGGACCATGCCGTCACCGAGAAACGGGTGAGAGCTGTCGCCTGTAACCGGATTTCCGCCGACACGGACATAGCGGCCGTCCAGCGCTGCAGGAACGGTTCCTGTTATCTTCAGTTCCGTCAGGGTTTGTTCTTCTGTGACCGGTCGGCCATTGCCGCGCAAGTGGACCGGTGCGTCGTCAAGATTGGTTGCCATTATTTGAAACTCCTTATATGCGTCGTTTTATCTGCGTTATGAATTTACTCCTGAGGCAAGACTTTAGAGTAAATGGTGAGAAAATCTTGCAGAAAATCGTGGACGGGTATATTGCCAACAAGATCCTGAAAATCAACCGATTCTAAGTAGCTAGTATGCCCGAGCGCAGCACATGAGCAATAGGCATTCGCACATGCCGCTTCGGCCGGATTAACGTCCGCGACGGGCTCTCATTTTTGGGCGATGAAGTTGAAGATGGCATCATCCGGTTGGGCGATCTTGCCTTCCGGGGCATCGACCCCGTGAACCTCATATCCTTCCTTAAGAAGGTCGATCATCGGTGATCCAGACCCACAGAAAACCTCCAATGCCGGTTGCCCGGAATGATCGATGAACTTTCGGTATTGATCAGCCGTTGCGACCTCGCTGACAAGGGGGTCATACAGGTCTGCAATCATGCCCGAATAAAACAATTCTGGTCGTGTCTGTTCGGCGGTCATAACAACCCCTTCGATCCCGGTTTTTGGCGCAGAAGGATATGGTCTATTGCGCGGCAGCCGCGTTGGCTTGGGGGGTGGCCTGGATAACGTCCATCACCCGCGCCATGATGTCGGGGGCCAACATGACTTCTGAAGATTGGACCAGGTGGCCGACTTCGATCATCAATTTGTGCAAATCGGCGTCGTGATCGATTAACTTTCGCAGGCCAGCCCGATAGGCGATGCGCATGTCGATATCGGCGGGTCGGTTTCCCTTGGTGCCGGCATAGGTATATTCAACATTTTCCAGCGTGCTCCAGACGCTTTGGGTAAAGCGTTGTACCCGGTCAAAATAGGGCTTCGCCAAGCCATCCAACACCCCATCATTGGCAGCCTGCCCGGCCAGAATATCCCACAAATCCATGGCATGGGACGATGCCAGCGTCATGCCCTGGCCATAGACCGGGTTCACATGGGCCACCGCATCGCCCAAGGGCAGCAAGCGTTCTGGGAAGTCTGCCAGCCGGTCATAATGGCGCCACCGCGATATGGGTGCCTTATAGGTTTTGATGGGGGTCACGCGTTCCCCCTGGCTGATCCAGTCATAATAGTCTGGCACGCACAGGCTTTTGGCAAAGGCCATGAATTCGTCCGGGTCACCTGTCGGCTGTTGATCAAACCGGCCCTGCAGGCTGGCAAACCAATGGCCACCCTCGACCGAAAACAAAAAACCCCCCCTTGTGTCGGGGTAGGCTGTGGTGATCGACATGCTGTCGACGGGGCTGGACCAATTTTCTGGTTGCTTGAACAGGGCCGACGCATAGCCGGTGCCGATTTCCAACGTGGTTTCCTCGACCGGGCCATAGCCGCTTGCCTCGAGCCATGACAACGAGTTGCCACTGCGCCCGGTGGCATCGATGACAAGGTCAGCCGCCACGGTCTCGGGGCCATTTTCACCTTTGATGGTGACGCCAGTCAACACGCCGTCGGTGACGTCCCAGCCTTCCACCCGACATTTGCCTCTGATAGAAACCCGGTCATTGCGCATTACGTGCTCGCGCACGGTGCCCTCCAGCAAGGGTCGCGACATGGTTAGCAATAACAGGTCGAGATCTCGCTTGGGTTGCCAGCCAAAATCGTCGTGAACGCAAAATTCCAGCCCACCACGGGAACACACGACACCGCGGTCGATGAGGTCTGACGTCAGTCCGGGAAAGATTTTTTCCAAATTGCGCCTGCCTTGCACCAACAGGGCGTGGACATGGGCCCCCTGCGGGACGCTTTTTCTGGGGACAAAGTCGTCTGGCAAATCATCTTTGTCGAGAATGATCACTTCGCTGAAATACCGCGCCAGCACGCCCGCTGCCATCAGGCCGCCCATGCCTGCGCCAACAACAATGGCGCGATTTCCCAACAGATTGGTCTCCCCAGAATCTGTAACCATTACATCCCCCAATATAATTCAACTATGTTGCCGGGGAGGTACATTAAAGCAATTCCAGATTAAACGGCTTACTAAATCGAGCAGCCCTGGAAGTTTGGCAATCAGCCGAGGTTAGCGCAGGGCGAAAGTGATAGATCATCCTTTCGCGCACTCTCTGGTGCCGCTATCCTGTGCGTGCAGGCAAATGGGAAAATATTTTCCATGGTAAATATTAGAATTTGTTCTGTCTTGGTGCTGATCATGAATACTACTCCATCGCTGGCAGAGCCTTTGGACGCCGCATCATTGGGACGAGAGCCGGGCCAATATTCCGTTGGGTTCCAGCTGCTCGAAACAGTGGATAGCACCCGAGCAGTGACGGCGGTGCCGTTGCCGCGAAAAGCGTATCCCCGGCCCATCAGAACCTATCTCTGGTACCCCGCCAACCCCCCTGACGGGGCGCAGGCTGTGCGCTTTGGTCGCTACGCCGAACTGGCGGATGGCGACATATGGCCTACCGAAATCATCGGAGAGCTGCGTGAAAAACTAAAGTATTCGCGTCGCGTTCTAGCACGTTCACTGGGCTCTGAGCGCTTCGACGCATTGCTGCGACAACCTTTTGAGGCAGTTGAAAGTGCACAGGCACTGGAAGGGCCGTTTCCGCTCATCGTGATCGGTCAGGGGCTTTATTACGAGTCGCCAGTGGCATTTGCGGCGTTGGCCGAATTCTTGGCTGGGCAAGGCTTTGTCGTTGCGACTTGCCCTCTCGCTGGGACAAATTCTCCCATAGTTACGGTTGATGTGAGGGGCCTGGAAACCCAGATACGTGATCTGGAATTTGTCATCGCGCAGGCGCGCCAGCTGCCTTATGTCAGCGGCGAGAAACTTGGCTTGTTTGGATTTGACATGGGCGGCATGGCTGGTCTTGTGCTGACGATGCGCAATGCAGATGTCGACGCTTTTGTGAGTGTAAGCACCGGTATTCTTTACCCACACTCGTCGGGAATTCCGATAGCGTCGCCTGACTATGATCCGATGGCGCTGCGCGTGCCCTGGTTGCACAGTGTGCCTTCATCATGGATCCGGCAAACCGAGCAGCCAGATAACCAATCGCTGTATGATCTCGCGCACAATTCGGACCGGTACTTACTGATAACCGAAGGCATGGGACACGTGGATTACACGGGTTATGCGCTCATCAAAGACCGACCCGCAATGGCGGGGTATTGGGAAGCCGCAAAGCCTGGCGATATTGATCGTTATGCCTCAGTGGTCCGCTACATATCCAACTTCTACAAAGCCTATCTTAAAGATGACCCGGACAGCCTGGCTTATCTATCGAAAGAACCAGCAGAGTCTAAGCCGGAAATTAAACTACACCTTGAGCACCGATCTGCTGCATCCGCCTCTATCACCTATGAGGAATTTGTGCAGGCCGTGATTGCTGGTCATGCTGAAGACGCGGTTGAAAAAGTTCGGGCGCTGCAAAAGACGGCACCAGATCACGTTCTTCTGAACGAGGCATATTTGCAGCGAATTGTCCTCAGCTTGTCGGGGACATGGGGTTTGAACGAGGAAGTCTTGCCCGTCCTCCGGTTGAGAGTGGCGCTGTTTCCCAACTCTGCCGAGGCGTTGTATTTGCTGGCTGAGGGTCACATAAAACTAGAGGACTATCCGGCCGCAATTGATGGCTACAACAGATTGCTGGAGCAGGAGCTGGGAGAGTTTGAACGCGCCGCCATATCCCGTCTTGAATGGCTGCTCAGTCAATGACATTGCCAAAGGTCAATGCGGGGCAGTGAGGTCAGAGAAAATTGATTTTCAATTAGCCCCGATATCTGGCTAAAGCCCATAAACTCGCTTGGCATCGCCATAAAGGAATTGCTCCTGCGTTGCCGGGCCAGCTTTAGGTTGGCGAGACCCGCGAGCGCTCTCGCGGGGGTAATCATGGCGATGATCGGTATTCCCCATGCACGCATTGTCTGCAAACGGGTTGCAAGCCAGTCGGATGATGTTGTTTGGTTTCCTGTGTTCATCATTGTCGTCCTTTCACGCCCGATACAAGGCGTCGATGATGGGACAATCTGGTACGGCGTTGTTCACGCACTCGGCAACCATCTGCGTCAGTACCCGCTCAAGGCGTTTTAGGTCACTGATCTTGTCCTGCACGGCCGACAGATGACCAGAGGTCAGCTCTCGTACGTCATTGCAATTTGTCTTTTCGCCGTCAGCCATATCCAGCAACCCGCGCACCTGTTTGAGATTAAACCCCAATTCCCGGGACCGACATATGAAGGTGAGACGTTTTGCCTCACTCGGTCCATAGAGACGATGCCCCCCGGCACTGCGACGCGGTTCGGGCATGATTCCTATTTTTTCGTAATATCGGATTGTCTCTTTATTGCAGCCAGAAACGGCGGATAACTGGCCTCGGGTGAGGTCGTCACCTCTCGCATTTGTGATGGTATCCATCATCAATTCCCTTGAACCTGTAGTACCTACAGGGCCTATATAATACTTATCAGCAATCCCTAACAGTCAACATCCTGTGATGAATGAAACTATTAAATCAGAGCTACCGTCCGTGGAAACAAAGCCTGACGATCAGAACGCACAAGGCAAAGCCGGGCCAGGTTTATTGGCCACAGGCAGTATCATTGGCGCTGTCCTGACATCGGCCTGCTGTGTTGTTCCGCTTGCGTTATTTGGACTTGGTATCAGCGGCGCGTGGATCGCCAATTTGACGGCGCTGGCCCCCTATCAGCCGATCTTCCTGACATTGACGGCGGCCTTTCTGGTCGGTGGCTATGTGATGGTCTATCGCCGGTCTAAAACACAATATGCCGATGGCAGTTATTGCGAGAGCACCACCGCTGACCGCGTCATCAAAACAGCTTTATGGGCGGCCACTCTACTGGTGCTGGCCGCTTTGTTCGTCACTTATATCCTGCCAGCAATCACCAACAACTAGACGGAAAGGACCCTGAAAATGCCCCAAAGCCAGAAAATACCCCAAAGCCTGAAAATGCCCCAAAGCCTGAAAATGCCCCAAAGAATGAGTTTCCTGATTATCGCAATGGCGATGTTTGCCTTGCCCACATTGGCAGCAGAACAGACTGTCACGCTGAATGTGGAAAACATGTCCTGCGCCTCTTGCCCCATGATCGTGAAGGGTGCCCTAAAGAGCATCGAGGGTGTCAGGTCAGCAGACGTATCCTTACCGCATAAGACTGCGGTGGTGACGTTTGACGACGCGATGACCAATATCGCAGCCTTGACCAGTTCGACCACCAATGCCGGGTTTCCTTCCGCATTGAAAGAATAATAGTGGCCGAAATCATCCTGCAATCGGCAATCACCTGCCCCGAATGCAGCCACACAGAGATAGAGACCATGCCAATCGACGCGTGTCAGTATTTCTATGACTGCAAAGGATGTGGTGCGGTGTTGAAACCAAACACAGGCGATTGTTGTGTCTACTGTTCCTACGGCACCGTTCCCTGCCCACCGATCCAGGAAGGGGCTGCTTGCTGCTAGGGCAAGCGTCTCACAGGGGCTCTAGCCCGGTGTCGCCGCCGCGCTTTTGCAGGTCATCATCAATATCGACCCACCCGGCGCGGCAATCAAAGTAAATGTGTGAACTGACGGCCCGGTCCAGCGGGCTGTGCAGATTGGCCAGGGTGATGTCGATGACACTGTCGTGCCGATGGTCGTTACAAAGAATGCTGCTGCCACAACGCCCACAAAAGCTGCGGGTCAGGTGGTCCGAGCTGTCATAGTGGACCAGATCAGCGTCGCCTTTGGTAATACGAAACCCGCTCTCGCGCACACCGACCCAGGTAACGTACGCCGCCCCATGCGCCCGGCGGCACATGGTGCAATGGCAATGCGCCGCCCACAGGCTGGGCGTATCAAATTCAAAAACCACAGCGCCACACAGGCAGCCGCCTGAAATTGTTTCCTTTGTCATCAGTGTGCTTCCTCTCGCTGCGTCATCAGACACGCAGTATTCCACGCCCAATCTTGGGGTGCCAGCCTTCAATGCCGAGATCAATGCGGGGATCAATGGGGGCAAAGATTATTGTGGTCAATTCAGTTTACGCTGGTCACACTGACCCTGACCCTGACCCTGATCCGGATTGATCTTTGCCCACTGGTCGGGCCAGCACTTGTTTAAAGGTAAGGCATTCATGTCGCGTTCAGGCGAATTGTTCTAGTGACCTAGTCAGTATTGAATTTGGAGTATCTGCTATGCATTTGTTTCCAGCCCGTTCTTTCTTTCGGGATCAAGCGTGTCAGAGTAACTTGATGCATCCTTTGTTCGTCTTTTCCCCATAAGTCGTCAGATTCCTGTCTGCGCCTCACAGAAAAATCCTCTTACCCTGACGCCTTTGATCCTCGTGTTGTTGGTGGGGTGCTAGGGATCATCGCGGGCAACACACGTGCAAGGCCTTTGGCACGGCCTCGACAGTCAGCGGCAGGGTGCCTATGACATCGCCGTCTATATCCACCAGTGTCTTTTGGTCGCTCATATCTTCTACCACCAGCGCACTGCCCTTGATGCTGTGGACATCCCTGCGGCCGACATGGCGGCCCTGGTAGAGGCGTGAGAAAAGGCCCAGCCGGTGTGCCAGTTTAATGTCGCCGCCAATCATAAAGCCCAGTTCATCGGCGAACACATCTGCCTCGGGGGCCAGCTTCATGCCGCCGCCGACAAGCGGGCCATTGCAGGCCGCGCACAACAAAATGGGGCCTTCAAGCAGAGGCTCGCCATCAATGCTGATTTTTACCGGTGCATTCTTGTAGGTGAAAATGGTGTGCACCGCTGCCACCGCAAAAGCGACGCTGTTGCCATAGCGTTTAAGCCGGGGCGCGGCGTTGACATAGCCGTTGATGGCGCTGGAAATACCGGCGCTGCACAGCACGGTAAAGAAGCGCCGGGTGGGCAACCCGTCTGCTGGCCCACTAAATGTCGCCAGCCCCAGTCCCATGGGCCTTGTCTGGCCAGCGCGCAGGACCTCAATCTGGGTATCAAGCCCCTTGGGCAGACCAATATTCTTGGCGAAATCACCGCCGGTGCCAGCGTCGATCATACCCAGGGACAGATCGTCAGGCGCGGGGTTGGCGGGCGTATCAACATCCAGCATGCCACTCGCATCCAGCATCCCATTGACGACTTCGTTGACCGTGCCATCACCGCCAATGGCGATGATCCGCTTATGGCCATCGGCAATGGCAAGGCGTGCCAGCTTTGTGGCGTGGCCAGGATATTGCGTCAAAGCGTATTCAAACGGCCCAATGCCTTGTTCCAGCATGACCGACATCTCAGGCCAACGCCGCCCGGTCGCCCCGCCAGCGGATTGCGGATTCACGACAACATATGTCTGCAAACGCCCCTCCTTACTGTGGCCCCCCAGTGTTGGTCATTAGCTGTAAGCCATCTCCATATTGGAACGCAAGGCTGTGGCTATACGCCGGTATTTTACACCCCCCATCTGTGTTACCCTGACGGCGTGCGCTGGACTCGCGCCGCCCCCCTTCGATGGGAAAGCACTGAAGTGTCGAGTTGGATAAGACGATTGCAAAACCTTTAATTGGGGTTTGATGCAGAAGAAGGGAATGTTTCTCGGACCCGCAATTGGAGGTTTCCATGAAACTCTCATCACCAATACACGTGCTCAAGCGCCAGGCCAAAGACCTCAAGCGCGCCAAATCCATCACCATGATCGCGGCCCTGGACCAGATGGCCCAGGCCGAAGGTTTTGCCAGCTGGAGCCTGCTGCAGGCCAAGGTTAAGGCCATGATTCCTAACACTTATGACGAGGTTCTGGACTATTTGGTCCCCGGCGATCTGGTGCTGATCGGTGCCCGGCCTAGCCTGGGCAAAACGACGCTGACGATCCAGATATTGTTGCAGGCCATGCGGGAAGGGCGGTCATGCCACTTCTTTTCGTTGGAATATACCGCCGAGCAGGCCGCGGCCAAAGTGGCTAGTCTGGACGCGGGGCCTGACCAAATCGCTGGCAAGCTGACGCTAGATATATCCGACGATATTTCGGCAGACTACATCATCGCACAAACCCAGGATCAATTGGCCAAGGATCACGTGGGTGAGGGGGCCTTGATCGCGGTGGACTATCTGCAATTGCTGGACCAACAGCGCAACAAGCCGCCGCTGCAACAACAGATTGAAGCGCTGAAAAGCTACGCGCGGGAAACCGGCTGTATCGTGATTTTTATCTCGCAGATCGACCGGCGGTTCGAAGGGGACATACGCAGCCGCCCCAGCCTGGACGACGTGCGCCTGCCCAACCCGCTGGACCTGGGCCTGTTCAACAAATCGATCTTCGTCGAAGGCGACCGGGTGTTTGTATAGCGCTCTTAGATGGCCGTCGCCTGACCCTACCCTCGACGCTCGACGGTTCACCCGATAGATTGGGACGATCAATTGGTGTTGGGGCATTTTGGGGGAGGCGATATGCACAAAGGATCGTGCCTGTGTGGCGGGGTGAATTTCACGGTGAGTGGCAAAATTTCGCACGCGCCCGAGGCCTGCCATTGTTCGCAATGCCGCAAGCAATCTGGCCATTATTATGCCGGGCGCAATGTGCTGAAGTCTGCCCCGACCGTGTCGGGCGAAGACAAGGTGGCTTGGTACCAATCGTCGGAACAAGTCCGGCGCGGCTTTTGTTCCATCTGCGGGTCCAGCCTGTTCTGGGCGCCATTGATGCCAGACTATGATTATATCGCTATTGCCATTGCCATGGTGGGGGGCGCCTTCGACACCCCCACCAACAGCCACATCGCCAAACACACCTATGTGGGCGACAAGGGTGACTATTACGACATCACCAACGGGGTAGGACAAAGCGAGGGGTATTGAAGGGGGCGGGGATGATGTATTTATCTGGCACGTACTATTTTGAGTGAGGGTTTTGGCAGGGCTGTCTGAGTTTTGTTCGTGACCGCTCTCCCCAGGTCTTAACGTCTGCCTGTATCAGTGATGAAGGTTGAATAAATGGAACCAATTTTTCTGACCGTTGCCTTTGTCATGGGTTTTGCCGCTCGGCAGATCAACCTGGCGCCTATGATCGGGTTTCTTCTGGCCGGGTTTGTGCTGAATGGACTGGGATATGATACCAGCCCTCTGCTGAACCAACTGGCTGACCTTGGTGTCATCCTGTTGCTGTTTTCCATCGGCCTGAAATTGCAGTTGAAAACCCTGTTGAAGCCCGAAGTCTGGGCCGTCACCAGCGTGCATATGATCGTGACGATCGTGTTGTTCGGCCTGTTCATCTTTGGCCTGGGTCTGGCGGGGCTGCATCTGCTGGCTGACCTTACCCTGACACAAAGTGCGCTTGTCGCCTTTATGCTCAGCTTTTCAAGCACAGTGTTCACCATTAAGTCGCTAGAAGAAAAGGGCGAATTGCAGGCCATTCATGGTCGCATTGCCATTGGTATCCTGATTATTCAGGACATTATCGCCGTTCTATTCATCACGTTTTCTTCTGGCAAATTGCCGTCGATCTGGTCGTTGGCGCTGGTCGGCCTGGTGCTGCTGCGGCCCTTGTTTTTCCGCATTATGGACCGGTCTGGCCATGGCGAATTGATCCCGTTATTTGGCCTGTTTGCAGCCATTGTGTTGGGGGCAGCAAGCTTTGACCTGGTGGGCATGAAGGCAGATCTGGGGGCGCTTGTTCTGGGCGTTTTGCTGGCCGGCCACCCCAGGGCTTCTGAAATCTCGGATTCATTGTTGACCTTCAAGGATGTCCTGCTGGTTGGCTTCTTCCTCAATATCGGACTAACCGGTGCCCTTAGCCTTGAGGCGGTGCTTGTGGCCTTGATATTTGTGGGGATCCTGCCTTTCAAAATCGCGCTGTTCTTCTTCCTTATCACCCGTTTCAAGCTGCGGGCGCGGAGCGCATCGCTGGGCGCGCTTAGCCTGGCGTCCTATAGTGAATTTGGCCTGATTGTCGGGGCGCTGGCCGTCTCGTCAAGCTGGATTGCTGCAGATTGGTTGACGATCGTCGCGATTTCACTGGCGGGTTCATTCATCTTTGCGTCGCCGATCAACATGTTCTCGCATCAGATATATGATCGATTGGAACGCTGGTTGTTGGTGTGGCAGACGCCAGTAAGGCATGCCGATGAACAACCCATCAATGCCGACGGCGTGCAAATTGTCGTTCTGGGCATGGGCCGCATCGGCACTGCGGCTTTCGATACGATGATGGATAGGTTTGGGACCGGCATAATGGGGCTGGAGAGCAACCCGGAACTGGTAGAGCGCCATAAGGCAGAGGGGCGGCGGGTATCGAACGCAGATACCACCGATGCTGATTTTTGGCGTCAGTTGAATTTGGGGGGTGTGTCCCTCATCGTCTCGACCTTGCCGGACCTCAAGTCCAATTTGGAAATTCTGAAGCTGCTGGGCGAAAGCGATTACCAGGGCAAAGTGGCCGCAGTGGCACGATATCCTGACGAACAGGCCGTGCTCGAACAGGCAGGCGCCGATCTGTCGGTGGACAGCATTACCGAGGCCGGTATCGGCATCGCCGCCCATGTGATGGCCAATTTTGACATCGATATCACGCGACCTGGCCCTGACTAACCTATCCTGATCAATTGTGTGAGGTCGCCATGCCAGAAACCTAAAGTTGGCTTATGACCCGAACAACCTGCCCATGACTTCCTCGATATCGGGCTCAACGATCGTTTCGCGGAAATCCTGGTAATATTGACCTATTTTCCCCGCAATCGTTCCGGGGAAAACGTGCCTGTCACCACGCTTCAAGGCCGCCAAAATTTCGTCGGCGCATAGGCTGGCGGGTTCTGCCATGTCGGCAAATCCAGAGCCCTTGACGATGCCGGTGGCAAACGGCCCCGGCAGGACGCTTAACACCGATGTTCCCTGTTCGGCAAAGGCCAGCTGTAACAAGAGGGTCAGGCTTTGGCTCGCCGCTTTTGTAGCGGTGTAAGTTGCCTGCACAGGAATGGGCTTGAGGGCCACGATCGAATTGATCTGGACGAAAGCGCCACCACCATTGTCTTTAAGGATGGGTCCAAAAGCATGGGCCATGCGGACAAGCCCCAAGACACTCGCGTTTAATTCCACCTCGAGACTTTGGATGCAATTGGGGCCTAGAATGGACGTGTGGGAAAATGCAGCGCCATTGTTGATCACCAATTGCGTGTCTGCAGCTGTCGACGCCGCAGCTGTTATGGTGGCTGCATCATTCAGATCCAGCCTGATGGGGACGATGGTCGTCCTTTACCCTTCAACGGGCTCGATCGGCTGGGGTCGCGGGCGGCGGCGTATATTTTGGCCGCACCATGGCTCACCAGACACTCGACAATGGCCTTGCCAATGCCTCTGTTTGCGCCGGTGACAAGCGCAACCGACCCGGCCCACCTCGATGGGCGTGTTCAGTTGGTTTCTCCCTCATTTCCCCCATGGTCCGTTAGACGGTGCCATAAAATTTGAGGGAGACCTAACCGCCGTCAGCCGAAATAGCCGAGGGACACCCTTACCTGGGGTCGGGGTCATCGCCTGTCAGATATCTGGGGCCCGGTCCTTTGCGGCCGATGCGGTCGTCGGGGTTGTACAGGGCGCAGCTTTTTAGCGACAGGCAGCCGCAGCCAATGCAGCCATCCAACCGGTCTCGCATGCGGGTCATGGTGTCAATGCGTTGGTCGAGCGTGCGCCGAAAGCCCCGGCTGATCCTCTCCCAGTCCCGCTTGGTCGGCGTGCGCCCCATGGGCAGCGTCTTCAGCTGTTGGTGAATGTCGGTCAGCGTAAAGCCAAGCTGCTGCGCGATCATGACAAAGGACAGCCTGCGAATGTCAGAGCGCAAAAACCGCCGCTGCCCACCCGCATTGCGCCCCGGCGCCACCAGGCCTTGGGTTTCGTAGTAACGGATCGCCGAGATGCTTAGCCCAGTTCGGTGGGCAAGTTGACCAATGGATATGACCTCTTGTGACTGCGCCATTTCAGAGCCCTTAAAAAAAGTTTAAAATAGTCCTTGAGCTAAAGTTAGGTTGAGGTTTTAGAATAGCTGAATTGACCATCGAGGTCGATTTCTTTTGACCCAAGACAGGTCGATACTTTTCAAGCCAAGGAAGGAACGATGATGAGCACGCCAATTTCTGAACACGAGCCAAACCTGGAGCAGGGGCCAAACCTGGAACACGTGAATGTCACGGTCACAGACCCGGCCAGGACGGCAGAATTAATGAACCAGATTTTCGGTTGGAAGACGCGCTGGCATGGGCCGTCGCTACAGGGTGGCTATACCTATCATGTCGGGACCGACGACAGCTATTTGGCCCTATACACCCCTAGTGACCCCAAGGATGTTGACCGAAATTCCAAGCAGACAGGCAATTTGAACCATGTCGGTGTCGTTGTTGCAGACCTGGAAGCGGTGGAGGCCCAGGTAAAAGCCGCCGGTTTTACACCCTTCAACCATGCAAATTACAAACCCGGCCGACGGTTCTATTTCCACGATAACGACAATATCGAGTTCGAAATCGTGTCCTATAGTTAGCGGAGGGGCAGCTGGTTAATTTTTGACGGACAGACGCCGATGTCTGCTTTCGCCTACAAGCACACCATCCCCAACTACCCCTCTGCCAGATATTTATCCAACGTCTGGTGCAACAGGCGGACCCTGACTTCTTGATAGTTTAGCAGCGTCGCGCCTTTTTTGCGGGCGGCGCGGATGCCTTGTTGTTGGGCGCGTAAATTGCCTGTGTCCTGGTCGTAGACGTGGCCCAGGATCGGGTCGAAGCCCTTGATGGTGGTGAAGCTGTCTTCTTCCTTCAACCGTTGTGGAACAGCTGGCGGTGGGGCATCGCCACCGCCGTCGTGGGGGTCGGGGTTGGGGCGCATGATCAACAGCTCAAACAACGTGCGGTGCGGGTCGTTGCCGATGGGGCGAAAGCGATAGATCATCGGCAGGGATAGTTGCGGGAACAGGATGGCGTTGGGGAAGATGCCATATTGGGACACGTCGATCATTTCGGTATCGGTGAAGCGCGACAGGTCGGTGTCATACGCATCGCCCAATTGTTTGCGCAGGATGCGGGCCATGACCACCCGGGCGCTTTCGCCCTCGCCGACAATAACATCGTCCCCCATCAGCGACCGGTTGCCGGTCAGGGCCTGGTCGACAAGTTCTTGTTCGCTGGGGCGCGGGTCGATCAATGGGCTGGGCACGCCAAACAGGACGAACATGCGGCAGATATGGTCGTTGAACACGTCATATTGCGACCCCTCATCGTCGCTGCCCAACAGCAATTGCGGGTGGGTTTCCTGGGTGTGGTAATTCTCGACAAAGGCTTCCCGGGCGGCCTTCCAATTGCACGACAGCTCTTTTTCGATATGCACTTCGATAAACCGATTGGAGAGGTCGAAATTCTCTAAATGTTCAGGAATAGGCGCCAGATATTCCGCTAGTGGCATCGCATCGTCATCCATATTGATAAAGACAAACCCGCCCCACAGGCCGACCTGCACCTTGGGCAGGGAAAAGTCGCGGCCTTTTACATGGGGCACGTCCCAATCATAGGGGATGCGTTTCAATTCGCCCGACAGGTCCCAGGTCCAACCATGGAAGGGACAACGGATTTCCTCCATAGACCCAAGGCTGTCGCCGGGCCGGAACTTGGTGCCCCGATGCAGGCACGAATTCACATAGGCCTTCACCGACATGTCCTTGTCGCGCAGGACAATCACCGAGTGGTGCCCGATGTCATAGACGTAGTAATCACCGACCTTGGGAATATGGTCTTCGCGACACGCCCATTGCCAGGTGCGCGTCCACATCAGGTCCATTTCGCGGTCGAAGAAGGCCTGGTCTGTATAGCGGTCGAAATCGATGTCTGCGTCACCCAAAAACCGTCGGCTTTCCATCTCGAACGCGGGCGGGACGGGGCGGCCTTCACGGCGCAAAATTTCCTGCGCCGAGGCACTCTTGCGCCCGTCTGTCAGTGTTTTGTCCCGATCTGTCATGCAGCTGTCCCCCGGATCCTCTCTATCGTTTGTAATTTCTTACGAACATGGGCACAATCTAAATCAAGGAATGAAGGGGACCAGTATGGGACAATTAGACGGGAAATGCGCAATCATCATCGGCGCATCGCTGACAGGGAATATCGGCCAAGCCATTGCCAAGCGCTATCGGGATGAAGGCGCCAAAGTCATGGTCGCCAGCCGCGACACCGACAAAAACGCTGCGTTTGCCGCAGAAATCGGTGGTTATTCATGCCCCTGTGATATCACCAAAAAAGATGATCTGTTCGCCTTGGCCGCTACTGCGCGTGACCAGATGGGCGGGCTGGATATTGCCGTCAATTCAACAGGGTTGGCGCTGGGTGGGGCTTTTTTGGACTTTGGCGAGGACGACCTCGACACGCTGATTGCCCTGCAATTCAAAGGCTCGTTCTTCTTTTTGCAGGCCATGGTCGCGGCCATGAAGGACACGGGCACCGGTGGGTCCATCATCCAGATCAGCTCGGCCGTGGCGCAACGCGGCACCACGGTTGACGGCGGGTTCGACGCCTATATGGGCACCAAAGCGGGCATCGACCAGGTGGTGCATGCGGTGGCCAACCAGTTTGGACGCGATGGTATTCGGGTTAACACTATCGCCGCCGGCCACACCGACACGCCCATGCATGGCGGTGCCTATGGCGGCGACATCCCCGATTGGATGAAGGCCGCCTTTGCGGATGCCACGCCCATGGGACGTTATGGCACCAGCGAAGACGTGGCCGCTGGTGCTGTGTGGCTGGCCAGTGACGACTGTTTCATGACCGGCGATACGCTGCAGATCAATGGCGGCCTGACCCTGCGCCGCAACCCGCTGCAAGCCGACCTCGAGCGGTATGAGCGGGAGTGGAAGGGCTAAAGCTTGCGTCTATGACCCTTCAGTTTTTCACACATTACTTTCTGCATTACGGGTTTCCCTTTGTTGTTGGCTTCCTGTTTTTCAGGGAAGACTGGCTGAAGGTCTCGTTGATTTTGGTGGCCACGATGTTGGTCGACCTTGACCATTTACTGTCGACGCCGATTTTTCAGGCAGACAGGTGCAGCATCGGCAGCCATTATTTACACAGCCCCTATGTCGTGGTGGTTTATGGGGGCTTGTTGTTTTTGCGCAGACCCCTGAACATCATTGGCCTGGGCCTGTTGCTTCACATGCTGACCGACCTGATTGATTGCGGCTTTATGGTCTGTGACTGACTGGGCGCTCACTCTACCGTCGCCCCTGACCTCACCACCGTCGCCCCTGCGAAGGCAGGGGTCCACTTTCCAAGAGTAGAGACACCGACTTTTCTTTTCGAACGCCAAAAGGGTCAAGTCACGCAAGCCGAGGAATGGATTCCTGCTTTCGCAGGAACGACGATTGTAAGTTAGAGAGTTCACTTCGTTTCGGTCACGCTTGCGAAGGCAGGAAAAATTGAGCGTCCGCCCTACCGTTCGTGCCGAGTGGTTTCGACCGCAAGGCGAAATTGTATCGAGGTATGAACGAGTGGATGTAGAGGAGGTGCAAGCTGATAGGTGCCCGCACCTCGATACTATTTGCCCGCCAAATGGCGATCAAATCATTCGGCACGAACGGTATCTGTGGGTTAGTCTGAGCGTTGTCGTCCTATCCAAAGGAACCAAAATGTTTAAAACTGTGTGCCTGTTGAAACGCCGTCCCGGCATGTCTATGGGCGACTTCAAAGATTATTACGAAGCCCACCACAAAAGATTTGGCGACACCTATCTGCCGAAGGGTGCGCGCTTTATGCGTCGCTATCTGAGCCCGGTGGCAAACCCCATGACCGGCGAGGTGGTCGAGCTGGACTATGACGTCATCACCGAAACCTGGTTTGCTTCGCGCGCAGAATGGGAGGCCACCATGGCCGTCTACGCCGAACCCACCCTGGCGGCCGAGATTGCTTTGGACGAAGAAAAGCTGTTCGACCGCAGTAAAATCAACTTTTGCATCGTCGAAGAGGTGGAGTCTGACTTGGCAGAAATCGGTTAGCCTAAATATCGGGCAGGATGCGGCTTTGGATCAAAGCACCGGTCGAAACACCATGACGTCGGATTGTCAGCTGAAATGAACTCGCCGCCCAACGACTGGCGCGCTTTTTCGGTACGACGACAGAGCTGATGCAGGTCATGGTCCGCGCCTGTGGCCATGATCACCTTAATCAATTCAATTTAAATGACGTGACGCCCTGGAAGCAGGACATCGCCAACCTCGCCGGCATTTCCTATGCCGGCCCAGGTCAGGCGTAAATCACATGGGAAAATTAGTAGACGGCATATGGCACGACGTTTGGTACGACACCAAAAAGGATGACGGGAAATTCGTTCGCAAGGGCGCAAGTTTCCGCAATTGGGTCACGTCTGATGGCGCGCCCGGTCCGACCGGAACGGGTGGTTTCAAGGCCGAGGCCGGGCGTTACCATCTATATGTTTCGCTGGCCTGCCCCTGGGCGCATCGCACTCTTATATTTAGAACCCTCATGGGCCTGGAGGACCTGATCGATGTCACGATTGTCGAGCCCTTGATGCTTGAAAACGGCTGGGAGTTTGGATCACTTCGCGAGCCGTTGTTTCAGGCAAAATTCCTGCACGAGATCTATACGCGGGCAAAGCCAGACTATTCCGGGCGTGTGACGGTGCCGGTGCTGTGGGACAAAAAACAGGGCACTATTGTTTCCAATGAAAGCGCTGACATCATCCGCATGTTTAACGCCGCCTTCAATCAGATAACCGGCAACAGCCTTGATCTGTGGCCCGAAGATTTGCACGCGGAAATCGAAGAGATCAACCAACTGATCTATACGGACGTGAACAATGGCGTCTATCAATGCGGCTTTGCCACAACGCAAGATGCCTATGAAGAAGCGTATGATGCGCTCTTTGGCACCCTGCATGCGCTGGAAGACCGTCTGTCGCGCCAACGCTATCTGTTGGGGGCACGGCCAACCGAGGCAGATATTCGCCTGTTTACAACGTTGATCCGGTTTGAATCTGTCTATGTCGGGCATTTCAAATGCAACCAGCAGCGCCTTGCAGACTTTCCGAACCTCTGGAACTACATGCTTGAAATTTATGCCTGGGCGGGTGTCGCCGACACGGTCGATATAGAGCACACAAAAACCCACTATTACGGCAGTCAAAAGACCATCAACCCAACAGGCGTGGTGCCCAAGGGCCCCGCGATGGGTCTGGATTACCCCCACGACCGAGTACGTTTTGATGGGGTCGCTTTATCCGCTGTCACCCTGTCCGCTGTCGCCCTGTCCGCAGTGGGAGGCTGAGGCAATGGAACGGCAGATTACATCAACCATTCCGGCGCAGACTTTGTCCGAAGGTGTTGGCGCGATCGTTCATCGCACGATTGGCAGCCCTCGATTAAACAGGCTCGACCCTTTTCTGCTGCTGGATGAATTCACGTCCCATGGTGACGAAGAGGGGGGTGGCAAAGACGGCGGCGGTTTCCCCGACCATCCACACCGCGGGTTCGAGACCGTCACCTATATGATCGATGGCCGAATGGAGCATGCAGACAATAAAGGCCATTGGGGCATTATTGGTCCCGGCGCCATCCAATGGATGACCGCAGGGAAGGGCATCATCCATTCCGAGATGCCCGCCAATGAAGCGGGCGAGCCTATTCGTGGCATTCAGCTGTGGGTTAATCTGCCTGCAGTCGACAAAATGACGGCACCGCGCTACCAGGAAGTCAGCGCCGAAAACATCCCCGAAGTTGCCCTGGACGGGGGTGGCAAGGCGCGCATTATCGCCGGTACTTTCAAAAACGTTGAAGGTCCTGCATCGGGCATTGCCGTCGACCCTCTTTATCTCGACATCCACCTGACACCAGGCAGCAAAACCGTCATCGACCTGCCCGTCGACCACGCCGGGTTCGTCTACGGACTGGAGGGAACATTTACCGTCGGCGCGGGATCCCATGGCGCGGAATCCCATGGCGAGGGGGCTCAATTGGTCGAGACGCGAATGCTGGCGGTCTTGTCGTCGGGCACCAAAGTGACACTTCTGGCCGGGGACAAAGGCGCCCGACTTTTACTGATTGCAGCCTCACCGCTGAACGAGCCCGTGGCGCGTCATGGCCCCTTCGTGATGAACACCCAGGAACAAATTCAAGAAGCGATGGACGACTTCAGAGAGGGCAGGTTTTGAACCGCTACAATTCGTCTTTTCCCGACCTATATGATTGTTTATCGCTAGAAGCGGATCGAAGAATTCGTAACCATTATCAACATGTAGATTGACTTTTATAGCGAAACCAATGTATAGCGCTTTTACGTTTTACATTTGTTCTGTGTTACTTGTACAACCGGCACGCCGGAAGCTTAGATATCCCTTTACAAAGTGAGCGCAAACGGACCGTCCGTCACACGGTGTGACGAATGGCACTAACTCCTGATTTAAAGGAAATATCTATGACTACTGGTACTGTTAAATGGTTCAACCCAACTAAGGGTTTTGGCTTCATCGAACCTGATGATGGCTCTAACGACGCATTCGTTCACATCTCTGCTGTTGAACGCGCTGGCCTTGGTTCACTCAATGAAGGCCAAAAGGTCTCCTACGAGCTGCAAGCTGGACAGAACGGCAAATCTTCTGCCGAGAATCTGTCACTGGTTGATTAATTCGACCACTGGTTGACTAATTCGACATGGCCGCTATCAGCTTTTGCTGGTAGCGGCATTTTTGTGTCTGCACAATTTCTGGTTCTGGCTATAGGCGGGCGATAAAGACATCTGTCGCGTGATAGCAAGTCCTACAGAGACACGCTGATTGCAAAGACAATAAAGACCACATATCCAACGACGACCGAGACCCTGATCATCTTTGGCAATGAGATGGTAGAATTGAAAGCCGCTGCATCCATGATATGCAGCGCCGTTGTCGACGTCTCCATATAAGCTTTGGCATCGCGCATAAGCGCCTGCATCTGTGTTGTAAGTGTGCCCAAAAACACAAATATTATGATGCAATTCACGGCATAGAACACAGCCACTGCCGCAATTCCATAATTTCATAAGCGCTTATAATTCCCCCCCATTTTTTATCAGGCGAAAGCGTAGCCCAAAAAATGGAGTTGATACCTAACGCCTGTGTCGCGTTGGCCCATTAGTCTCGCGACGGCTAGCTCGCTAATTGGGCCAGTAAATATACTCATCATCAGGTGCTTCGGGGTCGGCCATGGTTTTGTCGATGCTGACGGGTCTGGCAATGACAGAAGGCCAGGCTGGGGCTGACTGTCCTGCATTATGGGTCGCCAGCAATGCTTTCAGGTCCGTTACCTTTTGCGGATTCTGGCCCGCCACATTGACCTGCTCTAATGGGTCCACGGCAAGATGATAAAGCCGGTCTATGTTGGGCTTGTCGGAAACCTGCAACTTCCAGCCGCCTGACAACACGGCCTGATAATAGCCCTGCCGCCAGAACACCGCTTTGTGGGGCTCGCCACTGGCTTGACCCGTGGCAAAGGGCAATAAATTAACCCCATCGATCAGTCTGTCATCTGGCAGGTCTGCGCCCGCCGCCGCCGCGATGGTTGGCAACAAATCAATATGCGAAACAACGCCATCATAGTGCCTGCCCGCCGGGATGCCCGCTGGCCACCGCATAAAGAAAGGCACATGGGTGCCGCCTTCAAACAGGGTCAGCTTCCATCCGCGATAAGGTTTGTTGATGTCTGGCAAGCCAATATAGTCGGCCCCGCCATTGTCACTGGTCAGGATCACCAGCGTGTTGTCGTCCAACCCATTGTCGCGCAAGGCCTGCATGACGCGCCCGACAGACCGGTCCACCGACCGCACCATGGCCGCATAGACCCGCAATCGGTGGTCGGCAATATGCGACAGGGCGTCATAATCTGCCTTGGCTGCCTGCAACGGCGTGTGCACACCCCAATGGGCCAAAAACATAAAAAATGGCCGGTGCTTATTGGCCTCGATGCTCGCAACGGCCTGGTCGGTTAGATAGTCGGTCAAATAACCATCGGTCTGAAAGGACGCGCCATCATTAAAGCTGACGGCATTGCGCATGAACGCCCACAGAAATTGATCGATGGGATCAAAATCCTGCTTGGCATTGACGACATTGGGGTCGTCCTCGGGCAGATACAGCCCGCTTTCCATAAACAGGCTCTCGTCAAAGCCCTGGGCCGTGGGGCGAAACTCTGCCCGGCGACCCAGATGCCACTTGCCCAGATGCAGGGTGTGATAGCCGCGGTCTTTCAACACCTCGGCAATGGTGATCTCGGATGGTGGCATGCCCAGGTCTGCAAAGGGTGGCATGGTGCTGGCGAGATCGAGATCCACATGAACCTCGTGCAATCTGTCGCTCTGTTGGGCCAGCCCCGATGTGATACGGGCCATGCCGTCGGGCAGGGGGGTAAACTCAAAGCCAAATCGGGTGGAATAGCGCCCGGTCAATAACGACGCCCGCGACGGCGCGCAGATG